>Ga0307373_10006209_pt1 | contig 19122 bp, 17 predicted proteins | sample OX2MG_FD_202534 | JGI IMG/M metagenome (GOLD analysis project Ga0307373, IMG submission 202534) | Soil microbial communities from Risofladan, Vaasa, Finland - OX-2 | ecosystem: Environmental > Terrestrial > Soil > Coastal area > Acid sulfate soil | place: Finland: Risofladan, Vaasa | collected...
TGTCTGCACAGCCCCGCTCCGCCAGAGTCAACGCCAGTCGGGGACAGCTGCTGACGGCCCGATCGGCGTGGTTGAGAAGCTGATCGGGGATCGCTCCTGGCTCGATGATCGGGAACCCCCAAGGATCGAGGGTGATCCGCTCGGGGAACAGCTCCGCACATACCCCGTGTCCATCGCACGCCACCGGATCGATGACCAGCGCGAAACGCGAGGGTCTCATCGGACCGGCACCGAGCGGTTGCTGGACCTGGCCACGTTCGGAGCGGGCAGGAATGGGGCCGATGCGCTCGAGCACGGACCTCGCTGGAGGTGCGCGGCTGCGTGATCCTCGAAGACCCGCAACGCGCTCAGCACGAATCGGGCCACCCCGTCGGGATGGGCACAGGCTCCCCGCTTCTCGACCAGACCGCACAGCGCCACGATGGGGGAGAGGCCGCCGCGAAGCGACCCCGGCCGGTAGGTCAACCGCTCCATCGTCGTTGCCAGCTCGGCCAGTCCGTTGACGCAAGGCCCGCATTGTCCCGCTCCCTGGCCCTCCATGTACCGGACCACCCGGCCGACCTCGGCCAATGCGCAGACGTTGGCGGGGAGCAGGGCCAACACTCCGGCTCCGAGTGAAGAGCCGTGTCGGCGCGCCTCCTCCTCGGTCAGTGGCATGGCGAGGGCTTCGGGAGTGGTGAGCCACCCGCCCCCATAGCCGCCGAGCAGCACGCCTTGGACGGCGTGGCAGTCGTTGGCATCGAGCTCGAGGAAGGACCCCAGCGGAACGCCGAGGGGAGCCTCGACGATCCGAGGCTCGGCCCAGCGACCCGCCACGGTGAACAGGGCGGTGCCCGGCGACCCCGGCGTCCCGATCGATCGAAACCAGTCAGCACCGAACCGGGCGATGAGCGCCACGTGGGCCAGGGTCTCGACGTTCTGCACCAACGTGGGTCGCCCCCCGATGCCCTGGTACCGCACGGTCCGGATCCCGGTGAAATAGGGCGTGGCTGGCCTCTCTCCACTGATGGTGTTGACCGCTGCTGACTCCTGACCGGCAAGATAACGATCGGGGGCCACGACGACCTCGAACTCGACCTGGTCGATTCCGAGCGACCGCCGCTCCGCAATGGACATCTTCATCGTCGCCACCGCGTCGGCGGGAACATAGATGATGACCTGTGATGCGCCAAGGCATCGGGCCGCGACGGAAGCACCGTCGAGGACCAGATGGGGGAGCCGGTGTACGAGCAGTCGATCCTTCCCGCTGGCCGGCTCGCCCTCGGCCCCATTGGCCACCACCACCGGGCCCCGCATCCGGGTTCGCCGGAGCGATCGCCACTTGGACGCCACCGGAAACCAGGCCCCACCGTGGCCCCGCAGACCGCTCCGATCGAGTTCGTCGACGAACGTGGGTCCCACGGCGACGGGCAACGCACCCCAGCGTTCGCGATGCTCAGCCAGGGATGTCGCCGTTCCGTCGCCGCGGACACCGAGCAGGAGTCGCTCGAATCCGGCCGGCGGAGTCACCGGGTCCCGACGCGAGCGTCTCCGGTGGTCGGCCTCCTCGCCGAGATGGGCGACCATCAGCGCGATCCGCTCTCGTGTCTCGACCCCGTCGCCGTTCCGGACAACGCTCCGCTGCTCTGGTCGACACTGAGCGAGAGGACCAGGGTCGTAGGCGTGGGGGTTGCGACGTTGGCTCCGAGGGTCCCGCCGCTCAACGAGGTCACCACCCCGTGGTAGCCGCCGAACGTCACCGATCCCGACGACATGGCCACGCCGCCGCCTTGGATCGCCGATCCATCGAGGACCACCGTGAGCGGGGTCGACGAGGCATCCTGCAGGTGCATCGACAAGGTCACCTCCACTTGGCCCTGGCCCGTGGGACTCGACGTTGACTGCGATCCCACCAGGCCGACGGAGAAGGGTGGCGCAGGTACGGCGCCACCACCGGCGCCGGTGGTACCCGCGGTGGTGCTGGTTGTCGGCGCGGCCGGGCTTCCGGCGCCCAGTGTCGACGAAGCGGCGTTCTTGCGGGCCAGTTGGGCGAGCAGCGCGGTCGACGTGCCGGCCCGACGGGACCACCCCGGGCGCAGCGGCCCGACGGCGGCGAAGACCACGAGGGCCACGACGACGACGCCGGTGGCCACCGCAGCCACGGCGCGTGCCCCGATGGTGAAGGCGCGGCCGGTTGTCAGCCTCCAGGCCACTACCGCGAGGACGGAGGCGGCGCAGGTGACATCGAGGATCAGCGCCAGGGCCATGGACGAGTCGGTTCCGCTGCCCAACGAGTGGAAGAGGGCCATGGGCCAACAGAGGTAGGCCAGCCAGTGGACGAAGCGCCACGAGGAGAAGCCGATCCGGTGCCGCAGCGCGCTGGTGATGAACACGGCGAGCAGCAAGTCGAAGGTCAGGGCCCCGAGTCCGACCCACAGGGGTCGGTACGCCGTACGAAAGGGGATGAATGCGTCGGCGAATCCGATGGGGACATAGCCGTCGCTGACCGTGGTGATGACGTGGATGGCTACGAATCCCACGCAGAACAGGGAAAGGTTCCGGTGGAGGTCCTGGGAGAGGAATCGGGGCCATCGCTCCGTCGTCCATCCGACCGAAGCCACCACGCCGAGCACCACGGTGGCCGTCAACAGCACCAGGGCCACCAGCCCGGTCGACCGGGTGAGGTACCAGAGGGCCCTCCCACTGCTCCCTGTGGCCAGCAGGGTTGTCGCTGCGATCATGACCGTGCCGGATCCGATGGCCAGCCGGCAACGGTCGTCGTCGTTCCGTCGGTACGCACCAATCGTGCCGGCAATCGGTGGTTCTCCAGCCACGAGACGGCTTCGACTCCTTTGACCATCGACGCGGTGGACGCCGTATTGGCATCGACACAGGATCCCGCGGCCACCGACACCGTCCTCCAGCAGGAGTCCACGGGAAGCCCGGTAGCGGGGTCGACGAGATGGTGCACCTCCTGTCCGTCCACCGTCCAATGACGTCGGCAGATGCCCGAGGTCGCCAAACCTCCCGAGTGAATGGCCACGGCCACCTCGGTCGTGTCGTCCCCGTGGATATCGGCGACCCCGACGGTGAACCCGCCGGCCGGCGCATTGCGCACGGCGACATCCCCGCCCAGTGACACCACTACACCGCAGCCCAGCTGATCGGCAACGGCGGCACAGGCGTGATCGACCGCCCACGCCTTGGCGGTGGCGCCGAGGTCCAGCTCGGTGCCGGGGTGCATGCCGATGGAACGGTTCGTGGCGTCGATGATCAGGGTCTGCCAGCCCGGCACCGGCTCGGGGGAGGGAAGGGTCCCCGGTGTACCCGTTGCCACCAACGAGAAGTCACGGTCGTAGCCGAGTCGGCAGATGGCTGCGCCCACCGTCGGATCAACGGCGCCGTCGCTCAGGGCCGCGGCGCGTACGGCGGTGGCGATCAGTTCGAACAGATCAGGAGACACCTGATGGGTTCGTTGCGGTGCTTCGATCACTGCGGCGTGCAGCAGGCTGATCTCCGAGTCGTCACGGAACCGGCTGGCCACGCGGTCCACCCGATCGAGCTCGCGGTGGAGGATCGAGGACGCGGCCACCACGGCGCCCGGCTCCGTGACCACCAACTCTGCTGTCGTCGACCACACCGGTGCCCGATAGACGGACAAGCGGTCTGCCCCCGCCGCCACGGCATCGTCGTTCAACTCGAGCCGCTGACCACTGGCGCTTGTTGCTGCGATTGTGTGGGCGCCGAGGAGGGAGGGGCGAGGTTCGAGGAGGACTGATCGCCGGATCCGCCCTGAACCGCCGGCGAGCTGCCGACCGAGGCGTTGGCCGTCGAACCGGCCGGAGTCGACGCGTGGCCGGGCAGGGCACGGCTGACGTAGATGGCGAATGCGGCCACAGCGGCGATCGAAGCGACCCCGATGGTCTTGGTGATCGACCGGGTCCGCTCGATGGCCACGTCGCGCCGGTTTCTCACCTGGTGGGCCGAGCGGCCTTGTCTGGCTGGGGACGGTCCTGTGTGCATACCTCCAGGCTACGGAGCCATCCTGACGAAGGCATGACGCCCTCCGAGCGTCTGATGCACAGAAGTCCCAGCTGAGAGCCTTTTATCTGGCCTCTCCTCAGACGAGGGTCAGAGTCGAGCCTGGGAAGGGTGGAGTGCCGCCGCTCGCCACGACACCTCCATGCGGGCTCCGCCCGAGGGTGATGACCCGATGGCCCAGCTCCCTGCGCTGTTGCGGACCACGGCGTCGGCGATGGCGAGACCCAGACCCGTCCCCCCCGGCTTGTTGTCAGCTCGGTGGAACCGGTCGAACACGAGGTCGCGGTGCCGGTCGGGGATCCCGGGTCCGGAGTCGTCCACCGTCAGCACCACCCGCCCACCGGTGCGCGCCACCCACACGTCGACCGAACCACCGTTGCCGGCGTAGCGGCAGGCGTTGTCGAGCAGCACGCTCACCAGCCGGTCGATGGACTCGGGGTCGGCGTTGATCGGGAAGGGACCCTCGTGGTCCCGTCGGTTCGACAGGGTGACCGATGACGCGTCGGCCACCGCGTCGAAGCGCTCCACGCAGGACGCGCCCACCGCGCCGACATCGACCACCTGATCGGTCTGCCCCTCCGGCGCGGCACCGTCAGCCCGTGCCAGCCACAGCAGGTCGTCCACGATGGATCGCAGCCGGCTGCTCTCCGACGCGACTCGCTGCAAGGTGGCCTGATAGCTCGTGGCATCGCGCTCCCGGCTGAGGGCCAGGTCCACCTCCGCCTCGATGACCGTCAGCGGAGTGCGGAGCTCGTGAGAGGCGTCGGCCGTGAATTCCGACTGCCGCCGCCGGATCTGCTCGATGGGCGCTGATGCGCGGAGACCCACGAGGAATGAACCGGAGAACGTCACCAGCAGCAGGAGGGCACCGAACAGCCCCTCGGCGATCAGCAGCTGGTTCCGGGCCTGGCCGATCTTCAGGATGCTCTCACCGGCGACCAACCATCCGCCCTTCGCGGTCGTGGTGTCGAACCGGAACGGGCTTCCCGCCGTGGTCAGCGTCACTCGTCCGCTGGTCCAGCGGTGGTCGGGGAGCGCTGGGGCTCCGGTGGTCAAGGCCGCCACCTGGCCCGTCGGACGCACCGCCCAGACGAATGACGGAGCGTCGTCGAGGTCGCCGGCTCGCGGCGGGCTGTTGACGGTGACGAGCGGATCAATCGACCCGCGGGCGACGCTGTTCAGTCGCTCGGAGAGTCGATTGTCGACGTTCTGATCCAGGTGCCGGACGATGAGGAGGTTTGCGGCCAGGGCGAGGATCACCGCCAGTGCGGCAACAACGGCGGTGGCTCCGAGGGCGACCTTGGCCGCATGGACCCACTGGGCGTCGCGCCTCCTCATTCGGGAACCATCTGGTAGCCGGTGCCCCGTACCGTGTTGATGCGTGCTGTCGCACCGACCAGCTTGGCCCGCAGCCGGCCGACGTGGACGTCGATGGTATTGGAACCCACCGCGTCCGCCTCGTCGTCCCACACTTGTACGGCGATCGTCCTGCGGCTGACCACCGCCGGCGCCCTCCTCATCAGGAGTTCGATCAGACCGGTTTCGATGGCGGTCAGGATGATCGGCGAGCCATCGACCGTCAGGACCCGGGTCGCGGGATCGAAGCGAAGGTCACCACAGGTGAGGACGAGGTCGACGGTCAGCGCCGGCCGGCGCTGCAGGGCGGAGATCCGGGCCACCAGTTCAGCGAAGGAGAAGGGCTTCACCAGGTAGTCGTCGGCACCCTGGTTGAGTCCTTCAACCCGGTCCACGGTGGCGTCGCGGGCGGTCAGCATCAGCACCGGGGTTCGGTCACCGCGCGCCCGCATTGCGGTCACCACCTCGATCCCATTCGTGTTCGGCATCCGCCAGTCCAGTACCGCCACCTCGTACTGGTACGACCGCAGATGCGAGAGGGCATCCCTTCCGTCGACCACGGCATCGACCACATAGCCGTGCTCCCGCAGGCCGCGCTCGACCACGGAGCGGAGTCCCGGGTCATCTTCGGCGACGAGCACTCTCATCGGAATCCATTGTCACGCATCGGTCGCGGTTCGGTTCCTCGGTATACGACCGCCTCGGGCCGACCCAGAGGGGTCACACTGACCGGGCGAGCTGAAGGGAAGATGACAGCTCCCCATTGCCACCCTCAGTGGCAATGGGAGGCCGTTCGCTCCGACGATGAGCCCTCACGCTGGTCCGATTGACCCCGTGGGCGGCCCGGCATACGATGACTGCCGTTGGGCAGCAGCACGCCGTCGGTCCGATCGGCGGTGCGGTGGGAGACCGGCGGACCACTCAGGGGAGATGCACAATTGTGCTGGCATGGAGGAGCGAACCAACGCCAGACCAGCCCCGAATCCCTCATCGTGCCACGCTCCGCGCACCTCGGAGAAACCCCTCTCACGGCCCCCGGTCGTGTACCGTTTGTCGCGGTGGCACCGAGTGTGACGGATACGACCAGCATCCCCGAAGGCCGGGGAGCACCCATTTCGAAGTTGCGAAGGGCCTGAGGCGGGTCGCAACTCCTCATCCACCGGGTCCCCCGACGCTGGCTGCCCCCCTGCCCCTCGTGGTAGTCGGCGCCGGGGACCCGGCGGGCTCTCCTCACGCAGGGTGAGCCTCATCGACCGTTGACCTGACGGTCGGGCCGGGGTCAGCGCGTGCTCGGAAGCCACGACGGACGCTCGGCCTCGTAGGCCTCGATCTCATCCTCGTAGCGCAACGTCAATCCGATGTCGTCCCATCCGTTGACCAGCCGTGCCCGCGTGAACTCGTCGAGCGGGAAGTCGGTCTCGATCCCCGCCGACAATGCTTCGAGTGTGCCGCGTTGGATGTCGATGGTGATCTGCATGGTGGGCTCGGCCAGTACCGCGTCGAGCAGCAGCCGCCCGGTCAGTGCATCCACCTCCACCGGCACCACCCCGGCCTTGGTGCAGTTGTTGCGGAAGATGTCGGCGAAACCGGGGGCGATGACCGCCTCGAACCCGTAGTCCTGCAGGGCCCACACCGCATGCTCGCGGGACGAGCCGATACCGAAGTTGGGGCCGGCCACCAGAATGTTGGCTCCGGCGAACTCCTCCCGATTGAGGACGAAGTCGCGGTCGTCTCGCCACTCGGCGAACAGGCCGGCGCCGAATCCGGTCCGCTCCACCCGCTTCAGCCAGTCGGACGGAATGATCTGATCGGTGTCGACATCGGACCGGTCGAGGGGTACCGCTCGCCCGCTCACCAACTGCATGGCCCGCACTACGACAGATCCTCGGGAATGGCGAAGTGTCCGGCCACCGCCGTGGCGGCGGCCACTGCCGGCGAGACCAGGTGGGTGCGACCACCCCGGCCTTGGCGACCCTCGAAATTGCGGTTGGACGTCGAGGCGGCCCGCTCGCCGGGGGCCAGCTTGTCGGGGTTCATGGCCAGGCACATCGAGCAACCCGGCTCCCGCCACTCGAAGCCCGCGGTCAGAAAGACGGTATCCAGGCACTCCGACTCGGCCTGGGCCTTGACCCGGTGCGACCCCGGGACCACCAGGGCCCGTAGTCCCGACCGGACCTTCCGGCCCCGGAGCACGCCGGCCGCGGCCCGCAGGTCCTCGATGCGCCCGTTGGTACAGGAGCCGATGAACACGGTGTCGACGGCGATGTCGCGCATGGAGGTGCCGGCGATCAGCCCCATGTACTCAAGGGCGCGGTCAGCCGCCTCTTCGGCCTGGGGATCCTCGAAGGACGTGGGGTCCGGAACGGCGCCGTCGATCCGGACCACCTGGGCCGGATTGGTGCCCCAGGTGACATAGGGGATCAGCGAGGCCGCGCCGAGGTGGACGTCACGGTCGAAGGTGGCCCCGGCATCGGTCGGGAGGTCGCGCCACTCGGCGAGGGCCGACTCCCATGCCGCCCCCTTCGGCGCGTGGTCGCGGCCCTCGAGGTACTCGAACGTGGTGTCGTCGGGGGCGATCATTCCGGCGCGCGCCCCGGCTTCGATGGACATGTTGCACACGGTCATCCGGCCCTCCATCGAGAGACCTCGGATGGCCGAGCCGCGATACTCGATGATGTGGCCGCTGCCGCCCCCGGTCCCGATCTGGCCGATGATGGCCAGCACCAGGTCCTTGGCCGTCACACCGGCGGGGAGGTCGCCGTCGACGGTGACCGCCATGGAGGCCGGCCGACGCTGCGGCAGCGTCTGGGTGGCCAGTACGTGTTCCACCTCGCTGGTGCCGATGCCGAAGGCCAGGGCCCCGAACGCCCCGTGGGTCGAGGTGTGGCTGTCGCCACAGACGATGGTCATACCCGGTTGGGTGAGGCCCTGCTCGGGCCCGATGATATGGACGATCCCCTGGTTGGCATGGCCCATGGGGTAGCAGGTGATCCCGAATTCGGCGCAGTTCGACGCCAACACCGCCAGCTGCGTGGCGGAGATGGGGTCGGCCACCGGTTGGTCGATGTCGGTGGTGGGCACGTTGTGGTCGGCGGTGGCGACGGTCAAGTCGGGCCGGTGGACACCCCGGCCGGCCAGGCGCAGGCCGTCGAAGGCCTGGGGGGAGGTCACCTCGTGGACCAGATGGAGGTCGACGAAGACCACGTCGGGCTCGTCGTCTGATCCCCGGTGCACGACGTGGCGGTCCCAGACCTTCTGGGACAGGGTGCGCGGTGGGTTGGATCCAGGACGGGTGCGGGCGGTGTCTGTCATCGGGCTCAGGTTCCTACAGTGACGATCTCGACCTTGAGGGTACCGCCGGGCGCGGCGTATTCCACCGCGTCGCCGGCCGCGTGCCCCACCAGCGCCTGGCCGAGTGGCGACCCCGGCGACACCACGGTCAGATCCCCCGGTCGCTCCTCGATGGAGCCCACGAAGAAGGTGGTGGTGTCGTCCTCGTCATCACCCTCGTAGCGCAGGGTCACCACCGTGCCGGCGGCAACGGTCCCGTCCGAGGATTGGCTGACGTCCACCACCGTGGCCGTCTTCAACAGCCGTTGGAGCAGGCGGATCCTCGACTCCATCTTCCCTTGGGCGTCCTTGGCCGCGTGGTAGTCACCGTTCTCCGACAGGTCCCCGAGCGCTCGGGCGGTCTCGATGGCCGCGGCGATCTCCACCCGGCCGCGGGTGGTCAGGTCCTCGAGCTCGGCCTGCAGCCGGTCGTAGGTGTCTTGCGTCAGCTGGGCCGGCGAGGTGTCCGTCACGGCTCACCAGGCTATCGGTGGATTTCCCCGGTCAGGACGAGCGGATGACCGAGTAGTGGTCGGTGTCGAAATGCCGGGTCCGTCGTCGGAACCGCCAGGTGAAGTCGGGCCACAGGGTGGTGTTGCGCCCCGAGGCGTCGCGGTACCAGCTCGAGCAGCCCGTGTTCCACACCGACCGGCTCAACTGCCGTTGGATCTCTTCGTTGAAGCGGTCCACCACTGCCGGGGTCACCGACACCGCGGCCAGGTTCCGGGCTGACATCGTCTTCAGGGCGTCGACGATGTAGTTGGCCTGGGACTCGATCATGAAGATCATCGAGCTGTGCCCGAGCCCGGTGTTGGGGCCGACGACGAAGAACAGATTGGGGAACCCGGGCACGGTGGTGCCGAGGTAGGCGGTGGCGCTGTCACCCCAGTGCTGGCGCATGGTCCGCCCGTCAGCGGCACGGACCCGCCGGGCGATGGGCGGCTCGGTGGCCTCGAAGCCGGTGCCGAGGATGATGGTGTCCACCGGGTGCTCGGTGCCGTCCGTCGTGACGACGGCATGGGGGAGGACCCGGTCGATGGAGTCGGTGACCACCTCGACGTTTGGCTGCCCCAGGGCCGGGTAGTACTCGTTGGACAGGAGCACCCGCTTGCATCCGAGGGCGTAGTGCGGCGTGAGTTTCTCCCGCAGCCCCGGATCGGGGACCTGGTCCTCCAGATGGCGCCGGGCCGGCCGGGCGGCGAACTCGGCCAGGCCGGGGTACTTGGCGAACATCAGCACCATCAACTCTCGGGTCCAGTAGATGCGGGCCCGGCTGAGCCGGGCGGCGAGCGCCGACCGTCGGTAGAGCCAGCGCTCCCGGCCGGTGAAGGGTCGATCGGGCCGGGGGAGCACCCAGGGCGCCGTGCGTTGGAACAGGGTGAGCCGGCCGACGGTGGGCTGGATGGTGGGCACGAACTGGACGGCCGAGGCCCCGGTGCCGATCACGGCCACCCGCTCACCGGCCAGGTCGTGGTCGTGGCGCCACCGGGCCGAGTGGAAGACGGTCCCCTCGAAGCGGTCGAGGCCGTCGATGGCCGGCAGGGCGGGCTCGCTCAGGAACCCTGTCGCCAACAGCAGCACGTCGGCGGTGACCGTGCCGCCCGGGGTGTCGATGATCCAACGATTCGTCCCGTCGTCCCAGCGCGCCCCGGTGAGCTCGGTCCCGAATCGGATCAGCCGTTTGACATCGTATCGGTCGGCGACGTTGCGCAGGTAGGCCTCGATCTCCGGCTGCGGGGCGAAGGTCCGGGTCCACTCGGGGTTGGGGGCGAACGACAGGGAGTAGAGGAGTGACGGCACATCGCACTGGCAACCGGGGTAGGTGTTCACGTACCAGGTGCCGCCCAGGTCGTCCTCCTGCTCGAGGATGACCAGGTCGTCGAGGCCCGCTCGGCGGAGCCGGATGGCCAGCGCCACCCCGCTGAACCCAGCCCCGACGACGACCACCCGATGGTGGTCGTCCGACGCGGGCTCATCGCTCATGGGCGCCAGCTTAATTGTGGCCGACCGGGCCGTTCGGGTGACGCCGATAACGTCGCCCATGGAATGATCGTGCCCGAGCAGGGCAATCGAGAGGTTGGTGGGCATGGCTGACATCGAAGGGACCTGGGATCCACGGTTCGACGGGGTGGTCACCGCACTGTCCTCCAGCCTCGACGCCGGAACCGACGTCGGGGCATCGGTGGCCGTCTTCGTCGAAGGGGAGCCGATGGTGGACATCTGGGGTGGCTCCGTCGACGAAGCCCACTCGGCGCCATGGCAGGAGGACACCATCACCAACGTCTGGTCGACCACCAAGACAATGACCTTTCTGTGCGCGCTGATGCTCCACGACCGCGGCGAGCTCGACTTCTACGCACCCGTGGCCGAGTACTGGCCGGAGTTCGCCGCCGCCGGCAAGGCCACCGTCGAGGTCCGCCATCTGATGGCCCACACCGCGGGCCTGCCCGGATGGACCGAGCCCCTCGAAGCGGAGGGACTGGCCGACTGGGACCGGTGCACGTCCATGCTGGCGGCGCAGGAGCCGTGGTGGGAGCCGGGGACGGCCCCGGGCTATCACGCCGTGACCCAGGGCTATCTGATCGGCGAGGTGGTGCGACGGATCACCGGTGACTCCATCGGCACCTGGTTCGCCCGCGAGATCTCGGGACCGTTGGGGGCCGACTTCTTCATCGGCCTGCCCGAGTCGGAGGACCGCCGGGTCTCGATGGTCATCCCGCCACCGCCGGTCGACCTCGAGGAGTTCCAACCGACGAAGATGGCAGTGCGGGCCTTGTCCAACCCGCTGGTCGATGCCGGCTGGCCTCGGTCGGCGTGGTGGCGGAGGGCGGAGATCCCTGCCGCCAATGGGCACGGCAACGCCCGCTCGGTGGCCACCATCCAGTCGATCATCGCCGGTGGTGGTGAGGCACGCGGCGTTCGGCTGCTGTCCGAGGCCGGATGCCAGCCCATCTTCGACGAGCAGTCCAACGGAACCGACCTGGTCCTCGGGCTGCCCAATCGGTTCGGGATGGGATACGGGTTGGCCACCGAGGTCATGCCCATCGGTCCCCGGGCCTGTTACTGGGGCGGCTACGGCGGATCGTTGATCGTCATGGACCTCGAGACCCAGCTCACCGTGTGCTACGTGATGAACCGCATGGAGAGCGGCCTCCAGGGTGATTTCCGGGGCGCCACCATCGCACTGGCGGCAGCGGTGGCCGCGGCAGAGGACTAGCCGGACCGCACCATGGCCGAAGCAGACCCGGACGGCGGGAGACCGATCGCGTGACGGATGCGCCGGGCGCCGCCGGCGACCCACGACCCCGGTCGTTCGAGGCCCAATTCCATCGCGAACAGGACCAGACCTTTCCATGGAAGGCCCTGGTCAAGCGATCGGTCGTGGTCGTCGTGGCCGGCGTGGCGCTGTACCTGGTCCTCCCCGAGGTCATCGCGGTGTTCCATGCCTGGCCCCGATTGGTCGACCTCAATCTCCTCTGGTTCATCCCGGCGCTGCTGGCCGAAGGGGCCCACTTCGCCTGCACCTTCTCGCTCCAGCGCATCGCCCTGCGCACCAAGGCCTGGTTTTCGGTCATCACCGCACAACTGGCCGGCAATGCCATCTCGTTGATCGTGCCGGGAGGGGCGGCCGCCGGCGCCGCGGTGCAGTTCCGGATGCTGGCGGTCAGCGGCATGGACTCGACCGATGCCGTGGGCGGTCTCACCGCCTTCTCGTTTCTGGGCATCGGGGGGCTGCTGGCCCTTCCGGTCTTCGTGCTGCCGGCGGTGCTGTTCGGCGCGCCGGTCAACCGGAGCCTGGTCGATGCCGCCATCATCGGCGCCATCGGCTTCTTCCTCTTCGTCGGGCTGGGCATCGTGGTGATGGCCTACGAGAAGCCCATCTGCTGGGCGGGCCGGGCCGCCCAGTCGGTCCGCAACCGGATGGTGCGCAAGCGGGAGCCGATGACCGGTCTCCCCGACCGCTTGATCGAGCAGCGCGACCTGATCCGGACGGTGCTCGGCCAGCAGTGGTTGGAGGCCACCCTGCTGTCGGCCGGCCGACTGGGTTTCGACTATCTGTGCCTGCTCTTTTCGGTACGCGCCGTGGGGGCTCACCCGCGGCCCTCCCTGATCCTGTTGGCCTATGCCGTGGCCGGCATCATCGGCCTGGTGCCGATCACCCCCGGGGGCCTCGGGATCGTCGAGGCCAGTCTCAGCGGTCTGCTGCTCCTGGCCGGTCTCAGCGGGGTGGAGGCGGTGCTGGCCACCCTGGCCTACCGGTTGGCGTCCTACTGGCTGCCGCTGATGTCCGGACCGTTCGCCTACGGCGCCTTCAAGCACCGGTACCGCGACCCCGACACCCCACCACCGGTGTCCTCCGGGTCCGTTCCCGCCTGACCGCCCACATCCTCAGCGGAGGTCGACCTCCCCGTCGGCCCGCAGGGTGCCCAGCCGGCCGCATCCTTCTTCGGTGACCAGCAGGTCCAGCTGGTCGGGATCGCTCACCTTGGCCCACGCCCGGAACCCGTCGGGGGTGCGGCAGGCCACGACGGCCCGTTCGGGAGACCCGGTCCGCCCGCACGACACCGAGTAGGTCTCGACCGTGACCTCACCCCCGGCATCGGCGTCGGGGGTGCACTGGGGGAGTGCGCTGACGGCGCGCTGGGGACCGGCCCAGGCGAACCCCCCGGCCTCGTCGAGGACGGTGCCGTCCGGCAGGTCCTCGGGCATCCGGGTCTCGTCGGGACCGAACCCTCGTGCCCGACCGGGCTCGGTGCCGTAGACCCCGACGCTGTGCGCGGTCATGTACATGCCGACGCCGGTCACCAGCCCGAGTGACCCGGGATCGGACCGGAGGGTGCTGACCATCGTGGCTACGGCATGGCTGCCGTAGTTGTTGCCGGGGCCACCGGCAAAGGTCAGGCCACCGGTGACGGTGAGGGGCCGGCTCGGATCGTCCTCGGGCACCCCGAGCTCGGCCGCGGCGATCTCCACCGCCGAGGGGAAGCAGGAGTAGAGGTCGAGGTGGCCGATCTCGTCGATGATCGAGCGGGCCCCGGCGACCGCTGACGCACCGGCCAGCCGGATGGCCGGCGACGAATGGAAGTCGAGCCGGTGGGAGAGGAACCAGTGGTCGTCGGCGTCCGCTCCGGCCAGGGGGAAGACCCACCGGTCGAGCGGCACTCCGGCCGACCGGGCCGCCGCCGCCGAGCACATGATCAGGGTGGCGCTCTGGTCCACCTGCATGTTCGCCGTCAGCAACTTGGTGTACGGGTGGGCGATCATGCGGTTGCCTTCGGAGGCGTCGACGATCTCCTCGGCCGTGCGGGCCTGGCGCATCCAGGCGTGGGGATTGGCCGCCGCCACGTCGGAGAACCGCGACCAGAGGCTCCCGACGGTGCGGCGATGGTCGTCGACGGTGCGGCCGCGTTCGGCTCGCAGCGCGTGCTCGAACAGCGGGTAGACGTGGATGGGCAGGTCGAGCCCCCGCTCCTCCTCGGCATCGGTGGTCGCACGCTGGTCGTGGCCGAAGGTCGTCGGCCGCACGGTGTCGGCGGGTTGGACGGTCCAGGGCAGCACCGGGCGGTCGGAGTGCCGGCGCATGGCGGCCCGGGTGTACATGCAGTCCGCCCCGACCAGCACGGCGACGTCCAGCTCCCCGCGGCCGATGGCCAGCGCGGTGGCATTGACCATGCGCTGGGGGTTGTTGCCGCCGGCGGTGGTCACCAGCCACTCGGCCGGCTCCATCCCCAGCTCCTCGGACACCAGCAGGCCGGGGTTGACATAGGACCAGCTCAACGGGTCGACCACCCGAACCGACTGGGCCCGGCCGACCAGCGCGTGGCCGGCAGGGGCGGCTGCCCCGGGCGCCGCCCCATCGCAGTCCTCGATGGCGGCGCGCACCGACGCCACCATCAGGCCGACCGGCTCGGGCCGATCGGCCAGGGGCGTCCCGGCGTCGGCATCGGGCCGGTGGGTGACCTGGCCCACACCCACGATGACCGGGGTGGAGGGGTCGAGTGCCATGGGGTCAAGGAGCGTACCGTGGGGCAATCTGGGGCGATTCCCCGTCGGTAGACTCGCACCTATGCGCATCGCCGTCGGCTCGGATCATGCCGGATTCGACCTCAAGACCACGCTGGCGGAGCACCTGGCGGCCGGCGGACATCAGGTCATCGACCTCGGCACCGATTCGTCCCAGGTATCGGTGGATTACCCGCGATTCGGGCTGGCGGTGGGGCAGGCCGTGGTCGAGGGACGGGCCGACCGGGGGATCTGCGTCTGTGGAACCGGCATCGGCATCGGCATCGCCGCCAACAAGGTCATCGGGATACGCGCCGCGTCGGTCTACGACGTGACCACCGCCACACTGGCCCGACGGCACAACGATGCCAACGTGGTCTGCCTGGGGGGGAGGACCACCGGTCCGTTGGAGGCCATCGATGCCGTCGATGCCTTCGTTTCCACCGCGTTCGAAGGCGGCCGGCACCAGCAGCGGCTGGACCAGATCACCGCCTACGAGATGTCGCGCCCCGCCGGGGACGAGGTCGCCGCCAGCGCGTCGAGAGAAAGGCAGTAGCCCGTCATGCCGAGCCCCTTCGCCGCCTCGCCGTTCGACTCGTGGTTGGTCGACGACCCCGACATACGCCGTCTGCTCGGCGAGGAGGCCGAGCGCCAGTCGACGACGTTGCAGTTGATCGCCTCGGAGAACTTCACCTCGCCGGCGGTGCTGGCTGCCTCGGGCTCGGTGCTGACCAACAAGTACGCCGAGGGGTATCCGGGTCGTCGGTACTACGGGGGGAACCAGGTCATCGACGAGGTGGAGGACCTGGCCCGCTCACGGGCCCGGTCCCTCTTCGGTGCCGAGCACGCCAACGTGCAACCCCACGCCGGAGCGAACGCCAACCTGGCCGTGTACCAGGCGCTGTTGGAGCCTGGTGGCACCGTGCTGGCCATGCGGCTCGACCACGGGGGGCACCTGACCCACGGCTCGCCGGCCAGCATCGTCAGCAAGGTGTGGCGGTTCGTCTCGTACGGGGTGTCGGCAGCCTCGGACGACGCCGACAAGCCCGGGGAGATCATCGATTTCGACCAGGTCGCCGACCTGGCCCGGCGGGAGCGGCCGGCGTTGATCGTGGCCGGCTCCACCGCCTACTCGCGGATCATCGATCCGCTGCCGTTCCGCGAGATCGCCGACTCGGTCGGGGCGCGGTTCCTGTTCGACGCCGCCCATCCCGCCGGCCTGATCGCCGGAGGGGTCCATCCTTCTCCGGTCGGGGTGGCCGATGTGGTGACGCTCACCACCCACAAGACACTGCGGGGCCCCCGAGGGGGCGCCATCCTGTGCTCGGCCGAGCTGGCCAAGGCGGTGGACAGCGCAGTGTTCCCCGGGCTGCAGGGCGGTCCGCTGGAGCATGTGATCGCGGCCAAGGCCGTGGCCTTCGCCGAAGCGGCCCGGCCCGAATTCCGTGACTATGCGGCCCAGGTCGTGGTCAACGCCTCGGCCCTCGGTGCGGCCCTGGTCGAGGAGGGCATCCGCATGGTGTCCGGCGGGACGGAGAATCACCAGGTCCTGCTGGACCTGCGCACCTTCGACGCCGAGCTGACCGGCAAGGTGGCCCAGGAGTCCCTCGACCGGGCCGGCATCACCTGCAACCGGAACACCATCCCCGACGACCCCCGCACGCCGTTCATCACCTCGGGGCTGCGCCTCGGCACGGCGGCCCAGACCACGGCGGGCATGGGCCCCGACGAGATGCGGGCCATCGGGGCGCTGATGGGTCGGACGTTGCGCAATCACCACGACGAGAACCTCCTCGGTCAGGTACGGGCGGAGGTGCGGGAGCTCTGCGCCGCCTTCCCTCCCTACCCGACCCTGGGAGGGGCGTGACCCAACCGGTCCGGGTGCGTCGATGAGCGGGGTCGTACCGCTCAACTGGTACGGCGTCCTGTTGGTGGTGGCCGCGGTGTCGGCTTGGGTACTCACCTTTCCGGCCCGCCGCATCGCCCTCCAGATCGGGTATGTGGCCCAGCCCGACGACCGCAAGGTGCACCGGCAGGTGACCCCGCAGTCGGGCGGGGTGGCCATGTTCGTGGCCATGCTGATCGCATGGGCCGTGGCGGCGTCCATCCCCGCCCTCAGCTCTCTGTTCCGCGGATCGTCGGAGCCCCTCGGGCTCATCCTCGGAGGTGCGGCCATCTTCGTGGTCGGGATCATCGATGACGTGCGGGACATGTCGGCGCCGGCCAAGGTGGCCGGCGAGGTGTTGGCGGCCACCATCCTCTACTTCATGGGTGTCACCTGGTTCCAGTTCAAGGTTCCCCTGGCCGGTCTGGTCCAGCTCTCCCCGGAGTGGACCCCGTTGCTGACGGCGTTGTGGGTGATCGCCATCACCAACGCGGTGAACCTGATCGACGGACTCGACGGGCTCGCCGCCGGGGTGGTGGCCATCGCCTCGGGGGCCCTGGCCGTCTACGGGCTCCACCTCCAGCACCTGGGGAGCCTGCCCACCGACAACATCGGCCCCCTCATCGCCGTGGTCACCTGCGGGATCTGCCTCGGGTTCCTGCCCCACAACTTCCACCCGGCCAAGATCTTCATGGGGGATGCCGGCGCCCTGCTGCTCGGCCTGTTGATGGCGGCCTCCACGATGCTCATCGGTGGCCGGGTGGCCGACGTGAGCACGGTGGCCGGACAGGTGGTCGGAACCGGGGTGGCCGGCCGGACCGGCCAGACCTACTTCTTCTTCGCCCCCCTGTTCATCCCGTTCTTCATCCTCGGCGTGCCCATCGTCGACATGGGCTTCGCCTTCGTGCGGCGCACCGCCAACCGCACCGGATTCTCGACTCCGGACAAGAACCACCTCCACCATCGGCTGCTGCGACTGGGCCACGGGCACCGCCGGAGCGTCCTCATCCTGTGGGCGTGGACGGTGCTGCTGTCCGGGTTCATCCTCTTCCCGCTGTACATCTCGAGCGTGAACGCCATCATCCCCTTCGGTGCCCTGGCCCTCGGGGTGGTGCTCTACACCTTGTTCCACCCGTCGCTCCGGAGGCAGGCCGGGGTGGCACCCGAAGAACCGCCTCCCTTGGCACCCGACCCGGGCGAACCGGCCGACGAGGTCGGCACTCCCGGGCCCGCCGGTGGGGAGTTGTCGGTCCCGGGAGCCTCCCGGGCTGCGGCGGTTCCGGCCGCCACTGCCACCCCGATGGGCGAACTGTGAACGGAGCGTTTCCTGCGTTTTGCCGCCGCGGGTGTGGAAGTGCGATGATGCAAGCCGTGATTTGCAGGCCCATCGCCCCTTCGGAGGGCATCAGTCCGGGCGGCAGCTCGACCGGCAGCAACCGCCGGACCACTGCGTGATCTCAGGAACGACTCGTGACGCTTCGACTCTCCAATCGCCCTGACGCAACACGGCCCGACGATGGACGAAACCACCCCTCCGCCCGATCCACCCGAGGGGACCGACCCTTCGGAGCACCCGCCTTCCCTGGGCCCCGGGGCCATCGAATTCCTGACGCTGGGCATCGCCGGGGCAGCTGCCCTGGTGGCCGCCGGCGCCATCGGGTACTTCGTGGACCGGTGGGTAGGCACCAGTCCTCTGTTCACCCTGGTTGGCCTGGCCCTGGGTGTCGTGGTGGCCGTGTTCATGACCGTCGCCCGTGTTCGCAAGTACCTGTGACGCCGAACCGGCTACCTCGCCACCTCGTCCGGCAGGGGGGCTAGGGCCGCCATGTTCGCCCACTTCTCCCTGCCCAGCGTGCCCGACGTCTCCCGCCGAACCGTCTCGACGGCCCTCGTGGTCGGCGTGGCGGCCCTGGTCGGTTGCGTCGCCTTTGGCCAACTCCTGCTGGGTGTGGGTGCCTGTATCGGGCTGGCCCTCGGGACCTTCAACTTCCGGATGATCGGAAACTCGGTGGCGAGGGTCACGGCCCGCGAGGACGAGAACAAACGCAGACCGCTGGCCCTCAACACCCTGGGTCGCATGGGGATCATCACCGTGGTGACAATTGGGCTGTTGTTCATATCGGCCAGCCTGGGGTTCGGGGTGCTGGGCGGGCTCGCGGTGTTCCAGCTGATCATGTTGATCAATGTGGCCCGGTCCATGGCCAAGGCGGGCCCGATGACCTCGGTGGACGACGTGATCAACGCAAACGTGGTCGAGGACAACGCCACTGGCACCGGCCCGCGTCCGCTCATCGCGTCGCCTGACGAGCCGCGGGGAGGTGGGTGAACCGATGGGCATCGGCACCAATCTGCTGAGCGCACCGCTGCTGGCCTCGGACATCTCGGTGGGGGAGCATCCTCAGGCCAAACTCTTCGGCCTCACCGTCAATGTGGACGTCGTGTGGGCCACCATCATCGCCGGGTTGGTAGTGGTAGCTCTGGGGATGGTCTTGCGCTCGAGGGCCACCAGTGGCGTGCCCGGCAAGTTC
>Ga0307373_10006210_pt1 | contig 19121 bp, 15 predicted proteins | sample OX2MG_FD_202534 | JGI IMG/M metagenome (GOLD analysis project Ga0307373, IMG submission 202534) | Soil microbial communities from Risofladan, Vaasa, Finland - OX-2 | ecosystem: Environmental > Terrestrial > Soil > Coastal area > Acid sulfate soil | place: Finland: Risofladan, Vaasa | collected...
GAGATCGGCTGCTTCCGGGACTTCATGCCCTCGATGAAGTTGGCAGAGTGGTTCTCGCTGACCTTTCCACCGTAAACCGCTTCGATCGCCCCGTCCGGCAGAGGTTTTTCCTTCAAATCGTCAACCGGCTTTCCGGCGATCTTTCCGCGGTTGACGAAGAACCGGCCTTCACTGCCCTCGAAGAGAATGCCGTTATCGCCTTCGCTGGTGATGATCATCTCAACGCCGTCGGGCATATCGACGCGGATCGTGAATTGGGTCGCGGCGTTGTAGCGATCGTCGACCACGGGGAACCCGTCCTTGTACTCGACCGGCAACGTGTATTCGACGGGCGTCACCTTGCTCGGCCCGGTGTCGCCGGCGCCGAGTGCCCAGCACGCGATGTCGACGTGATGGGCCCCCCAGTCGGTGAGTTTTCCGCCGGAGTACTCGTGCCAGTTGCGGAAGGAATAGTGGCAATTGCTGAAGAGCGGTACGCCGCCACCGTAACCTTGCCGCATTTCCGGTAGGGCCCGGTACGGAACGCTGGGCGCCGGCCCGAGCCAAAAGTCCCAATCCAGCCCATCGGGAACTGGGACCGCCGGAATGACCGGCGAGGGTTCCATGCCGTTGATGCCGCACGTCACTTTCTTGACGTTGCCGATGCGGCCATTTCTGATCAGAGCGATGGCCTGCAGGAACCGCTGGTCGGACTCGGTTCGTTGCATCGTGCCAACCTGAAAAACCCGGCCCGTCTCCTTGACGACCTTCTCGATCAGCTTTCCCTCGTCGATCGTCAAACTGAGCGGCTTTTCGCAATAGACGTCTTTGCCGGCGACCATCGCCTCGACCGCGATCTTCGTGTGCCAGTGGTCAGGCGTGGCGATCATGACCGCGTCGATGTCTTTCCGATCAAGGATTTTTCGATAGTCCGCGTAGGCAGCGGGCTTTTTGCCCTGTCTTTTCTCCACCTTTTCGACGTAGGCGCCCAGCACGTTCGAATCGACGTCGGCCAACGCTGCGAAGTCGGCAAAGCGAAGCGACTTGCCGGTGATCTCCAAACCTTGATTTCGCAGGCCGATGGTCGCAAAGACCGGGCGGTCGTTCGGCGATTCGTAGCCGAAGGCCCGCTTGGCCGACGGGAGCAGAATGCTTGCGGCACCCGCGGCGGCGATGCCTCGAAGAAACTGACGACGCGACGAGTGGCTGGGTGTTTGCATTGGTCGAAATCCTTCTGGATAAAACGAGTGAGCGTGGTTGCGGGCGGGCCGGTGGCTGCCGAGAGCGAGCTTGCGAGGTTACCGCAAGGGAGCACTCCGTCGGTGCTGACTGAGGGCGATTTTAATCACGCCCCACGTTCAAACATACCGGAAATCGTCCGCCACTGGAATTTGGCCGGCGGAAACAATTGCGGCCTCCGTTTTGAGGGTCGTTTCGTCTGGAGTCACCACCCTCCGTGTTGTACACTACGGGAATGGGAGCGAAAGCGACGAAACCTGTCCCAAAATCCGCAAGCCTCTACTATGGCGCGAAGATCCCCATGCGGGTGATTCGCCGCTACGCCAGGCAGATCGCGGATCGCTTCAAGCCCGATCAAATCATCCTGTTCGGCTCCTACGCTTACGGCACGCCCCACGAGGAGAGCGACGTGGACTTGATGGTCATCATGCCCTGCCGAAACGAACTCGACATGGCGGTCAAGATCACCTGGGAATTGCCCGCGCCGTTCGCAACGGATTTGCTCGTGCGAAAACCCGAACAGTGGCTGTGGCGGACTCAGGAAGGGGAATCCTTTTCGACAGCGATTCTGACAAAGGGCAAGGTTCTCTATGCGAAACGCGACCCGGGAATGGGTGAAAAAAGCCGAGTCCGATTACCGCGTCGCCGTCGGCCTTGAGTCCGGGTCCATACCATCCGCCGACCAGATCTGCTTTCTCTGCCAGCAAGCCTCGGAAAAATACGTCAAGGCACTGCTCGAAGAAGCCGGCCTGTCAATTCCGAAGTCGCACGACTTATTGGTCCTGCTCGGTTTGGCGCAGTCCCACCACCCCAGCATCGTCGCACTCCGTCGCGGTCTTTCCGTGTTGACTCGATACGGAGTCGCTCCTCGCTATCCCGGATTCTCGGCGTCCAAGCGTCAAGCCGCGTCGGCAGTGCGCTGGTCTGGAAAAGTGCGAGGTGTCTGTCGGGCGCTCTTGGGTCTCCGCTCGCCCGGAACCAGAAAGACGCCGTAGTGCGGCGCGGAGTTGCGGCTGGCCGTTGCAGGCCTTTTCCAGCTCGCCCCGCCGCTGGCATGGCTAACGCTTCGTGAAACAGACTTTCTTCGCTCGCTGTGCGGTCAGTTAAAAACCGCCGCCACCCCCCATACCGCCACCGGCCGGCTGCCGCGGTCCCGCGTCCGAGATCGCCTCCAGGAGACGCCCGATTTGGCGATGCACGTCGCCGGTCTGCCGGACGACAAGCGAACCGTTGACGATCCAGACCCCTCCCTGACCACCGTTATCGGTCCACGTATTGGGCCCGGTCACCGATTCAATCATCTTCAACAGCTCACGCTGCGAACGCAGCAGGAATTCCTGCTGAGACGCGGCCATCGATTCCATACTCGTGGGAGCAGTCGCCGTGCCCGGCGTGGTCGGCGCGCTTGCAGGCGCCGGCGAGGTCGGCGCGCTGGCGGGCGGAACTGGTGCGGCCAGCGCCGTGGTTGCCGGGGCCACCGACGTCGGGTGAGCTGGCGCGGAAGGCTGCGGGAGGCCGGCAACGAACAGAATCCGAGGCAATTGGTAGACCTTGAGCTGCAACTGGCCGTCGTCAATCGCAGCACGCGGCGTCTCGTTCTCGCCTCTTCCGCCTTGCGCGTGACCGACCGCGCGCAGCGATTCGAGCAATGCCGCGATTTCGCGATGCACGGGGTATGTCTGCGAGACCACCAGCGACGGCGACTTGCTGTGCGCGGTGATCGTCCCTGGCCCGCCGGCGTCGCTCCAACTGTCCGGTTCGAGGCTCGATTCGATCAGCTCGATGAGCTCGCCGAAATGCGTGCGAAAGCTGACCAAAACCCCATCATCGCGCGGCGCGAGCAGATCGGCCACGGGATACACCCTGGTCGTGATCATCCCCTCGGCTTCAGACTTCGTCGTAATCAGAAGCACCTCATCGCAAACGACGTAGGTCAGCTCTAAGTCTCGCAGGAGCAGATCGAGTGCTGAGCGGAGCTTGACGTCGTGCATTCGGCGCGTGATCGTGGTGGTGCTGTCGATGCCCGCGTCGGTCAGCGCCGTGGCGTCGAATTGAATCTGAAGCTGATGTTCCTGCTCCAAAAAGACTACCACGGCCCCCAACGGTTTCTCGGCGAAATCGAAGCTGGTCGGCTTACTCAGGGCGGCCTCGATCGCGGCTTCTTTCTCACCAAGATGCGGCACCGACTCCTGGGCCAATGCCAGGCGCGGCACGACAACGAAGCAGATCAACGCGGCGCATAGCGATGCGACATGGGCGCGCGATGGAATTGACATGGGCCTTTCCTCCTCTGTTCGATGGCGGGCTCCGTTGAATGGGAGCACGAAAGTGACACGGCGACCAGCCCCCTTGCCTCAGCATCGATGGCCGCCAGAACGTCAGGCTACCACCGGACCTGAGCGGTTGCAAGCAAAACGCCCGCGCGCCCATGCTGGTCGGGGCGCGGCGATTAAGATTAAAAGGCACCGCCGCCTGGCGGATGCTGCGAATGCGCCTCCGTGATGGCCTCCAGGAGACGCCCGATTTGGCGATGGATGTCGCGGGTTTGGCGGACGACGAGCGCCGAATCGTCGACGGCCCATATCACCCCCTGGCCCCCACTGCCCAGCCACGAATTGGGCTCGATCACCGATTCGATCATCTTCAGCAGCTCACGCTGCCCACGCAGCAAGTCCTCGAACTGTGGCGCCGCCGGCGGCTGCGCGCCCGTCGGGGTTTTCGCCTCGCCGGGCGCGGAGGGGGCGCCGGCAGGCGGAACTGCCGCGCCATGCACCGTGGCGCTCGGAGCCGCCGTCGTGTGGCCAAGGGGCGCGGAGAGGACGTGCAAAATCCGCGGCAATCGGTAGACCTTGAGCTCGATCTCGCCGTCATGACCCCCCGCGATTCGCGGCTCGTTGCCGTCTCGTTCGGCTTGCGCGTGGCCGACCGCGCGCAGCGACTCGAGCAACCGGGCGATTTCACACTGAACGGCGTTTGTCTGCAAGACCACGAGCGAGGCCGATTTTCTGTCCTCCTGGATCGAGCCCGGCCCCCCGCTTTCGTTCCAACTTTCCGGTTTGGTGCTCGAGGTGATCAGGTCCACCAGGTCGCCGAATTTCGTGTGGAAGCTGACCAGGACTCCGTCGTCGCGCGCCCCGAGCAGATCGGCCACCGGGTACACCCTGGTCGTCAGAATCTTATCGGCTTCAGACTTCGTGGTGATCAAAAGCACCTCATCGAGAACCACGCTGGTCAGCCCCAAGTCTCGCAGCAGCAGATCGAGGGCTGAGCGGAGCTTTAAGTCATGCACGTGGCGCGTGATCGGGGTGGCACTGTCGATGCCCGCGTCGTCCAGCGCCTTGGCGTCGAATTGAATCTGGATTTGATGTCGTTCCGCTAGAAAATGCACGGCGTCGCAGAGCGATCGAGCGGCAAACTGCACGGTGGTTGGCTCGCTCAACGCCGCCTCGATGGCGGATTCCTTCTCACCCAAAAGTGGCACCACCTGCTGGGCCGATGCCTGGCGCGGCGCGAGGAGAAAGCCGATCAAAGCGGCGCAAGGCAACGCGAACTTGGCGCGCGATGGAACCGACATGAGCCTCTCCTTCTCTGTTGATTGAATGACAGCACGAAGTGAAGCGGCAACCGCCCGATGGCCTCACATCGAGGGTCGACAATGCGCCACGATACCACCGGCCCAGCGGAGTTGCAAGCAAAACGCTTGCGCCTTGATTGTCTGGGTCGCAGCCTGCTATATTCAGCGGTGGGGCGGCTTGGCGTCGAGCCCATTTCACTCAGCGGCCCCAGGAACAGAGGCCCAATTCGTTCCGCAGCGTCTGCTGCACTGGGAACACCAGCGAGGTAACCATGCGCCGTTTCATTCGTGTCAACGTTTCGCAGGGCAGTTTCTCAACGGGCAGTTTTTCACGGGGCCGGTTTTCACGGGGCCGGTTTTCACGGGGCCGGTTTTCACGGGACCGGTTTTCACGGGGCAGCGCGGCTCGTCTGGGTCGCTTGATCGTGGTCATCGGCATCTTGCCCGGCGCCTTCGTGCCTACGAGCCGTCCCGCGGCGGGCCAGGCCCCTGGCCGGCAAGTTAATCAGCCGCCCGGGCAGGAGCTCTTCACACGCGAGTGGCAACCGGGCGACCGCCTCAGCGACGCCGGCGACGCCTTGGGGCCGATGTACAACGAAGTCTCGTGCGCCAAGTGCCACCGTCTGGGAGGAATCGGTGGTGCGGGGCCCAATGAGAACAACGTCGATCTGCTGACCATCGAGCGGCCCGAGCGCACGCTGACGAACGCTCAAAAAGAGAGATTTGGCTTCGAAACGCCAGCCTGTTCAACGTTGACGAACGCTCAAATGAAGAGATTCAGAGAACGGGTCCATGCCCTGCATCCGGGATTTCATGCTCAAGCCGGGCAGGCGGCGAGCGTGGTCTTGCACCGCTTTGGAACCGACGACGGCTACGCCTTCTTCCGCGACAATCTGTTGAGGACGAAAGAACGCCGCACCCAGCCGGCGAGCAACGGAGTGATCAAGCACCGTTACGCGTCGTTGCGGCACACGCAGCGCAACTCGACGGCTCTTTTCGGCGCGGGCTTGATCGATACGGTTCCCGCCGCCGCGCTGGAGGAAGCCGCGCTCCAACAGGCACGCAAGGGTGGCGGTGTCTCGGGTCGCGTGCCGCTGTCGAATCAGGGTGGACCAGGCCGGTTTGGTTGGCGCGGCCAGACGGCCACGCTGCGAGACTTCGTATTGACCGCCTGCGCGATGGAAGTGGGCTTGGAAGTGCCAGGTCATCATCAGGCCGTCGACCCGTTTGACCCCGAAAGAGCGCCGCGCGGACTCGACCTGAACGCGGAACAATGCGACCAACTGGTCGCCTTCGTGGCGAAACTATCGGCCCCCACTCGGTTCGAGCCTGCCGAGCGCCAGGCGGCGGCCGATGTACAGGCGGGAGAAACGACGTTCGAGGCGATCGGGTGCGCCGTTTGCCATTGCCGGCAGATGGGTCCCGTGACCGGCATTTACAGCGACCTCTTGCTCCACGACATGGGGCCCGCGCTGGCCGATCCTGTGCCGGCCGTTTCCGAGCAGAGTCCGGCCGGAGGCGGCTACTTCGGCGGCGCGGTTGATCTGTTCGCCCGCGTGAACACCGTGGTGCATCAAGAGCTACTGCAAGACTGGCGTACACCGCCGCTCTGGGGAGTGCACGATTCCGCTCCCTACCTGCACGATGGCCGGGCTGCCACCATGGACGACGCCATCAGGCTGCATGGCGGTGAAGCGAACACCTCGCTACAAAACTACAACGAGCTGCCCCAACGACAGCGCACGCAAGTCATCGCGTTTTTGAATTGCCTTGTGGCGCCCGGCGGGCCTTGATCAGGGTCGTCCTCAGGATCACCGAACGCTGCGAGGGAAGGACGCTCTCGCGGAACGCGTCTTCCCAGGCAGCCCCGACGAACGGTGCCAAACCGTAGCCGAAATCGGAATCCTCGGTACAAATCACGTCTGGCGGATCGCCGTAAATATGGGCAGTGCTCATCTGAACCCAGACAGGCGGCGGCTTATCGATGCTGCGAACGGCCATACCCAGCACTCGAGTTGCCTCAACCCGGGAACGCAGAATTTCATCCTGGTGGCCAGGGGTCTTGACGCAATCGACACTGCGCCCCGCCAGGTTGACCAGTCCGGCGGCGCCATCCAACTCCCGACACCAATCTCCGCGAGTGCGAGCATCCCAGCTCACATGTCGCCAGGGACCGCTCGGTTTCGGTGGCCGGCGAGAGAGCAGGACAACAGTTTTTCCGGAAGCCGCCAGTCGCCTGGCGACGGAGATTCCCACGAAACCGCTGCCCCCCGCGACGACAATCCGCCCAGTTTGTGCGTTGTCAGCCATTGAAATCGCCTCACTCCACGGTTGTACAAGCTCCGTCTCCGTTGAAACCGTGAAGCATCTCCGACATTAACCGTAACGCCTCATCCACGGTCCTCGCGCTTAGCGTACCGGCTGGCAGCCAGTTGATAAGCCCCGGCCAGCAATGGCCGCACGGTCTGGAACGTCGCCGCGCTGGGGTTAAGCACGCAGACCCAGGACATCGACGCGTACACGGGATGCGGCAGGAGTCGATCCAAGGCGGTGAAGTCATGGCCGGTCTCGACGACACCGCCTGTAGGGGGGAGGAGACGGTTGGGGGCCAAACAAGGAGCGGTAGGTTTCCTTGCTCACGCCGATGTTCAGCCGAAAACGCCTTCGCGATTCAGCTTGGAGGCGCAGTCGAAATCACCGTAGTCTTTGGTCACGATCGTGGCGAACGGGAACCGGCGAGCAGGCGGAAGCTGACCTCCCGGGTCGTAGCTAAAGAAGGTATCCCCCCACGCAACTTCAGGAGAGCCAGCGTCGCGCGAGGCGACGACGACATCGACGTCGTCAAACGCGTCGGTGGTGTATTGGGTGATCGAGGCTTCGTCCATTGGAGCTTTATTGTAGTGGGTGGTTGTGTGCCAGTCACCCAGTTTCCGGTGTAAAAGGCCAGACGGTGGCTCAACCGGCAGGCCGTCAAGCGGATGTCTGTGATGCTACCAGGCGCGCGTGAATGTCAAGATTCCCACGGAGATTTTGGACGTTTCTGCCCACGATATCGGTCAAACCACTTGGGATCGCTGTCGATGACAATGCCTGGGTGCGATTGTCGCAATGCGTCCAATGCGCGGCGGAGACCTTCGGCCTCGCTCTCCAAGGCATAAATCTTATCGCCATGATCGAGGGCTACCGTGGTCATCCGGTCGGATTTGTCGTAAATGCCGTACTGAACCATCTGTAACTCCTTGAGACACTGATATGCGAACACCAACTCCGACTCCCAGTCGGACATCCCCTCTCCGGAGATCTCCCGTTCTTCAATGGATTCGACGGACGGCAATGCCGCCAGAGCCTCTTCGTCGACGGCCGTATACCTTTGAATGTGCAACGCTTTGAGCCGCTTTAGCGCGAGCAACGATTGAAGCTGCTCCTCCGTCACCAGGACGCCGCCGATCGCCAGCTCTTCAAGGGATTTCAGCGACGCCAATTCCGCCCAGCCCGCGTCCGTAATGCGGATATCACTTACGTTGAGCGACTTCAAGCGCGGAAGGACGACAAGGTGACGAACACTTTGGTCGCCGACCATTGCGTCCCTTTGGTCGCTCCAAGAATCCCGTAAGTCGATGGCTTCAAGCCGCGGCAGCGCCGGCAGGTGCGTCAGCAGGAGCATCACGCCTTTTGACTCGGAACCGTCCGAATCTTGTTCGCCAAGTTCCCAAGCGAGCTCCAAGCTGAGTGACTTCAGGTTCGTCAGCCCACCCAGGTACGCCAGACTTCGGTCGTCGGTCGGGCCTCCCAGGTGGAGCTCCTCAAGCCTGGCCAGTTTGCCGACGGCCGCAAGACATTCCGGCGAAAACGCTTCGTCGCCCTCGTATCGTGCATTGTCGATACGCAGGGTTCGCAGTTGCCGCATGTCGGCCATTGCGGCGGCCATCCCGGGAGTCAGTTGCTCAACACTGAGGTTGAGATATCGCAAGCTGGGCAATCGCCCCAAACGCTTGAGAAACTCTTCATCGTCGTCGTCGTAGTGATTGAGGTCCGCGCCGACGACGCGCCGGCGAAAACGATCGGCTCCGACGAGATCGAGCCATTTCGGTCCCCATCGCTCCAAATACAAATGCCAGCCTTGGTGACGGCGATCCTCGCACGTGGAAATGATAGGGTCTTGCACGTTGGCTCGATTGCGCAGCGCCGTGAACCACGCGCAAAGCATGGCCATCAGCCCTACCGCGGCCAGCATCGTCCGAAGGCTCCACCGCAAACGGGGCCGATAGCGGCGCAGCAGCCATTCGCAAGCGACTCCCGCAGCGGCGAGGAACACAATCCACATCGCCAGATTGCAAGTCAGCCGAGTCGCACTATAGTTCCAATCGAGCTCGGTTAATGCTCCGTACCATTTTTTTTGGTTGTGCCAGCGCCAGATCAACGGCCAGCCGTACGACGGATTCCGCGGCGACCAAAAGCTGAGTGATCCTTCATCTTGACTCAAATTGGCAAGCACGATGGGCGCCGCGACGACAAGCAACACGATCAGCGTCACGATTCGCAGGCGATCGGGTAACCGAGCGCAATAGCGGCGCCGAAGCCATTCGCAGGCGACTCCCGCAACAGCGAGCATAATGAACCACATCGCCAGATTGCCGGCCAGCCGAGGCACGCTATAGTCCACGAGCTCGGGAGTCATGTAATCGGGCGCGCCGCTGGCTGGCAACGGGGAGCTGGGTTTGAATTCGCACCAGTACCAGATCAGCGGCCAGCCGTAAGACGGATTGGGCGGTGGCCATTCCTCCTCCGACCCTTCATCGTGGCACAAATTGGCGAGCACGGTCGGCACAACGACGATGAACAACACGATGACCGTAACGAGTCGCGGGCGATAGCGTAAGAATGCCCCAGACTTTGGACCCATTGCGGTTTCCTCACCCATCTACCATACCAAGATGGATTGTACCGCCCCAGCGACGCGCCACGCCACCCCCAGCAAGCCCGCCACCAATGCCGCGTGCTTCCCTCCGCAGCGCTGGTGTTGCCGCAGTCGAGAAGTCGCCAGTCACACTTCACGCGGCCATCGATGAGATATTTTCAATCAACGAACCCGCTCAAAAGCTAGGAGCCTCCTACCCTGGAAGGGGGTGACACCATCTTCATAAATCTGCAGAAGATCGTCGAACAGCTTGCCGCCTTCGGGGGTCATACTGTTGGGACGGGTAGCCATCGTCCGCTCGGAGTTACCGTGCGATTCGTCCGACGAACTTTCCGGCACGATTGTGTTCATGGTTGGAAAGTAATCGTTCGGCGGGTATCCCGACGGCCACATCCATCCCAACGGTCCGGGTTCGGCGGCGGCCAAGTCGAACAGGGCCACTGAACGGGGCTACTAGTGGCGGGCCACCTGCTGTCCAGGATATGATGCGCCACAACGAAGTCCCCTGAAAAAGGAGCAACCTTCCATGGCGCGGTTCATTGGCATTGCGTGTTTGCTCGGCATTGTCGTCCCGTTGGGCGGTTCGGTTACCAGCCAGGCCGTTGCCGAAATGCCTGACGCCGACGAGGAAGCGTCCGCCGAACTGTTGCGGCGTGAGGAGTTGGAGGTCGATGGCCGCCCCGCGTTTCTGATCCTGCCCAACGAGCGGAAGGTGAAGCCGACCCCCTGGGTGCTCTACGCCCCGACTTTGCTCCCAAGCTTGCCTGGAGAGTCGGAACGGTGGATGTTCGAGAGGTTTGTCAAGGCCGGGATCGCGATTGCCGGCGTCGACGTAGGTGAATCGTACGGTAGCCCCAAGGGCCGCGCCAGGTACAACGCCCTGCACAAGGTCCTGGTCGAGGAGCACGGCCTGGCACCGCGAGCTTGCCTGCTGGCCCGAAGCCGCGGCGGGCTGATGCTCTATGCTTGGGCGGCCGACAACCCCGACAAGGTCCGCTGCATCACCGGCATCTACCCCGTCTGCAATCTCGTCAGCTATCCCGGTCTCGACAACGCCTGCGCCGCCTATGAGATGACGAAAGACGCACTGGCCTCGCACCTGGCTGAGCACAACCCGGTCGACCGCCTGGCGCCGCTGGCCAATGCGCGGATTCCCTTGTTCCACATCCACGGGGACGTCGACCAAACCGTCCCCCTGGAGGCCAACTCCGGTCTGGTCGTGACGCGCTACAAGGAGTTGGGTGGCTCGATGCGGCTCGTCGTCCCCAAGGGGCAGGGGCACAACATGTGGCCGGGGTTCTTCCAGTGCCAGGAGCTGATCGATTTCCTGATCGAGCAGGCGACCGGCGCTGCGCCCGACCCCGCCGTGCGGGCCGACGAGCTCCCGGCCCCGGTGGCCCATTGGAAGTTGGACGATGCCGGCAGCGAGGCGATCGACTCGGCCGGGAAGCACCACGGCACGGTCCGCGGGGCGGTGAGTGCCGAGGGGAGGCTCGGCAGGGCGCTAATTTTCGATCGCAGCCGCGGCGACCACGTGAGCATCCCCTATTCGGCCGATTTCGCCCTATCGACCTTCACCGTGGCCGCCTGGGTAAAGCTGACCAAGGAGCCGACGTTCTCCGGCATCCTGGGCACCCGCTTCGGCGGCGAATTCACGTTCGACATGAAGGTCAACGCCGACAAGGTCCATGGCGACGTCGGCGACGGCGGACGGTGGATCGAGACCAAGGTGAACTTCTATGCCGACGACGTGGGGAGCGACGGCCAGGGAGGCGACCTGGCGACCGACCGCTGGTACCACCTCGTCTACGTCGTGGACGATGACGCGAAACGGTTCCGCCTCTATCTCGACGGCGACCAGAAGAAGGAGATCGCCTACCAGGGCACGCCGCGGCTGATGACGCCGGCCCAGACGATGCGGATTGGCTGTTCGTCGGGCGATGAGTTCATGGACGGCCTGATCGACGACGTGCGGATCTGGAGTGAGGCGCTCTCCGACAAGCAGGTCCGAGCGCTTGCCCGGCTTGGCGACAGACCCCCTTGAGGCGCGCCGGCAACAACCCCGATGCTGCGCAGGCTATTGTTTGGGTAGCCCTGAGCGTATGAATTCGGCCATGTGCTCGATCGATTCCTGAGCTTCCGGAAGTAATGGCTCGTGGGACTGGAACACATGGAACATGCCCGGCCACACTTCGAGCTTCACCGAGATCCCGTCCGATCGAGCCTTTTCCGCCACCCGGATACTGTCGTCGCGGAGCATCTCGTGCTCGCCGACCTGAATCAGCAGCGGCGGAATGCCGTGGTAGTCGCCAAAAACGGGTGAGGCGAGTGGGTTGTGGGGATCCGTCTTCCCCAGATAAAGATCTTTGAACAACGGCATGGTTCGCGCACTGATGATGGGATCTTCCACGGTTTTCAACGACTCGCTTTCCAGCGTCAAATCCGTGGTCGACGACAAGGGGATCGCTCCGGCCGGGAGCGGTAGGCGGCGGTCTCGCAACGCCAGCAGCGTCGCCAGAGTCAGGTTGCCGCCCGCCGAATCGCCCGCGATGAACGTGGCCTTGGCGGGGCCCGAGTCAAACGGCCCGTTCGAGACGATCCATTCATGAGCGGCGACACAATCGTCGAGCGCGGCGGGAAAGGGGTGCTCCGGCGCCAGTCGGTAGTCGACGAGGAGCACGGCACACCTGGCCGCTGCCGAGATGTGGGCCGTCAGCGTGAGATAGTATGCGCCCGACCCCGAGACAAAACCGCCGCCATGCAGATACAGGAGCCGCACATCGGGGTCCGCGCCGGGCGCCAGGACCCATTCACAGGGAATATCCCCGATCGTCGAGCGAATGAGCTTGACGTCTTTGATGGAGGGCTCGCGGCGCGTTCCCATGCCCTCACGCAACCGCTCCAGGTTGAAGTCCGTGGCGCCGAATGGCGTATTTTTGCGCAACTTCTGCAGATAGGCGATGCTTTCCGGCGAGACCGCCCGCAGCTTTCCCGCCGGCGCTCCCGCCGCCAGTGGGATGTCGCCGTCATCCTGCTTGGGGCTCGCCGCGGTGTCTTTTTTAACCGCGTCTTTTTGGACAGGGGCCTGCGGCTGTCGCGGGTTATCGTCAACAGCGTAGGCGGCGACTGCGGCCGCGAAAACCAGTAGCGCCGTGCCGGCAAAGCGTTTCATCTTGGTCCTCGGATTTTGTTACATGCGCTTCGCGTAGTTGCCGTTCGCCAGGAGCCGTGCATGGGTAACGTCGCGGTTGTATTGGTACGCCCAGCAATTCAAGTCACTTCCGTCGGCGACCGTGACGCATTGTCGAGTGCGGACGTACAAACTGCGGGACAGATCGCCCGGATCAAATCCCTCGTACTCGTCGATCCGTCGCATCGCTTCCGGATCGGCTTCGGGAAACACGAACACTTCGCCGAAAATCCGTGTACTCGCCGCAGCATCAAAAATCGCCGCCGGATATGGACCGAGGTCATAGAGCCTCCCGGCGACCGAGCCGGGCCCAATTGGCCGCAATTTCATGACAATGGGCTTGATAACGGCAGGGGCCAAAGAGGGCGTCAGCGTGCCGTAGACGAAGAGGTAATCCACACGGCTCATTGTGCGTAGTCGTGGCTCATGGTCAAGTGCTGTGGCGAAGGCCATTACGGCTGCACTTGGTTTTGCCGGCCATCGAGTTGCGTTTCTCGCCCTTTCTTTTCTGCCACTTTGTGTTGGCTTTGGCGGGACTCGTCTTCGGCTTTGGCCAGCTTCAAGAATATCGCCCTGACCTTTTCTAGGGATTCGGCCATCTCCCCGACTACAATTCCGCCTTCGCTCCTTTGGCAAATGATAGGACGCGATCTAGAGGCGAGACGGGCGACTGATCGCCCCGCGCCGCACCAGGATGGCTTGCAAACCCGCGCCGAGCGTTTAGATTGAGTTGGGATTCATTTCCTCCCAACCGACGAGGTCAGACATGGCGCGCATTGCGTTATCGTGTTTCATCGCATTCGCCGTGGGCATGTTTGCTCACCAAGCGAGTTCTGCCGAACAAATCGTCGACTCGATCGGCATGAAGCTCGTGCTCGTGCCATCCGGTGATTTCATGATGGGCGCGGAGGAAGACCCGGCCGATTCCCTCCCCCCGAACGTGCGGCGCGATTTGCTCGACCACGAGTTGCCACGGCACCGGGTGCGGGTCACGAGGCCGTTTTACATGGGCGCCTATGAGGTCACACTCCGCCAGTTCCTGGTGTTCTACCACGCGGCGAAGTACAAGACCGACGCGGAGCGCGACGGCAAGCCGAACTGGGGCTACAACCGCGACGGGGACAACATCAAGTCGACCACGTTCCGGCCTTGGGCGCCCGGCTGGAAGATCGCGCAGGACCACCCGGCGGTGTATGTCAGTTGGAACGATGCGGTGGCCTTCTGCAACTGGCTGAGCAAGAAAGAGGGCAAGAAATACCGCCTGCCGACCGAGGCCGAATGGGAGTACGCTTGTCGCGCGGGAACCGAGACTCGCTATTCGTGCGGCGATGACGCCGAAGAGCTGGTCCGAGTGGGCAATGTTGCCGACGAAGACAATCGGCGTCACTGGCCAAAGTCGATAACCATAATCGAAAATAACAATAAGAAGCAGACGAACATTCCTTTCCCGGCCCTGCCAGGGCGCGACGGTTACGGTTACACCGCGCCGGTGGGCAAGTTTCGGGCCAACGCTTTTGGACTCTACGACATGCACGGCAATGCCTGGGAATGGTGCTCCGACCGGTATGACGAGCATTACTACGAGAATTCACCGACGGACGATCCAAAAGGGCCTTCCGCCGGCACCCTCCGCGTGCTCCGCGGCGGCGGATGGAACGACTCGTCACCGGCGGGCCTTCGCTGTGCCTTCCGGGGCAGCAACGACCCGGTGGACCGTGACCGCGGCATCGGTTTCCGTGTGGTCTGCGAGCAATAACGGTCCGGCGAGTCGTCGGCAACCGCACCTGCCATGTACACGCTGCCCGCGCTTGTAGCATGCTTGCCCAGGAACATAGCCACCTTCGGCCTGGCCAGCAACGCAGCCGCTAGGGAATCGGCCGACCGGCGGTCGGGGCCGGCGGTAGTGTCCTAACTCCCCGCACGGCCGAACTCGGCGAGGGCGGCGCCATCGAGGCGGCAGACTTGGCATCCAACTATCGTTCCGGCGGCCCGTCCACACTCGTCGCCGGTTGCTCGAAGGCGAACTGGTCCTCGTCCTTCAACTCGCGCTTTAACCGGAACAACTCCTCCTTCAGCCTTGCCACCAACTGCGCGTGCGCCGGCTTGTCGTAGAGATTCTCCAGTTCGTCAGGGTCGTGGATCAAATCGAATAGCTCCCACTGCTCCTTCTTCCAATAGCAGATCAGCTTATGCGCCTCGGTCCGCACGCCGTAATGGGCGCGCGTGTTGTGGTGGCCGGGGTCGTGGTAATAACGGTAGTACATGCTCGTCCGCCAGTCCGCCGGCCGCTCGCCCCGCAACAAATCCACCAGGCTCCGCCCCTGCACGTCGGCCGGCACGTCCAGCCCAGCGGCTACCAACATGGTGGGCGCGAAATCGCAGTTGATCGTGATTGCTTCCTCGACGCTTCCCGGCCGCGTCACGCCCGGCCAGCGCACGATCAAGGGCATCCGCAACGACGGTTCGTACATGAACCGCTTGTCGTAGAGCCCGTGGTCGCCCAGAAAGAATCCCTGGTCGCTGGTATAGATCACGATCGTGTTCTCAGTCAGCTCGTTGTCATCGAGCCAGTCCAGGAGGCGGCCCACGTTGTCGTCGACCGATTGCACGCAGGCCAGGTAGTCTTGCATGTAACGCTGGTACTTCCAACACTTTAGTTCCTGGCCTGAGAGCGTCCGCTTACGGCCGTTGACTTCGATCTCGACCTCCATGGGCTTGACTTGCAGCCACTGGCGCGCTTGCTGCGGCGAAAGCCCGGCCGGAGGCTTGAGCTTCAGGTCCCGGCGGGTGAGGTCGTCGAACACGCGCTGCTGGTTCTCGCGCAAGGCGTCGGCACGCGTGGCGTAATCGTCGCGCAAGGTGGTGGGCTCGGGGATTTCCTTGTGGGTAAACAGCGCGCGGTGCTTCTCGTCCGGCTCCCAGGAGCGGTGCGGCGCCTTGTGGTGGCACATCAAGAAGAACGGCCGGTTGCGCGGCCGGCGTGTCAAGAAATCGATCGCAAGGTCGGTGATGACGTCGGTCACGTAGCCGTTGACCGTGCGCGGTCCGTCGTGGTCGTAGAACACGGGATTGAAATAGTCTCCTTGTCCCGGCAGGATAGTCCATTGGTCAAAGCCCGTCGGCACGCCCCCCAAGTGCCACTTGCCGATCATGCCCGTGTGGTAGCCGCCCGTCTGCAGTTGCTTGGCCAGCGTGGGCTGCGAGCCGTCGAAGCGGTTGAAGACAGGGACGCCATTAATATGGCTGTACTTGCCCGTCAGGATCGCGGCCCGACTGGGCGTGCAGATCGAGTTGGTCGCGAAGCAGTTGGCGAACCGCATTCCGCCGGCGGCGAGGCGGTCGAGGTGTGGCGTGCGGTTCACCCGGCTGCCGTAGACTTCCGCGTACCTCGTGGTCGAACGCGTTCGCATAAAACGGAATCACCCGCTTCAATGCCAGAATCCAAAGACGGGAAAGCCCCTGTAGGGAGCGCCCTCCGTGGCGTTCCGTGTCCTGCCAGACGACGTCGCACCCGTTCCCGGAACGCCACGGCGTTCCCTACAGAACGCGACGGGGGTGATTGATAAAAAGGCGTCAGAACGGGTCGAAAGAATCACGGCAGAAAAAGCGGCGCGTCGCCGATGCCGGGGGGTTCGGTCGAACGCAACGGCACCTGCCAGCGGACGATTCGCGAAGCCGACGGTCCTTCGTCGGCCGCGCCGGCGAAGCCGACGTCGGTGCGTACGATCCCTTCGACCTGTACCGCGGCTTCATCGGCCCATTGCGATTGTCCATCGGCCGGGTCCCATTTTGCCAGCGCCGCGTCGCCGGCGACAACCGAGCCTTGGCCAGTCCATTCCAATGCTTGCAGCAGGCGGCTGGGACGCTCGGTCCCGTAAAACGAGAACAAACCGGCGTCGGGAGCGGGGAAGAACGCGCAATCGACGGCGCGAATCGCCAGCCGGCCCGGCTGCTCTTCCAAGCCTTCGTAATGGCAAGCCAGCAGTCCCGCCGACCCACGTAGCGTAACGTGCTCCAGCGTGAGTGCCAGCGGCTCATCCAATCGGCGAGAGCGCGGCAGTTCGACCAGCGGACCCGGACCAAGGTGTAGAACATTGGACATCTCGAACAAGACGGCGCCTTCGTTTTGGACCTCGATTCCGGCGGATATGCCCGCCAAAACGCAGTTGGTCATTTCCAGCTCCCCCGTTGGTAACGTTGATCCCGTGGCCGCCGCCTCGTCGCTGGGATGCCAAAGGATCGCGACGGGAAGTGTTTCTTGCGGTCGCCGAAGCTTCGCGCGGGCTTGAAATGAACAACCGCGAAACGTCACGCGCGGCGATTCGAGACGGACGAGCGCGGCCTGTTGGCCAGCCGTCGTGGTATTGGCGTCCCGCCTGCCGCTCACCGAGGAAGCGCGCGGGTGGTCCCATACGAAGTCGATGTTCTCAAAGCGGACGTCGTCGGCCGAGATCGTCAAACCGTGGTACGGGACGATCACCAGCGGTCGTCGGTCGTCCTGACCACGCACCGTTTGCCCTTCAGCCAGGTCCAGTGAATCGAGTTTGAGCGGAGGTCCTGCGGGCAGTTCGACGGTGTCTTGCGAATCGGAGACGTACGCGGCGGGGACGACATCCGGATCGCTGGTCGCGGACTTGCCGCTCAGGAGATCCAGTGACCGTTTTTCGGTGGGCCGCGAATCGCGCAGTGCCACGTTCGGCTCATCCGCCACCGTGTGCCTTGTCGCTTGAAACCACTTCGCGCCCCACCCGGGCCAGGTGGCGACAATCAGGGCCAACACCGTGCCCGCGACCGCCGCCAAAACGGTGGCATTCGATCCGGTTCGGCGCCATGCCGCTACCGTGAGCACGGCGCTGGTCCGACGGGTTTCCGGGTGGCCGAAACACCGCGCGAGCCGCGATCGGCCCTTTGGGGTCGAAGGGCCCAACTCGGCCGCTAATTGAGCGGCCGATCCGGGGCGGCGCTGTTGGTCACGCTCGGTGCAGCGGTCGATCGCGGCGGCCAACGCCGGATGCACGTCGGGCGCCAGCGCTCGAATATCGCCGATTCGGGTCGTCTGGCCGGCGCGCAGCTTGATCAAGGCGGTGCCGCCGGAAATCGGCGGACGACCGGCCAAAAAGTGCCACCAAAGGCAGCCGCAGGCGAAGAGGTCGCCGGCCGCATCGGGAATTCCGCCCGAAGCGACTCGCTCGGGTGGCAGGTAATCATAAGCGTCCGGCGGCAATTCGGCGTGGGCGAAACCCTCGACCGGCCTGACGATGCCACGCAGGCCAGGTTCGGCCAACCAAACCATGCCGAGCGGGTCGAGCAACAGTTGTCCGGCGCACATGTCACCGTGGACGACTCCGGCTTCCTCGCAGGCGGCCAGCGCCGCGGCCATCTGCCGAGCGATTTCGAGCACCGCTTCGGGTGGGAAACGGCCATGTTCGACCATCCATTCCAGCGCGGTCCGACCGCGCTGATCGCGGCTGGCGACCCAAAAGCCGTTGTCGCTGGTTCCATGATCCACGATCGGCACGACGTTTTCGTGCGTTAACAGCCCGCCCCGACGCGCCAGCAGTTCGAGCTGTCGGCGCGCATCGTCAACGCGGTCGGCCGGAACTTCGAACCGTGCCAGCCGGGTCCAGCGCCGCGCCGCGACTTCGCGGGCGCGGAACACCTTGGCATAGCCGGGCGAGTGCAGAGGCTGGTAGAGCACATAGGGGCCCACTTCCAGGTCCGCTCCCCGACCCTCATTGAACTCGACGGCCTGAAATGCCGTCAGCAGCCGGGCTTGCGCCAGGGCATCGACCCAGACCGATTCGAAAGCCGGCAACCCATGCGTCAGCCGCCGCACGCGGCCGCGCATGCCGCGCACCTGCTCCGCGGACGCCAGGCCGAGGCGGCCCAACAGCTCGACCAGCTTTTGGGGAGGAGAATCGCTCATGAAACCGTGGGGTAGGTTTCTAACCTGCCAAGAATGAGACATTCACGGTGGCTGGGGCAGAGCCCGTGGGGTAGGTTTCCAAGGGGCCATAGCGGGTGTATGGCCCCTTGGAAACCTGCCCCACGAGCCGGGGCATCGCTTAGGTTCTGCCACCAGCCACTGGACGGCGAGTGCTATCAGAAAGCGCGGGCTGCGACAAGATCACTCGATTTCGAGGATGACCTCGACTTCGACGGCAATATTGCCCGGCAGCGACCCCATGCCGACGGCGCTGCGGGCCCCCACCCCCAAGTCC
>Ga0307373_10006211_pt1 | contig 19119 bp, 21 predicted proteins | sample OX2MG_FD_202534 | JGI IMG/M metagenome (GOLD analysis project Ga0307373, IMG submission 202534) | Soil microbial communities from Risofladan, Vaasa, Finland - OX-2 | ecosystem: Environmental > Terrestrial > Soil > Coastal area > Acid sulfate soil | place: Finland: Risofladan, Vaasa | collected...
AGGAGAGCACCGAGAACCGAAAAAACCAAAGACCACAGGAAGGGAAGAGAAAGTGAAATCAGCAACTTAGAGTGGGCCAAATGAAATGATCAAAGTGGGCCAGATCAGATTGACAAAAGCAACACGGGCTCTGCTCCCCTCGGGCGTGCTCACACATTTCTTCTGGACCAGTAAACCACCTCGTTTTAATTTTTCTGAAAGATCAGGATTCCTGAGAGTTCAGTAATTTCTGTCACTCCGAACAACGCATTTTCAAAGATTTACGATGGCAAACCAATTGCTTCATGTCAGGGTGAAGTTCCGAATCGAGGCGACTGGAAATTGAAGATCGAAAAGGTTTCACAAGGCGGCGCCATCACCACGATTCGTCTGATTGGTCACTTTCAAGCGGACCACGTTGGGGAATTGAAAGAGCATCTCCAGCACAACGGGCCCCGGGTTGTTTTGGATTTGTCGGAGGTGACTCTCGTGGATGCAGATGTCGTTCGATTTCTGGGAGCCTGTGAGGACGGTGGAGTAGAACTCGTTCATTGCTCTCCCTACATTCGAGAGTGGATTAAACAGGAACGAAAAGCATAGCGGGTCTTTGATCGGGCCGCGAAACAATACGCGCGATGCGATTCAACCAGAGGAGTGCCCATGTCTAACAAGAAAACAGCCATTGTGACCGGAGCCTCGCGGGGTATCGGCGCAGGGTTAGTCGAGGCCTTTCTGAGGGAGGGCTGTAACGTCGTTGCAACGGCCCTGAGCGCCAAGCAGTCCTTGACTGAGTCTTCCAGCCTGGTTCTCGTAGACGGTGATATTGGCGAGAAGGAAACCGCTGCCAAGGCTGTAGAAGCGGCGATCCAGCACTTTGAGACAATCGACGTTCTGGTAAACAACGCCGGGATCTTCTACACCAAACCTTTTACAGAGTTTACCCCCGAGGACTTCAATGCCCTGGCCTCGACCAACTTGCTGGGATTCATTTATATAACGCAGCTCACAGTGAAACAGATGCTCAAGCAGAAATCGGGGTGCGTTTTAACCATCACTGCGGCGCTTGCCGATCTGCCGATCGCCGGAGTCAATGCCTCAGTTTCGATGATTACGAAGGGCGGCCTGAATGCAGTGACTCGGAGTCTGGCGATCGAGTATGCAAAAGAAGGTATCCGTTTTAACGCCGTTGCACCGGGCGTCGTGGAAACGCCTCTGCACAAGAATGATCCAAAGGATTTACTTAAGACCTTACAGCCCATGGGGAAGATCGCCTCCATAAAGGACATTGCCGACGCTGTTCTCTACTTAGCACAAGCGGAACAGGTAACCGGAGAGATTCTCCATGTGGATGGTGGGGCTCATGCTGGGCGTTGGTAAGCCTAACTCGAGGCATTTCATTTATGGAGAGTTTCCATGTACCGAACGCAACCAAATCCTACGAACAAACGGGTAGCCAATCAATCTGCGACTCAGGCCGAAATGATGGGCGCGGCCGAGCAAGAGTTAGCCGCTTTCGTCTCCGCCGTGAGGGAATTATACGGTTTCGAGCAGGTCGGACTGGCGGCAGAGGACTGGATCGAGGAGTTGGTGCTAATGGATAGCGGGCCCAGATCGACAACTCGCGATTGGCGACTGGTCACTGTCGCGGCCTCAGCGCGACTTGCGAGCCGGCTCACCCACGCCCAGCGTCGTCCAACACCAGTGGTTGCGTCGAACGATGGCAAATTGCCGACGATACCATTGTCCAATAGTTTCCCCACTACGTCTCCCGGCGTGATGCCCCCGTCGCAACCGAGTCAGCCGGGTAATCGAGGCGTTGCGCGTCACGCGGTGCAACGTCCACTCAAATCGTTTCTTTCAAAACTTTCATGAAGGAGCAAATTATGGAAGGCCTTCGCGATGTGCTTCGTGAAGCTCAGCAGACCAGAGTCGCCATCGGCCATTTCAACGTTTCGGACTTGGCTGGTTTGAAAGCAGTATTCGAATCGGCGCGCGAGCTGCACGTGCCCATCATTGTTGGGCTTTCGGAGGGCGAGCGTGCCTTTATGGGGGTGCGCCTGGCCGGGGCGGCGACGAAGGCTCTTCGCGAGGAGTACGATTACCCGATTTTCCTAAATGCAGACCATACCCACACCCTCGCTGGCGCGGAGGAGGCCGCCCGAGCAGGCTTTGATTCGATTGTGTTTGACCGTTCAGAACTACCGTTTGATGAGAACATTTTGGAGACAAAAAGGGCCGTCAAGGCGTTAAGAGCAATCAACCCTTCGGTTCTCATCGAGGGCGAGATCGGCGAGATTGGAACTGGTTCTGAGATCCATGAGGAAGCTCCGCAAGGTCTAACGCTGACCTCACCTGAAGAGGCGAGGGAGTTTGCCTCGGCAACCGGCATCGACATCCTAGCACCCGCCGCAGGAAACACGCATGGGTTATCGCGGAGCATGATTCGTGGCGAGGTGCAGAAGCGCCTGGGTATCGACCGGATTGCGGAAATCGCCAAAGCGACTGGACTCTTGTTGACGCTGCATGGCGCCTCCGGGACCAATGACAAGGACCTCCGCCGGGCGGGCCAGGTAGGCATCACTGAAATACATATCAATACGGAAGTGCGCCTTGCTTGGCGCCGAGGTTTGGAAACGGCATTCGCCAGCGAGCCGGATCAAGTTGTTCCATATAAGTTGTTGCCGGCAGCGGTTAAGGCCATGCAGCAGGTAGTGAGTGCAAGATTGTCGTTGTTTAGCGGGAAGCGGGGCATAGGGACCCATGCTGATTATTCGGGCCAGAGGGCTTAAGGCGGCTGCGCCCAATAGGAGAGATAAATGAACACAAATTCGAAAGAGCAAATGGTGACCGGTTCGCGTGCTTCCAGGACCGAGCAGCGGTTAAAAGAACTTGGCATCAATCTTCCGGCGCCGCCTGAGCCGTTCGGCACCTATGTGGAGGCTGTACGGACGGGAAACCTGCTTTTTCTAACCGGGATGCTTCCCACGGAAGGCCGTCGGGCCAAATTCATCGGGCGCGTCGGCGCGGAGTTCGATGTGGAAGCGGGGCGCAAGGCCGCGCGTCTCGCTGCGCTCAATGCCCTTGCAGTCGCGTGCGGGCACTTGGGATCTCTCGACAAAGTCACGCGGATCGTCCGGCTTGGAGTGTCGGTGGCCACTTCGGGAGATGTCCGCGAACACCCGAAAGTTGCAGACGGGGCGTCGGAGTTGCTGCAAGACGTCTTTGGAAAAGACAAGAACCCCAGCCGCCTGGTGTTTGGCGTCGCAAGCCTTCCGCTGGGTGTCCCGGTGGCTCTGGAAATGATTTTCGAGGTAGCGGATTGAAGGTGTGGTGAGGAACAGTTACCTCGCCGGCAGAAATACGTGGTTTTCAGCAATCAAAAGAAACTCAAAGGAGGAATTATGGCAACAGCAAGAGTCGCAGTAGCACCGATGAAAGTGGTGCAGGTTCCCAAGGCAGGAGCCGATTTCCAAATCGTCGAGCGCCAGATTCTCAAGCCGGGCGAGGGAGAAGTCCGCATCAAGGTCCAGACTTGCGGTGTTTGCCGCAGTGATGCAGTGACGAAAGAAGGCTCCTTGCCCTGGATTCAATTTCCGCGTGTTCCGGGGCATGAGGTGGCGGGGATCATCGATGAGTTGGGCGCAGGCGTATCCGCGTGGAAGCAGGGGCAGCGTGTCGGAGTCGGCTGGCACGGCGGCCATGATGGCACGTGCCCTTCGTGCCGGCGCGGAGACTTTCGCAATTGCCGCAATGTGAAGATTGCCGGCATCAGCTATGACGGCGGATATCAGGAATATATGGTGGCTCCCGTGGAGGCACTCGTGGCGATACCGGATAGCCTGAGTGCTGTCGATGCCGCGCCGCTGCTCTGCGCCGGAATTACCACCTACAACGCGTTGCGGCACAGCGGTGCAATGCCGGGCGATTTGGTGGCCGTCCAGGGAATCGGCGGCCTGGGCCATCTGGGAATTCAATTCGCAAACAAGTTTGGCTACAAGGTCGCGGCCATCGGACGCGGACCGGGGAACGAGGCGCTCGCAAGGAAACTCGGAGCGAACGTGTACATTGACAGCCAGGCGACGAAAGCGGCGGAGGAATTGCAGAAACTGGGCGGCGCTCAGGTGATTGTGGCAACAGCGCCGAACTCCAAGGCGATGTCCGAACTGATCGGTGGCCTGGGGCCGAACGGCAAGCTCATGGTGATCGGCGCGACCTTCGAGCCCATTGAGGTGACGCCAATTCAGCTCATTTTCGGAGTGCACGCCATTCAAGGATGGGCCGCGGGAACTCCGGCCGATAACGAGGACACGCTGCGCTTCGCCGAATTGACCGGCGTCCGTCCCATGATCGAAACCTATCCGCTCGAAAGAGCGGGCGAGGCTTACGCGCGCATGATGAGCGGCAAAGCACAGTTCCGCGTCGTGTTGACAATGTGAAGTTGTTCCCGAAGACTTGCGTGAGCGTGGTCGCATAGGCCGTTGCAGTCCGTCTCAAGGTGGAAAAGGCGAGGTTCCTTTTTGCGCCAGGTCGGAGAAATCCTGCAATGTATGCGTTATCAAACTGCTCGACCCCGGAGGTTCAATTCCCAAGGCTCCGACCCAAGCCGACGAGGGGCCGTGAGCAATAGGTTCCGGTTTGCCAAAAATAACCGGTCCAAACTGTTTGCACGTCTAACTTTAATCAAACAGCTTGGCCATTAAGCTCGTTAATCGGGAGTTACGCAACGATGTTCGCGCCTATACTCTGCGTTCTACGAATCAGGAGTTTGCGCCCAGTCCGCGGTACCCGGCATCTAATTTTGGAATTTGGCCGGTGATGCCGGACGCAAAATAGGTTGGAGGTGTAACCATGATTGAATCTTCTGATCTGCGGATGACGAGAATTCCACTTAACCAGGGAGCCGGCCATGTGCCCGCACTCGGCTTTGGCACATTAATTCCCGGCGCAGCCGAGACGATAACTGCGACCAGAGACGCGCTGGACGCCGGGTTTCGGCACTTTGATTGCGCGGAACGATACCGGAACGAGCGCGAGGTCGGCGAGGCGCTGCAGGCAGGCCTTGCGGCCGGAAGACTCGCACGTGAGGACATTTTTGTTACCACAAAACTATGGAACACCAATCACCGGCCCGAGCGCGTCGAACCGGCGTTCGAGGCGAGTCTGGACAGACTCGGGCTGAAGTATCTGGATCTCTATCTCGTTCATACTCCATTTGCATTTCAACCCGGCGACGACCAGGATCCGCGGGATCAAAACGGCAATATCCTTTACGACCGCGACGTGACTTTGCTCCACACCTGGAAGGCAATGGAAAGTCTCGTGGACCAGGGCAAATGCCGGGCCATTGGACTGTCGGACATCACCTTGAACGAACTGAAGCCCATCTATGAATCTGCGAGAATTAAGCCGTCCGTGGTCCAAGTAGAATCACATCCGTATCTGCCAGAGACGGAGTTATTGGGATTCTGCAAGCAGAAGGGCATTGTGTTTTTGGCTTTTGCACCATTGGGTCACGGGGTCAGGCCAGGCCCGCTTGAAGACCCAGTCATCTCGGCTATCGCCGCGCGAGTTGGAAAAACGCCGGCGCAGGTGCTGCTGGCTTGGGCGGTGCAGCGCGGCACTGCTTTGCTTACCACGCCCAGGAGTGCGGCCCGGGCGAGAGAGAATTTCGACATCTCTCCCCTTCCGAAAGACGCGCTGGAAGAAATCAATCGAATTCGGACCAGACAGAGGCTGAATGAAGTGGTGAAAACCGGCGTTCCGGGATTCATTCCGCAAGGTAGATGAATATGAAAGCGAAACCGAAGCTAGAGCAGTCCATGCAAGAGGAACAAATCCGTGCGGCCCTGAATGCTCACTGGCGCGCGTCGGCAGTCGGCGATGTAAACGCGGAACAGGATATTTACGATGACGATGCCATTTGTGACGATCCCCAGTCGGGCGAGCGAATCCTCGGGCGAAGCAATTTGCAGGCCTTGCGGAGTCATTATCCCGGCAAGCCGTCCGGCTTCAAGGTCAACCGCATTCTCGGAAACGGGGATCTGTGGATCATGGAATACGCAATCACTTACCAGGGGCGACCGGCGTACACGGTGAGTATCATGGAGTTCCGCAACGGCAAGGTCGTTCACGAAACACAGTATTTCGGGGATCCCTTCGAGGCGCCAGCCTGAGCGCTGATTGTCCTCGTGCGGATTTGAGACTTGTTTGCCCGGACAATCTGAACGGACAAGGCGGTAAGGAGGATCGAATGCAACACAATCATGAGAAATCCCGAAGCGGATCAGGAGATACCGTGAGCCTCACGCTTAAAGCTGGCTCAGCTCTTGCTGATCTGGCAGAACAGATCCAACAAGATATTGGGCGTCGCGCCTACGAGATATTCGAACGGCGTGGGTACACACACGGAGGTGATCTCTCAGACTGGATTCAAGCGGAGAATGAAATTGTGCGGAGTGTGCACTCAGAGGTGAAAGACACTGGAAAGCAGATCTCGCTTCGAGTAGATGTTTCGAACTTTGATCCGGCCAGCCTGCAGGTTGGTTTGTACCCCCGGCGTCTGGTTATCCGGGGAAAGAGACTTGCGACCGACGGGAAGAATGGCGATTCAGCGGATCAAGATGCGAAATATCTCCTGGCCCTGTCTCTGGTCGACTTGCCCGCTGACGTCGACGTCCAAAAGGCGAAAGCCACAGTCCAAGGGACGGAAGTCGAGGTAATCGCAGAAAAAATGTCCGGGGGACAGGGCATCGGGATGCCTGTACACTCCTTCGTATCCGAAAGCCACAGCGCAAAGTAGAACCCGAAAGGACGTCTCCATGTGTGCTCGCAAGTCGTGCGTCAAGAATTCTCCCTTCCAAATGACAGCCTTGATCCTGTTTTATCTTACCTTCTCTTTGTTTTGGAATTGCAGCAATGCGCCAGCTCAAACACCGGGGTACAGTGCGAAGGAGAACCAACGGGGCGGATTTTCTGAAGCCATCTCTGCTTTGGGACGTGATCCTGTTTCGCAGAGCAACGAAGGCAGAGGAACTGCCATCAAAGTTCCGTTAACCCTCAAGCAGACGGTCAACCTCGCGCTTCGGCAAAATCCAAGACGCATTATTGCGCGCATCCTGGTCGATGAATCTCTCAAGGACAAGGACATTGCCCGTTCCGCGCTTTTGCCCCAGGCCGAGGTTGCGGCGCGACAAGCTATTATCCGTTTCAACGCGCAGAGCATCATTGACCTTCCGCAAATTGGGCTCGGCAATAAGCCGCTGCGGGTTGGCCCCTTCCAATCTATAACCGGGGGTGCCGTATTTTCCCAGCAGCTGTTGAACTTTGGACTGATCCGCCGTTTCCAAGTCAGTCGTGAAGGGGTCAAGGCGGTAAAATATGATGAGTCTTCGGTCCAGGAGAGCGTCACCACTACAGTCGTAACACAGTACCTTGCAGCCCTTGAATCGGATGCAAATACAAAGGCAGTAGAAGCCCGGGTCAAACTGGCCGAGAGACTCTACCAGCAGGCAACACGGCTTGAAAAAACGGGAGTTGGGACAACCATCGACGCGTTGCGGGCAAGGGTGGAATTGCAGAACGAGAAGCAACAATTGCTGGATGCTCAAACGGCGCAAAATGCTGCGATCTACGCTCTGGCGGAATTGCTGGACCTTCCGCGCAACGAGGAACCCCAACCGATCGACACGATGCAGTTTTATAAAATTCCGACATTCGACCAGCAACATCTGATCGACCAGGCCCTTGCAAATCGTCCCGAGATGAAAACTCTGTTGTCCCGGGAACGAAAGGCAGAACTCGCCCGCAAGGCAGCAAGCGAGCAACGCCTGCCTACCCTTACCTTTTCAGGGTTCTATGAATACCAGGCGCGGCGACTTTCCACAGGTGAACCGGGCTATACCTATGCTTTCACTCTTAACGTTCCGCTGTGGACAAGTGGCCGAATTCATGCAGAAATGGCGCGAGCCTCCCTTGAGTCAAAGCGCCTGGAAGAGGAACACCAGAACCTGGAAGACGCCATCGAACGGCAGGTCAAGACGGCGCTCGATCAGCTTCAGGCTGCGCGAAATGCCGTCGATGTCGCCAATCTGGGTCTCAAACTTGCCCAGGATGTGGTGGCACGGGCCGAACGGCGTTTCGAAGCTGGAGTTACAACTAACATCGAGGTGATTACAGCCCAGGATGATTTGGCACGGGCCGACGATAACCAGATCAAAGCCCTTTATAGATTTAACCAGGCGCGCGCCGACCTGGCTCGCGCTGAAGGCGATGCGGAGGCCGTTTATGGCAGATAAATCCTTGAACGAGAACATTCCGGCAGGTGAATCGGAGCCGGATCTTCGTCCAGCTCAAAATACACCCGGATCAGGCTCGGAAACTTCTCACAAGACAAGAAGCCTTCGGAAATCCATTCTCGTGCTTGCTGGAATTTGTGCAGCAGCTGTCATCGTAGCAATCCTTATTTTTTATGGGAAGGTCTCCACGGACGATGCCCAGGTTGACGCTCACATCACGACCGTTTCACCGCGAGTGCCCGGTTATGTTGAAAAGCTTTTTGTGAATGACAACCAGCCGGTTAAGCAAGGGGATACTCTGGTTGAAATTGACCCTAGAGATTACCGTGCAGCCGTAGCGCAGGCTCAGGCTGCTTATGATACGGCCGTGGCAGGCGCCCGAACGGCAAGGTTGGATATTGGCTTAACCCGGGATGCGACGTCCTCATCGGTGGACGGCGCTCTTGCGGCAAAGGCTGCAGCCGAGGCTAACCTGTTGAGAACGAAAACATCTCTGGAAGAAGCGGCAACCGCGGCCCTAAAAGCCGCAGAAGCAAACATTCAGGCGAAACTCGCTAGCAACAAACGCGCCCAGGCAGATCTTGCCCGCTATCGTCCCCTGGTTAAAACCGGAGATGTTTCTGAACTGCGGTTTGATGCTATTGAGGCGACGGCCCGCGTTTCCCAGAGCGAGCTTGATCTGGCCAATCAGCAACTGGCCGAGGCTCACAAAGCAGTTGACATCGCGAAAGCACAGACGGATGCTGCCGCCGCTGATCTGAGCCGGTCCGAAGCGCAATTGCGCGGAAGCCAGGCCCAGAAGCAGCAAGTGCCCGTTCGGGAAGCGCAATATCAATCTTCTCTTGCGGGGGCTGAACGGGCGAAAGCTCAGCTTGAAGAGGCCAGTCTCCAGCTCGGCTACACTCTGATCCGAGCTCCCATTTCAGGGCAAGTTACGGCGAAGCACGTCCAACTGGGTGATTATGTGTCGCCGGGCCAGCTTTTGCTCACCATCGTGCCTCTTCAGGACATCTATGTGACGGCCAACTTCAAGGAAACGCAACTGGCCAGTGTGAAAGTGGGACAGAAAGCGATTATCCGCGCGGATATGTATGGAAGCCGTCGGTTCCAGGGTGTGGTCAATTCCATTGCAGGCTCAACCGGATCGGAGCAGGCCCTTCTCCCACCACAGAACGCCACCGGCAATTTTGTCAAAGTGGTGCAACGCATTCCGGTCAAGATACGGGTCCTTAAGACGACAGCAAGCGATACAGTCTTGCGCCCGGGCATGAATGTTGAGGTCACCATCTATGTCCACTGACCCGTATTCAGGCGTCCTAAATCCTCTGGTCCTGGAAAGTGCCCAAAGATTTGAACATATCCTTGCGCGGGCCATTGCGCGGCTGACTTCGCTTGAGAAGTGGATGATCGTACTGGGAGTTAGTCTGGCCACGGGCATCGAACTGGGAACACAAGTCGCGGTGAATGTCATTCTCGTCGACATGAAAGGCAACGTTGCCGCCAGCCAGGATCAGATCAGCTGGGTCATCATCATATATAGCGCAGCATTCTTCTCCGTTCTCCCGCTTACTGACTGGTTTGCCCGCAGGCTGAGTCACAGAAAATACCTTGTGGCCTCGCTCCTCCTTTATGCAACGGGGGCGCTTGGATGCTTCTTGAGCCATTCCCTTTGGGAATTGCTGGTGGCGCGGGCAATCATGGGCCTTGGAGGAGGCGCCTTTCTTGTCCGCGGCTTGATCACCCTCTTCAGGTTCTATGACCCTCAGCACCGGGGGATGGCACTGGTGACCTTTGCACTGTTTGTCACCACTTCAAGGGCCTTGATGCCCGTTCTGTTTGGGGCAGTCACCGATATGGGAACGTGGAACCTGGCGTTTCTCGTTCTGGTACCGCTGGCATTGATTGCTGCGACGTTCCTTTATGTTTCTCTCCCCCGCGGGATAGAATTTGACGCTGGTCCGCCGAACGTGGACTCCTTGGGAGCCGCATGTCTCGTCACTGGGCTGATCGCCTTCCAGGTGGTGATGAGCCGCGGCGAGCAGGACATGTGGTTTCAATCCGGGTTGATTTCCTTCATGGCGATTATCTGCATTCTGAGTCTGGCGGTCTTTGTCTGGTGGGATACTCACCCTGCCAATTCCAATCCGCTGTTGAATCTTCGTGTTCTCCTTGCTGACTCTGCTCTGGCTACTGGGATTGGAGTCGCAGCGATTCTCGGCGCTTTGCTGGCAGCCGGATTATATCTGTTGCCCCTCTTTCTTCGCCAGATCCAGGGTTACAGTGCGACCCAGACTTCATGGTTCTTTTGTGTGGATGGATTTTCAACACTTCTTGGCATCATAGCAGCCGTCAAGCTTATGCAGAGGCTCACTCCGCGCGGAGTTGTGTTGGCTGGACTTTCTGCCAATGTGGCCGCCAATGTGCTCTTTGTATTCACGCTCGCTCCAGATACCCCCGCGCTGGACCTCTGCGCGATTCTGGTTCTGCACGGGGTCTCTCTCGGCATGTTGCTGCCGGGCGTGACGAATGTGCTGGTCGGGCACGCGCATTTTCGCTATATCGCTTTCGGTATGACGATTTATTTCACGTTTCGCCAGCTTGGCAGCGCCATCGGCGTAGCCGCCACTGTGGCTCTTCTGGACATTCGCGAGACACTTCATTCTAGCCGCCTTCTTGATACAGCGAACCATTTGAATCCAATGGTTCGTGATGTCGTGCGCCACCTGGGATTTCGGCTGCAAGCTCAAGGACTTCCATTAAATGTTGCCCATGAGGGAGCTTTTCGCCTTTTCCAGTTGATGGTGGCGAAACAGACTGCGTTACTGGCCTTTATCGATGTTTTCTGGGGCCTTGCTCTGTTAGGCCTCGTCGGGATTGCACTGATGCTTATATTCAGTAGGGGTAAGGTGACAAAAGTTGTACCGGTCTCGATAGTTTCGCAGCACTATTAAACTCTCAAGGGCCCAGGATACTTCGACTGGCAGCGGAACGTTCTCTTTGAAACCCGATTGGGGCAAAACCATCTCATGAAAAGTCAGAATAGTCTGGAATCGAAATTTCAGGAGTAGACTTTGACTGGTACCAAGTGGAGCCATCAGCAGTGAAATGCAGATGATGGCTTCACGACTGAGAAAACCACTGGAGTTGCCATGAGCTGCAATCAAGGGAGCGCGCCGGAACTGCTGCCCACCCAGGCGGCGAATGGGCCTTTGAAGTTTCAGATGAGGCTGGCGAGCGACCCGCGTCTGCTTCCCGTGGTCCGCAGCACGGTTTCGGAGCTTGCCACGGCCCTGGGCTTGGAGGATTCGCAGTGCCGAAACATCACTCTCGCAATCGATGAAGCTCTGAGCAACCTGATCCGCCATGCCTACAAGAATGAGTGCAACCACGAAATCGAGCTCACCTGCCAGGTGCAGGCGGACTGCCTGGAGTTTACCTTCATTGACCGCGGCGAACCGGCAGACCCGGCCAGGATCTGCGCCGAGCCCCTCGACGAGGTCGCGCTCGGAGGCCGCGGCACACACCTGATCCGGCAGATCATGGATGAGGTCCATTACGAACGCCTGGCGGACCACAACCGCCTGCGGCTGAAGAAATACATGCCCGGCGCCAGGAGAGAAGCGTGAATGGCCCGGAAGCGATTGCGAGGACGATGAAAACCTCAACGCGCCAGCATTCCGGAAACACCATCGTGGACGTGACCGGCGACATCGACATGGGCACGTCGCCCGGCTTGCGGAAGACGCTGCTGGAGTCGCTGAAGGCGACGCCCCGGCTGGTGGTGAATTTCCGCAAGGTCCGCTACATCGACAGTTCCGGCATTGCTTCACTGGTGGAAGTGCTGATGAAAGCGCGCAACAGCAAGAAGCAGCTGGTCCTGTTTGGACTAAACAAGACCGTCCAGGAGGTCCTCCAGCTGACCCGGCTGACCACGATTTTTGAGATTCGGGAAACGGAAGAAGAGGCGCTGAAAGTCTGAGGCACACGACGCGCGCACCTGTTCACCACGCGGGCTCCGGGACTTCAGTCTGAAACCGGCCAACCTCCGCTTTGATGGAGTATTTGGGGTTGAATACAGCTGAAAAGATGACGGCCCTGCCGGACCGTGTGGGCTCGGCAACGCTGAACGGGCTGGCCTATGTAGGGGAACTGGCCCGGCTGACGGGCGAGTCCGCCTACGTCACGGTCATCGGCCCGTTCCGGGGCCAGCGCCTGCGGCTTCAGCGCGCTTTGCACCAGGCGAAGGCGGTGGGCGTGGGCGCCATCCCCATCGTTTCTCTCATCATCTTCTTTGTCGGGCTGATTATGGCCCTGCAAAGCGCCTATGAATTGCGGCGGCTCGGGGCCATCCAATTTGTGGCCGACGCCGTCGCCATCTCGATCATCCGCGAACTGGGCCCGCTGATCACGGCCATCATTGTGATTGGCCGGTCAGGTTCGGCTTTCGCTGCCGAAATCGGGACGATGAGAGTCACTGAAGAAGTGGACGCGCTGGAGACCATGGCAGTGCGGCCGGTGTCGTTCCTGGTGGCGCCCAAGTTTCTGGCCATGCTGGTGATGGTGCCGTGCCTCACCATCTGGGCGGACCTGATGGGCGTGATGGGCGGTTGCCTTTTCGGCGTGATGGGCGCCAATTTCACGGTGATGTCGTACCTTCGGGCCACGCGCGACGCTCTGGTGGCGGGTGACATCCTGACGGGCCTGGTGAAGAGCGCCCTATTTGCCATGGTCATCACCGCTGTCGGATGCAAGGAGGGTTTCGCCACCGGAGCGGGCGCCGAGGAAGTGGGGCGATCAACCACCACGGCAGTGGTGCGGTCAATCTTTCTGGTGATCGCGGTTGACCTGGTGTTCACGGCGCTGTTTTACCTGACCAACCGCGGTTGAACCAATGGGACTGAAGGTGAAGAGGTCGCAATGAATCAGCCTGCCGGGGAGGGCCCGGTCATCTCGGTGGTGAATCTCCGCGTCAGCTACGGCGAGCACGAGATCCTGCACGGGATCAGCTTCGACGTGCGGCGCGGCGAAACGATGGTGATCCTAGGCGGTTCGGGTTCGGGCAAAAGCACTCTGCTGCGAACCTTGCTGGGCCTCGAAAAGCCCAGCGGCGGCGAGGTGTGGATCAAAGGGGTGAACATCGCACAGGCTTCAGACACCGAACTCGACAGGATTCGAAAGAAGATGGGTGTCTCCTTCCAGGGCGGCGCCTTGTTCGGTTCCATGACCGTGGGCGAAAATGTCGCCCTGCCGCTGCGCGAACACACGCGCCTGGAAGATTCCACCATTGAGATCATGGTGCGGATCAAGCTGGAGCAGGTGGGCCTAGCAAGCTTTGAGGACTATATGCCTTCCGAGCTGAGCGGCGGCATGAAGAAACGCGCCGCGGTGGCGCGCGCCCTGGCGATGGATCCGGACCTGCTGCTGTTTGACGAACCTTCAGCGGGGCTCGATCCCATCATCGCGGCGGGCATCGATGAGCTGATTCTGGAGCTGAAAAAGGCTTACGCCATGTCGATTGTGGTGGTAACGCACGAACTGGCCAGCGCGTACATGATTGCCGACCGCATCCTCCTGATCGACCGCGGAAACATTATTGCCATGGGCCGCAAGGATGAAATCAAGGCAAGCACCAACCCCAAGGTGCGCCAGTTTCTCGACCGCGTGCCGGAACCGCAGGTGGAAGACGAACTGAATTACCTCCAGATGCTGACCCGAAACATCAGGGCCCGGAGCTGACGCAAATCCATCTGGCGCGGCGTGGCCTGCGATTCAGTTCCAGAGAATGGGGATAAGGAGAGCAAGAATGAATTCGCGAAGCGGGCGAGCCGAACAGGTGTGGGTGGGACTCTTCGTCCTGGTCGCCGCCGGTCTGCTGATCGCAGCCGTACTTTCGGTGTCCGGGGCCTTCGGCAAAGGCAACATTCCGCACAAATCCTATTTCAAATTCGCGGGTGGGCTTCAACCCGGCGCTACGGTGCGGTTTGGCGGAATGAAGGCGGGGTCTGTCGAGGCGGTCCACCTTGACCCGGACGATTCCACCCGCATCGAGGTTGACTTCAGCATTGGCCGTGACATCCCGCTGAAAACCGACAGCGTGGCAAAAGTCACCAGCCTGGGCCCGTTGGGGGACAACTACGTGGAGCTCAGCACGGGCAGCCGGAAGGCGCTGAGGGCCGCGCCCGGCAGCGTCGTTCAATCAGCGCCAACTTTCAACTTCAACGACCTTGGCAGCATGGTGGCCGGCCTCGAGCCCATGGTGCAGCAGACGCTCGAAAAACTGGACCAGCGCCTCGACGAACTGCAGGTGACCGTGGCCCGCGCCAATAACCTGCTGAGCGACAGGAATCGCGCCAACATCAGCGCCTCGCTCGGCACCGTGAATTCAATGCTGGCGGAGGACCGCCCCAGGGTTTCCACCACTCTGGACAATGTTCAGGCCGCCAGCGCGCAGCTGAAGCCATTGATTGAGAATCTGAAAAATACGATGGCCCACGCTGACGATGCGCTCGACCACATCAACGCGGTGGTGGTTGAAAACAGGAAGGACCTGCGCACGTCCGTCAAGGAGATGCGGCAGACGCTCATCACCGCGTCTTCCGTGATGGACCATCTGAACCAGACTCTGAACAGCAACTCCGACAACATTGACGAGATCCTGGCGAATGTGCGGGCGGCTACCCAAGAACTGAAAGAGCTCACGGAGAAGCTGGAACGCCGGCCCTATACCCTGATTCGCGCCGACAGGTCCCGGGAACGCAAGCCCGGTGGGAAATAAAAGGGGGACAGATTCTTATGCGGCGAATGATCCGGTTCACTCTGGTTGCGCTTGCCGGCGCGACCCTCAGCGGCTGCCTCGGCGGGCGGCCCATCCGGTATTACACCGTCGCGGTTCCTCCGGCGCCGGTGCAGGCAACCAGCGCTTATCCCGTCTCAATTCTCATCGGCCGCATCGGCGCTCCGGAGATTCTGCAGGAACAGCCCATCCTCTATCGCTCCGGCCGGAATGAAATCGGCACCTACGCATACCACCAGTGGGCTGAATCGCCCGTGCAGATGGTGAAGATCATGCTGCTTCGCCGCCTGCGGGCCTCGGGCAGGTTCCAGTCGGTAAGCCCGCTGGGCAGTTCCGCGCTGGGTGAGTTTGTGCTGCAAGGCAGGCTCTACGATTTCGAAGAGGTTGACAAAGGCGGAGCGATTACCGCCCTGGTATCGATGGAGTTTCAGCTGATTGACCGCAACACACGCAAGACCGTCTGGAACCATTTCTACTCACGCACGGAGCCCGTGCAGGGCAAAACCATTCCCGACGTGGTGGCGGCTCTCGACCGCAATCTGGAACAGGGCCTCACCGAGATGGAATCCGAATTGAACACGTACTTTTCCACAAACCTGCATCACAATCCCTGAATCCTGCACGCGTGGTTGTCATCGAATTGAATGGACTTTTATCATGGCGGAAAATAGGACAAATGGGCGACTCGCTTGCTTCGAATTATGGGGCGGAAACCGCAGTGCAAACCATCCCTTGGAACTCCCTGGCCTCGCTGGTTGGGTTTATTCCTCACCTCTCGATCCCAACTCGGGCGGAGGGGACGTCCATTACTTCTCTGTTTGCAGCAAAGGCATTGTGTCACGGATCGCTGTAGCGGATGTGGCCGGACACGGAATTCGCGCCAGCTCCACGGGAGAAAACCTTCGAAAGATCCTGCAAAGGCACACGAATAGCTGGGATCAGTCAATGCTGATGCAGGAATTGAATAACGCATTTATGGGCAAAGACTCGGCGGGCCGGTATGCCACTGCCGCCGTTCTCGGCTTCTACCTTAAAACCAGCGAGCTCCTGTTCAGCAGTGTCGGCAACGAAGCGATCTACCCGGTTGTATAACGGGCTACTTGTACAAATGCCAGTGCTCGCACGAGATCACAGTCAAGAGAAACGCCCTGCGGCGATTACCCGTGGTTTGGCCGACAGTTGACCGAAACACCTCAATACCTGCACCATCGAAGACTTGGGAACAATCCCAAACCGGCGGGCCAGATTGCTTCTGTTGTTACAACTCTGCCGTGTTGACAACACCCGTTGCTCCGGTCCACCCTATCATTGCGACCGAAATAGTATTTAAATTATTGATTATATATGACTTAAATGGAGGCGGGGGAGTCGAATTATGTGGGAGTGTTGATAACAGGCAACTTATTGATTTTTCATGACTTACAAACCGCTGAAATCTCTAGAAACACGGCTAACTGGAACGTAACTGGAACATCGCTTTTTCTTCGCCTAATGGTAGGATTGGCAAGGACTGCACTTCGGATTCACCCGAACCGGTAAAGGCGAGGTATCAGGAGTGCTTTGCACTGAAGATCGAGGAAAATCGGGGAGGTTCCATAAGGCGGGTGTCGGGATCGAAACTGAGTTGCGATCGGTCGTGGGTGGCGCTAACGCTAAAAGCCGAGTGATAACCGGCTGGGAACGAGAGGCGAAGTCAGAAGGTAAAACCTTTGATCGGCGGTTGAGGAAATACGCCGAAAAGACTCTCGAACTTAGAATAGGGGAGCCTGCAGCTTCATATGCTGGCTTTGTAGTTGACCTGACATAGAACGGTCTGGGTTCGACTTGTATAATAGGTCAGTGGCGGCGGTGTTCAGCGACGATAGTCACCTGCATGTCGCGAGCCAGCCAGACAATCTGCTGGACGAGGTTGCGGCCGAACACCGCCGGCAAGCTTTTCTGGCGGGTTCGTAAGAGAAAGATTTGAGTAATCCCCTGCCTTCGCGCGAAACTGACGAGTGTCTCGGCCACGTCCTCGCCTTCCAGTATCCGTGTTTCAATCTGCAGATTTCGCGCAAAATTCAGTTGTTTATCCACCATTTGCCGCTCGGGAACCGGAAGTGAATGGAGACCTCGCGCTGTATTAACAAAAACTGCAAAGCACTCCGCATCCAGGAAGTCGGCCACACGGCGGCCACGGCGGATCAACGCTGCCGTTGAGGGACCTGCTGTAATGTGAATCAGCAAACGGTCGGCCGATTCCGCTTTGGACGTGGACGGTCCGGGGCGATGGCGCTGGGGCCGCGAGCGGGCAAGCCTGGACTCCTCTTGGGATTCGTGGCGAATATCGACTTCATGTGCGGCTTGGCGCAAGGCCAGTTCCCGCAGCGTAACCAGCGTCGGCTCCTTAAAAAAATTCTCCAGTGCCCTCTGAGCTTTTTCCTGCGGGTAGATGACGCCACGCCTCAATCGGTTAATTAGAGCCTGAGGCGGCAAGTCCACCATTACAACTTCATCCGCTTCCTTGACGACCCAGTCAGGAACTGTCTCCCGAACGCGGACTCCCGAAACCTGCCAGACCGCATCGTATAGGCTTTCCAAATGCTGTACGTTCATATTGGTCAGGACATCGATCCCGTTGTCGAGGAGCACTCGGACATCTTCCCATCGCTTCGTCCTTTCTGATCCAGGAACATTTGTGTGGGCGAACTCGTCCACCACACAAACTTGCGGACGGCGACGCAAAATTGCCGCCGTGTCCATTTCCTCAAACTGGCTACCGCGATAGAGGAGATTACGCCGCGGCACCATTTCAAGGCCTTGAGTCATCTCGATGGTTGCCTGACGGGAGTGCGGTTCGAAATATCCGATGACAACATCAACGCCCTGCTGCTTCAGCTTCTGTGCTTCTTCAAGCATGCGATAGGTTTTCCCCACGCCTGCGGCGTATCCGAGCAAAAGCTTCAGGTGGCCTTTTCTGCCATCTTCTGACATGTTCAATCCTTTATTGCGGGAAGACTCGGACGTCGATTCCTTCGGCGGCTTGGATCAGCCGGTCAACACCACTGCCGAAAAGCCGTTCGGACCACCTTTCGTTTCTGCTGTGATGAATAAAAATCTGTGTAATTCGGTGGTCATGTGCAAACCTCAAGGCCGCGGCGGTCCATTCCTCCTCTTCGAGTACCTTAACTTGTGCTCCGAGCATTCGCGCGTAGCGCAGGGTTTCTTCCAGCACTGATTCAACTTTCGAAGAGGGCTGCCCCTGCCGGACGTTGACCACATAAAGCTCACCACGAAACCGGTCCGCGTTGCGGTGGCCGCTCTCAATCATTTGCCGCGCATCAACGCCTGCTTTGACACACACAAGGATGCGTTCTTGTGTCCCCCAAAGCTGCTCCACGCCATGACGTTGCATGTATATTTCGAGTTGGTGGTCAACGATGTCAGCAGTAAGCAGCAATGCCATTTCCCGCAGTTCCGCGAGCCTTTGCTGTTGTGCTGCGGCCTCCTCCGGGATTCCACCTGCGTGCTGAAAGGTCATTTCGGGAGGGGCATCCACGATTTCGATTTCCTCGGCGGACTTCAAGAACTCGAGTGGCACAACGTCAACGACATGTTTGCCGGTGATCTTCTCCACCTTTTCCTTGTACTCGTCGATGTATTGGAGATTTACCGAAGCCAGGATTGAGATCCCAGCGTCCAATAATTCCTTCACGTCCTGCCATCGCTCGATGTGGTAGCTCAAGGGGTGGTTGTGGTGAGCGAGCCCGTCGACCACGCAGACCTGCGGTCGCCTGTTAAGTATCGACTTAACATCCATTACTTGAACTTCACCCACTATTTCCAGAGGAATGACCTCCATCTTGCAGAGCAGGTCTTCCACCTCAGGGGAGACCACATGCTGAGTTGCGCCCACTACGACATCCTCTCCTCTTTCCTTCCGACGTCGCGCCTCGTCGAGCATGCGCGCCGACTTACCGACACCGGAAGTGTAGCCGAGGAACACTTTGAACGAGCCACGAGCCTCGTATCTTTCGCCAGCCTCCACTTGACGGAGGAGTTCTTCTGGATCAG
>Ga0307373_10006212_pt1 | contig 19118 bp, 16 predicted proteins | sample OX2MG_FD_202534 | JGI IMG/M metagenome (GOLD analysis project Ga0307373, IMG submission 202534) | Soil microbial communities from Risofladan, Vaasa, Finland - OX-2 | ecosystem: Environmental > Terrestrial > Soil > Coastal area > Acid sulfate soil | place: Finland: Risofladan, Vaasa | collected...
CACAATTGAAAGACACGGCTCTGGAAGGGCATTGCAGAGTTGTTGAACCTGTTGTGCATTCAAGAATACTCTTTGTTTGGTGAGAGCCTGACGAGCCACGCGACAACCGCGAGTTGGGTTCTCGTTGATGAACCGCCACTCCACGGCAGTTTGCATGACTTTGCTCAGTGTAGTTTTCATCCCATGTACGTGGGCACCCGAGTAGCCCTGTCGGAACTTGTCGGTCAGGAAATTCTGAATGTCCCAGCGACTGATCTCGTTGAGACGTTTCCCGCCGAAAGCCGGGATCAAGTGGGTACGAAGCATTGAGCCGTAATTCTCGACGGACCCAGGTCTATCCCTCGAACCAAGCCGTGCAACTGCATTCTCGTTTAATCGCAACGTCTCGGCATCGAGCAACGGCATCGTTGCAGGTATCCACCGCTCGCGGACGAATTGATCAAACGTCATGATGGATTGCGGACGGTGCTGCCCACCGTTGACTGAACGCAGGCAGTTTTCAGCAACCATCATCGCTTGTTTCTTCGTTCCGATTTCACTCACAGCCCCAAGCACAACCGCTTTCCTCGTACTGCCGACTTTTCCATTCGGAAGGAGTACGGGTTCATAGTATCGAAGCACGTACACCTTTCTTCTTGTTCCTCTGACAAAGATGCTTCCAGTTTGGTAACGACGGCGTGCCATCAAAGCCTCCTTGATGATGGCCCGCCTAGCTTGCTCTGTGCTGCCGCCGATTGTACGCGAAGTCTTCGGTTGAGAGCTATCGTTGTGATCGATCCGTTTGAATGAATTCGGCAATTGAGATGACGGACTCATATTGCCCTCGCGCGTTCGTCTTGAGATTTCAGCCACGCAAGGATTTCTGCCTCACGGAACCGCCAATACTTCCCGAGCCGATAACCCGGCAATCGCTCTGAAGACCGCTTGCGAGTGCGTCCGTACACCCATGAAACAGGGACATGCAGTAGCGCAGCTACTTCCTCAACTGACAGTAGTCGTTCTGCGTTCGCCCCTTTCCCCACTGTGGCTCCATCTGATTCGTTAGCGAGAGGTGACTGAAGACTCGTTGTCACGCTCAGCGGCTGCGCGGAAGCTTCATCTTGATCATGCTTATGTCCGAACCTTCTTTCTAAGGACGGATTCACTGCAAGGCGCAAGCCATGAACTCTTGGCGAGTCTGGGTTCTTGCGCGCGCCGAGTTGGGTCATGCGGGGTTTCATTTGACTTTCTCTGAGTTCTCCCTTACTTTCGTATTCAGCTTGACTTTCTGTAGACATTGTAATACGTTTGCAATTCTAGAGTCAAGATGCAACCGCAAGGCAGAGGGTTGCATCCTACGAATAGGAGGTTTTCCCGGATGCCCAAGAAACCCGACAACGAAGAGAGGCCCTTACAGCAGCAAACGATCTCGGTCCGCATCAGCGACGCCTTGCGCGCACGATTGGAACGGGCCAAGGAACTCATGTCCTCGAAGACCGGGGAGAGCGTCACGACTTCCGATGTCGCCAAGCAATTCCTCGAATCGGCTCGCGAAGACCGCCTGGAAGTGGTGGACCTCATGGCCCAACCAACCGAAACGCTTCTCCAGATTCGCAGGAAGGGAGAAGCGCAGCACGTTTTATCGCGTGCGGAATGGGCCGTCCTCGCCTACTTTGTGCAGCAGGGTTTCGAAGCCTTTTCCGACCGGACGCCCAACCCTGTTTCGCGCGAATCCCTGACCACAGTTCTGGATGCGTTTCTCGCGGTGTATGAACTGCGGAAGGAACGCACCTCGAAGCTCGACGAGTATTACCTTGGCAATCTGCCCGCCGAGTATCGGCCTGCCAAAGCGAAGGACGCTGACGACCAAGCCTCTCCAGAAATCGTGCGCCGGACCGTGCTCGAAACTCGCAAACGACTAAACGACGCGGGAACCAAGTCGGAGCCGTTGCTGGCCGCGCGAAATCTTCATGTGATTCTGGAAGAAGAAAAGCTCTCCGGGGCCGAGCCTCTCGACCGTGCCCTTCGCCCCTTCTGGCCTATTCTCTGGCGACTGGCAGCGCGAGGCCACTACTGCTTGAAGCAAGAACCGCTCCGACTGCCTTCTACTGCGAAGGAGTCTTTCTATCAGCCTCCCATCCCATCAGTTAAGGAGGGGGAATATTCGCTCTCGTTTGCCCGTGGGGAAGGCGGCGACTTCTCCCTGCTTCTGAGCTTCCCCGGCCCTCGTGGCCCGCAGTATCCGATCAGCGGATATCCCAAGATCACGGAGTTCCGCGCCATGCTCGGGACGTTAGCGCCAGAAGGAGCGAACCGCCGCTGGAATGGTGAACACTTCTTCGGATACGTCGCGCCATCCGAGGAGGGCAAGGGGAAGGACGTATGGTTTCGTGCTCACGCGAACGGGGTTACGTTCGGTTTCTCGGAGAAGGAGTGGAAGTCGGTGCAGGGTTTGTTTCGGCGCGCCTGGGAAATCCCCGAGGTGCGCATGGCGTGGGATGAACTGGCGCTCGAATACGGAGAACTGTGAAGATGCGCTGCTTCGCAGCGGGAGTTTTTTGGACACGCCACCCCAAAGTGGGTGCTGCAGAGCGCCGCGCGGCGCTTTTGGTTAACGTGCTCTCCCGCCGCGAGTTAGCAAATTGCGGGCGCTGGCGGTTAACTTCCGGCGCTCGGCGTTAACTTATTGATTCTGCTCGCCCGAGCGCGAGCGGCTTGTTTTCGGTGAAATTCCTTGCCGGAGGTTCATCACATGGGGACAGATCAACTGCGGAACCGCACCGTAGGCTGCAAGATGAGCGATGCCGAATATGAACAGCTTGTTGCCGTCGCCGAGAGTGAAGGTTTGACGCTGGGCGAGTGGTGTCGTGACGTGCTGCTGGAGCGAGCGAATGGACGCAAAGCAAAGCCGGTCGAAGAGACCCTGCTGGCAGAAGTGATTGCCCTGCGGACGATCCTCCTGAATGCGCTCTACAAACTGGCCCAGGGAGAGCGGCTGACGCCGGACGAAATGCAGCGGCTCATCAACCATGCAGACCAAGACAAGTTTCGCAAGGCGCAGGAGCGTCTTGCGGCGGCAGCAACAGGGGGTGCGGAATGAGCCGGGAATGGGGCCGAAATCAGTATGCGGGCGAATGGCCAAATCCCAAGCCCGCGTGGATGATCACGGCACTCTTTCTAGCAGCCCTCAGCGTGGCCGCGATCTGTGCCTATCGCTACGTCTATGTGCTAACGCCTTTGCAGCAGTTCTATTTGAAGACATACATCCGCAGTGGACTCCGCGCCGAGATTAACCTCTCAAAAACTGACCGCTACGTGTTGCTGAATGTCGTGGACCGGAAAGGCAGCCGGTTGGCGCTCGACGAGGAAGTGATGCCCGTAACGACTGCTAACAGCGAGAGCACGTTTGCGCTCACCAACGAGGCAGTAAGAATGGGAGACCGGCGGCTTGTATTCCAGCAGGGGCAATACGACAACGCGAGACTCCATGCGTTTTTGGGGCATTGGATCTATCGCGATCAGACCTTCATTGACTTCTTGAGGCCAGGACTTTGGGGAGGCTTGGGGGTGTTCTTTGTGGGCTTGCTGGTAGCCATCCCGAGGGATGCGGCGCGTGCCCGCGCGCGGAAAGAAGGACGACGGCTGAAGGGGCCGGAACTGGTAACTGTCCGGGAGTTCAATCGGAGGAATCATTCTGACGGCATCGGCTTCGAGCAGAAGCAAACGTTCCTACAGAAGGCATTCGGCCAGGTGCCGAGCTTGAAGCTCCCTCGCGCCATCGAGCCGAGCCACATCCTCATCATGGGCGACACCGGGACCGGCAAGAGCACCCTCATCCGAAGAATTTTGTTGCAGATTGAAGAGCGCGGCGAGACAGCCATCGTCTACGATCCGGCGCTTGATTACACGCCGGAGTTCTACGCACCGGAGCGTGGCGACGTGATCCTGAATCCGCTCGATGCGCGGATGCCCTATTGGAGTCCCGGCGACGAGTTGAGGCACGACGCAGAGGCGCTGACTTTAGCTGCATCGCTCTTCCCCGACCGGCACAACGAGAATCCGTTCTTCGTTGAAGGACCGAGAAAAATCTTCGCCCACCTTCTGACCTTCAGACCAACACCCGAGGAGATGGCTTGGTGGATGTGCCATGAGGAAGAGATTGACCGGCGAGTAAAAGGAACCGAGTATGCGGCGATGATCGACCGGCAGGCCCCGGCGCAGCGAAGCGGCGTGCTGGCGTCCCTGAACATGATCGCCGATACCATGAAGCTACTTCCCTCAGAAAGGGAAACGACAGGGCGATGGAGCGCGGCGGAATGGTCAAAGAATCGCAAGGGTTGGCTCTTTCTGACGAGCACGCCCGAGACGCGCAAGCGGCTCATACCTCTGACGAGCTTATGGCTCGATACCCTCGTGCTGCGCCTAATGAATCACGGAACGGACAGCCAGCGACAGGCCAGTCCGCGCAAAGTTTGGTTTGTTTTGGATGAGTTGGCCAGCTTGCAGAGGTTGCCACAATTGCATACTGCTATCACCGAGAACCGCAAGTCGAATAACCCGGTTGTGCTCGGCTTTCAGGGACGCAGCCAGCTTGAAACGCGCTACGGGCATGAAGCCGAGGCTATGCTGTCGCAGCCCGCTACGAAAATCTTCTTGCGCACCAGTGAGTGCCGAGCGGCAGAGTGGATTTCAAAAACCATCGGCGAGGTCGAAATCGAGAGGCTACGCGAGAGTCGTTCAAGCGGACAGTTGGGAAAACAGCGGAACACAAAGAGCTACAACTTGGAGCGTCAGGTCGAGCCTCTGATCATGGCTTCCGAGACCAGTGGGCTTGCCGACTTGCGCGGGTATCTCAAGAAGGGAAATCTTGTCGTGCGGATGAACTTCCCGTTCATCGAACTTCCAGCTAGGCAACCAAAGTACATCGAACGGTCAATGAAAAAACGCACGGGAGAGACTTCGGGGCCAGTCGCAGCCGCAGAGGAAGCGGAAGGCGCGCCGGACCAGAAACTCGTGCTGCATAAAGTAAAGCAAGACCGTGAACATCAATTGGCCCGAACCGGGCCGACACAAGAGGACTTCTTCGAATAGGCCAATCCATGCTGACCATCTCCAATCCGCTGAGCGCAAGCCAAGCCCAGGCGTATCACGCCGAAGAGTTCTCGAACGCGCGCGAGAACTACTATACGCAATGCGATCAGATACGCGGCGAATGGCACGGAAGGCTTGCCGAACAGTGGGGCCTGAGGGGTGACGTGCGCGAGGAGCACTTCCAACGGCTCTCGGAGGGCCAGCACCCGGTCACGGGTGAGCAGCTCGTCCGGCACAAAGCGGCACGGAAATACGTGAACGAACACGGCCAGAAAGTAAGAACGATGGAGCACCGCGCCGGTTGGGATGCGACGTTCTCCGCGCCGAAAAGCGTGTCACTGACCGCGCTCGTTGGTGGGGATGAACGGGTGCGCACGGCGCATCAACAAAGCGTGGCCGTCGCACTTGACGAATTGGAGCAATACGTTCAGGCCCGTATCGGGGGAAGTCTTCCGGCAGAAACAACCGGCAAATGGGTAGCGGCGAAGTTTGAGCATGACAGCGCAAGGCCCGTGGACGGCTATGCCGCGCCACAACTGCATACGCACGTGGTTTTCTTCAATCTTACGGAAACAGAAGACGGAGAAACCTACGCGCTACAGCCACAGGAACTCTACAAGACGCAGCAGTATGCGACGGTGGCGTATCGCTCTGAACTGGCCATGAGGCTCAAGGAACTAGGATACGAGGTCGAGCGCGGAAAGAGCGGCCAGCCGGAAATCGAGGGCTATAGCGACCAATATCTTGCCGCATCGAGTCCGCGCCGCCAGCAGATCGAAGAGCATCTGGCAAAGGAAAATCAGCGAGGAGCCGACGCCGCGCAAATCGCCGCGCACAAAACGCGGGAAGCGAAAGCGGAAATCTCGCGGGAAGAAATGCAGCGGCGGCACCGCGAAATGGCGGAAGCGTTTGGGAACGAGCCGGAGCGGGTAATCGGCGTAGCTCGGGAAAGAGCACTACAGGCTGATCGAGATGCTCCCCACACAACGGCAAATTCTGCGGTCACTTTCTCGAAAGAGAGAAACCTGGAGCGGGAGGCCGTAGTCGAGGAGCGCGAGCTATTGCGGGATGCGCTGAGACGTTCAATGGGAGAAACAACACTCACCGAGGTTAGGTCCGAGTTCGACAAACGCGTGGGTGCCGGTGAGTTCATTGGGGTAGAGAAGAGACCAGGCGCACCGGGCCGAGTATTCACCACTCAGGAGATGATTGATTACGAGCGCGATACGATCCAAGTCATGCGCGAGGGGCAGAACAAACACTCCGCCATTGTCAGCGCCGGTACGCGCAGCGAAGTCGCGAAAGACTATCCGCATCTGAGTGAAAACCAGCGTGCAGCGGTCGAGCAAATCCTCGCGAGCCGCGATCAGATCACCGCGCTCGAAGGCGTCGCCGGGTCGGGCAAGACTACTTCTCTCACGGCAATCCGAGAAGCTGCCGAGCGGGAAGGCTACAAGGTCAAGGGCTTTGCACCAACGTCGCGCGCGGCACAGAAACTCTCCGAGGCCGGGATCGAATCGAGCACTTTGCAGCGGCATGTTGCGCAAGCTGATGAACAGCGCGATGGGCAAAAGCGGCTGTACGTTCTGGATGAATCGAGTCTTGCGAGCACAAAACAGATGAATGAATTCCTCCACAGGTTGAAAGAGAATGATCGTGTCCTATTGGTAGGCGACACACGCCAGCATCAAGCCGTCGAGGCAGGAATGCCGTATCAACAGCTACAGGAAGCTGGAATCCAAACCGCGCGGTTAGATGAAATCGTGCGCCAGAGGGACCCGGCGCTCAAGGAAGTGGTGGAGCAGCTTTCACGAGGCCACGTGAGAGAAGCGATCCAGAATCTCGACTCTCAGGGACGCGTGCATGAGATCGTGGAACGCGATCTGCGGCTGAGAGAAATCGCCGTCGAGTATGCAAAACAGCCACAAGGAACGCTGGTCGTTTCGCCCGACAATCAATCGCGAATGGAAATCAACCAGACCATCCACAGGGAAATGCAAACACGCGGACAAGTGGTCCACAGGGAGCAGCGACTGAGAGTCTTGGTAGCACGCCAAGAAATCACCGGGGCGGACCGGCAGTGGGCCGCGCAATACAAGCCGGGTGACGTGGTGCGCTACACAAAGGGTAGTAAGGCCGTCGGGATCAAACCTGGAGAATATGCTCACGTCGAGCGCGCCAATGAGAAGGAAAATCTAGTGACGGTGAGACGCGAGAACGGCGAGCACGTCAGTTACGATCCGCGCCGCCTGCATGGAGTCACGCTTTACCACGAGACAGAACGAGCGATTGCGAAGGGTGATCGTGTGCAGTTTACGGCACCGAACCGTCAGCAGCACATCGCCAACCGCGAATTGGGCACTATCGAGAAGATCGATGCGCGCGGGAATCTTCAAGTCCGCCTCGATTCAGGCCGCGCAGTCATGTTCAACATCCGCGAGAATCGGCATCTCGATCACGGCTACGCGGTAACGAGCCACAGCAGCCAGGGCCAAACCGCCGACCGCGTGCTCATACACATTGACACCACCCAAGGCGGAGAGAAACTTATTAATCGCCGGTTGGCGTACGTGGCCGTATCGCGTGGCCGCTACGATGCGCAAATCTATACGAACGACAAGGCCCAACTCGCTGAAGGACTCTCCCGTGACGCATCGCACCGATACGCGATGGAACCCAATCGTGAATCTGCATCGCCAGCGCATCAGAGCGAGCCGTCTTCCGAACGAAGCCAAGTGCATGCACACACGCGGCTGGAGGGTCACAGCATGAGCAGATAAATGCGATTCCCTCCGCTCTCGCCGCCGTCAAGGGTCACGACCGCTGGCGCGGCTCCCGATGGTAGCCCTTGACCGCGGCTTCACTATGGGAATGTCCTGGCTATAAGGGCGGCGCAGCCCCCTATGCCAAAATTACAACGCCCGGAGTGCAGATAAACGAACAGATGAAACAGCGACAGCCTGCGCCGAACGTGACCATGGGATCATCCTTACCTGCCGCTATTGAAGACTTGACGCTAATATAATAATATATGTATACTGGTATGCAGATGGATGGCCAGTTGAAGCCCGTCAGATGGATTGGAACGTCGCTCAGAGATTTGCGGTCTTCCCCTCGCGAGGTCAGGATCGACATTGGGCACGCGCTCTTTACAGCCCAAGAAGGCAAGACTGATCCTGCCGCCAAACCCCTCAAAGGTTTTGGCGGTGCCAGCGTGCTCGAAATTGTGGCTTCGCATCACGGTAATGCGTGGCGAGCCGTTTACACGGTACGTTTTCAGGATGCCATCTATGTTTTGCACGTATTTCAGAAGAAATCCACAAAGGGAATCGCGACACCGACAAGGGAGATTGATTTGATTAAACGGCGGCTAGCGGAAGCCGAGCGGGACTATAGAGAAAGGCAGAACTAAAATGAAGACCAAAGGACGAAAAACAAACAACCGCGTTGCCCGCGTGACCGAAGGCAGCGGGAACGTCTTTGCGGACCTTGGCATTCCCAATCCTGAGCAAGAGTTGCTCAAGGCGCAGCTCACCCTGCAAATCTACACGATCCTCAAGGGCAGCGGCATGACACAAGTTGAGATCGCCAAAATTCTCGGCGTGCAGCAACCGCAGGTCTCCCTGCTGATGCGGAACCGTGCGGGTAACTTCTCCGTTGGACGCCTGATGGAATTTCTCACGGCCCTACGTCGAGATGTTGAAATCACTGTCCGGCCCACTCGCAAGGAACATGGTGCATTGTCGGTTGTCTCGGCCTGAAACGATAGACAGCGACATGGGCAAGGAAAAGTTTTGATTGATCCCATCAGAACGTTTCGGTGCGCACGGCATAGCAATCTGGCAGCTTACTTAACTTGAACCCCCGCGCTTCCCCATTTAGACTTCCTTCCGAGTAGTGCCAAGTCAAAGGAGCAGCTTTGTCGGCTTCCCTCGTCTCGTTCGAAGCAAGGGTTGAGAAACTGATTCGACGGTTTGAATCGGAACAAACTCACTATCTGTCGAAAAGTTACTCCGAAGCCCAGGCGCGCGTTGATTTCATCACTCCTTTTTTCAAGGCGCTCGGGTGGGACGTTGAGAACGAGGAAGGTCTCGCGCACCACGCACGAGAGGTTGTGGTCGAGTTGGGAGAAGACACGCAGGGCCGCCCCGATTATGGCTTTCGCTTAGCCGGTCAAACTAAATTCTTCGTAGAAGCCAAGGCCCCATCCGAAGCTCTCGATAACGCCCGCCACATCATGCAGGCCAAAAAATACGCCTGGAATACCAAGCAGGTCTTCTTTGTCGTTCTCACCGACTTTGAAGAATTCCGCTTCTACGACGCCTCCATCATTCCCGACGAGCGCAAGCCGGACGAAGGCTTGCTGCTGAACTTCCGCTACACCGATTACCTCGCGAACATAGCCAAGCTCTGGGATTTTTCCCCCGAGCGCGTCGCCGCCGGTTCCCTCGAAGCCTTGCTCCCGCGCGACCGCCGCACCCAGCGCCTCCGCATCCCCGTCGATACCGCCTTCCTCGACGAAATGACCGGCTGGCGCGAGGAGTTGGCGAAAAACATTTACAAGAATAATCCTGCGCTAACGGCCCGGCAATTGAACGAAGTCGTGCAGCGCCTTCTTGATCGCATCGTCTTTATCCGCGTCGCGGAAGACCGCCGCGTCATCGAGAAAAATCAGTTGCGCGACGTGGTCGAGGAATGGAAAGCGCGCGGCGGCAAGTTCCATATCTTCGAAGGCCTCAACGATCTTTTTCATCGCATCAATGAGGACTTCAACGGCGAAATCTTCAAGCCGCACCTTTCCGAAGAAATCAAAATCGATTCCGATGTCCTCGCGCGCATCATCGAGCGCCTCTACCCGCCCAAAAGCCCCTATCGCTTTGACGTGATTGGCGTCGAGCTTCTCGGCTCGATTTACGAGCGTTATCTCGGCAAGACCATCCGCGTCACCCCCAAGCAAGTCCGCGTCGAGGAAAAGCCCGAAGTTCGCAAGGCGGGCGGCGTCTATTACACGCCGAAATACATTGTCGATTACATTGTCAAAAACACCGTCGGAAAGCTGATCGAAGGCAAAACGCCCAAGCAGATCGAAAAAATCCGCATCCTCGATCCCGCCTGCGGCTCCGGCTCTTTCCTCATCGGCGCATTTCAATGCCTCATCGACTATCACGCCCGCTATCTCAGCGAGCACCCCAAAGAAGCCCGCGTCGATACCTTACTCCCCGACGTAACCAAAGACCCGAACGGCGAGCCGCGCCTTTCCGTCATCCGCAAAGCCCAAATTCTGAAAAACAATCTCTTCGGCGTCGATATTGACCCGCAAGCCGTCGAAATTACCATGATGAGCCTGTACCTCAAGGCCCTCGAAGGCGAGCGCTCGCAACTCCCGCCCAAGCAGCATCTCCTCCCCGAACTCAAAAACAACATCATCTGTGGCAATTCCCTCATCGGACCGGATTTCTACAAGGACCAGCAATTGTCCTTTATAGACGACGAGGAAAAATATCGGGTAAACGTCTTCGATTGGCAGACTGGTTTTCCCGAGATCGTCAAGGGTGGTGGATTCGATTGCGTGATCGGCAACCCGCCTTACGTCAGGCCCCACCGCGTCCCGCCCTTCGTAAAGAAGTACCTCTGGCGCGAGTTCAAAAGCTATGTTCGAAAGAGCGACATTCTCAACTGCTTCCTTGAAAAAGGGATCTCGGTCTGCCGGGAGCGCGGCCTGCTTGGCATGATCACCTCGGATACTTGGCGCGTCCTCGACAGCTCATCTAACCTAAGAAGGCTTATCCTCGAATCCTGCGCTATAACAAACCTCCACTTATACGCCGTGGGAGTGTTCGAGCACGTCAGCGTCAAACCAGTCGTGGTGACGCTTCGAAGAGAGCCGGACAATCGGCGAAGGATGCAATCCGACACCCTGGTCACAGATGAGGAGGGAAACAGCTACACAGTGCCACAGAGTAGGTGGGCAACCAGCGCAGGATTTATTGTCGATACGGACAACCCGCAAGTCGCGGCGATCAAACGGAAAATGGAGGCGGGCGAACTGACTTTGGGGAATATTGTCACTGTCGATTTCGGATTGAAAACGGCCGACGATGTCAAGTTCGTGAGAACACGGCAGGAATCTAAAGCTGATAAACCGCTGGTGGCCAGCGCGGAGGTTGGACGGTACAACCTCCATTGGGACGGCGGCTTTGTTTGGTACCGGCCCGAGTTGATGAAAGCCAAGACTACAGCCCGGCCTGGCGAGCCCGAAAGGTTCGAGCGCGACAAGCTCATAATCAGCCGTATGGCCGACGGGCTCATCGGAACATTCGATAGGTCTCGCTTCTACGTTAAAGACGCTTTGCTCGTCGCTCTACCCCAACAAGGCTATGATCTGCGCTTCCTGCTCGGAGTAATTAACTCTAAGGCTCTGAATTTCTGGTACTCGACGACTTTCGTTACAGTTGACACACACAGGAACGAGCTGATGCGTGTCCCGTTGCCTCCCGTCGATCTCTCCAACCCCGACGAAAAGGCGAGACACGACAAGACAGCCGCGCTGGTGGAGCGGATGCTTGAATTGAATAAGAAGAAGCAATCAGGCAAACTCGCGCCTTCCGAACTCGACCGCCTCGAACGCGAACTCGCCGCCACCGACGCCCAAATCAACGACCTCGTCTACGACCTCTACGCCATCACCCCCGAAGAGCGCAAAATCATCGAAGCACAGCAATAGTGCAGGCCGACGCTTGCGGCATCGAACAGCCGCTCACGCGCCCAGCGAGGCCAGGAAATCGTCGATCCCGTGCGAGACCAAGTGCTCCGCGAGCGTCCGGCATCCGCGTCGGCACTTCGGGTCCTGGAGCATCACGATTCCGATCCCCACGAGAAGCAATGCCAAACCAAATTGATTCTTCATGTGCATCATTTTACCACGAATCAAAATCGACGAAATCATCCCCGGCTGGCCCCTGCCTTAAAGCTCTGCCCGTCAGGGCACGGTTTCAATCGTGCCCAACAGATGGCGCTTCGTGTTCGCTTCCTTTCGCGCGTGGTATCCGCGCGATCTGTTCCGCTCGTCCAGCCAGGATTAAGCAAACGAGCCTTGCAATGCTACAAGGCGTGGAGTACATAGCGAACGAGGCATCGCATTTCAAGACGCTCGGTACGAGTTAAATGCGGCTGTCCACCAGGGATGCAGGGCATTGCATAACGGGACGACTACTTGCCGCGGATACAGCGCGGGGTTGGAATGAAGATTTGGGTCACTCTGCATGATGTAACCGCGAAGAGAATCACCCTAGCGGAAGGCTGCTAATACTTTTGCAGTATTGCGTTCGTGTTCTTCATCCCGTTTAATCCCTCCCCAACAACATCGCCTTTGCGTCCGTGAAGCGGCTCGAGGATTTTTATTGCTGCGGCTCGGAATCGAAAGGCGAAGGCCGTTTCGGGGATTTTTGCGAGGGGTGTAAATTGCGAAAACTGATTCTGTGTCTTCTGCTGTTCGTCGCGCAGGGTGCTTATGCACAGAGCAATTATGCGTCCCTGAGTGGCAGCGTGGTTGACCCGCAGAACAGTCCCGTCGCGGGTGCGACGGTGCAACTGACCGCAGTGGACACACCTGCAGCGCGCCGAACGACCACGAACGAGCTTGGAATATTTCAGGTCACGGGTCTTTTGCCTGGCGACTATCGTCTAGTGATCAAAGCGCCGGGATTCGCGCCGCTGGTGGAGGTTCTGCGCTTTGAAGTCGGCCAACGGGCCGCGCTGGATTTGCACTTGAACGTTGCATCGGTCAAGAGCACGGTGAAAGTCAGCGGCTCTTCCGAGGACGTGATGCGCACAACGGACGCGAGCGTCGGAGAGGTGGTCGAACCAGAGTCCATCCGAGAGCTGCCTCTCGATGGACGAATGCTCATTGACCTAGTTCTTACGGTTCCGGGCGCGCACGTGGGCTTCGGCGCACAGACGGGGGAATCGAACCCACTTTACTGGCGCCCAGGTCAACGTTCCGCCGTCAGCATCGGCGGCAATCGTCCGAATGCCAATTTCTTTCTGCTGGACGGCGCCACGAACACAGACCCGACGTTCAATACGCAGAACATTAGCCTCTCGCCTGACGCGGTGAAAGAATTCCAGGTGGAAACCAGCAGCTATTCGGCGGACATGGGCGGCGCCGGCGGAGGCCAGATCAACATCGTAACCAAATCCGGCACGGACCACTATCACGGAACAGTCTACGAATTCCTCCGAAACGGCGCCATGGATGCGGCGACCTTCGACTCCATGGGCAAGAATCACCTGGTACAAAACAACTTCGGGGGATCTTTTGGCGGGCCTCTGGCAACGAAGAAGATGTTTTTCTTCGTCAACTACGAGGGCCTTCGCCACGCCATGGCCGTGACGAACATCGAGACCGTGCCTACGCTGGCGGAGATAAATGGCGACTTCAGCCAGAGCGGCGTCTCCATATATGATCCAAGCACCGCGCATGCCAACCCGAATTACAACCCGAATCTGCCTACAACCCCCTCGAATGCGCCCATCATTCGCGATCAATTCAGCTATAACGGGCAGGCGAACGTCGTTCCACCCACCGAGATCAATTCCGCTGCGTCGCTTTTCCTTGCGAATTACTCGCCGCAGCCAAATCTGCCAGTAGCGCCGGGCGTGGACTCCAACAACTACCTCGACGTGCGCAATGGGCTGGACATCGCGGACCAGGGGACGGTTCGCGTGGACCGCGTTTTTACAAACGGCGATAGCGCGTTCTTTCGCTACTCGCTCAGCGGAGAAAACGGCTTCACGCCGCAGAATTTGCCTGGGTTTGGCGCGAACTACGACAATTTCTCGCAGCAGTCGGTCCTGTCGTGGAACCACATCGTCTCCGACGACAAGGTGAACACCGCTTCGCTCGCCGTGTCGCGGCTGTCGATGAATCGCACGTCCCAGAACGACGGGAAGAATGACATTGTCGGGCAGCTCGGCATTCAGGGAATCGGCTTTGGAGGCCCGGGAGCCTGGGGCGCTCCGTGGTTTGCCGTTCAGGGATACTCCGGGATGGGGGATTCCTTTGCGGCCACTCCCATGCATGCTTGGGACACCACGATCGAGGCGCGCGACGCGTTCTCCTGGCAGCGCGGGCGGCACGGATTGAAGTTCGGCGGCAGTTTCCGGCGTTACATCTGGCCGATGTGGGGCTTCTTTCAGAATCGCGGCTTCTATCAATTCACGAATGGATTCACGACGCAAACGGAGTCGAATGACGGCACCGGCTCAGCACTCGCGAGCTTTCTTCTCGGCCTCCCAGTCGTGAAGCAGAGGCAAGCGGGAATTCCGCAGATGAATCTGGCCAACTGGGGAGCCGATGCGTTTGCCGAAGATAGCTGGCAGGTGACGCCGACGACCACGCTGGAGATCGGCTTGCGATACGAATATGAGAGCCCGCTGTACGACCGGCAGTACACAAATTCCAATCTGATTTTCGAAAATGGAACCCCATCCGTGTTCATCGGCGGCCAATCGGGTTTTCCCAGGGGACTCATGTATTCCAATAAGCATGACTTCGCGCCGCGAATCGGAATCGCGAAAGATCTGCCCAGGCTGGGCGTGGTTTTGCATGCAGCATACGGAATTTTCTATACCCCCGTCGATCTGAATACCTGGTGCAACCAGCGCCACAACGTTCCGTATGTTTTCCCGGAAACGCAGCAGACCAACAATTTCATTCCTCCTGCGTCGCTGGTCGCCGCGGGATTTAATTTTGGGCAGCCGGTGTTGGGCCAGACGACGGTGAGTTTCACAGCGTTTGATCCGCATGCTCCGGCTCAGTATGTCCAGCAGTGGAACGTCCACGTGGGAAAAAGCCTGGGGAAAGACACGATTCTGGAAGTGGGTTACATCGGTTCTCGCGGATTTCACCTGCAACGCGCGCATTTGATCAACAACGCGCCTCCCGGGCCGGGACCAATCGAGCCGCGGCGCCCGTTTCAGACGCTGAGCTTCGTGCCTGGAACCACGCTTCCAGCGAACGTCAGCGTGTTGCCGGGCGATACCACACTGAGTTTCCCCGTGAGCGGAATCAATCTTCTGGAAGATACGGCGCAGAGCTGGTATGACGCGGGCTACATCAACTTGCGCCGCAGTTATTCCCATGGGCTAAGCCTTCTGGCGAACTATACATTTGCCAAGAGCCTGACGAATGCGCCGGACTTTCGTTCTCCGATGGATGAATCCGCGATTCCGCAAAACAACAATGACTTAAACGCGGAGAAGGGCCCGGCATGCGACGTCCGCAATCGCTTTGTCCTAAGCAGCGTCTATGACATTCCTGCATATCGGCGCATGGCCTGGGCCAGCCGGGTGACCGAAAACTGGCACTTCGCGACGATTTTCCAGATCCAGTCCGGTTTTCCCTTCACAATTTCTGTTTTCGGCGACACCGCGAATTCTGGCACTCTGCTAGGGGAAAACCCGATCCGCGCCAACACGACCGGACAGCCTGCTTTTGGGTCTGGCACGCGCACGGCTGCGGAATGGTTCAATCCGTCGGCATTCACAACTCCTCCGGCCTTCACGTTCGGCAACGTAGGACGGAACTCCGTGTACGGTCCCGGTATGCAAACATTGGATCTCGCGATCGAGCGCACGTTCCGTATTACCGAGAAATCCGATTTCCAATTCCGCGGCGAATTCTTCAATGCGCTGAACCACACCAACCTTGGCACTCCCAACCGTTTTGTAAACGAGCCGCAGTTTGCCACCATCACCACGGCTATGACGCCCGGGCGCGAAGTTCAACTCAGTGCGAGGGTATCGTTCTAGCCTAAGGAGGAAACATGAAGTGCGCTAAGTCGATCGTCTTGCTGTTGTTGCTGGCGGCAGTATTATTTCCCTTTGCAGGCTGGTCTGCCACCAAGGGTGCAACCATCAAAGGTTACGTGATCGATTCCGCCTGCGCGTTTGTGAAGAATTTGAAAAAGCCAATCAGCCCCGCTTGTGCTACCGCATGCGCCAAGGCTGGCTCGCCGTTGGTGATTCTAGCTAATGACGGCACCATTTATTGGCCAATCTCGAAGGCCGTTCCCGCCACAGGACAGAACGAAAGACTGATGAAGTACGCCGGTCAAAAGGTCGCGGTCAGGGGAACGGTGTACATCAAAGGTGGATCCCATGCGATTGTTATTGAGAGGATTGAACCCGTATCCGCGGGTAAATAAGAGATTCTCATATCGGTGCTGTTCACGATTGCCAGCCCGTCCGCGGAAACTCTGCGGCAGGGCCTTTGAGGAGGTGTTTGATGGAGCCGATCTTCCTGAAAGACATCGAGCAAAAAGCAAAAGCTGGTCCTAAGGGGCCGGAATTCGAGGTAATGGAAGCGCAAGGCGTTCCTGTCCCGCAGATCCTTTATCTCTTTGCCTTCCGGCCACGGATGACCGATCACTTGTCGCGCTTCACGCAGGAGCTCATGCGCGGTCCCTCACCTCTCTCGCCAGGGACGAGGGAGCTGATTGCGGCCTTCACATCCAATCGCAACGAGTGCCCGTTTTGAATCGGCTCTCACGCTGCGGTCGCGGCGGAATTGCTGAAAGATCCCGGCAAAGTACGGGCTGTGCTGAAGGATTATCGCACCGCGCCCATTTGCGAAGCGGAACGCGCGCTCTTCGCGTTTGTGGACAAGGTGAACCGCCAGTCCAATCAAATCCGCAGAGAGGACATCGAGGAAGCCCGTGCGGCTGGGTGGGACGACGAGGCGCTGTACGACGCCATGACAGTTTGCGCCTTGTTTAATTTTTATAACCGCTGGGTCGACGCATCGGGCGTCCACGATCTGCCTGCAATTGGCTATGAAATGTCAGGACATCGCTTGGCTACGGAAGGCTATGTTCGGGTAGGGTCGGAACAAACTGCCAGGTAAGGACCGCACGGTCTCCCGGGCCAATCCCGGGGGCCGAACCGAGGTAGTGAATCTCACGCCACGAATGGGGACAGACCGCAGAAAAGAGAATCTGGAACGACAACTGGGACTCGGCTCTGCAACCGCAGCAGCGGCGGGAGAAGCGATTGCGGTTGGCATATTCCTCACACCTGCCGCCATGGCGCGCTCGCTTGCTTCCCCGGCGTGGCTGTTGATGGTCTGGGTGCTCGTGGGAGTGATGGCTCTCAATGGAGCCTTATGCTACGGACACTTAGCGAGCCGCTTTCCCTCTGCCGGTGGCGGCTACATTTACCTCCGCGAGGCCTATGGCCCGCGAATAGCATTCCTCTATGGGTGGATGTCCCTGCTGGTGATGGATCCCGGCGTCACAGCGGTGCTCGCCATCGGTTTGGCCGCGTACCTGGGTTACATTTTCCCGCTATCCCCGTTCGACATGAAGCTCGTCGCCATCGGTACGATTGTAGGTGTGGCAGGCATCAACATTCGGAAAACCACTCTCGGCGCTGGATTCCTTCAATGCATCACGTGGCTCAAATTTCGGCCTACTGGGGTTGCTGGTCGTCTGGGCCATGGTGTTCAGGCGAGGTGACTGGTCGCATTTTCTTCCGTTTGTTGCAAGGCCGGCAGGCGCCCAACCTTTGCCCGGGGCCCTGGCGGAAAGTTTTGTCGCAGCTTTTTTTTTCCTTTGGTGGCTGGTGGGACGTAAGCAAGATTGCGGGTGAAGTTCGAGATGCCGAACGCACGCTGCCCCGCGCGCTGATCTTAGGAGTAGCTCTCGTTGCACTGATCTACATTCTTATTAGTGCTGTCTTCCTCTACTTGGTTCCCATCAGCCACATCACTTCAGGTCAGACCTTTGTTGCGCAAGCCGGAGCGAGATTATTTGGGCCAGCGGGCGGGAAAGTTCTTTCCGCGCTCGTCGTGGCTTGCGTGTTGGGCAGCCTCGCGGCCATTATCATTGCATCGCCGCGAGTTTACTATGCCATGGCTCGGGACGGCTTGTTCTTTCATAGCATCGCGCAAATCCATCCACGTTTTGGTTCGCCAGCCCGCGCCATTGCCCTCCAAGCTATTCTGGCCTCCATCCTCGTTTTATTCGGAAGTTTCGGGCAAATCATTGCGTATTTTATCTTTGTCGCTGTCCTCTTCATCGGACTCACGGTGGCTGGCCTGTATCGGCTGTCACGGGATAGCTCCGCTGCACCCAGTGCACGTAGATGGGCAGCTCCGGTATTTCTGACTTTTGTAACGTTCCTGTTGGCGCTTCTTGCCATAGAGAATCCCAAGCAAGCCTTTCTTGGAGCAGCCGTGGTCGCCACAGGTGCGCCAGTTTATGAATTCTTCCGGAGACCAAAATCTTTGGAAGCCCGATAAAGCCTTCTGGAAACGGCGGAGGAGTTCCGCTGGGCTGCTTCCCGCATGCAGCGTAGCCCGATGAACCCTTTGGTGGACGAAAGTCCATCGCACCATTAATTGAGCGCCCTGCCTCCCCTTGCAACCGAAAGGGGAGTTCGGAGAAGCAATCATCGTCGGTAGTTGAAGACCGAATACATGGTTGGTGGCAGGTGGCAGCAATAACGTTCACCGTAGGATTCGCGAGACGAGCCTTGGTCGAAAGTCGCAACGGAATCCTGTGCAGGACGAAGCTCGCGCTTCGTCTGAAGGCAATTGTCATGAGCCGTCCGCGGCGTCAAGGGTCTGCGATGAACCGTCCGACAAAGACCGCCGGACCGCCCTTGACACCGCTCCCGGCTCACAAAGGCAGGGTGTCTCAAGAAGAAATGGAGTTTATACATTTTTCAGCAAGCGCTTCTTGCTTGCGACTGGAGTAGAGTAATATGGCTCCGACAAGTAGCTCATGCGAAAAGAAATACTACATGCCAGAGAGCTTTGTGCTAATCCCGGCGTCAGACATGGGAATGCTAGAGCTAACCTGTCCATTTTGCAAGAAAGCCAAAGTAGTGATTGACGTACAGGATGCCGAAACCAATGCGCTACCACCTAAATCCGGCGTGAAACTCGCTATCTTGATGCAAATTTGCACAAAAACGACCATTTGCCCCGGAGATTTATGCAGCAGTTGATCAAATTTCACAAGAGTAGCTTCAGCCTTCCAACGGTT
>Ga0307373_10006213_pt1 | contig 19116 bp, 18 predicted proteins | sample OX2MG_FD_202534 | JGI IMG/M metagenome (GOLD analysis project Ga0307373, IMG submission 202534) | Soil microbial communities from Risofladan, Vaasa, Finland - OX-2 | ecosystem: Environmental > Terrestrial > Soil > Coastal area > Acid sulfate soil | place: Finland: Risofladan, Vaasa | collected...
ATCCAGATTTTCGCCGCGGTGATGCGGCCGTCGCGGGTGGCGCCCATCTTGACGTCGATCCGCGTGCCCGAACTGGGGCCGGTGGCGCGCAGCACCTCGCCGCGATTCATCACCATCTTGACCGGCCGGCCGGTTTTCTTCGCCAGCAGCACCGCCATCGGTTCGAGATAGATCATGGTCTTGCCGCCGAAGCCGCCGCCGATTTCGGCCGGGACCACCCTGATTACTCCGACCGGCAGTTTGAGCAGGTAGCCAAGCAGCAGGCGGACCTGGAATTGACCTTGCGACGAACAGTAGACCGTGACGTGGCCGTCACGATTGCAGGTCGCAAGGGCGTTTTGCGGCTCGATGTAACCCTGATGCACGGTGGCAGTCCGGTAGGTGTGCTCGACCACAAAGTCGGCCTGCTTGAAACCCGCCTCGACGTCGCCGCGCTTGAACTGTCCGTGGGAAGCGACGTTGGTTGGCTGGTCGGGACCTTCGGGCTGGCCCGGCTCGTTGCGGCTGGCGAGCAACTGGCTGCGCAGCTCGGGCAGCAGGATCGGCGCACCCGGCTTCATCGCCTCATCGACGGTGAGCACGGCCGGCAGCGGCTCGTAATCGACCTCGATCAGCTTGAGCGCCTCTTCGGCGATATGCGGACTGGTGGCGGCGACCGCCGCGACCGCGTGGCCGTCATACAGCGCCTTGTCACGCGCCATCAGGCAGATCGAAAGATGGCGCGGATTGCCCATCAACTCACCGATCGGCACCTGGGCGTCCTCGACCTCGGGAAAATCAGCGCCGGTAATCACCCCTTTGACGCCGGGCAGCGCGAGCGCCTTGTCGACCCGGATCGCCTTGATGCGGGCGTGGGCGTACGGGCTGCGCAGGACCTTGCCGTGCAGCATCCCGGGCAAATAGTAGTCGGCCCCGAACTTGGCAGCCCCGGTCACTTTGTCGAACCCATCGGGCCGGATCGGCCGCGTTCCGATCACCCGGAACTTGGGAGTCTCGCTGTCGGTAGATTTCGCCATGTCAGTCACTCTCGTGGGTTGGGTTGGCTCATTTTATACCACGGTCGGGCGCAGGGTGAGAGGCTCCGGGCTAAATCCTGCGCGCGGCGCATTTCAGGGGCGTCATCAACGCCTACCATGGCGACCTCGGGCGATGGGCATAAATAGCGGCAGGTCAAAGGCGAGGTGACTCCTTTGGCGACAATCGCTGCTGCTCGGAGTCACACCAGTGCTTCCAGCCTCACTGCGAATCGCTGGCACGGGCGATGCTTCAACAGAAGCTGGGAACATGATGCCGACAAGTGGCGACAAGTTAATCGAAATCCGCATTCATGGGCGCGGCGGCCAGGGCAACGTGGTGGCGGCTTACCTGCTCGCGGCAGCAGCCTTTGAGGATGGCAGCTTCGGCCAGGCCTTCCCGAGCTTCGGGCCGGAGCGTCGCGGAGCGCCGGTCACGGCTTTCGTGCGGATCGCGGACCATCCCGTGCGCCGGCGATGTCAGGTGACCACCCCCTCGTTCCTGCTGGTGCAGGATGAAGCCCTGCTGCGGACCGGCGATATCACGGCCGGCCTTGGAGAAAAGGGCGCGATACTGGTGAATTCGTCGCGACCCGCGGAGGAATTGCCGGCGGCCCGGAACTTCAAGCTGGTGACCATCCCGGCCACTGCGCTGGCCCAGCAGATGCTCGGACGGCCGGTGCCGAATACGGCTTTGGCGGCCGCCTTCCTGGCGCTGACCAAGCTGGTCAGTCTGAGCGCGCTGGAAGCGGCGCTGGCGCAGCAATTCAGCGGCGAGACGCTCGATCGCAACACCCGGCTGGTGCGCGAGGCGGCGCAGATGGTGCCGGCCGGGGCATGGAAGGAGTTATGCGATGGCGCAGCCGCTTGAAGGTTCGCAGGCGATGGCGCGGGCGGTAGCGCTGTGTCGTCCGCAGGTGGTGGCGGCTTATCCGATTACGCCGCAGACCCATATCGTCGAAAATCTTGCCAAGCTCATCGCCGACGGTGCGCTGGCCTGCGAGCTGGTGAGCGTGGAGAGCGAATTCTCGGCCGCCTCGGTGGCTCTCGGAGCGGCGGTGGCGGGATCGCGCGCCTACACCGCCACCAGTTCACAGGGGCTGCTGTTGATGACCGAGGTGCTGTTCAATATCGCCGGGCTGCGGGTGCCGCTGGTGCTGACCTGCGCCAATCGCGCGGTCGGCGCGCCGGTCTCGGTCTGGAACGATCATCAGGATTCGATGGCGGTGCGCGACGCCGGCTGGGTGCAGTTGTATTGCGCGGACAACCAGGAGGCCGTCGACACCACGATTCACGCCTTCCGAATCGCCGAACGATGCGAGTTGCCGGTGATGGTATGCGTCGACGGCTTCACGCTGACTCACACGCTGGAGCCGCTCGAACTGCCGACGCAGGAGCAGGTCGATGCGTTTCTGGGCCCCTATGCGTTCTCGCGGGCGCTCGATCCCGCCAATCCGTTGAGCATGGGCACCCTGCTGTCACCCGAATTCTTTCCGGAAATCCGCCATGCGCATCATCGGGCGCTGCTCAATGCGCAGGATGAGATCATCGCGACCGATCGCGCCTGGCAGAATATCAGCGGTCGGTCGACCGGCGGGCTGCTGTCCGTTGAGGGGCCGCAGGAGGCGCGGCTCGCAATCCTGACGATCGGGTCAATCCTGGGAACGCTGGCCGAGGCGCAAGCCGAATCCCACGATCGCACTCCGGCCAAGCTGATCAAGCTGCGCGCTTTTCGGCCGTTTCCGGTCGACGCGCTCAAGCAGGAATGCGCCGGGCTCGACGATCTGATCGTGTTGGAGCGCGCCGTTTCGCCGGGCGGAGGCGGAATCATCGCTGCCGAAGTGCGCGCCGCGTTGTCCGAGCTGAGCCGTCCGCCGCGCGTCCATAGCTATGCGATCGGCCTGGGCGGACGCGACGTGCCGATGACGGTTTATCCGCAACTGCTGGCCGCGGCGCAAGCCGCGACTCCGTCGCGCTTCGCGGTGTTCGATCTGCAGCCGGCCAAGCTTGCGGAAACGGATCGCTAGGAGATTGCTTCGATGACACCCGACCAACCGCCGCTGTCGACTGCTGAGCTGAGGCGCCATCAGCCGGTATTTCGCGGCCTCGAGGCGGGCCATCGCGCCTGCCAGGGATGCGGCCAGGCGCTGGCCGCGCGCCTGGTCACCGAAGCGATCGGTCCCGACGCGATGATCGCCAACGCCACCGGATGCCTCGAAGTCTTTACCACCGCCTGGCCGCAGAGCGCGTGGCGCCTGCCGTGGATCCATTCGGTATTCGCCAACGTGGCGGCGGTCGCCTCCGGGATGGAAGCCGCGCTCAAAGCGCAAAAGCGCCGGACCAAGGTGGTCGCCTTCGGCGGCGACGGCGGCACTTTCGACATCGGGCTGCAGGCGCTGTCCGGGATGCTCGAGCGCAATCACAATGTGCTCTACGTCTGCTTCGACAATGAAGCGTACATGAACACCGGCGTGCAGCGATCGAGTTCCACCCCGCATGCCGCCGCCACCACCACCTCACCGGCCGGGCGCGAGCGCGAGGGCAAGCGCCATCTCAAGAAAGATCTGGTGACGATCATCGCCGCCCATCGAATCCCTTACTCCGCCACCGCGACCGTCGCCTATCCGACGGATCTGCGCAAGAAAGTCCGGCGCGGGATGCAGATCGAGGGCGCCGCCTTTATCGTCGTGCATTCGCCCTGTCCGCTGGGCTGGGGCCATGAGAACGCGCTCGGTATCGAGGTCGCGCGCCTGGCGGTGCAGACCGGCTTGTGGCCGATGATCGAGCTGGAGCGCGGCGAGCTGGTGGGAGCGATGGAGTTGCGCAACATCCGCCCGGTCACCGACTACCTGCGCTTGCAGGATCGCTTCAAGCATCTGTTCGCCGACGATCCGCGCGCGCGCGAAGAACTCGAGCATCTGCAGGAACTCGCAAATCACAATATCGAAGTCTATCGGCTGCGCGCCGAGGCGCCCGACCGCTTCGATAGCGAAGGCATGGATACGGTAATTCGCGGCGGTCTGCGGACCGCCTGAGCGGGAGATGACCATGACCATCCTGACGCGCGGGGCGGTGGCGAAGCCGGGAACCTCGCTCGATTTCAAAACCGGCGATTGGCGCCTCGAACGGCCCGTGCACGCGCATCGCAGCGCGCCCTGCCACACCGGCTGCCCGGCCGGCGAGGATCCGCAGGGCTACCTGGCGCGGCTGGCCGAGGGCGATCCGAAAGCCGCGTGGGAAACCCTGGTCGAGGCGAATCCGTTGCCGGCGATCACCGGTCGCGTCTGCCATCATCCGTGCGAGGCGGCGTGCAATCGCGGCCAGTACGACGAACCGCTGGCGATCCATGGGGTTGAGCGCACTCTCGGCGACCAGGCCATCGCGGGCGGCTGGCATTATCCGCTGCGCGCCCCCGCATCCGGGGCCGCGCGGGTGGCGGTGGTCGGCGCAGGTCCGGCGGGACTTTCGGCGGCCTATCAGCTTATTCGCCTGGGCTACCTGGTCACGCTGTTCGAGGGCGAGAGCGAAGCCGGCGGATTGCTGGCCTCCGCCATCCCGTCCTACCGGCTGCCGCGGGCGGTGCTCCGCGGCGAGCTCGAGCGGCTGCTCTCGATTGGCATGACCTTCATGCCGCGCAATCGGCTGGGACGCGATTTCATGCTCGATGAGCTGCGGCCGGATCACCGGGCGATCTTCCTGGGCGTCGGCAATCAGCGCGGCCGCGATTGGAGCGTCGACGGCGTGGTGCCGCGCGACTCGCGCCCCGGCCTCGACATCCTGAAGGAATGGCTCTCGATCGGCTCGCTGCCGGCCTACAAGAGCGTGGCGATTATCGGCGGCGGCAACACCGCCGTCGACCTGGCCCGCGTGCTGCGCTTCAGCGGCATCCCTGAAGTGCACATCATCAGCTACCGCGCGGTCCCCGGCCCCGGAGTGCCGGTGGAGGATGCCATGCGCGCGACGGCGCGCGAAGTCCATCAGGCGCTCGACGAGGGCGTTATCATCCACGAGCATCGCGGCGTGCGTCGCCTGATTATCCGCGGCGAGCGTGTGGCCGGCGTCGAGATGGTACATACCAAGAAGCTGACGCGCGCGGCCGGGCGCCGGGAGACGGTCGAGTTCGAGGGTACCGAGACCATCATGCACGTCGAGCAGGTGATACCGGCGGTCGGGCAGGAGGTCGATCCGACCGGTCTCGAGATGCTGCTTCGCGGCCATCCGTTTCTCCATCCTGATCAATGGGGCCGGCTTGAGAACTTCGACGGCATTTTCGCGGGCGGCGACGTGCGCGAAGGCGCCGCCACCGTAAGTGAAGCGATTGGCGACGGGCGCCGCGCCGCGATCGCGATCGATCGCTACCTGCGCGGGGCGGCGATGCCCGCGTTGGAGAGTAACGAGGTTCGCTTCGCCGATTTGAACGCCAACTATTTCGAGCATCAGCCGCGCGCCGCGATCGGGATGCTGGCGGTGGCCGAGCGCAACGCCGAGCGCGAAATTGAGCAGCCGCTTTCGCTGGGCCAAATCGAAACCGAAAGCCGGCGCTGCTTCTCATGCGGCGAATGTATGGCGTGCGACAATTGCTGGACGTTATGTCCCGACAACGCGGTGCTCAAAACGCGCGAGATCGCGGCGGGCGGCGACCATTACGTCTTTGACTACGACTACTGCAAGGGCTGCGGACTGTGCGCGCATGAATGCCCGGTCGGCTACATCGCCATGCAGCCGGAACGCTAGCGGAGCCGGCGTCTCGAACCGAGAGTTCCCCCCGAACCGCCGCCGCGCGGCTAGTCTCGCCGTGCGGCGCAGTGATAGGTTCCGCAGGTATTCTCCCGCGCAGGAGTCTGATCGATGAAAGTCTTGTTCGAGAAGCAGGGGCCAGTCGCCTACGTGACTATCAACCGGCCCGAGCGGTTGAATGCCTGCGACTTCGAAACCTACGGTCGGTTGGCCGATATCTGGCGCGAGTTTCGCGATGACGCGAGCCTGCGCGTCGCGATCCTGACCGGCGCCGGCGAGCGCGCCTTCTGCGCCGGCAGCGATATCAAGTCCAATTACGTGGAACGGCCGGGAGAGGAAGTGCCGAATTCGCCGATGCCGGTGATGTACGACCTGTACAAGCCGATCATCGCCGCGATCAACGGCCACGCCAATGGCGGCGGGCTGGAGCAGGCGCTGGCCTGCGACATCAGGGTGGCCGCCGAGCACGCCCAGTTCGGTCTGGGCGAAGTGCGGCTGGGATGGCTGCCGGGCGGCGGCGGCACGCAGCGCTTGCCACGCCTGGTGCCGCTGGGGCGGGCGCTGGAGATGCTCTACACCGGCAACCGCATCGACGCTCACGAGGCGCTGCGGCTGGGGCTGGTCGATTACGTCGTGCCGATGAATCTGCTGATGGGCAAGTGCGAAGCGATCGCGGGCGAGATCTGCAAGAGCGCGCCGCTGGCGGTCTCGCAAATCAAGCGCGCGGCACTGCGCGGCCTCGACCTGCCGCTCGCCGACGGCATCAAGCTGGAACGTGAACTGTACAAATGGCTGCAGGCTACCGAGGACGCGCGCGAAGGCGCGCAGGCCTTCGCGCAAAAGCGCCCGCCGCAATGGAAGGGTCGCTAGCCGCACGCCGCATCCGGGAAGCATTGGTCATGGCTGCGACGATCATGGACGGCCGCGCGCTGAGCAGGCGTCTCCAGGCGGAGGTCCGCGATCACGCCCGCGAACTGAGCGAGCATCATCGGCTGACGCTGGCGGCGATCATGGTCGGCAGCGACCCGGCCTCGCGCCAGTACGTGGCGAACAAGCGCCGGCTGGCGGAGCGGCTCGGCCTGAAAAGCGAAATTATCGAAATCGAGGTGGCCGCGGCGACCACCGAATCGATGCTGGCGACGCTCGCGCAGCTTAACGCCGACCCGCGGATCACCGGGATTCTGATTCAGTTGCCGCTGCCGGAGTCGGTCGACGGCTTCCGGCTGTTCGACGCGATCGCGCCGGAAAAGGACGTCGACGCGCTCGGCGTCACCAGCGTCGGCGGCTTCTATCGTGGCGAATGGGGACGGTTCATCCCCTGCACGCCCCGTGGCGTGCTGACGCTGCTCAGCGCCTACCGGGTGCCGCTCGCGGGGGCGCGCGCCGTGGTGATCGGCCGCAGCGACATCGCCGGCAAGCCGCTGGCCTTCATCCTCGGGGGGCGGATGTGCAACGCGACCGTCACCTGGTGCCATCGCCACACCCGCGATCTCGCCGCTGTGTGCCGCGAGGCCGACCTGCTGGTGTCATGCACCGGCGCCCGGGTCGTCGATCGCGACTTTCTGATTACGGCCGAGATGGTGAAGCCCGGAGCCTGTGTGATAGACGTAGGTTTCCGCCGCGTGGGACCGGGCCGTTTCGTGGGCGACGTCGATTTCGACAACGTCAGCCGCGTCGCCGGTTGGATTACGCCCAGCCCCGGCGGGACCGGACCGATGACGGTAATGGCCCTGATGCAGAATCTGGTCGATGCGGCCCGCTATCAAATGGGGCTGCCGCGCGCCCAATATTCGATCTGATCCGCCCACCTCGATGGATGATCGCCCACCCTATTCCAGGCAGCGCGTTTCCCTATAAGCTTTCGCTTTCGGCAAGGAGGCCGGGACAACACTTTGGCATCATCGGATAACGAGTCCGGAGAGGAACGTAAACGCAGTCTGGCCGCGGTTCTGATCGGACCGCCGCGCGATGTTCGCGACCCCGGCATCTTCCATAGCCTCTCGCTGGTCGCCTTCCTGGCCTGGGTCGGCTTGGGCTCCGACGGCTTGAGCTCATCGTGCTACGGGCCGGAAGAGGCCTTTCTGGCGCTCGGCCATCATCAGTATCTCGCGGTCTTTCTGGCCCTGCTGACCGCGCTGACGGTCTTCATCATCTCGGCCTCCTACAGCCAGACCATCGACCTGTTCCCGGCCGGGGGCGGCGGCTACCTGGTTGCGACCAAGCTGCTGGGCCCTTACCCCGGGCTGGTTTCGGGCGCCGCGCTGGTGGTCGACTACGTGCTGACGATTTCGATTTCGGTTGCGAGCGGAGCCGACGCGATCTTCAGCTTCCTGCCGGTCGGCTGGCTCCATTACAAGTTCCTGTTCTGCCTGGTGATCGTGGCGCTGCTGATCGGCATGAACTTGCGCGGGGTCAAGGAATCGGTGCTTTCGCTGCTGCCGATCTTCCTGGCTTTCGTCGTGATGCATGCGTGGCTGGTGGGCTATGCGCTGCTCTCAAGGTCGATGGAACTGCCGCAAATCACCAGTGACGCTATCGGGCAGGTTCGTGGCGGGATGAATAGCCTGGGGATCGTCGTGCTGGCCGTGATCTTCTTCCGCGCCTACAGTATGGGCGGCGGCACCTACACGGGGATCGAGGCGGTCAGCAACGGGCTGCCGATCCTGCGCGAGCCGCGCGCCGCGACCGGCAAGCGCACCATGATCTACATGGCAGTGTCGCTGGCGCTGCTGGCCGGCGGCATCCTGCTCGGCTACCTGCTGTTCAACGTCGAACCGGTGCACGGCCAGACCCTCAATGCCGTGCTGTTCGACCGCGTGGCCGGGAACTGGAAGCTGTTCGGCCTGTCGATCGGCGCCCCGATTGTCACCTTCACCATGATCACCGAGGGGGCGCTGCTGTTCGTCGCGGCGCAGACCGGCTTCGTCGACGGCCCGCGCGTACTGGCCACGATGGCGGGCGACCGCTGGCTGCCGCGCCGCTTTACCAACCTGAGTGCGCGCCTGGTGACCCAGGACGGCGTGCTCGCGATGGGGCTGGCGGCGGGCCTGATCCTGGCCGGCACCGAGGCCAGGGTCGGGATCCTGGTCGTGCTTTACGCGATCAATGTCTTCGTCACCTTCACGCTCTCGCAGCTCGGGATGAGCGCGCACTGGTGGCAGGAGCGCAAGCGCGAGCGGCGCTGGTGGCGCAAATTGATGGTCAATGGCGTCGGATGCATGTTCACGGCCTTGATCCTGGTTCTGATGCTGGTGCTCAAGTTCGACGAGGGCGGCTGGGTCACGGTGCTGTTGACCGGCGCGCTGGTGATCATTTGCTATCTGGTGCGCCGGCATTACCAGTACGTCACCAAAGCCATCGAGCAACTCGAAGCCGACATCCTGCCGCAACTCTACTCGGCCAAGGAGAGTCAGCCGGAAACCTTCGATCCCAAGGCTCCGACCGCGGTGCTACTGGTCAGCGGTTTCAACGGCCTCGGCCTGGCGACCCTGACCACGCTCGAGCGCCTGTTCGGCGGGCAATTCAAGAACGTGGTCTTTATCAGCGTCGGCGAGGTCGACTCAGGACTGCTCAAGGGGCCCGAAGAGGTTCGTCAACTGGAGCAGCAGGTGGCCGACGATCTCAACGAGTATTGCCAGCTCGCCGGCGACATGGGGTTCCATCCGGAACTGCGCATCAGTATCGGCCCCGATGTGGTGGCTGAACTCAAGCGCCTATGCCTGGCCGTCGCCAAGGAGTTCCCGCACGCGGTCTTCTTTGCCGGCAAGCTGATTTTTACCGATGAACTCGAAGGCTTCATCAGCCGCTTCCTGCATAATCATACCGCGCTCGAGTTGCAGACCTGGCTGCAGGTCCAGGGTCTGAGCCTGGTGATCCTGCCGGTCAGAGTGTCGAGCGTGGCGTCCCAGGCGCGCAAGGGTCAAGGGACCGCCGGGGGCGCGTCGCCGGTCGGACAATCGGCTACCTAGGAAGGATCCTCGCGAGGGGCGAGGCGTCGCCGCTGTCGACGCCCCGCCCGGAGCATCTCAGCCGCCGTACTTGAAGCCGCACTCGGCGAGCGTCAGCACCTCGGAATCGCGCTTGACGTGTCCCTCGGTCACCTGGCCGATGACCGTGGAATGGTCGCCCAGCTCGTAAAATCCGACCACGTCGCATTCGACCGACGCCGGCGCATCGCTGATAATCGGCGCGCCGTTGGCCCCGGCCTCGTAGGCGTAGGCGCCGAATTTGCCGTCCTGCGGCTCGACGTGCTTGAAGTACGCCATCGCCAGCCCTTTCTGCCCGCTGCCGAGCATCGAGAGCGCGAACTTCTTGGCCTGCTTGACCAGATCGTGGGCGGTCGAATCCTTCTTGATTCCTACCACCACCAACGGCGGATTAAAGGCCGTCTGTGTTACCCAGTTGACCGTCGCCACGGTCTGCTTGTCACCCGCTTTCACGCCCAGCACGTACAACCCATACGGGATCATCAGTAGAGCCTGTTTTTTCGCCTTCTCATCCATGTGCAACGAACCTCCGTCCTGCAATCAGCAATTGAAAGATTTGGAATGTCGGGGCAGAGCCATTCTTAGCGCCATCAATTTCGCCTGTCCACTTGCGCTGCCGAGGCTGGCGGCGCCGGCCGCGATGCTATAGTTGTCGAACAGGACAGCGACTCCGATGGCATCGGTATCCAATCCGGCGAAAGCGTCGCGTATCAAGGGGCTCAACGAGGTCGGCCGCTATGCGATCGGCATCCTGTGGGTCGACGGCCACGACAGTATCTATCCGCTCGAGAACCTGCGCCGCGCCTGCCCCTGCAACGTCTGCCACGGACGCGTCGATGGCGAGGTTCCCGAGGCCAGCCGCCGGATGCGTCAGCTGTCGCGGATGGGTGACTCCGGGATGTTCCTGGGATGGGCCGACGGCCATGAGACGCTCTACACCACCGCGCAGTTGCGCGCGCTATGCCGATGCGCCCATTGCGTCGGCGAGCCGGAGCGGCCGATAACCGGCTGAAATCCTGCCAATCACTGGCAACCCGCGCGCCGTTGTAAGGCGCGACCCGCCCCGCGTAGAATAAAACCGTGCCAAGAGACTCTTTCGATCGCGAAATCAACTACCTGCGGATCTCGCTGACCGACCATTGCAACCTGCGATGCGTCTACTGCATGCCGCTTGAGGGCGTCCATTTCGCCCCCAAACCCGAGCTGCTGACGCCGGCTGAAATCGAGACCGTGGTGCGCGCCGCGGTCAGCGTCGGTTTCCGCAAGTTCCGGCTGACCGGCGGCGAACCGACCCTGCGCCCCGACCTGATCGAAATCGTCACGCGGCTGGCCGCGGTCGAGGGGGTCGGCGACCTGGCGCTGACCACCAACGCGGTGCTGCTGGCCGATCTCGCGCGCCCGCTCAAAAAGGCCGGCCTCAACCGTATCAATGTGCATCTCGACAGCCTCAATCCCGCCAGCGTCGAGCGGCTGATGCGCTGGGGCACCTTCGATCGGATCTGGCGCGGCATCATGGCGGCCGAGGCGGCCGGGCTGGTGCCGATCAAGCTCAACTCGGTGGTCACCGCCGGCTACAACGAAGCCGACGTCGTCGACCTGGCGCGGCTCACGATCGAGCGCGACTGGCACGTGCGGTTTATCGAGCTGATGCCGCTCGGGGGCGGCGAATGCGCCACCGTCTCGGTGCAGCGCTATGTCTCGAATATCGAGACCCGGCGGCGAATCGAGGGGGAACTCGGCGCGCTCCGCGAGATGGACTCGACCAATCCTGCCGACGAGGCGCGCAACTACCGGCTCAACGGTGCGCGCGGCGTAATCGGCTTCATCAGCCCGGTCAGCGCGCCGTACTGCGGCACCTGCAACCGGATGCGGCTCACGGCCGACGGCAAGTTTCATCTCTGCCTACTCAACGACGACGAGCTCGACGTGCGCAAGGCCATCCGCGAGAACCCGGGCAACGGCATCCCGCTGGTGGCCCGAATCCTGGAGCGCGCGGTGGCGCTCAAGCCGACCGGCCATCATCTGTTGGAGGGCCGCTCGACCCGCGAACGCTCGATGTTCCAGATTGGTGGGTGACTCAAGCACCCAACCATGAAGGGGGCGGCCAGCCGACCAGCGCCAGCGTCGCGACTTGGAGCTGCTGATGAACTATGCACCAGGTGCAGGCCGCTGGACAGCTAAGCGATGAACATCCGCCACACCGCGACGCTCGCGCTGGTCGGCTGGTATCTGATGGCACCGCCGTTCACCGGTAGAACGTGGGAGATCGAAACCAACGCGCCTTTGAAAAGCTGGAACACGATTAAGAGTTATGACAACGCGCGATCATGTGATTTCGATAGAGAGGGCTACATTCGATGGGCTGTTTCCTTTGTTTCAGGTGGGCGCCGCACCCCACCGTGGGGGCCTCTACCTAAAGACATGCCTTGTCGGCCGCTATTGGATGAATGGACTTACGCTCAATGCGTTTCGACCGACGATCCCCGATTGACTAAGTAGCGATAGCCGCTGACGAACACAATGGAAAAAAGAGCAAAATCGACCGATGCGCTCGTGGAGGTGAAGATTGCTTTCGAATTGAGCGAGGTGGGCCAGAAAAACGAACTTCTGAAAGGAAACAGCCCGAGACGCAAGCAAGTCATTAGTACATCGATTCCTGCGAAGGATCTAGGACTATTTGGTATTGATGATAAAGGCATTCTATTCATCGACAAACCGTCACGGTTTGATTTGCCCCCGACGGCTGAAGAACTCGTGGCTGCTGCACGAGAGGCGGTCATTCGGAGGCGAGGTGCTGAGATTCTGCGCAATTACCTCAGTGGCGAAGAACTTAACGCCGAAGATTCAAAATGGTTGTCCTCCTGGCTCAACTCCGAAAAATAGATGGCGAGAGAACTCAAACGCCTATCATTAGACTGACGAGGGCAATCGAGCGCGAGTGTTGACCCTCCGTCACGCGAGTCTCGATGTTCCAGATCGGCGGCTGACGCTGCCCGCGTTGCATCGCGCGGGCCGAAAGCCTAGGGAATTTCCGAGGGGATCTGCAGCCTCGATTCCCGCTCAACATGGCTCTCGAAAAACCTGACTCGCCGGACCGTGCCGGCCTCGAAGCCGACCTGATCGAGCGGGCGCGCGGCCTGAGACCCATCCTGCTCAAGAACGCCGCCGAGGCCGAACGCCGCCGCCGCCTGCCCGACGAAAATGTCCGCGCGCTCGACGAATCCGGCCTGTTCAGGCTGATGACGCCGCGGCGCTGGGGCGGCCTTTGCGCTTCCTTCCGGACGCTGGTGATGACCGCGGCCGAACTCGCGCGCGCCTGTCCCTCCAGCGGATGGATCCAAACGGTCGTCAACAACAGCACCTGGACCGCGACCCTGTTGCCCGACCGCGGACAGGAAGAGGTCTTCGCCGACGATCCCGACGCACGCGCCTGCTCGGTCTACGCACCAGTCCCCAACGTGCGCGCGGTCGATGGCGGGTTCGTGATCGGCGGGCGCTGGGACTACGCCTCGGGATGCTGGCATGCGACGTGGGCGGTGCTCGGCTTTCTCATCCCGGGCGCCGACGGCAAGGTCGCCGATCACGGCGTCGCAGTCATCCCGATGCGCGAGCTTTCGATCGAGGACACCTGGTTCGCCGCCGGGATGAAGGGCACCGGCTCGGCCACGATCATCGCCAACGAGGTCTTCGTGCCGCATCATCGGGTGCTCTCCTTCCCGCGCCTGCTCGCCGGCGAACGCCCCGCCCAACGCCATAACGGCGAGTTCACCGACCGTCTCTCGATGATGCCGATCCTCGCGGTCAACCTGGTCGCGCCGCCGCTCGGGATGGCGCAGGCGGTGCTCGAGCTGGTGGCCGAGGGCACCCATCGACGCGGCGTGACGTACACGATCTATGGCCGCCAGAGCGACTCCGCCGTGGTGCATCATCAGATTGGCGAAGCCGCGCTCAAGCTCGACAGCGCCTGGTTCCATACCTTGCGCGCCGCCGACGAGATCGATGCCGCGGCGCGTGCCGGGCGCCAGCTGGACTATCTGACGCGCGCGCGGATTCGCGGCGACGCCGGCTACGCGGCGCGGCTGGTGCGCGAGGTGATCGATCAGCTTATCTCGATCGGCAGCTCGGCCGCCTTCGCCGAGGCGAATCCGCTGCAACGCTACTGGCGCGACGCCAATCTCGCCAGCCGCCACGCCGCGCTGACGATCGGGCCGTGCCTGGAGATCTACGGCCGCGCCTTCCTGGGAATTTCGCCGAATATCACCGAAATGATCTGACCCCGCCGCGCCATGCCAGCGGAAAACCAGCCCGCGCGAGACCAACCGCACGTCGTAACCGGCGCCTTCGGCTACACCGGCGCGGCCATCGCGCGCCGTCTGCTACAGGCCGGGCGGCGCGTGCGCACCCTGACCAATCATCCGCGCGAGCCCAATCCGTTCGGCGCCGCGATCGAAGTCGCATCGCTCGATTTCGCGGATTTCAAGGGCTTGGTCCGCAATCTCGAAGGCGCCGCCGCTTTCTACAACACCTACTGGCTTCGTTACCCGCTGCGCGGCGCGACTCATACCGACTCGGTCGAAAATACTCTCACCCTGATGCGGGCGGCGCGCGACGCCGGGGTCGGCAAATTCGTGCACGTGAGTATCACCAACGCGGCCCGGACCTCGCCGCTGTCGTACTTCCGCGGCAAGGGTGTGCTTGAGGAGGAGCTCGCAAACTCGGGATTGCCGTTCGCGATCCTGCGTCCGACCGTGATCTTCGGAGCGGGCGACGTTTTGATCAACAACATCGCCTGGATGCTGCGGCGCTTCCCGATCTTCGCAATTCCGGGCGCCGGCGACTACCGGCTGCAGCCGGTGTTCGTCGAGGATCTGGCCGAGATCGCAATTGCCGCGGCAGACGGGCGCGAGGATTCAATCATCGATGCGGCCGGTCCCGATGTCTACCGCTTCGACGAGCTGGTCCGGCTGATCGCGGATGCGGTTGGTAGCCGGGCGCGAATCGTGCGGGTGAATCCGGCGCTGGCGCTGGGCGCCGCGCGTCTGATCGGATTTCTGATGCGCGACGTGACGCTCACGAGCGACGAGATCGCGGGACTCACCTCCAACCTGCTGATCGCCAACGGCACGCCCGTCGGCCGCACACGCTTCTCCGAGTGGTTGCGGGCCAACGCCGATCAGCTCGGCACGCGTTACGCCTCCGAGCTGGCGCGCCGCCGCTGAGCGCGGTTTGCAATCCGCGCCGACTCCGATCCAGTTTAGCCGATGGCCGGCGTAACGCATCGATGGCAGGTCGGCGGCGTCCGTATCGGACGTCTGCCCGATCATCAGACAACGCTGTTCGGCGCTTTCCTGGTGCCAGAGTTCACGGCCGAAAATATCCAGCGCGAGATCGACTGGCTGGCGCCGCATTTCGCCGCGCCCGACGGCCGCATCGGCCTCAGCTTCCACTCGCTGCTGGTGGAATCGGCCGGGCGAAAGATCGTCATCGACACCTGCATGGGCAACCATAAACCGCGCCCCACCCCGCTGTGGGACGCGCAGCTCGGCTGGCATCTGCGCCAGGGCGATTATCTCGAGGGGCTGGTGGCGGCAGGCTTCGCGCGCGAAGCGGTCGACCTGGTGGTGCTGACGCATCTGCATGGCGATCACGTCGGCTGGAACACGATGCTCGAGGGCGGGCGCTGGGTGCCGACCTTTCCCAACGCGCGCTACCTGATCGTGCGCGAGGAATGGGAGTTCTGGTCGCGCTCCGACGACCCCCACTTTCGCATCCCGCTGGAAGATTCGGTGCGGCCGGTGATCGCGGCCGGGATGGTCGAGTGGGTCGGCACCCGCCATCGCATCAACGATGAGCTGCGCCTCGAGCCAACCCCCGGCCATACCCACGCGCACGTAAGCGTCATTATCGAGTCGGGCGGCGCGCACGCGATCACCACCGGCGACCTGATTCATCATCCGCTGCAGTGCGCCCATCCGGACTGGAACTGCCGCTTCGATCTCGACCCGGCGCAGGCGCGGGCGACGCGTCGGGACTTTCTGCGGCGCGCGGCCGAGCACGATCTGCTGGTCTTCGGCACCCATTTTCCGGCGCCGTCGGCGGGCCGCGTCGTGCGGCATCACGACACGTTTCGATTCATCCCCGACTTCGGGTTAAGCTGAATTCGCCATGGCAGATGCGAAACCATTGTTCGTCGATTGTTCCAATGAAACGCCGCGGCCGATGAATTTCTGGGCGCCGCTGGTGATGACCGGGGCGGAACTCGAGGCCGAGGCTGCGCGGCTGGCCGAGCTTGAGGTGCCGCGCGGCGGCCGGCGCCGCTCGCGAATCGTGCATCCCAGCGCGACCGCACCGGGGCTCGGCTTCGCGCCCGGAATCGAAGTGACGCTCAACGTCCTGCGGCCCGGCGACAGCACGATTCGCTACCGCCAGAATTCGAGCCAGGTCGCGATGTGTATCCGCGGCGCGGCGACCGCAACCGTCGGACGGCGCGGCCTCGCCTTCGAGCAATTCGACGTCTGGAACATCCCCTCGATGGAGGCCTATCGTTACGAGAACCGCGGCCCCGAACTCGCGGTCTTCCTGAGTTACAGCAACGCGCCGCTGCTGGAAAAGCTCGAGGTCCATTACGTCGAGGAAAACGTCGCCGAGCCCGCCGCCGCGGCGATCACCGCCGTCCCGGCGACCAAGCGCGCCAAGGACTTTGCCGACGACCTCGCGCTCGGCGGCGACGGCGCGCGCCTGCTCGGCTACGAGCATCTGATCGATATCGACGTGGTGCCCTCGCGCGCGCTGCTATGGCCGTGGCGTGCGGTCGAGCAGTATCTCAGCCGGGTCGAGAAGCTGGGCGGCGCGGCCGGCAAAGCCTATCGCGGACGCCATCTTTACCTGCTGTACAACCCCGCCACCGAGCGCCGCAACGGCACCACCCATGCGTTTTTCGCGACTATCGCTCAGTATCCGCCCAACCGCGTCGACATTCCCCATCGGCACAGTTCGGCGGCGATCAACTATATTTTCGGCGGCAGCGGCCGCAGCGTCGTCGACGGCCATCGCTTCGAGTGGCAGGCGGGCGACATCATGCTGTCGGCGCCGGCCTGGGCGGTGCACAATCATGCCGCCGGTCCCGACGGCTGCCGGATCCTGACGGTTCAGGACCATCCGCTGCATATCGCGATGGAGTCGTTGATCTGGCAGGAAACGCTCAAGGAGCCGGTGGTGAAACTCGGCACCGAAGTCGGCGCGCAAACCAACCTCGGCAAGCTGGTCGCGGGCGGCTGACCCCCGCTTCAGATCACCGCGGTATCGGCGTCAATTTCGAATTGGTCGCGGCGGCCGGCGCGAAGCTCGGCGCGCCACCGGCGCCGCCCTTCTGTGAGAACTCGCCGGTCACCGGCGCTACCGTCAGTATCGAGCTGACCATCCCGCTTTCGCTTCTCAGGTAGGCGGTCGACGGCGCGGGCGTATAGACCAGCACCGGCACGACTCCTTCCAGCTGGAAAATCCTGAGCGGATTGAATCCGGTCGGCTGATTGACGGTACCCAGGCTCACCGCTTCCCGGCCGATCACGACGATTTCGGGTACGAAGATCTTTCCGCGCTCGCCGCGCAGGCTGTAGCTTCCCGGCGGCAGGTCAGCCTGGAAAGCGCCATGGTTGCTGGTCGGCGCCATGTAGATGTCGCGGGTGGCGTGGTTCTGGAAATGGAGCTGACGGCCTGCGATCTGTCCGCCAGGATCGGAGAGCACTCCGCTCACCTGAGCCGCGCGAACATTGAAACCGCCGCAGAGCAGCGCGAGGATGGTGACGAGGACCGGGATCGAACTTTTTCGCATCACGCTACCGCTCCCAAGGGTTCATCGACACGCGCTTGATTTCATATCGCGGCGGCGCTCCAAAATCTATTCCGGAATACGACAGGAGGAAAGCATGGCACGCATCACAATCTACCATAACCCGGGCTGAGGACAGTCGCGCGGCGCTCATCGAATCCTGAGCGACCGCGGCGTCGAGTTCGACGCCATCGAATACTTGAAGCATCCACTCGACCGCGCCACGCTGGTGCGGATCCTTACGATGCTCGAGTCGCCGCCGGCCGAACTGGTGCGCAAGGACAAGCGCTTCGCCGAGCTCGGACTCAAGGCTGAGGATTACGTCGATCGCGACCCGGTGATCGAGCTGCTGCTGAAACATCCGGAGCTGATGCAACGACCGATTGTGATTCGCGGCCAGCGCGCGATTATCGCGCGGCCCGGCGAGAAAGTGCTGGAGCTGCTGTAGCGCTAGCGCACCGTGATCGGGATGCGCAGATCGAATTCCGAGGCCACCGCCACGCCGTTGCGCATCGCCGGGAAGAAGCGCCACTGCTTGAGCGTATCGATCAGGATGGCGTTGAGCGACGGATTATCAGTCGGCTTGGTCAGCGCCACTTCGACCGTGCCGTCGGGCGCAACCTTGAAATGCGCGACCGCGACGGCGTTGAAGATTTCGTCGCGCAGATCGTCGGGAATCGCCGGCGTCGGCGCGTAGATCGCGCGGGCGCCGGCGTTGTCGCTGCCCAGTCCAGCGCCCGATCCGCTGCCGCTGCCGCCGCTGACTCCGGGACGTGCGGCGCGGCTCGGCGCAGCGGCGGCCGGCGGCGTCTCGACGTGCTTCGCGGTGCCGTTAGCCGACGGCGGCGCCAACGGCATCACCGGCTTGGGCGGCGCCCGGTGATGAACCGGATGAAACACGTGCGGATGGGGCCGCACGATCGGTTTCGGCGTGGCCGGCACGCGGGCCGGCGCCGGCGCCGCCGGCCCGCCCTGCAGGCCGGGCCGCGGCAGCTCGACGATCCGCGCCTGCACGGGAGTCAATTCGGGCGGCGGTGGCGCGGTCCGCTCCAGGAGCCGTGAAAATCCGAACAGGATAGCGGTCCAAAGGACCACCGCCAGCGGCACGATCCAGAGCAGGCGCCGCCGCGGATCGTCGAAGTCGAACGGCGCGGCCGCAGTGGCGCCGTCTTTCATTGGCGCCGCACCGCGATCAGAAAATGTTCCACCCCGGCGCGCCGCGCCTGGAGCATCGCCTGCACCACGATTCCCTCCGGCGCCGCGCTGTCGGCATTCACCACCACCCCGGGGTCGTGCGGGCTCAGCATCGGCCGGAGCGTCGCCGCCATCGTTTCCAGCGTGACCGGGGTCTTGTCGAGGAACAGCTTGGCGTCGCGGGTGACGGTCAGCGTGACCGGTTCGCGATGATTCAGGTTCGGTGCGTCGCCCTGCGGGAGATTGACCCGCAGCGAGTTGAGACTCTGCATCGACAGCGACGCCAGCATGAAGGTCACCAGCAGAAAGAACATCACATCGATCATCGGGATGATCTCGATGCGGCCGCGGCGATAAC
>Ga0307373_10006214_pt1 | contig 19112 bp, 16 predicted proteins | sample OX2MG_FD_202534 | JGI IMG/M metagenome (GOLD analysis project Ga0307373, IMG submission 202534) | Soil microbial communities from Risofladan, Vaasa, Finland - OX-2 | ecosystem: Environmental > Terrestrial > Soil > Coastal area > Acid sulfate soil | place: Finland: Risofladan, Vaasa | collected...
CTGGTGATGCTTGGCATCAGCGGCTATTGCGTGTATCGCACGCCGAAGCAGCCGATGAGGATGCAGCAGGGGTTCATGGCCGGGGTGGGGCTGCTCATGCTCCTGTTTGCGGGGATTCTTGCCGCGCCGCTATTTCCGGGCGTGGCTGCCATGTTTCCCGGCTGGAAGGCCGGGATGTACGGGGCATTCTGGTTTCTGCTCAAGGTCGGGCTGTATATTTATTTTTTCATGTGGCTGCGATTCACGTTTCCGCGCTACCGGTTTGACCAGTTGATGCGCCTGGGGTGGCAGTTCCTGATCCCGCTGTCGATTGTGAACGTAATGGGCATCGGCCTGGCGCTGGCGCTGCACCGGCAATGGGGATGGAGCCACTGGACGGCGTTTCCGCTGACGACGATTCTGACACTGGCGGTGGCCGGCTGGCTGGGCCGGGCAGGCGGGAAAACGGATAAAGAGCGCGCATTTGTTGGGGAAACATAGGACTGGCGAAGCTACGGCAGTCATCGCCGCGGAGCACGACGGAAAAAGATGCTCGATCAGGTCACATTTTATTTCTTTGCCACTCTGGCGCTGGTTTCGGCGGTTCTGGTGGTGACGCGCCGCAACGTGGTGCACAGCGCGATTTTTCTGATCACGGCGCTGCTGGCGACCGCCGGCATCTTTTTACAGCTGCACGCGGAATTTCTGTTCATCGTACAGGTGATTCTGTACGCGGGCGGGATCATGGTGCTGTTCCTGTTTGTCCTCATGCTGGTCAACGTGGATGCATCGATGCACCGGCCGCAGTTCAACCGGCAATGGGGTCTGGGACTGCTGCTGGCGCTGGCGCTGGGCGCCGAATTGACGCTGGCCATTGCGGCGGGGCGTTCCGGGCTGCCGCTGGGGGATCCGGCCTCGGCAAAAATGCTCGAGCCGAGCACGCAGGTTGTGGGCAAGGTTCTGTTCGGCGAGTACGTTGTGCCGTTTGAAATGGCTTCGATCCTGCTGCTGGTGGCGATGATTGGCGCGGTGGTGATGGCGAAGAAGAAAGTTTGAGGGTGCGGGCGCTTTTGCGCATGCGGGAGCAAATATGATTCCGACGAGCCACTACCTGTTTCTGAGCTTGGGAATGTTCACGATCGGCGTGATCGGCGTCGTGACGCGGCGCAACGTTCTGCTCATTCTGATGTCGATCGAATTGATGCTGAACGCCGTGAACATCAATCTGGTGGCGTTTTCCCGGCTGGCCGGGTCGGCGGAAGGGCATGTCTTTGCGATTTTCATCATGGCGGATGCGGCGGCGGAAGCCGCCGTGGGACTGGGCATCCTCATTGCGTTTTTCAGGAATCGAGAAACGTTGCTGGGCGATGAAATGGATTTGCTGAAGTGGTAGCGGTGCGCATGGATTCTTCCGGAGCATGATGCCGACTGAATATTTTCTGGCGCATATGTGGCTGATCCCGCTGTTTCCCCTGGCGGGCGCGGTGCTGATGTTTTTTCTCGGCCGCCGCTTGTCCCGCGCAGCCGTATATGCGATTTGCGTGGGCAGCATGTTCGTGTCCACGTGTTATGCGTTTGGAGCTATCTGGCAATTGATGGCGCGGCCCTCGGCCGCACGGCTGGTGAACTTCAACCTGTTTACATGGATTCCCGCCGGCATGATTCGCACGCATGCAGGCGGGATGATGAATTTCAGCGTGCCGTGGGGCGTCCGGATGGACCCGCTCACCGCTTTGATGCTGGCGGTTCCCACCGCCTTCGGCTTTCTGGCCCACGTGTATTCGGCAAGGGCGAAAGCGCGGGTAGGCGGGGACTACCGCTTTTTCGGTTATCTGAACCTGTTCATGTTTTCGACGTTCACGCTAGTGCTCGCCAATAATCTGTTGTTGCTGTTTGTGGGGTGGGTAGGCGTGGGGCTTTGCAGCTACCTGCTGGTCGGATTTCATGACGTGCGCAAGGCGGCGGCTGCGGGAAATCAGGCGTTCCCGGTGAATCGCATGGGCGTCGACAGCGGTGGGTGGCTGGTGCGCATGGTGTCGCGCCCATTGATGGCGGTGGACTCCGGGGTCGTGGATGGATTGGTGAATCTGGTGGCGGGGATTGCGCACGTTTTGAGTTTTCCGGTGCGCATGCTGCAAACCGGACGCATTTCCCGGTATGCGCTTTTCATGCTGATCGGCGTGGTGATCTTCCTGGGATATTTTTTGCATGCCGCGGGGCTTCCGCTGACAAATCGTTTGCCGTAAGGGAACGGGTTGCGTGTTTGCAGGAAATTTGTAGCGCCGTCCTTCAGGGCGGCATTTTGGACTCTAGCAGATGCCCGCCTGAAGGCGGGCGCTGCACGGGCCCGGAGCGGGTTTTCACAGAGAGGCTTCCGGCCTGACACGTACGGCTGAGAACAGTGGGGCGATCGAAACCCACTAAAGCCGCGCAAAGTGATTGAGCGAGGTTGCCGGCAAGGCATTGGTGAAGGCGAGGCGGGTGGATGGAATTTTACAATACTCATATCCTGTCGGTGATTCTGTTCACACCGCTGGTGGGGGCGTTGTTGCTGCTGTTTGTTCCGCGCGACAGCGAAAACGCGCATCGCGTCATCGGGAATCTGTTCGGTTTGCTGGGGCTGATCGTATCGCTGCCGCTGCTCTGGCGGTTTAGCCTGAGCCCGACCGCGCTTCGCTTTCAATTTCCTGAAAATTACAGCTGGATTCCCTCGTTTGGCGCGAACTACAGGCTCGGAATCGACGGCATCAGCCTGCTTCTGGTGATGCTGACGACGCTGCTGGGCGCGATTTCCATCCTTTCTTCCTGGGGCGCGATCAAGGCGCGAAAAAAGGAATATTACATCGCCTTTCTTCTGCTGCAGACGGGACTGCTGGGCGTTTTCCTGTCGCTGGATTTTTTTCTGTTCTATATGTTCTGGGAAATGCTGCTGGTGCCGATGTATCTGCTGATCGGCGTGTGGGGCGGCGACCGCCGGCAGTATGCCGCGATCAAATTTATCCTGTACACGCTGGCGGGCTCGGTGATCATGCTGCTGGGAATTCTGACGCTGTATTTCAAGGCGGGCGCCTCCACGTTTGACATACCCGCGCTGCTGGCCATCGCCTCGAAATTCGACACGCGCACGCAGGTGCTGTTGTTCTGGGCGTTTTTCTTTGCCTTTGCCATCAAAGTGCCCATGTTCCCGTTTCACACCTGGCTGCCGGACGCGCTGGCCGAGGCGCCCACGGCCTGCTCGGTGATCCTGGCGGGCGTGCTGTTGAAGACGGGCACGTACGGACTCATGCGCTTCTCGCTGCCGCTGCTGCCGCAGGACGCGGCGGCGCGGCACAAAATCATCACCCTGCTGATGGTTCTTTCGGTGATTGGCATCGTCTATGGCGGGCTGGTCTGCCTTAGGCAGAAAGACATGAACAAGCTGATCGCGTACAGCTCGGTCAGCCAGCTGGGTTTCTGCACGCTGGGGATTTTCGCGCTCACCCCGCAAGGGCTTTCCGGCAGCGTGATCCAGCAGATCAATCACGGAATTTCCACGGGAGCGCTTTTTCTGCTCGTCGGGATTCTGTACGAGCGCCGGCAGACGCGCATGATTTCGGAATTCGGCGGGCTTTCGACGCCCATGCCCAATTTTGCGGCGATTTACATGATCGCGACGTTGAGCGCTCTGGGCCTGCCGCTGCTGAATGGATTCATCGGCGACTTCACGATCCTGCGCGGCGTATTGGAAGTCAGCGCCGGGTATGCGGCCTGGGCGCTGCTGGGCATCGTTCTGGGCGCGGCGTACCTGCTGTGGCTCTACCGCCGCGTGATGTTCGGGCCGGTCACCAATCCCGCAAACGAGCACCTGGCGGACTTGAACACGCGCGAATACGCGACGCTGATTCCGCTGGTCATTCTGATGTTCTGGATCGGCATTTATCCGAAGCCGATTTTCCGCGTGCTCGACCGCCCGGTGCGGCAAATCGTCGAGCGGGTGAGTCCGGGATATTTCGGCGCCGCAGGCGCGGGCGCGCCCGCCGGGAATGCCGTCCCAGATGCCGCGCCGGGGGACGCCATGCCGGGTATGCCGGGCATGACGCAGCCGCAGGACGCGGTGCCGGGCGACGGTCAGGGAACGCGGCGTGCGAATCCTGGAGAAACCGGGGAATAACAGGCGAAGCGATGAGCGATATTATCAGTTTGTTTGAGTCCTTCATGCAGCAAGGCGGCGGCGGGCTGCTGCTGCCGGAGATGATGCTCGTCCTGTTTGCGATTGGCATCCTGCTCACCGACTATCTGCTGGAGCCCCGCGACAAATATTTCAACGCCCTGATGGCCATGCTCGGCGTGATCTTCAGCGCCATCTGCCTGTGGCAATTGCGGGGCGTTGCCGAGCGCGGGGTGCTGGGATTCAGCAATTCGATTCTGGTGGACCCGTTCTTCCTGTTTTTTGGTTTTATTTTGCTCGTGGCCACGGCGCTGGTGATCCTGCTTTCGGCCCGTTATCTGAAAATCGAAGACGAAAATCACGGCGAATATTACGCCCTGCTGCTGTTCGCCGCCGTGGGCATGATGTTCATGGTTTCCGGCTATGACCTGATCGTCGAATTCCTGGGCCTGGAAACGATGAGTTTGAGCTTCTACGTGCTCTCGGGTTTCCTGCGGCGCGACCGCCGTTCGAATGAAGGCGCGGTGAAATACCTGCTGCTCGGGGCTTTCGGCTCGGCAATTCTGGCCTATGGGTTCTCGATTCTTTACGGGCTCGGCGCGACGCTGGATGCCGCTCAATTTTCCGAATCGCTTCCCCCGCGAACCAACCTGGACGTGATTCAGACGGCGGTTTCCATGCGCGGCCACGGCGACCTGCTGGTGCTGCTGGCGCTGGCCACCGTGCTTGCGGGGCTATTTTTCAAGATTGCCGCCGTGCCGTTCCACCAGTGGGCGCCGGACGTATATGAGGGCGCCCCTACGCCGATTACGGCCTATATCAGCGTGGCGTCGATGACCGCGAGCTTTGCGCTGCTTCTGCGGCTGCTGCTGACCGTGTTCTGGCCCGTGCGGCTCGACTGGATGATGCTGCTGGCCGGGGTGGCTATCGCCTCGCTGACCATCGGAAATTTCGCCGCCATCACGCAGACCAATGTAAAGCGCATGCTGGCGTATTCCTCGATTTCCCATGTGGGATACCTGCTGCTGGGGGTCGTCGCGGGGGTCTCCAGCCCGCAGGGGTTTTTGACGGGAATGAAAGGCGTCGCTTTCTACCTGTTCGTTTACGGATTCATGACGATCGGCGCGTTCGCCGTGATCATCGTGCTGCAGCGGCAGGGAATCCTCAGCGAGGAACTGGACGATTTCAACGGGCTGTACCGTCGCAGCCCCCTGTCCGCCGCCGTGCTGTTGATTTGCATGATGTCTCTGGCCGGGATTCCACCGTTGGCGGGCTTTATCGGGAAGTACTTTATCTTGCAAGCCCTGATCATCACGGGCCATAATGAGTTGGCGCTGGTTGCCGCGCTCTACATTGTTCCCGCGCTGTACTATTATTTTCGCGTCGTTGCCCACGCCTACTTGTACGAGCCGGGCAATGCGCCGTCTCCGATCCTTACGGTGGGGCAGAGGGTTGCCTTTGCCGTGCTTTGTTTCGTAACCGTCGCCGCCGGCGTTTTTCCAGAGTCGTTTGTCGAACTGGCAAAATATTCCGTGATGTTCCCGACAGGATTCAGTGGCCACTGAGGTACCCAAACCGCCGTACTCTCCCACACCGCGCAAACGGTCCACCGCATCGATGCGCGATATTGCCGGAGCGATTGAACTTCCGATTGTGCTCGTCGGGTCCATTGTCATTGGCGGCGGGCTGGGTTATTTTCTGGATGAACGCCTTCATACTTCGCCGGTGTTCACGCTGAGTCTGGGGTTTGTGGGGTTTGCCGCGGGCATGATTCAATTATTGCGGAGACTCTTGAAGGACATGAAGATTGATGGAGGTTCCTGACTCACTCTATGGCACGGCCGAGCGCCGCATCGAAGGGCTGACGGTTGTGCTGGGAATTGCCGGGGCAGCGTTTGCTGGCCTGCTCTGGGGCTGGCGACCCGGGTTGGGAGTGGGGCTGGGCGCCGCGCTGACGTGGCTGAATTTCCGGTGGCTCAAGGGGGGAGTGGGGGCGCTGGTAACGGTTTCCACCGCGCAGGCCGGCTCGGAACAGGCGCGCGTGCCGCGGCTGGTCTATGTTAAGTTCTTTGGACGCTTCGCGTTGCTGCTTCTGATCGTCTATGTTATTCTATCCCGACACTTATTGCCTGTAATCGCCGTTCTGGCGGGGTTGTTTGCCCTGATGGCGGCTGTGATGTTGGAAATGCTTTTCGAACTTGCCCGCAGCAGGCGCGGGACGAAACCACAAACATAGAGCTGATTCTCCAGCGGCTCAGTTCCGGGGTCAACAGGATTCATGGAAGAGCAAATCTTAGGTGTGACAAGACTGGTCAACGCGCTGTTGGGCAAGCCGGCGGCGGCGCTTCTCGCGGCGCTGCACATTCATCCCGCAAGCCAGGCCTACCCCATTCCTGATCACGTGGCGATGGAACTGGTGGTGTTCCTGATCGCCATCGCGTTTTTCACTTGGCTGAAGGGCCGCCTCTCCGTGGACAATCCCGGAGCCACGCAGCAGTGCATGGAATCGCTGCTGACGAACTCAATGGGCGTGGGCGCACGGGACCTGCTCGAAGACATGGCGGGCCACGGCAGCATGAAGTATCTCCCGATGGTCGGCAGCATCGGCATGTTTGTGCTGATGAGCAATCTGATCAGCCTGGTTCCCGGATTTTCCTCGCCCACCGCTGAGAAAACAGTGCCACTGGGCTGCGCGATCATCGTTTTCCTTTATTACAACTGGGCCGGCATCCTCCATCACGGCCCGGTGAAATACAGCAAACAGTTTATGGGGCCGTTGCTGGCAATGTCCCCCATGATGGTGATCGTCGAAGTGCTCAGCCACCTCGCCAGAATGCTTTCGCTGACGGTCCGCTTGTGGGTCAACATGCTGGTCAGCGAACTGCTGTACATGACGTTTCTGGGGTTGACGCTGACGCTGTTCCTGTTCGTCGGGAAACTCAACGGGCTGGGTTATATTCTGGCTCCGATCCCGCTGCTGGCCCCGTGTGTTTTTATTCTGTTGCATATTTTCGTCGCATTTGTGCAGGCGTTTGTGTTTACGTTGTTGCCGATCGTCTATGTCGGCGGGGCCATAAGCGAAGAGCACTAGGATTGTTTTCATAGCGGCATGATCCGCTGTCTCGCGTGAGCCCGGCTGTACGAGGATGTCCGGGAACCACCTCCGAGCGGCAATTTCATAACGAGGGAGAAACACCGATGATGAAGAAGTTTTGGATGGTTTTGTTCACCATGTTTGCCGTAGGCTTTATCGCTCCGGCGGTATTTGCCCAGACCGGTGCGGCGCCGGCGGCGGCCCAGGCGACCAACTGGGTGGCGATTACGTCCGGCTTTGCCATGGCCATTGCCTCGGCAGGGTGCGGTATCGCTCAAGGACGCGCGGCCTCTTCGGCTTGTGAGGGCCTGGCGCGCAATCCGGGCGCGGCGCCTCAGATCCGGTTTGCCTTGTTGCTTTCCCTCGTGCTGATTGAATCAATGGCGCTCTATACCTTCGCCATTATCTTCGCCAAGGTCAAGTAAGCGGCCTCGGCTTTCGTTTGTGGCGGCACGCCTTCGGATTGTCGAGGGCGTGCCCTTTTTTTTTAGGATAGGCTTCCACCTGTCTGTTTTTGCATTTGATTGCAGAGACGATTGCGGGTGTAAAAACACTGCGAGGCTTTCACCGGTCTGCGTTTGTTTTTGATCGCAGAAATGCTTGCGGAAGTGCAAAGCAGACAGGCTGAAGCCTGTCCTACCTTAGCGGATATTGAGGGCGGCTTTGGTGGCGTAGCCGATAATCCGGGCGGGGAAGAGTCCCACATAGATTGTGCCGGCTACAGCGATCCACAGGACGACCGCGAGTGTCCAGGGCACCGCTTCCACGGCGATTTCCTGCTCCGGTTCGCGCATGTACATGACCACAATCACGCGCAGGTAGTAGTAGGCCCCGATCACGCTGTTCAGCCCCAGCAGGACGGCGAGCCAGATCAGCTTGGAGTCCAGCGCCGCGTTGAAAATGTAGAATTTTCCAAGGAATCCCGCCGTGACCGGCAACCCCAACAGCGAGAGCAGGAACACGGACAAACACGCAGCCATGGCGGGCTGGCGGCTAGCCAGTCCGGTGAAGTCATTGATATCCACATGGCGTTCACCCTGCCCGCCCATATGCGCGACGATCAGGAACGCTCCCAGCTTCACCAGCGCGTAGCTCACCAGGTAAAACAGCGCAGCGGCAATTCCAAGCTCGGGCCGATCGGTGGCGGCCGCGGCGGCAAGCGCCACCAGGATATATCCCGCGTGCGCGATCGAACTGTACGCCAGCATGCGTTTGAAACTGGTTTGCACGATCGCGGCCAGGTTGCCCGCAAACATGCTGAGCACGGCGGCAACCCATAGCGCCCAGAACCATATCGGAGCCGCGGCACTCACGCTTGCCAGGATGCGCAGAGCCAGGGCAAATGCGGCGGCCTTGGGACCGGTCGAAAGGATCGCTGTAACCGGAGCAGGAGCGCCTTCATACACGTCCGGAGTCCACATCTGAAACGGCGCGGCGGCAACCTTGAACGCCAGGCCGATCAGGATAAAGCCTAGGCCCAGCTTCAGCAGCAAATGGGAGGAATCGTTGGCCAGCGGCACCATGCTGTCCAGGTGCGTCGATCCGGTGGCGCCGAAGGATAGCGCGATCCCGTAAAGGAAAAAGGCCGTGGCAAACGAGCCGAGCAGGAAATACTTCATCGCCGCTTCGTTGCAGCGCGGGTCATCGCGCCTGTAGCTGGCCAAGATGTAGGAGGCGATGGAACTCATTTCCAGGCCCACAAAAGCCGTGATCAGTTCGTGGGCCCCGGCCATCACGCCCATGCCTGCGGTTGCGAACAGAATCAGCGCGCAAAATTCACCGGCGTCCAGATTCTCGCGTTTGAGATAGTCAATCGAGCCGAGAATCCCGAGGAAGGCCACGCCGCAAACGACCAGGTGGACGAACAGGCTGAACGCATCGGCGCGGAACAGCCCGGAATAAGCAAGCCCCGGATGAAGGGCTGTCAGCGCCGTTGCGGCCACCGCGAGCGCCGCGCCCAGCAGGGAAACGAACGCCAGCGCGCCGTGGCGCGCCTTGGGAACGATCGGAGCGAGAACCATCACCAGCATCCCGAACCCGCAGAGCACGAGTTCCGGGGCAATCCGATACAGGTCTTGAAGAGGTGGGAACATTTATTTCAATTTCACCGAGTCCGCCGGGATGCCGGATGCCGCAAAGTTCGCGCCGGCCACCGGCAAGGTGGAGTGATCCATGTCCAGTTTGTTCAAGTCATGGTCGTGCACGCCCCGGGCGTTATACGCCTGTGGGCGCTGCATCAATTGCAAAATATTCTGAGTCGAAACTTCGGTTCGCCGCGTGAAAAATGGGGACCCGATGCCCATCCAAAGGATAATGGCGGCCATCACGAACAGGATGCCTCGTTCGCGCAGGTCCGCGTCCGGCAGTGCGGTGTTCTTGTCTTTCGTAACGGTTCCGAAAAACACGCGCTGGTAGGACCACAGCAGATACACCGCGGAGAAAATGATGCCCAGCGATGCCCAGGCCGCCCACGCCGCATGTTTCTGGAATGTGCCCGCCAGAATCAGGAACTCCCCAACGAAATTGCTGAGCATCGGCAATCCCGCCGACGCAAAGCAGGCAAACAGGTAAAGCGCCCCGAGCACCGGCATGGGCGTCGCCAGCCCCCCGAATTCCTTGATCAAGTGCGTGTGGCGGCGGTCGTACAGCATGCCCACGCCAAGGAACAGCGCGCCAGTCGAAATACCGTGGGCCAGCATCTGATAAACGGCACCCTGAATCGAAATGGTCTGAAACGCGAAGATCCCCAGGACGACGAACCCCAGGTGGCTGACCGAGGAGTACGCCACTAGGCGTTTCAGGTCCACCTGCACCGTCGCTACCAGCGCTCCGTAGATGATGCCGATGATGGCCAGCACCGCAATCGCCGGAGCGAATCGGTGCGCGGCATTGGGAAACAGAGGCAGGCAAAAGCGCAGCATGCCGTAAATGCCCATTTTCAGCAGAACGCCCGCCAGCATCACCGAGCCCGCAGTGGGCGCTTCGGTATGCGCGTCCGGCAGCCAGGTATGTAGCGGGAACAGCGGCACCTTGATGGCGAAAGCCAGGAAAAATGCTCCGAACAGCAGCATTTCCGTTCCATGCGGCAGCGTGATCACGCCCTTGGAAAGCATGGACTGGATCAGGGGCAGGTCGAACGTGGGATATCCGGCGGCAGCGGTAATCCGGTAGAGCCACAGGATCGCCACAAGCATCAGGATTGAGCCGAACATCGTATAGAGCACGAACTTGAGCGCCGCGTAGATGCGCCGTTCGTGGCCCCAGATGCCGATCAGGAAATACATCGGGATCAGCATCACTTCCCAGAACAAAAAGAACAGGAACAGATCCAGCGAGACGAAGACGCCGATCACGCCCGTTTCCAGCACCAGCAGGCAGATGAAAAAGCCCTTCACGCGCTGGTCGATGGATTTCCACGACGCCAGCATCGAAATCGGCGTCAGCAGCGTGGTGAGCAGAATCAGGAACAGGCTCAACCCGTCCACGCCCAGGTGATAGTGAATCGGCGGCTGGGGAATCCAGCGGTGGTATTCCTCCCACTGGTAGCCGGCCATATGCGGATTGAATTCGCGCAAAAGCAGCAGGGAAAGGGCGAACTCAACGACGGCGGTGACCATGGCCAGCCGGCGAATCCAGACGTGATCGTCATCGCGCAGCAGCAGCAGCGCGAGCGTGCCCGCGACGGGCAGGAAAGTAAGAACCGTTAGTAAGTAAGAATGCTGCACGTCAGGCCACCATCCAGAGCAGCAGGGTAGTGAAAACAAATACGCCCACGGCGATCCATGCGGCGTAACTGCGCACGTTGCCGGTATTGGCGCGCCGCAGCTGGTTGCCGGATTCGCGCGACACGCTGGCGACGCCGTTTACCACGCCGTCAATCGCGCCCTCATCGACGACGTGCCACAGAATATTGTCGGAAATCCAAACCAGAGGGCGAACGATCGCCGCAATATAGATCTCATCGACAAAATATTTTCCAAGCAGAAGCTTGTAGACCCCGGACAGCGAAGCCGCCAGTTTCTTGGGCGTCTCCGGGCTGCGGACGTACAGCCACCACGCCAGCAGGAACCCGATCAGGCCGAAGATCACCGGGATGCCGAGCAGGGCCTGAAGAATTTCCATCACCCCGCCGGAGGATTCGGCCGCCGCAGCAACGGGCGCATGGGCGGTCGCCATGACGGGCGCGAGGAAATTATCAAAATGGTTGACCCCGCCAAAGAATTGCGGCGCGGCCATCCAGCCGCCGCACACCGAGAGAATCGCCAGAACGACCAGAGGCACGAGCATGTTTTTCGGCGATTCGTGCACGTGCACGTGATGCTCGTCGTAGTTTTCCTTGCCGAAGAACGTCAGGAAGAGCAGCCGAAACATGTAAAACGAGGTGAGCCCCGCCGTCAGAACTCCCAGAAACCAGAGCACGGGGCTGACGTTCCGCGACGCGTTCAGGATTTCGTCCTTGCTGAAAAATCCGGAAAAGCCCGGCGCTCCGGAAATTGCCAGCGTGGCCATGAACATCGTCCAGAACGTTACCGGAATCTTCTTTCGCAGGCCGCCCATCTTGCGCATGTCCTGTTCGCCGCCCATCGCGTGAATCACGCTGCCGGCTGCCAAAAAGAGCAGGCCTTTGAAGAAGGCATGGGTCATCAGGTGAAATATGCCCGCGCTGAACGCGCCCACGCCGCAGGCCAGAAACATGTAGCCGAGCTGGGAAACGGTCGAATAGGCCAGAACTTTCTTGATGTCGGTCTGCACCAGTCCGATCGTCGCGGCAAACAGGGCGGTGAGGCATCCCACGGTGGCCACAACTTCCATGGCGATGGGAGCGTTGAGGAAAATAACGTGCGACCGCACCACCATGTATACGCCCGCGGTGACCATGGTCGCCGCGTGGATCAGCGCGCTGACCGGCGTGGGGCCTTCCATCGCGTCCGGCAGCCAGACGTACAGGGGAAGCTGCGCCGATTTTCCCGTGGCGCCGACAAACAAGAGCAGGGCGATGGCCGTGAGCACGCCGATGTGGCCGGCAGGGTCGGCGGGCATTTTGGCAGCAGCTGGCAGCACGGTGGCGAAATCAAGCGAGCTGAACGTGCGGAAGATCAACAGCACGCCCAGGAGGAATCCGAAATCTCCGATACGGTTGACCCAGAACGCCTTGTTTCCGGCGTTGGTCGCGGACTTCTTCAGGAAGAAGAACCCGATGAGCAGATAGCTGCACAAGCCCACGCCTTCCCAGCCGACAAACATCAGCAGGTAGTTGGCGGCCAGGATCAGCACGAGCATGAAAAACATGAACAGGTTCAGGTAAGCGAAAAACCGGCTGTAACCGGGATCGTCGTGCATGTATCCGGTGGAATAGATGTGAATCAGCCAGCCTACTCCGGTGACGACCAGCAGCATGATCACGGTCAGCTGGTCCACCTGCAGGGCGAAGTCCGCGCGGAATCCGCCTGCGGAAATCCACGTAAAATACGAGTGGATCCAGGGAATCTGAGCGGGAGGAAGGGTCATGAATTCGCGCACGACTTCCAGCGCCGCCAGAAAGGACAGCGTGGTGGAGGTAAGCGCTACGCGCGACACCGCGGCCTTGGACCAGTGGCGGCCGAAAATGCCGTTTGTTGCCGCACCCAGCAGCGGCAACAGCGGAATGATCCAGAGATATGTGAGAGCAGGCATCAATCTTTAAGCGAATCCACGCGTTCCACGTTGAGAGTTCCCCGGTTTCGGTTGATCAGGATAATAATTGCCAGGCCCACGGCAGCTTCCGCCGCCGCAACCACGATCACAAAGAAAACGAACACCTGCCCCTGCAACTGCCCGAGCGCCCGGCTGAAAGTGATAAATGCCAGGTTAACGGCGTTGAGCATCAGCTCGATGGACATGAAAATCGTGAGGATGTTGCGCTTGAAAATAAACGCGACAACCCCCAGTCCAAACAAGATCGCGCTCAGCACCAAAAAGTATGAAGTCGGAACCACAACTCCCCCAAAAAAGCTTCAGCACTTCTCAACCAATCCAAGCCAAGCAGAATCGCTAATCAGAATCTCCGCGGCGTGCCAGCACCAGCGCTCCGAGCAACGCAATCAGAATCAGAAAAGACGTCAGTTCGAACGGAAACATGTATTGGCGGAACAGCAGCGTCGACAGGTCGCGCGTGGATGTCGTTACGGCGCTGGCCGCCGCGGTCGGGTTCAGATGCAGCGTCGCGCGCCCGATCCAGTACGCCACCTCGCCGGTGAACACGATGCCCAGCGGCACGCCAACGTACCGCGCCATGAAACTCGAATTCGTGCGTTCCTCTTCGCCGGCGTTCAGCAGCATGATCACGAAAATGAAAAGCACCATGATTGCGCCGCCGTAAACGATGATTTGGACGGCCGCGACGAAGTCCGCGCCCTGCAGCAGGTACAGGCCCGCCAGCGCGACCATCACCACGATCAGGGACAGCGCGCTGTGGATGGGGTGGCGCTGCAGGATCAGGCTGACTGCCCCGGCCACCGCCACCGCCGCCAGAACGATGAACACAGCGATTTGCGGCGTCATCGGCCCGCTCCGGTTGGCATTGCCCGTTTCATTTTCATAAACATGAATCTCATCGCCGCATCACGCTCATTTTTGTGTCAATACAATTGCCAGGCTCGTGATCACTACGTTCAGGATCGAAAGCGGCAACAGCAGCTTCCAGCCGAAATCCATCAGCTGGTCGTACCGGAAACGTGGAAGCGTGCCACGCACCCAGACGTAAACAAACAGGAAAATTGAGATCTTCAAAAGAAACCAGAACGGCCCTTGCACGAAATCCACGACCCCGGGCAGGCTCACCAGGATTCCCAGCCCCAGCATAGCCAGCCCAATGACCGGCAGAACCACGCGCCCGAACGCCGTAATATAGCGCACTCCGTGCGCGATCAGGGCAAGCCCGGCCACCGCCAAGGCCACCGTGGGAATGTAATGCGTCCAGGCCCAAAAGGGCGTTTGCGGGAAAGGCGAGAGCCAGCCGCCAAAAAACAGGATGGTCGCCAGGCAGGAAACGGTGATCATGCTGGCGTATTCGGCCATGAAAAACATAGCGAACTTGAAGCTGGCGTATTCGGTATGAAATCCCGCGACCAGTTCCGATTCCGCTTCCGCCAGATCGAACGGCGAGCGGTTGGTTTCCGCCACCGCCGAGGTAAAAAACAGCAGGAACCCCAGTATCTGCGGCATGGGCGCGCCAATCAAATTCCATCGTGGGATGAATCCCCAGTGGAAACCCTGCTGCGAGGTAACGATGGCGCTCAGGTTGAATGTGCCGGCCATCAGAACGACGCCCACCACGGACATGGTCAGCGAAAGCTCGTAGCTGATCATCTGCGCCGAACTGCGCAGCCCGCCCAGCAGCGGGTATTTGCTGTTGGACGACCAGCCGGCCAACGCCACGCCGTAGACTCCCATGGACGTTATCGCGAAAAGGACCAGCAAGCCGATGTTCAGATTCGTGATCGCCAGCGGCGTCGACTGGCCGAAGATCTTGATATCGCTCGGGCCAAACGGAATCACCGCAATCGACGTGATGGCCAGCGAAAGCGACAGAAACGGCGCAAGAAAATAGGCGAATTTGTCGGCCCCGGCCGGAGTCACATCTTCCTTGAACAGGAACTTGACGCCGTCGGCCAGCGGCTGCAGCAGGCCGTGCGGGCCCACGCGGTAGGGTCCCCATCGCGACTGGATGTGCGCGACGACTTTGCGCTCAAACCAGGTCAGGTAGGCCAGCGCCGTCAGAAGAACAAACAGCAATATGACGACTTTCGGCAGCACGACGAGCAAAAAAGGATGGTGGGCGGCAAACTCGTTCACGAGTGTGTCTCCACTTCCACCTCTTCGGCTGCTTCAGGAAGAGAGAGGATCATTGTGCAGTAGCGGCTCAGGCTTCCGCTGGTGAAAAGCGTGTCGTGCGCCGAGAATATCGAGCCCGCGGGAACGTCAAATTTCGCTTTGCCGTTGGCCGTGGAAACCGGCGCGGTGCGTTCCGCTTCGCCCAGCAGCAGCGTGGACATGGAAACGCCGTAACCGGAAACCGCCTGGCGTATTTCATCGAAGGCCGCTTCGGGCGTGCGCAGGGCAATCGGCTGGCCCAGCCCGTGCTTGGCCAGCTGGTGCGACAGGATGCGCAAAATGTCGAAGTCCGAGCGCGTGCCCATGACGTCGCCGCCCTTGCGCACAAGCTGCACTTCGCCGGAGGTGTTCGTCATGGTGCCGTTTTTCTCATAGGCCGCGGCGGCGGGCAGAACGATGTCGGCAAGCTGCGCGGTCTCGGTGAGGAACAGGTCCTGCACGACGAGCAGATCGAGTTTGCCGAGGCGGTCTTTAGCATCCACGCCAAAAGTTTTCACCGGGTTCGCGCCGACCACGTAGAGGGCGCGCAATTTTCCGCTGGCCGAGGCGGCCAGCATTGCCTGGGCGTCCAGGCCGGGCTGATCCGGCAGCTTTGCGCCCCAGAGCTGGCCGAAGGTTTCGCGCGCTTTAGCATCGTCGGCGGGCGCGTAGCCGGGCAGCATGTCCGGAAGCAGGCCCATGTCGGAAGCGCCGCGCGAATTCGCGTAATCGCCGAGCGCGATGTAACGCGTCTGGCCGGGCAGGGAAGCCCCGAATTTCACAAGGTCGCGCACGGCCGCGCCGGTCAGTTCCGCGCCGAAAACGATGACGACGTTGCTTTCCTTCTCGAGAGCGGACTTCAGGGCGCCGAGGCGTTCGGTGACGCCGGGACCGAGCTGCGCGTTGCCGTTGGCAAGCCAGCTGGCGGCAGCGGATTCGCCGTCTTGCGGCACTTCTGCAAAGCCACTAGCCTTGCGGAGCAGCTTGATCGATTTCGAATTGATGACGTACAGCCGCGAGGCGCGATGCCGGATCGCCGAACGAATCTGCCAGGCGACCAGCGGATTCTGTTCGGTCGGATCGTTGCCGATGAGCAGGACCGCGTCAGCCTCGTAGAGTTGCGTCATGGTGGCGCTTTGGGCGGCGGCTTGCGTGCCCAGCGCGGCAATCAGGCTGGCGTAATCGGCGGTGCGGTGATGATCGATGTTGTTCGTGCCGATTGCGGCACGGGCGATGCGCCCCAGCAGGTAATTGTCTTCGTTGGTGGTGCGGTTGGAACCGATGAAGCCGATTGCATCCGCGCCATTCGCCTTGTGCGTTTCGGCGAGGCGGCGCGAAACTTCTGCCAGGGCGTCTTCCCAGCTCGACGGCACGAGCTTGCCGTCGCGGCGCACCAGCGGGAGTTTCAGGCGCTCGGGGTGCTTGGTGAAATCAAATCCGAAGCGGCCCTTGACGCACAGAAAATCCTTGTTGAAGCCGGAGAGGTCGCGATTGTTGGCGCGAAGAATTTCGTTGTTGCGAACGCTCAGCGTGGTCTTGCAGCCGTTGGAACAGTGCGTGCACACGGTGGAGACGTAGGACATCTCCCAGGGGCGCGTCTTGTACCGGTAGGTGCCGCTGGTGAGCGCGCCCACCGGGCAGATATCGATGCACATTCCGCACTCTTCGCAGTCCAGATGATCTTCACCGTTGGGGATGATCGTGGAGTTCGAGCCGCGCTGTCCGACGCCGAGCGCCTTGACGTCCATGCCCTCGTCGCAGACGCGCACGCAGCGGAAGCACAGGATGCACCGCGGGGCGTCGTAATAGACCGCCTCCGACCATTTCTGTTCCGGCTGATGGCGTTTTTCCTCGGCGAAGCGGCTCTTGTCGGCGCCGTAGGTGAAGACCATGTCCTGCAGTTCGCACTCGCCGCCCTTGTCGCATACCGGGCAGTCCAGAGGATGATTGGCCAGCAGAAATTCCAGCATGCCTTTGCGCGCTTCATGCACCTTCGGCGTGCTCGTGCGCACGATCATGCCGGGCATCGCCACCAGCGTGCATGCGGTTTGCAGCTTCGGAGCTTTTTCCACTTCGACCAGGCACATGCGGCACGCGGCCTGCAGAGAAAGCCCGGGAAAATAACAGAACGACGGGACTTCGATACCCATGCGCCGCGCGGCTTCGATCACCAGGGTTCCCGGGGGAACGGTGACTTCGCGGTCGTCAATCTTCAGTGTGACATCTTTGGAATCTGCCATTTTTTACCGGATCCCTCAGCGGACCGCGGCCAGTATGTCGGCCGGTTTATACGGACACTTGCCGGAAAGATGTTCCTCGAACTCGTGCCGCCATTTCTTGACGATGCTGATCGTGGGCATCGCGGCGGCGTCTCCGAGCGGGCAAAACGTTTTGCCGAGCATGTTTTGCGCCAGATCGCCCACCATCGTAATGTCTTGCGAAGTTCCCCCACCGGCATGGAAACGGTCCAGCATCTTGCGCAGCCAGCCTGTGCCTTCGCGGCAGGGAATGCACCAGCCGCAGGATTCATGCGCGTAGAAGTGCATGATGCGGCGCGCCAAATCAACCATGCAGGTGTCTTCGTCGATCACAACCACGCCGCCCGAGCCGAGCATCGAACCCACCTTGGCGACCGAATCATAATCCATATTCACGTCGATTTCATCGGCGGTCAGCAGCGGGCAGGAACTCCCGCCGGGAATGATGGCCTTGACCTTTTTCCCGTTGAGCATTCCGCCGGCGACGTCTTCGATCATCCGGCGCAGCGGGAAGCCCATGGGCAACTCGTATATGCCGGGCTTGTTCACGTGGCCGGAAATGCAGAACAGGCGCGTGCCGCCGTTTTTCGGCGGGCCGAGCCCCGCGAACCATTCCCCGCCGCGCCGCAGAATTTCCGGCGCGCAGGACAGCGTTTCCACGTTGTTGATGACCGTGGGCGAGCCGTACAGTCCCACGACGGCCGGGAAGGGAGGCCGGATGCGCGGATAGCCGCGCTTACCTTCGAGCGACTCCATCAGCGCCGATTCCTCGCCGCATTCGTAGGCGCCTGCGCCGGTATGCGTGATCAGATCGAAATCGAATCCGCTGCCCAAAATGTTTTTGCCCAGGTACCCGGCCTTGTAGGCTTCGGCGATCGCGGCGTCCACGATGTCCAGGACGTAGCGGTATTCGCCGCGAATGTAGATGTATCCCTGGTGCGCGCCAACCGCGCGGCCGGCGATGACGATGCCTTCGATCAACTGGTGCGGCATCAATTCCATCAGCGGGCGGTCCTTGCAGGTGCCGGGCTCGCTTTCATCCGCGTTGCAGAGAATGTATTTGGGCTTTGCCGATTCCTTGGGCACGAAGCTCCACTTCATGCCGGTCGGAAACCCCGCGCCGCCGCGTCCGCGCAAGTTGGACTTCTTCACTTCGTCGATGACCTGCTCGGGCGTCAATTCTTTCAGGGCGCGCTCCATGCCCTTGAAGCCGTCGTTCGCCAGATACACATCCAGTTTGTGGGAATCCTTGACGCCAAACAGCCGGCTGATCACCGGAACCTCGGCGGGATGCCGAGGCTTCACCGAACCCGATATGGGGACGGAAGTGTTCGGGGTTCGCCCTGCTTCGAGGGCCTCGAAAATCTGCGTGGTGCGCTCGGTGGTCAGATTTTCGTAAAAATCGTAATTCACCTGCATGGCCGGAGCGCCGGTGCAGGCTCCGATGCATTCGACTTCCTCCAGGGAGAAGACGCCGTCCTGGGTCGTTTCCTTATGCCCGATCTCGAGTTTTTTCTGGACGAAGTCGTAAATCTTGTTTCCTCCGCGCAGCATGCAGGAGACATTCGTGCAGACCTGCACGTGATATTTCCCGGCGCGATTGCGGCGCAACATCGAGTAGTACGCCATCGTTTCCGTTACCTGCAGCGTGTTCAGGTCCAGGCGGCGCGCGATTTCACCGATCATGTCATCGCCGACGTGCCCGAACTGATCCTGAGCGTAAATCAGCATGGGGATCAGCGCCGACCGCTTCACCGGGTAACGGGTTTCGAGCGTTTGGAAC
>Ga0307373_10006216_pt1 | contig 19098 bp, 14 predicted proteins | sample OX2MG_FD_202534 | JGI IMG/M metagenome (GOLD analysis project Ga0307373, IMG submission 202534) | Soil microbial communities from Risofladan, Vaasa, Finland - OX-2 | ecosystem: Environmental > Terrestrial > Soil > Coastal area > Acid sulfate soil | place: Finland: Risofladan, Vaasa | collected...
CCTATCGCAGATACCCGGACTTGCAAGCGCTCTGCGCCACGCCCGGCACGCGCTCCCACTGGTACGCATCGACCCGCTTACCCCGCGGAAGGTAAGTGATCGCGAACGTTCTGCCGTCACGCGTCACATGCAGCGTGAGCTTATGGTGCACGTCGGTCTGGATTACATCCAATGCCGCTGCGTACGACACCCGATCGCCGTTGCGCAGACCGGCCTTGGCTGCATTGGAGTCTGGCCTGAGCCCTTGGATGATCTTGGGGCCGAACAAGGGCAAGGACTGCATTGCGAATCCTAAATCAAATATGGGGATCTTCTTGACGACGCGGCGAAAGCATGGCCCGAATGCATCCGATGCCGGCACGATCAACGCGCCGGACATCATCTGTTGGTGCAAGGCGGGACCGGCGGGTCCAAGCGCCTTGCGTAGCAGCCCCACCCATACGGCCTCGGAAAGCGGCAGTCCCGCCTGCATGCGCGAGTTCATCATCCGTATCAGGTAACCAACCACATGTTTGCCGCCCGACGCCTTGAGCTCCATATCGTTCAGAATTGCAAAGTACATTGCACCGCGATCGTAAGGCAGGATCCGAATCCGCGTGTCCTTCCAGAAATTGGGCAGCACTTGATCCTCGGGCAAAGAGCGCTTGGTGTCCGTGTAGTAGGTGCTCGCTACCTTATTGACGTGAGCGAGGAACTGGTCCGTGGTGGTGAGCCCGGCCAGCCATGGCGTCAGCAGAGTGCTCCCGTAGTAAACGGCGATGCCCTCGTTGTACCAATTATGCATCTGGTCGCTCTGGGTGAAGGTGTGGGTCATTTCATGAGCGAGTATTGGCTTGAGGTTCTTGCCCGTAACGCCCTTCCCGTAGGTGTCGATAAAGGAGTGGGTCAGCGCAGCGCCAGTCCCCGCGTTCATCGGGTCGAAACGCAAGAACACCCGGTAGTGCGGCTCGTTCCCGGCCCTCCAGAAGCCGCTCATCTTCTTGTGGAGCTCCGCCACCCATCGCATGGTCGGAATCGGATCGAAATTGGGCGTTCCTGTCCATACCGCCTCAAAAGCACCTGAAACGTACCGCTTCATTACTCCGGCCATGAGCGCGATGGAATCGATGCGGGCAACCGGTCCCGCCGGAATCTCAATGTTACCGTCACCGTAACTGGACACGCCGGTGGCGCCTCGGCCCATGGCGGCCAAATCCCAGTTGATCGCGATGCGGTATGGCGTCTTGATCTGCGGCGTTGCGATGAGCATGTTGCCCTGGCCGGAGAATCCGTCACCGTCTATACGGAGCTGGATCGCCGGCCCACCCGCCACGAGAGTTATATTCTCGATGGGTATCCGATAACGGACCTCGACGTCACCATTCAGAGCCCGCACCGTTCTCCACTCGAGAAAACCGTTACCGGCGTGAGACGCCATCCGAGCGGGACCGCTGGCGTCCGTTACCACCATATCGCGCACCGGCTGCGACCGAATCATGCCGGGGACCATCGTTCCGATCTTCAAAAATGTAGCGCCGGCCGGAAAGTTGACATCGGGAATGGACAAACTAATGTCGACGTTGCCCCCCTTCGACTCGCTCATCACGCCAGATTTGATCAGAATCTTCATCAAGGGCGCGGCGTGAGCTGTCGCGATCGATAGAGCCATGGCCGAACCAAGGGCTAAGCCGATGAGTGATTTCATCATTTCCCCCATCTTCACATCATAAAGCCGCCCTTTTGGGGCAGCGGTCTACCCGTGCAGCCGGAGACGCCGCGGACCGAGGCAGTTCGAGTCGTTGCAAGTAATACGTTCAAGGATCCAAAACCCGCGTCGGGATGCATCGTCGCCGAGGGGGAAGCACTGGACGCCGCGCAAGCGACAACGGCAAATGAGGATTGACCGCAGTTCCGCGTATTACCTCTTAGGAGTTCGACTGAATAGCGGTTCCTGAGAACCCTCTCTTCAACCAGTAGCGACGCAGAACCGCGTACGGCGCGCGTGCGCAGACGGTTCTGGTGTTCGGGTACCCGCAACCCCTCCAGCTTGGCTCAGGGAGACAAGATGCACGCGATAATGCGCCGCGATCGGCTACACTGGCGTTTCTTGGGAGTATTGCTGGGTATACTGGTTCTCGAAGCCCCCTTGGCGGCGGCTAACGCTACGGACACACGCACCCAGTGGTTTCATCCGTGCTGCGCCCGCTCGAGGGCAGTGATTACTCACCACCGCATCAAGGTCGGGCACCGCACATTAATCTATACCGCCGAGGCTGGGCGGACGCCCGTCCGTGACGTCACGACGGGAAAACCGCTCGCCTACATATTCTACGTCGCGTATCGGGTCCCAACCCCACCGGGCACGGTCCGTCCTATATCCTTTATCTGGAACGGGGGACCGGGCTGGCCGGCGGCCATGATTCAATTCTACGGTGGAGCACCGAAGCGCATTGAGAATACCCGCCTCATCGACAATGCCGACACCTGGCTGACCGATTCCGACTTGGTGTACATGGATCCGGTGGGAACGGGGTTCTCCCGGGCGGTGAGCGCCGAAGCCCAGAAGGCGTTCACCAGTGACATTGGGGACGTCGCTGCGAGCACCGATTTCGTCCGCGCCTGGCTGCTTGAACACGGGGCGGAAGGCGCGCCGCTCATAATCGTCGGAGAAAGCTATGGCGCGGGACGAGCCGGGTCGGTGGCTTACCGGCTATTGAAGCTGGGCTTCAAAGTGCGTGGTTTGGGCCTATTCTCCAATACCAGCGGCCTGCCGCGATATTCGAATGAAGACATCATCGCCCCCGCCATGCACGTCGGGGACTACGCGGTCGCGGCGCTTTACTATCATAGGTTGCCACCCGACTTGGGCACGACGCCGGACGCCGCCCGCACCACTGCGGAGCAATGGGCACGCAAAGTCTATATTCCAGCCTTGATGCGGCTGCACCAGTTGCCGTACTCCGAACGCCTTCAGATTGCCGCCGAACTGGCGCGCCATATCGGACTCGACCCGATCGACATTAATCTCGCGACCTTGAGGATCACCGAGGGTGACTTCCTCGGCCACCTCGTCCCGGGCAAACTGCCCTTCTACCTGGACTATCGCAAGCTCCAGCCGTACCAGTATCCTTCGCTCGAGCCCGGGGTGCGCTATATACGTCATAACTTGGGCTATAGCAGCGACCTGCCCTATCTCGGCGTCGAGCCCGTGACAGACGGGTTCGCTCCGTTCGGAGCTTATCCGCGGTCAGTAAATTCCGCTTGGGTCTACTCGACCGTGTACGGCGCAACCCCCCAAGAAGTTGCGCAGGCGCAAATCGCCTTCGCGACGACGGGCATTATTGGCGCGACCCATTACGGACCGAACCTTCCGGGAGCGGCCGCTGCGATCCAGCTTTATCCTCACCTACAGGTTCTGGTAGCCCACGGCGCGTACGATCCGGTGGGCGGTTGCTCGATGGATGCCGCCCTCGGCCGGCATCTCACCTCTCCCTACCGCGAGGATGTACGATTCCGCTGTTATATGGCCGGACATGTCATCTATCTTGATCCGGCTGCACGTGCGATGCTGGCCGCCGACATGCGCAGCCTTGCGCACAGAGCCGCAGCCGAGGGCCCATGACAACCAAGAGCCGATCCGATTTCGGCGCTACGGGAGCCGGATCGGCCGCCGTTGCCGTGTTCAACGATCCGATTGCCGAGTTGGTGGTGATCAACGCGCTGGGGGCTCTAGAGGATCCCAACGACGGCGGAGAACACTCGCAACCGGCGATCAGCCCTCGGGTGCTAGCAGATGCCCGCGCCTCCGGAGTGACCGCGGTGAATATTACGCTGGGTTACGTCGCGGGCCCCGTTGAGCCCTTCCAGGCCAGCGTCGCGAGTGTCGCGCAATGGGACCGCGCGGTTCGCGACCACGCGCAGGACTTGCTGAAGGTATACACCGCCGCCGATATAGACGGCGCTAAGGCCGCCGGAAAGATTGGCCTGATCTACGGCTTCCAGAATGGCGCCATGACCGGCGATGACCCCGCGCGCGTCGACATCTTTGCCGACCTCGGTGTGCGCGTGATGCAGCTAACGTATAACGGTCCCAACCAGCTCGGTGACGGATGCATAGCGACCGACGGTCGCGGCCTTACGCCCTTCGGTCACGAGGTCGTGGCGCGGCTGAACGCCAACCGGCTCATGGTCGACTTGTCCCATTCGGGTCGCCAGCTCTGCCTAGATACAGCGCGCGCGTCGAAGCAACCCGTCTCGATCAACCACACCGGTTGCCGCGCTCTTGCCGACCTTCCCCGCAACAAAACCGACGAGGAGCTGCGTTTGGTAGCCGAGAAAGGCGGGTTCGTCGGCATCTATTTCATGATGTACCTGAACGTCTCAAGGCCGGCCAGCGCAGCCGACGTGATCGCTCACATCGAGCACGCCCTGAACGTCTGCGGCGAGGATCACGTCGGTATCGGAAGCGATGGCGGCGCGACACCCATCGATGACTTAGAGGCATACAAGGCGGAACTCCCAAAGATCCACGCCAATCGGGTGGCCAATGGAATCGCGGCCCCCGGAGAGGGAGCCGACGCATACCCCTTCGTTGAAGATTTGCGCGGTCCCGACCAATTTCGTCTTCTCGCGAAGCTTCTGGCTGCGCGCGGGCACAAATCCGCGCGCATTGAAAAGTTAATTGGCACAAACTTCCTACGCTACGCGCGCGAGGTTTGGGGCGCTTGAATCGCGCCGATCTTCCCCGCCTGGTGTATCGCGATGCAAGACATCCCTCGGGGGCGAGAAAGAGCCTTGGTTGCGATCATCTTCGTAACCTGGGGAATTGTCTTCCTAGATCGCATGGCGCTGTTGTACCTCGCGCCATATATTGCGCCCTCCCTCCACTTGACCGATGCGCAGGTTGGCGCGCTTGTGGGTGTGATATCGATATGCTGGGCGATTTCCGCGATGGTATTCGGCGCCATCTCCGATCGCCTCGGACGCAAAGCCGTGCTCGTGCCGATGGTTGCGTTGTTTTCGTTGCTTTCGGGGGCTTCGGGCATCGCGCGTACATTCGGCGAGCTACTTGTGATGCGCGCGTTGCTCGGGGCCGCCGAGGGGCCCTGTTGGTCGGTCATGATGGCGCTGGTCGAGGAGAGCTCCAGCGCCCGACATCGAGGCCTTAACATCGGCATAGTCGTCAGCGCCGCGGCAATCATCGGGCTGGCGATGGGCCCCATCCTTACCACGCAGATTGCGGCCCATTTCGGCTGGCATTGGGCGTTTTTTATCGCGAGCGTACCAGGCCTGATCATGGTGTTCGTCATTGCGTTGTTCGTGCGTGAGCCCGCGCGCGCGATCGAGGCGCGCGCTGGACATCGCCTGACATTGCGCGAAATCCTTTCCCTGCTTCGCTATCGAAATATTTGGGCAAGCGCCATTGGGGCGGCGGGTTTCATGACCTGGCTTTTCTTGATCAATTCCTTTGGCCCGTTGTACATCACGACGGTTGAGCACCAGACGGGCACGACTTCCGGCTTCCTGATGGGTGCGGCAGGCCTCGGAAGCTTCTTCATCGGATTGCTCGGACCGACTCTGTCGGATAGATTCGGCCGCCGATCGGTGCTCACCGCGCAAGCCCTGTTGTCCGCGCTCTTGCCGCTCGCGCTGCTGATACACGGACTGTACGGATATCTGTGGGTGCTCGCTGGCATCCTGTTTCTGACCCAGGGTGGTCAAGCAATTGCCGCCATATGCATCGTGTTGATTCCGACGGAGAGTGTTCCCAAAGCTCTCGCGGCGTCCGCGATCGGCTTCTCGACCTTGTTCGGCGAACTCATCGGCGGCTTCGGGGCCCCGCTCGCAGCGGGCTCGCTGGCAACTCACTATGGACTCGCGGCGCCACTGTGGATGGCAACCGCCGGTGCATTAATCGTGTTCGTCGCCGCCCTGATCATGCGGCCGATTTCCGCGCCGCTGCCCGAAGAACTATAGACAATTGCGACACTGGGCGATACGGTTCGCCGCCAAAATGGCCATTGTTTCGCGTCACCTACGTTGGCAACTCGCAATTCGAAGGATACCGTGAACATTACCCGCCGCAATATTCTCGAAAGTCTCGGGACACTGTGCGCGTTGAGTCCAGCGCAGAGCCTGACGTGCGCACCCGCGTGTGCGGCCATCGAACCGGGGGGTGCGGCGGTCCCACTATCACTTCCGGACAAGGCCAATTTCCCGATTCGTGGCATCTATCTCGATGCTGCCTTCGTTCATCCGATGGGACTAGCCGCTCGCAGCGGCTACGTCAAATTCTTATACGATCGGGTGACCGAGCGGCCACGTATCGGCCCGGAACTAAACGCCCGTGACGCGGCTGTCCAGCAATTCGCGCGCCTCATCAATGCCGATCCGGGAAGTATTGCGGTGGTTCCGAGCACGATGGAAGGCGAGAATCTGCTAGGCGCTTCTCTCGGTTTGGGAAAAAATGCCGGCGTTGTCACGGACGCGTATCATTACGGCCCCTCGCTCGTCATCTACGGAGAGCTCGCTCGACGGGGAATGCCTCTCAAGGTCGTCACACCGCGAAATGCAATTATCGAGCTCGCGGATATCGAGGAGGCCATTGAACCGACCACGCGGATGATCGCGGTTTCTCTGGTATCGGCCGAGACGGGGTTTCAGCACGATTTGACGGCGCTGTGCGCGATGGCCCATCGACACGCCGTACTGGTCTACGCCGACATCATCCAAGCCGCAGGCGCCATCCCCATCGACGTGAAGGCGTCCGGCGTCGACTTCTGCTGCTGTGGGTCTTATAAATGGCTCATGGGCGATTTCGGCGCCGCGTTTCTTTACGTTCATCCGGACCGCCTTTCAAGTCTGAAACGAGTTCAGGTCGGATGGCGGCAGATTCGCCGCCAGACAACCCATGCCTTTCCCTTCGATACCCCTGGTTCGGCGCTGGGCGAATGGACATTAGGCTCCGACACGGCGGCAATGTTCGAAGTCAGCACTCCTGCCTGGGGCAGCCTCGCCTGCAATGCTTATTCTCTCGCGTACCTTCACTCGCTGGGAGTGGGCGCAATAGTGCGGCACCGCAAACCTCTCATCGCAAGACTCCAGGAGGAACTACCAAAGCGCGGCTTTTTGTCCATGACACCGCGCGACTCGAGCGGGCCGATCGTGGTGTTCGCGTACCAAGGCGCCGCCCCCCGATTCGACGCCGCACTGCGCGCGGCGCGCGTTACCATTTCGACCTATGAAAACCGAATTCGCGTATCGCCATCGATATATAACGACATGGATGACATTGAAAAACTAATGAAAGTGCTTTCCGTGTGAAGGGCGGTCGCTCTCGGTAGTGGAAGCGCGGCGCGGGTCGCTCCGTATAGACAGCGCCGTCCCCGGTGATTGCACGGTACGATAACCGATAATCTTTTTACTGGGTAATACCGGCAGCAACACTGAGCTGGCGCCCCGGGCGTCGCGAAATACGCGCTCCGTAGCCTTGCGATAATCCGCCGGCTTCGCGTTGAATATGTTCGACACGAAAGTTTGAGGATTGCGGTCGTATATCGGGAACCAGCTCGACTGGATCTGCACCATGATGCGATGGCCCGGCTCGAAGACGTGATCCACCATGGGCAGCTCGAATTGGTAGTTCTCCACCCTCCCCGGCATCAGTGGCTCGGGTTTGTCATACCCATGCAAGTACCGTCCTCGAAAGATATCCATCGATACTGCGAGCTGGTAGCCCGCCAGATCGGGCTGCTTGGAGTATTCCTCAGGGTAGGCGTCTATCAGCTTGACGATCCAATCGCTGTCAGTGCCGCTCGTGGAGGCAAATAAGTCGACCTTCGGCCAGCCGAGTATGTGGACCGGAGCCGTGAGCGGTGTGGTGACATAGGTGAGCACATCGGTCCGATCGGACGCAAAGCGCTGATCGGCGACGAGGGAGTGTTGCCAGTCTTTCGAACCGAGGATCAGAAACGGTCGCGGAACGGACGGTACGGGTTTGGCGGGATCGGAGATGTACGCATCGCTTTGGTCTTGCGTGGCGTTCGGCCGCGCGTACGAGAGCTTGAAGCCGGCGCGTAAATAGAGAGGAACAGCTGCCGCAGCCGGAACGCCGGTGAATTTCTCCCAGTGATCGGCCCCCGTGGCGTAGGCCAGGAGCGCGGGAATCGAGATCTGCGGTACGCGGCTTTTCAGCGTCTCATCCAGGAAGGATTTCATATCCTGCTGTCGAAATTGCCGTGCAGTGTCGCAGTCGAACTGCAGTGCGCCGAGACTCCGCCCAGTGGAATCGAGGGCGCCCATGTGTCGCCAGGGACCGAGCGCAAGAAACACCTTGTCGTTGTTCTTGTCCCTGGGCTTCAAGGTGCGGTATACGGCCGTTGCGCCGTAGATATCCTGTTCGTCCCACTGACCGGCGACGAGCAACGTCGGCACCTTGAGCGGACGCTGCGCCAGTAGTCTGTCGAGGGCCTGCCCTCGCCACCAGGCGTCATACGAGGGATGTTCCATGATCTTGCGCACGTAGGGGAACTGATCGAGCATGTACGTACGAATGTAATCGCCGGCCGATCCGGTTCTAAGAAAAAGCGAATATGCATCCTGAGGGCCCGCGGCGACTCTAGCGCCTCCACTTCGACCGGCCATGATTATCGGTACCACGGGCAGGGTAACCTGGCGAAACGCGCCATGATGGAACCAATCATCGCCCATCCAGAGGTCAACCATCGGGTTTATGGCAACGACCGCCTTGAGCGCCGGATTTGGATGGATGGTAGCCATCAACGCCAACCAACCGTCATAGGAGCCGCCGATGATCGCGACACGCCCGTTGCTCTGCGGAACATGTCTTCTAAACCACGCGATGGTGTCATAGGCGTCTGTGGATTCGTCTACGGCAGTGGGATTCAACGGTCCCCGCAGGGGACGGTTGGCGACAAAGACGCCTTCAGACCGATTCCGCCCACGAATGTCCTGAAATACGCGAATGTATCCATCCTGGATGAAGGGAATAATCCATGGCGACAGGGTTTCGCTCAACTTCTGACTGACCACCCTCTGCGCGCGATTGTCCGCCCCATAAGGCGTGCGCGTTAGCAGAATGGGCTCTGCGTTGGTCCCCTTCTTCATTAAAATAACCGTAAAGAGCTTGACGCCGTCGCGCATCGGGATGAATACCTCGCGACGGACGTAATCAGCATGCGGCGTAATCGTCGTGTAATGGTGAATATCATCCGGCGTCATCGTCGGTGTGTGTGTGCTCGCGTTGGCCTGCCGGCCAAACGGAGCCGTTCCCCATAGGATGAACGCGAGAGCAACTTTCAGCATTCGGGCGTTCATGATCAGCATTCCCTCTGATTGGCGGCGGTGTCTGGCTTCAGGCTCGCGGTGCATTCTTCCGCATGGCACCGCTTTTGATGCGAAACATTCCGTCCGCCGTGCGTGTGACTGTCAGGTCGGTTCCAACGAGCATGCGATCAAGCGCCTGACCGGCGTGAGATTTCCGACCGCGGCTTGACGGCGCGTGCCCATGGTGGCTTCGGCAAAGATGATTTGCTGGTGCGACACTTCGCCGAAGACTCGATGAGCGCTGCCTGGGCCTTGCGTTGGCAAGTCGAACCTAATGATCACCTCCGGTGATTGTGGAACGGTTGCCAATGCATGCCGGAGCAGAACGGCGACGGCAATCGAGCCCACGCTTCTCCCCAACCAGGCTCGTTTCGTTGGTGTTGATTTCTCCCAATTCGACGCGCCAGGGCGGAGCGAATTGAATTGACATTTCAAAGAGCTTTTGCGGGCGCGGGCGGAAAGCCCAAAGTTAGGTTGCCGGTGGGCTCGCACCGGTGTCGTGTTGGGTGGCAGAAAAGAGATATGACGTCGGATCCTTGCCGCACCTGCACGCCGAATGCTGCGGTAAGTCCCTCCACCAAAGCCTTCGTGTCGCCGGCGCGGAAGACCCCCGAGATCCGCAAACGTGCGGCGGCCGGGTTGCCGATGATGAGCGGCTTCTTCGCATAGCGGTTCATACGAGCGACCACTATATCGAGAGGTTCGTCGTCAAACATCAGCAGCCCATTCTCCCAGGACAGTGTGCGTCCTGGAGCGATCCGCTCGACGGATGCCGGCTGGAATCGGATGCCGGGAATGCTTTCCGCTGGAAGAATCAGCTCGGTTCCAGGCGTCAATAAATGGTCTGCCGGAAGCTGCTGCGGCCCGACCGTGAGCTGGCGGGGGGCGCTTCCGCCGCTGGCCTCGAGCACGGCCACATGTCCCTCGTACAGCACCACTCGGACTTCGTTGTCGATACGTTCGACGCTGAAGGACGTGCCGGTGGCGACCACCACTTTGTCGCCGGCCACAACAGAAAACGGCCGCAACGGATCCTTGGCGACGTCGAATTTGGCGCGACCGTGTTCCAACCAGATGTGGCGCTCATCGTGAGAGTAGGCGACCCGCACGATGGTCGCCGCATCGAGTGAGATCCTCGACCCATCTGATAGCGTGACCACCCGCCGCTCGCCAACACCAGTCGCATATACATGCGGCGCTAGCCACGGCGACAGGGCAACGCTCGCGAGTACAAGAAGCAGAGCCGCGGCTACGGCCCAGCCGAGCCCGTGCATGGGATAGACGCCGTGCCGGCGATTCAAGGCTCGGCGCGCCTCCGCGAGCGCGGATTCCCGCAAGTCTACGATCCCGGGGCTAGCAGCGTAGTAGTCGACAGCCCGCCATGCAGCGATCACCTCCTCCAGCGCCTCGCCGTTGAGGGGGTCAGCGTCCAGCCACCCCGCAAAATCCTCCTGGAGATTGCGGGGCATCGACTCGTCCATTAGGCGCACAGCCCACTGGCTCGCACGATCGACGCGATCCCGCGCTTCGACGTTGTGGGGGGTCGTCGAGGACATCACTCCGCTTCCAAGCGCTGGCGCAGCTGAGCACTGGCCCGTATCATATGCTGCTCGACCGTGCGCACGGAAATTCCCAGCATTTCCGCGATCTCCCGTTGCTTCAAGCTCTCTAGCCGCGCCAGGATGAATATGTTCCGGGTCCGCTCCGGCAAATCATTCAACGCCTTCAGGACGACATCGAGCGAGTGTCTCCCCTGCACCACTCGGTCCGGATCGAGCTCTTCGATCCGGCTGGCGTCGAGCATCCCGAACCCCGCCTGATAGGTCGCGCGCACCCTCAGCCGCCTGCTGCGGTCGCGCAGAAGGTTCGCCGCGATCTGAAAGACGTAGCCGTCTGGCCCCCTCTCGTCGATCGATGCGGCCCGTTCCGCGACACGCAGCAGGACTTGCTGAGTGAGGTCCTCGGCCTCGCAATGATCGTGAATTCGTCGGACGAAAAAAGCCATCAGCGCCGGGCGGAAGCGCCGGCTGATCGCGTCCACATCCGCCTCGGTCTGGACTCGCAAGGATGTCATTCGGGTTCCCCGCTGTATCTTAGAAGAGTACGCGCGACGAGTCGAATTCCCTGCGCGACGCGCTGACTCGCACCCCGCCAAAGGGGGTGCGTCTCCGAGCGGCAGGCGGACATCTACATTCGGCTAGGCCGAGGGACTCATCCATTGCGATCTTCGTCCGCCTCGAGACTCAAGCGGGTTGACGCATCGCGATGTTGTAGCGGATGGTCGTTTTGGCGGTTCTGGTGCAGTTGCAGCTATGCGGGACAATAGGAATCTCGTCTCCGCAATCGACAACCCTAAGCGATTGCCCAATCCCTCAACAGCTTCGACGGTCGCTCGCGACGCCGTCGCCCGACGCCAAATGCGAACTGCCACTCGTAGATATGATGCGCCATTTCGATTCCGGCAATTGTGATGGCTGCGTTACAGAATGACTTGAATCCGGCCATGGGTAAGCGTGTGGGGAAGACACGTTGCCGTAAGCGTTTTTTTCCTGCGGCGTTTGATCTCCGGTAGGACTTCGTCAATCACGATGTTTTCCGCGGCGGCTTTGCCGAGAGCGGCATTCAGTCGGCGCATCAGGTCGGCCACACCTTCCGTTTCCCCGCAGACCAAGGCCACGCGTACCTTTTTGCCGACAGCGGCGAGGGCCGCGCGATGGATCGGTGGGATTTCACCGATGGTGATCTGACCGCGCGCCGTATCGAAGAAGGCCTGGATGTGCTCAAAGCCGCGTTGGTCAAGCCCGGAGCTGCTTCTCGCTGCGGGCTCTCTCACCGCCGGCTTAGGCCGCCAGCGCATGCGTGACTTGCGTGGGCTGTTGCAGTTGATCGATAAGATTCCACGGCAGCAACTCCTCGATGCGATTGATTGGATGATCGGCGATCCGCTCAAGCACATAGTGCAAGTAGCGCTGCAAAGCGTCACAGTTATTGAACGCATAATTGAACGCCGTTGCGAACGTCGAGCCCTGATCGACCTTCGCTGCCTGCTCGATCATCCAGGCATGTAACGCGGCGAGCAACGGCACCGCATACTTCTGTCGTGCTGCTCGCCGCTTCTCGGCCGATTGACCGCGGATGGCCGTCTCGATTTTGTACAGTTGACCGATGCGATCCAGCGCCTCTCGGGCAAGCGGTGCGGCATGAGCCTCGTACAAGTCAAACCACCTGCGGCGCACGTGCGTCCAACAAGCAATTTCCAGGACACGCGCCGCCACACCGTGTGGGGTGCGAATTCGCCGATCATGGCGTGAGACCCCCCAGATGGGCAGTCTTGTGCTGACCGGTATCCCTGGTAGCCTGACTCGACGATGCGTGACTTGCTTTTTCTCGCGGTGCAATTGATCGTCACCTTGGCCAAGTTCGCGCGCCCCGGCGGGGTCCGCTCCGTCATCGCCGAATCCCCGTTGCTCAAGCACCAGCTGATTATCAGCGGCCGTCGCCGTCGACGCGCCCCACCCCTGACCACAATCGATTCGTGCTCGGATTGACGACACTGTTCGTGCGTCGTGGACGAGTCGCGAAGGTCGCGACGACTCTCAAGCCGGCGACGTTATTTCGATTCCACAAGGCGCTGGTCGTTGGTAAGGACGTCGTGCGCAGAGTCCGCGCGAAGCGTTACGGGTCAAATCTTCCGAGCGCCTCTGGAGCGTCGACCTGTTTCGTGGCGAGTCGATCCTGCTGCGTAGCCATTGGGTCCTTGTGCTGATCGACGTGTGTACCCGCCGTATCGTCGGATTCGGCATCGAAGGCGAAACCATCGATGGTCCGGCCGTGTGCCGCATGTTCAATCATGTCATCGCCGGTCGCGCGCCACCGGCGCGGATCAGCACCGATCACGACCCACTATTGCGCTTTCACCGGTGGCTCGCCAATCTACGGATCCTCGAGATCGAGGAGATCAAATCGGTGCCCTACTCCCCAACGTCGCACCCATTCGTGGAACGACTGATCGGGACCATCCGGCGCGAATATCTCGACCACACGTTCTTCTGGAATTCGATCGATCTTGAGCGGAAGCTCGACAAATTCCAAACCTATTACAACAGAGCTCGCGTGCACCGCTCCCTCGACGGTCACACGCCAGCGAATCGTGCCGGGGATCCTTCATCGCCGAAGGCAAGCCTGGCGCACTATGTCTGGGAACGCCATTGCAGTGGGCTATTCGAAACTCCCGTCGCCGCTAGATGGGGAATTCGCACCCCACCGGTTCGACGATCCATTGGACCTATCGTTGTTCCGGCGAGGAATTCGCGTCCGGTCGGGTACCCTTCACTAATAGGGGATAATCCCGTTGTCTTTTGGCCACCCCGTTACGCCAACTCGGTGGCATCAGCCACTAGAACTGCGGCGTGCCGAGTTTGCAGCTAAATTCGCTCTGGCCAGGGAGAACACTCGTGCCAGAAAAACTGCGCCCCGTTGCAAATCCACTCGTGCGATTGATTGTAAAAACAACGGTCGGGTTACTTCCGTAGGAGAAGGTAATTGTATTGGGAGTGAACTTCGCTGGCAGTGGTCCCGACGAGCCTCCCCCTTGGGTAACTCCGTCAGGAGTTTTTATCGATTCAAATTGAACCGTCACTGTTCCCTGAGTCTCGTTCAAGTCTATGACCATGGGACTAGTCACAGATATATAGGAGGCCATGTTGGTCTGATTGCAGATAAGCACGGTCGGGGCGGCCCGCGCGATCTGACCCGCAGTTCCCAAAACGATTATGCCCAGAAAAGCGCTCTTAAACATGACTTCCCCAACCGCGACGATGGAATCGTATTCGATGTGATTGTCGTGGGCAAGGTAAATAATTCGGGATTCTCCACGTGACCACCGAACCGGCGTGAGTGCTCGTGATGTGGTTATTTTCGCTGGCATTTGGACGGTATCGGCGGATATGACGCTTTATAGGCGCGGCCGGCTTCGCCTCGAATTCGGCAGCCTTGACCAAAGGATTGGGCTCCAAGCGGCACCGATGTCACATCCGTTCATCGAACGACTGATCGGGACGATCCGGCGCGAATTTCTGGATCACACGTTCTTCTGGAATTCGATCGATCTTCGCCCAAAGCTCGACCAATTCCGCACCTATCACAACGTTGCTCGCGTTCATCGCTCGCTCGACGGCGCGACGCCCGCAACTTGCGCCCGACACTCGTCCCCGTCCACAGCGAATCTTGCATACTATGCGGGGAAACACCGTTGCAGTGGATTATTCGAAACTCCCGTCGCGGCATGAACAGCAATTCGCACCCAACACGGCAGATTTCGCGGGAACATTGAGCCCCGTTCACGCCATCGACGTCAGGCGACCGGCGCAGCCTGCGAATCACGCAGCAGGCAATCTTGGAGGTCCCGCACCGAGAGCGGCCGCGCCAACAGATACCCTTGTACTTCGTGGCACCGGCGCTTGCGCAACCAGTCCAGTTGGCCGGGCCTTTCGACACCCTCGGCCGTCACCGTGATGCCGAGTCCTTCGGCGAGCGACAGGATCGCCGTCGCGACCGCCCCGTCGCCGGCGGACCGATCGACATTGCGAACGAATGCCTGGTCGATCTTGATGCGGTCGGGCGGGAATCGCGTGATATAGGCTAGCGAGGAATAGCCGGTCCCAAAGTCATCCAACGCAATGCGGCAACCGAGACCACGCAGTCTCTCGAGTGCGGCTCGTACTTTGCCAGAATCCTTGACCAGCAGTGACTCGGTGATCTCAAGCTCGATCAGCGAGACCGGTATTCCGGCAGCCGCCGCTTCGGCCTGGAGGATCCGTACCGGATCCGCATACAGCAATTCCTTGCCCGACATGTTGAGGGCCACCGGCAAGGTGATGCCCCGGTCCAGCCAGTCGCGAACCTGTCGGCAGACGGCGCGCATGACCCAAGCGCCCAGTTCGATGATCAATCCGCTGTCCTCGGCAATTTCAATGAACCGTGCCGGCGGTATCTCGCCGTGTTCCGGATCGCGCCAGCGCAGCAATGCCTCGGCGCCGACGATTCGGTTGTCGCGCAATCGGAATTTCGGCTGGTAGCGCAGGTATAGCTGGTCCGCGTGGATCGCACGGCGCAAGCGTGCGTCGAGATCGAGCCAGCCGCGCAGGCGGCTGCTCATGGCCGCGGAGTACGCGACCACCAAACCCGCGGCTGATGCCCTGGCCTGATTCATTGCCGTGTCCGCGTTCTTGACCACGGTCTCGACATCTGCTCCATCGTCGGGATAGATCGCGACACCGACGCTCGGCGCCGAATAGAACTCGAGCTTGTCATAGACGATCGGCTCGCGCAGCGCCGTGGCACACGCCGCGGCGATGTCGGCGGCGAGCGCTCTTGCGTCGGCACCCCGAGCCATGATCACGAATTCGTCGGTGCCGAACCGCGCGAGAAACACGTGTTCGGGACGCGCACGAAACGATTCGACGACCTGCGCGAGTTTGGCGGCGAATAATCGCAATACGGCGTCACCGACCGAGTGCCCAAAGGTGTCGTTGATCCGCCTGAGGCCGGCGAGATCCAGGTAGATGACGGCTGCCTGCTGCCGCGTTCCGGCCTCGGCGAACATTCGCGCGGCCGTGTCCATGCAAAGTTGCCGGTTCGGCAGACCCGTCAAGGTGTCGAAGTGAGCCAGCCGTTCGATGCGTTCGGCGGCCGCGGCGTTACGCCGGATGTAGGCAACGCGTCTCGGCAACAAGTCCCAGTTGACCGGCTTCGAAATGAAGTCCGTCGCACCGGCATCGAAGGCACGGGAAATCGCCGCAGCATCCTCGTGGCCGGTCACCATGACGATCGGGACCGTCGCGAGCCGCGGCTCGGCGCGCAAACGCCGGCAAACCGCGTAACCGTCCATGCCAGGCATGTCGACATCCAGCAAGACGATCGCGACCGACTGGGACAGCGCCGCACGCAGCGCGGCGACGCCGTTGTCGAACGCGAGGGGCGTTAGTCCGGAAGCCGCCGCGGCCTCGGCAAGCAGCAGGCGCCCGAGATCTTCGTCGTCGGCAATGATCGCGATCGGCGCGGCCGGAGCGTCGTCGTTCATGCACTCACCCTCATTTGTAGACGCATCAGTTCCTCGAGCAATGCGGGGTGCGTCGCGCAGAGCCGCTCACACAACTTGTGGGCGTGCTCGCCCGCTGCGGCGACACAGTGCTGTTCCAGGAGGCGCACGGCACGCGCGAATGCAAGTGCGCCGACGTTGGCCGCGCTCGACGCCAGCTTGTGGCAGATCGCGGCCGCGGCGCCGAAGTCGCCGGCTTCCAGACTCGTCGCCAGAAGGGTGATGGCCTCCGTCGATCCCGCGCTGAACAGGCGGACGAGTTGGCAATACAAATCGGCATTCTCGCCGCCGCGCAGCCGGCGCAAGGCTGCGACCGTCGCCTCATCGACGACGGTGAGTTCGCCCGGGGGCGCCGGATCCTCGGCCGCCTTCGCACCGGGAAACCATCGGCGCAGCAGATCGGCGCACTGGGCAAGTGTATAGGGCTTGCTCAGCAGGTCATCCATACCGGCCCCGACGCAGGCGTCGCGATAGTGATTCGCGTCATGCGCGGTCAACGCGATGATCGGAACACGGCGCTCCGCACCCTCCCGCTGGCGAATCAGTCGCGTGGTCGCGTAGCCATCCATCGCCGGCATGTTCAGGTCCATCATGATGAGGTCGAACCGCTCGGTCGCACTGCGCGCAACCCCCTCGCGGCCGCTGTCCGCCCAGACGCAGGTGCAGCCAAGCGCCGATAGATAGCCCTGTGCAACGGCCGCGTTGACCGGCTCATCCTCGACGAGTAAGACGTGCGCGCCCACGGCGGGCAAGCGGTTCGACGCCAAGGCGTCCTCGTCCGCGGGCGGCATCCGCACGCCGCTCGCCGCGGCCAGTGCACGATACAACGCATCGCGATGCACCGGCTTCGGTACGACCAGCCGAGGGTCGATCGTCACCCCGAGAGTCGAGGATTGCATTTGCTCGGGCGACGCGACCGTCACGAGTCGCGCGCATCCGCCATGCGCGATGCGCAATAGCGCCTTGACGAATGCGCCATAGGTGCCGAAGTCCGCAATGACGAGATCCGGCGTTGCTGCGTAGAATTCGGGATCGTCGGAGTCATGCGAGGCAACGACAAGTCCGAGCGCCGTCACGTGGCGCGCGAGCGATTCCGCCAGCGCCGGCCGTCGCGTTAGGATGTGCACGCCGCGCCGCTGCAGCGGGCTGTACTCGCGGGTCTTGGCTTCCTCGAGTATCCGCAGCGGCAACCGCACTTGAAACGTTGAGCCAACATTCGGGCGACTCTCGACGGTAATCGTACCGCCCATGCGCTCGGCGAGTTCGCGGCAGATGGCGAGCCCCAGACCGCTGCCGCCGTACCGGCGTGTCGTCGATTCGTCGGCCTGCGTGAATGGCTCGAATATCTTGTCGATCGCCGCTACATCCATGCCGACTCCGGTGTCGGAAACCGTGATGCGCGCAAGCAAGCCGTCCGGCGCGGCGCCCTCCAGGTCCGCTTTCACGACCACCTCGCCGCGCATCGTGAATTTGACTGCGTTTGCGACAAGATTCATCAGAATTTGTCGGATCCGGAGCGGATCGCCGGCGAGCGTTTCGTTGATCGCGGGCGGCGGACATACGATCAGCTCGATGCCTTTGGCCGCGGCCGTGCCGGTGTACAGCGTCGTGCATTCTTCCAGCACCCGCACGAGGTCGATCGGCAGGCACTCGAACTCGGCCTTGCCGGCCTGCAACTTGGAAAGATCGAGCAGGTCGTTGACGATTTGCAGCAAAACCTGCGCCGAGGAACGAATCGCCTCCGTCATGCCCGCTTGCGCTGCGGCCAGTGTGGTGCGGGACAACAATTCGGTCATGCCGACGACGCCATTCATCGGCGTGCGCAGTTCGTGGCTCATTCGTGCGAGGAAATTTGTCTTTGCCAAGGACGCCTCCGCCAGTTGGCGGTTGGACTCGACGAGTTCGCGGGTACGCAGCGCGACTTCCGACTCCAGGCGCTTTTGCGCGCCGACGATGCGCCGATTGTTGGCGCGCTGCATGCGCAGCCGGTAGCCGAGCAACAACAGAGCGACCACCGCATAAAGCGCGTAGGCCCACGCCGAACGCCACGGCGCCGGATCGCGGTGTATCGTCAAGCGCAGTGGCGGATCGCTCCACACGGAATCGGCGCCGGCCGCGCGCACTTCGAGCAAATGGTCACCCGCATCGAGGTTGGTAAGCGTGACGCGCCGCTGCGTATCGAGGTCGATCCAGCGGTCGGATAGGCCAGCGACCCGATACTCCAAACGGTCGCGCTGTGGAGCGGCGAAATCGAGCACGCTGAAGTCGAGCGACAGAATGCTCGCGCGATAACCGACGCCGATGCGATCGAGCCGCCAATACGGCGTTTTGCTCGCGACCGGCACGCCGAGGACGTCGAGGCCTGTCAATGCGATACGCGGCGCACGCTTGCTGTCGACGAGCGTCGTCGGATCGAAGATGTTGAAACCACCGGGTCCGCCGAAGCAAAATCGGCCGTCGCGGAGCCGGTAATAGGCGTTGTAGTCGAATTCCTCGCCTTGCAGGCCATCCTCGCGATAGTACGATCGCACTGCGCCGGTATCGGGGTCGAAGCGCATGAGGCCGGAATCACCGCTGAGCCATATGCGCCCCTTGTTGTCGCTCAGTACCCCATAGAACGTGGCGCCCGACAGTCCCGGCCCGTGCAGCGCCGATCGGAATTGGATCGTATTCGG
>Ga0307373_10006218_pt1 | contig 19092 bp, 11 predicted proteins | sample OX2MG_FD_202534 | JGI IMG/M metagenome (GOLD analysis project Ga0307373, IMG submission 202534) | Soil microbial communities from Risofladan, Vaasa, Finland - OX-2 | ecosystem: Environmental > Terrestrial > Soil > Coastal area > Acid sulfate soil | place: Finland: Risofladan, Vaasa | collected...
GCGCAGAAGCGCCACTGGCGCTTCTGCGCCCGCGGAATTACGACCACCCCAGAACCCGAGGCGGGTTCTGGGGACCCCGGTTCGCAGCCTTTCGCGCCGATTTTGCCAGCAGGCGAAGCGGCGCGACCCCCGCGAAACGCCTCGCCCACTCCTGGCGAACCTCTCCGCCGATGTCGCGACGGGGACGATGGGCATGGCGGGAGCCCCCGCCCCGCAGCCGGTTTCCCAAAGCCTCCAGGTCCTGCTGCAGCCGCACGCGCTTGTTCCGGTTGCGCTCGCCTCGTTGGCCCAGCGTTTGAAACAAGAGTTGGCGCGTAAAATGGGTATGAGTCCGGGCTCGACCTGCAGGAATTTCACCGACAGGGCCAATGGCTACTACTGGGGCTTCCATACATTGATCGGCAGCGATGTCTACCAGTGGGCGCTGATCCTGTATCCGCTGGTGGCTGGCCCCTCGGCCAGCTACGGAGTGGGCCTTTGGGTCTCTGGTTACATGGGGACCAACAACGCCGCCAGTCCGGCGTCAACCACGTCCACGCAGATTGGCGGGCATACGATTACCCGCCAACTTTCCAACCATAAGCGAGCGCGCTTTCAACCCATGCGCCCATCTCGGCCCGCGCTTGCGTTCGCGCTGCTCGGCCTCTCGCTCGGTGTTCTTGCCGCGGGCCAGGCCCCGCGGACGTTGAGAACGCAACTCGACGGCATCCTGGCGCAAGCGAGTTCCGGGGGTCTCGATCAGCGCATGGCGGCATTCGACCGGCTGGTAGCGTTCCGTGATGCCCAGGGGGCAACGCATCCGGAGCTCATCCCTGCCATCCATGGCGGATTTGTCGCCCTCCTCCGGTGGGAAAACGGGAACGAAGGGCAAGAAAACGCGCGCTTCCTGAAGCGGCTGGAACGGGCCGGCCCTGGCCGCGAGGCCTCCGTCGGACCCGAGGGCGATCCAGCCGAAGGCGACTTCCTCGGCAACCTGATTCAGGTTGTAGCCGCAACTCGAGATCCGAGATCGCTCCCTGTGCTTCTTGATGACATCGAAACCGGCGCGGGGGCCACGGGCGCCATCGCCCAGTTTGGGGAGCCGGTGGTGCCGCTCCTTCTCGCCAGGCTCGAGTCGGAATCCCCCGGCTCTGTAGTTTGCTTGGACCCGGTGCCGGCAGCCTGCGTCGCTGAATTGCATCAGGGGGCATTCATCGCTCTGATGAGAATGACAAAGCCGGACATCCGCTCCAGTCTCAGCGCCAGCACGGTTTCGAGGCTTCAAGGTCTCATTACCCTCACACTCAGCGAACAGCGCGGCCTCGATACCATTTCTGCAATCCAGGCGGCGCGATCCTGGCGCGAACCGGCCTTCGAGCCGCTCCTCGTCGCAATCGCTGAACACAGCACCAACTGGGCCTTGCGGATGAGCGCGGTGATACCTCTTGCCGGATATCCGAACCCAGGGATCAGGCGGCTCATCGCCCAGATCGCCACCCATGATTCCCAGCGCGAGGTCCGCGACGCCGCGCGCGCTGCCTTGCAGCAACGCGGTGGCGGACGATGACCCGAGCGGCCGCCGCGCGCCGGCTGGGCAAGACATCGTGCCGGCCATGCGGGGACGCGGTTCGCGTCGGGGCTGGCGCGCCCGCGAAAGATCGGCTTTTCGCCTGAATCCCAGCTGCGGCCCCCGCAAGGTTTGCGCGGGCCCCAGCGCGCCTGCGACGCGCGTCCCGCTTGTGAGCCGCCCCGCTGTAACTGCGCGGAGCGGCATGCTCGCGCCGACTTGGGGGCCCCATGGCCCCAAATCGGCACTGCGCCTCGCTTCGGTTGGCGCGGGCCCCAGCGCGGCTGCGCCGCGCGTCCCGCTTATGCTCGCGTCGGCTTGGGGCCCCATCGCCCCAAGCCGGCGCTGCGCTGCGCTGGGGCCGCGCCTGCGTTTCTCCCCGGGGGCGGGCCGCCGTCCCAAATTTCGCAGCCCTTCGCGCCGATTTTGCCCATAGTGCAATGCGGCGCGACCCCCGCGAGGGGCCGCGCCGAATTTGTTTCCCGGGGGCGCAGAAGCGCCGCTGGCGCTTCTGCCCCTGCGTAAGTTCGCAGCCTTTCGCGCCTATTTTGCCGGCAGGCAAAGCGGCGCGGCCCCCGCGATCGGAAGCGCCGCCCGGTGCCGCGTCGAAGATGACGTTGGGCCTTTCCCGGCGCGACTCGGGCCCGCACTGCCAGCGGCCGGGCAAGCGGTCAGCGGCATGCCGTCGCCTGGCGGCGGCTCAGGCGATGTTGATGATCTTGCTCTTGATGGCGTAGCGGACGAGGTGGGCCTTGTTGTGGATGTCGAGCTTGCGCATGAGGTTGAACTTGTGGGCCTCGACCGTCTTGGTGGAGAGGCGGAGCTGGACGGCGATCTCCTTGACGGAGAGGCCCTCGGCGAGGAACTTGAGGGTTTCGCGCTCGCGCGGGGTGAGGGTGCCGAGGCGGGGCTTGAAGCGCTCGGCGGGGTCGCGCACGCTGATGTCCTCGACCAGCTTGGAGAGGATGCGGGGGCTGAGGTATTTGCCGCCACGGCGGACCTCGCGAATGGCGCTGATGAGCTGGTCGGCGGGGCTGTCCTTGAGCAGGTAGCCGGAGCCGCCGGCCTCCAGGCATTGCTGCAGGTAGTCCTCGTCGTCGTACATGCTGAGGAACATCACCTTGGTCTCGGGGCGCTGCTTGCGGATTTGGCGCACCGCCTCGAAGCTGGCGAGGCCGGGCATGCCGATGTCCATCAGCACCAGGTCGGGCTTGAGCTCGGCGGCCTGAGCGACGGCCTCGCCGCCCTCGTGGGCCTCGCCCACGACCTGCATGTCGTACTCGGCGTCGAGCAGGGTGCGGAGGCCCTGGCGGAACAGGGTGTGGTCATCGGTGAGGAGGATGCGCAATTTCATCATGGGAAGTGAGTCTCAGGAGGCATGGGCGGCGACCAGCCGCCCCCGGGGGATATGGATTGCCAGGCGGAGGCCCTGGCCGGGAGAGGAATCGAGTTCGAGCTGGCCGCCGGCGAGGCGGACGCGCTCGCGCATGCCGACGAGGCCCCAGTGTCCGGCGGTGCGCGGCAGGGCCGGGGCGGGCTCGGCGGGGAGGCCGACGCCGTCGTCGCGCAGGCGGATGATCAATGCGTCGGCGGCGACGACGACCTTGAGGTGGACGCGGGTGGCGCGGGCGTGGCGGGCAATGTTGCGCAGGCCCTCGAGCACGACGCGGTAGACGAGGATCTCGAGGCTGTTGTCGAGCTGGGCGGCGTCGCCGACGAACTGGAAGCGGGCGCGCCACTGGTGCTGGGCGCGGAGGCGGCGGAGTTCGAGGCGGAGCGCGGCCTCGAGGCCGAGCTCGTCGAGCACCAGGGGAGAGAGCTGGGCGAGGATGCGGCGCAGCTCGGCGACGCTCTGGTCCACCAGGGCCACGCCCTTTTTCATCCACTTGCGGGTGGCGGCGTGGTCGGGCTGGCGCAGCCCCATCTCGAGATAGAGGCGGAGGGCGAGCAGGGCCTGGCCGGTCTCGTCGTGCAGGTCGCGGCTGATGCGGCGGCGCTCTTCGTCGTGGGCCTGGAGCAGGCGGCGGGAGAGCTCGGTGACGCGGGCGCGCTCGCGGCCCAGGCGCTCGCCCATGCGGGTGCGCTCGATGGCGAGGGAGGAGCGCTGGGCGAGGGCCAGCAGCAGCTCTTTTTCCTGGGGCTGGCACTCGTAGACGCGGTCGAAGGCGACGGTGAGGATGCCCAGCACCTCGGCGCGCGGCGCGGAGGGCGCGACCGGGGCCAGCAGAGGCACGGCCCAGACCGATTTCACCTCCAGGGCGCGGTAGTAGGGCTGGGCGACGCGGGGATCGTTGGCGGCGTCGAGCAGAAACCCGGGGGTGCCGCGGCGGAGCACGCGCTGGAAGAACGGGCCCACGCCGGCATCGGCGTAGATCATGCTGCGCTCCAGGCCGAAGGCGGCGGCATGCACGAGGCGCTGGCCGCCGCGGGTTTTTTCCACCAGCAGGATCTCGCCCCAGCGCAGGGGAAAGAGCTGGGCGGCTTGCTGCAAGAGGCGCTGCAGCAGTTGGTTGAGGTCGGCGGCGCCGAGCTCGGCATCCAGCACAGCGAGCAGCGACTGCACGGCGCGGCTTTGGCCGGCGACATAGGCCTCGGCCACCGCCAGCGCCGATTGCTGCTGGAACCAATCTTGGATGGCGGTTGCGGTGCGCAGGCCGAAGCGGGCGCGCAGGCGCTCGACTGCGAGCGGGCGGAACTGGACCAGGGCTTGGTTGACCTGGCTGAGGGTGAGGCCGAGCTTGGCCAGGCGGGGCGCGGTGTAGCGGATCTGCTCCCACCACGAGGCCCAAGCGGCGGCGGCGGACTCTTCCACCGGGCGGGGCAGCAGCAACTGCTCCAGCGTGAACAGCGCCCGCGCCGAGAGCCGCGGCGCCTGGGGGCAGAAGCGCCGGCGCCACTGCGCCAACAGCTCCACCGCGGCGGCGGCGAGGTGGCGGCGCGCCTCGCCCAGGCAGGCTTCTGGACAGGGAAAGGCCTGCGTCGAGAAATGCGAAGATGGAGATGCTGCCGACGTCAATGCTGCCCACTCGCACCCAGGTGGAAGATCCACGCTTGAAGGTTCGCCGCTCGCCATTGCCGGACCATGACGGTACCGGGGCCGCACTGGACCGTGAATGGCAATGGGGCTGGAACTTCCCTCAGGTTCCGGCCGTCGCGCAGCGGCATGCTGCCGAACTTGGAAGGACTACAACGTGAGAGCAGTATAGCAGCTACGCTCGATGCACAATCCTCAATGCCGTAGTGCTTTTTTCTGTGCAGGCTGATGCGACCAACGGATTCCATTAACGCGATCGTAGTGGCGGGGCCCACCGCCAGCGGCAAGACGGCGCTGGGGCTGGCGCTGGCGGAGCAGTGGGGCGGCGAGATCGTCAACTACGACTCGGTGCAGCTCTACCGCGACTTCGATATCGGCACCGCCAAGCCGACGGCGGCGGAGCTGGCGCGGGCGCGCCACCACCTGATCGGCGCGGCGGACGCGCATGCGCCCTGGACGGCGGGCGAGTACGCGCGGCAGGCACGGCCGGTGGTGGAGGAGATCGCGGGCCGCGGGCGGATGCCCATTCTGGTGGGCGGCACGGGCTTCTATTTGCGGGCGCTGCTGGAGGGGCTGTCGCCGATGCCGACGGCGCCGGCGGAACTGCGGCGGCGGCTGCAGGCGCGCTCGCCGGAGCGGCTGCGGCGCTTGCTGGAGAGGCTCGACCCCGAGGCGGCGGCGCGGATTGCGCCGCGCGACCTGTCGAAGACGATTCGGGCACTGGAGGTACGGCTGCTCACCGGCCGGAGCCTGGCCGCTGGCTGGAAGGAGGCGCCGCCGGAGCGGTGGAGCGGGGTGCGGACGATCAAGCTGGGGCTGGCGCCGGAGCGGGCGGCACTTTATGCGCGCATCCACCGCCGGGCGGAGGCGATGTTCAGCGGACCGATTCAAGAGGAGACGCGGCGGCTGTTGCCGCGCTACCCGGCGGAGCTGCGCATCTGGAGCTCGCACGGCTACAAGCAGGCGTGCGACATCGTGCTGCGTGGCGCCGAGCCAGCGCTCGCGCTGGGGGAGGCGCAACTGGAGCAGCGCCACTACGCCAAACGGCAGTGGACGTGGTTCCGCGCCGACCAGGCGATGCAGTGGCTGGCCGGCTTCGGCGACGAAGCCGGGGTGCAGCGCGCGGCGGGGGCGATGGTCGCGGCGGCTATTGGCCGCCGCGGGGATCGGGCAGGACGGTGAGCGGCTGGGTGTAGGTCTGCCCGTCCACCGTCAGGCGCAGGGTGTAGCTGCCGGCCGGCACCACGGGGGCCTGCCCGAAGCCGAGCATGGCGGCCATGGCTCCGCCGCCCCGTCCGCCCCGTCCCCGCCCGCCGCGACCGCGGGCGGAGGCAGCGGGGTGCAGGTTCCAAATAAACTCGTGCAAACCGGCGCTGCTGGATAGGGGCAGCGGAAACTTGAGGAAGTCGGCGGGGAAATTGAGATCGTCGGGATTGGGGTGGGGAGGCGGCGTATTGCTGTGGAAGGCGGCGATCACCGCGCCGCTGGAGTTGAGCACCTGCAGCGCCACCGGCTGGGTGGCGGCGGCCTTGAGGTTGTAATAAATGATGGCGCCGACGGGAGGGTTGTTGTACTGCGGCTCCTCGGCCGGCAACGGGGTGCCGTTGAAGGAGCCTTGGCGGATGGCGAGGGCGTCGGCCGGCTGGTAGAGATAGGCGTTGGCCTGGGCGACGCGGGCGCTGAGCTGGCGCAGCGGGCTGATGTCATCCATCACCCAGAAGCCGCGGCCGTGGGTGGCGACCACCAGCGAGGCGCCGTGGACAACGAAGTCGCGGGCGGAGGTGTGGGGCAGGTTCAACTGCAGGGGCTGCCACTGGTCGCCGTCGTTGAAGGAGACGTAGACGCCGAGCTCGGTGGCGGCGAAGAGCAGGCCGCGGCGCACGGTGTCTTCCTTGACGGCGTGGAGATAGGCGCCGTCGGGGATGCCGGAGGTGATGGACTGCCAGGTCTTGCCGCCGTCGCGGGTGCGATAGAGGTAGGGGCGCTGGTCGCCCAGGCGATGGCGGTTGACGGCGGCGAAGGCGGTGGAGGCGTCGAAGTGGGAGGCTTCGATGCCGGCGACCTTGCTCCAGGCGGTGAGGGCCGGGGGGGTGACGTTGGACCAGCGCTGGCCGCCATCGGTGGTGAGCTGGATGTAGCCGTCGTCGGTGCCGGCCCAGATGGTGTTGGCCTGGAGCGGCGAGGGGGCGAGGCTATAGACCACACCCTTGCGCGTGGTCACGCCGGGATTGTCTTCGTCCTGGGCGGTGACGGGATCGACGGTGGCGGGCACGCCCGGGTCTTCGCGGGTGAGGTCAGGGCTGATCTTTTCCCAGGTGCGGCCGGAGTCGCGGGTGCGGAAGACGTATTGATTGCCGTAGTAGAGGGCTTGGTCGGCGAGGGAGAAGACCAGCGGCAGCGTCCAGGTCTTGCGGTAGGGGGGCTGGCCGGCGGCGGGGCGCGGGATCGAGCCCAGCGAGTCGGCGATGTTGAGCTGCTGGTTGCAGCGCTGGCCGGCCTCGCCAAAGAGGATGTCATTGTTGTTGGGATCGGGCGCGACCATGCCGCTCTCGCCGCCGGTGCAGATGGGCATCCAGTCGGTGTAGCTGAGCACGCCCAGCTTCGACCAGGTGCCGACGGCGACCGCGCCCGAGTCCTGCTGGGCGCCATAGACCCACCAGGGGAAGCGGTTGTCGGCGGTGACGTGGTAGATCTGCGCGGTGGACTGGTTGTACCAGGAGCTGAAGGTGTGGGCGCCATCCACGCTGACGATGGTGCCTTGATCGCTGCTCAGCACCATGTGGTTGGGGTCGTTGGGGTTGATCCAGAGCTGGTGGAAGTCGTCGCCGGTGGGGTCGCCGCGGAACGCCGTCCAGCTTTGGCCGGCGTCGGTGGTGACGTAGGTCGAGGTGTTGATCACGTAGGCCTTGTCGGGGTTGCGGGGATCCACGGTGACCGCCTCGAAGTACCAGCCGCGGCCCCAGAGGCGGTTCTGGTTGCTCACCTGGCGCCAAGTGGCGCCGGCGTCGTCGGAGAGGTAGACGCCGCCGTGGGCGCCCTTGTCGGTGAGGTCGTCCACCACCGCCCAGACGCGGTTGGGGTTGCTGGGCGCCACCGCCACGCCAATTTTGCCGACGGCGTCGTCGCTGGGCAGGCCGGCGGTCAATTGCTTCCAAGTGTCGCCACCGTCGGTGGTCTTGTAGAGGCCGCTGCCAGGCAGATTGGCGGGGGCATAGACGTTCCAGGGCGGGCGACGGGTGGCCCAGAGGGAGGCGTAGAGGGTGCGGGGGGCGTGGGGATCGAGGCTGATATCAATGGCGCCGACGCTGGGGCCGTGGTAGAGGATCTTCTTCCAGGTGGCGCCGCCGTCGAGCGAGCGATAGAGCCCGCGGTCGGGGTTGGGGGCGTAGGCGTGGCCGAGGGCGGCGACGTAAACGCGGTTGGGATCGGTGGGATCCACCACGATGCGGCCGATGCGGTGGGTGGCGGCGAGGCCGATGCGGCGCCAGGTCTTGCCGGCGTCGGTGGACTTGTACATGCCGTCGCCGTAGGAGTTCTCGGAACGGATATCGGCCTCGCCGGTGCCGACGTAGACGATGTCGGGGTTGGAGGGGGCGACGGCGATGGCGCCGATGGACTGCACCGGCTCGGCGTCGAAGATGGGGTTCCAGGTGCGGCCGGCGTTGACCGTCTTCCACACGCCGCCGCCCACCGAGCCAAAATAGAAGGTGTCGGGCTGGCTGGCGACGCCCGCCACGGCTACGTCGCGGCCGCCGCGCATGGGGCCGATGTCGCGCCAGTGCAGGCCGGCCAACTGAGCGGGGGCGAACTGCGGGGCTTGCGCCGCGGCGGCGAGGGCGAGGGCGGCGAAGGAGCACAGCAGGCAGAGGGAGCGGCGCAGACCTGTCACGGGGTGACCTCCAAGCAGAAGCCCCAGAGTACCACCACGGTCATACACAAGAAACGGTAAAGTCTACAGGATGGTGGGCGCGCGCCCCTGCGCGGCTGCCCGGCCGCAGCGGTATGCCTGCAGCAGGGGCATATGCTGCGGCACCGCCAACGCGACTTCGACCGCTTCGAGCAGGAGCTGGGGCTGCGGGTGCTGCACCCCGAGGCGCACCGAGCCTAGGCGGGGCGGGGGTGGAAGCTGAGGGCGGCGGAGTTCATGCAGTAGCGCAGGCCGGTGGGGGCGGGGCCGTCGTCGAAGACGTGGCCGAGGTGGCCGTCGCAGCGGCGGCAGCGCACCTCGGTGCGGTCCATGCCGAGTGAGAGGTCGCTGCGGTGGGTGATGTTCTGCTCGGCGATGGGGGCCCAGAAGCTGGGCCAGCCCTCGTGGGGATCGTACTTGGTATTGGAGTCAAAGAGCGCGGTCTGGCAGCCCAGGCAACGGTAGACGCCAGGCTTGTAGAGGTCGTTGAGCGGTCCGGTGAAGGCGGTCTCGGTGGCGGCTTGGCGGAGGATCTCGAAGGACAAGGGCGAGAGCTGGCGGCGCCACTCGGCGTCGGTCTTGACGAACTTGGGCAGCTTCACCACGCCGAGGCGCTTGCCGGCGTCGTCGAAGTTCACCAGCGTGACCGTGCCCGGGGCGGTGGTGATGCTGGCGCCGGCCAGGCGAGCGAGGCCGCCCAAAAAGCCGGACTCGACCACGATGGCGACGCTGGCGGCCAGACTGGCGGTGGCGAAGAGGAAATAGCGCCGGGCAAGGGAGGGCTGGGGCGTGGGGTCAAACATGGTGCATTTCCCTTCCCTATCCTAGGATGCGCCAAGCCTGCGGGGGTTCCATCATAATAGGAAGTTGTCTCCGCCGAGTGCACTGCTGCCGCGCACGTCCCCGCCCGCCGCCCGGCGGCGGCGTGGATTTGCCGTCTACGCCTGGGCAACCCTGGGCTACAACCTGCTGGTGATCCTGTGGGGCGCCTACGTGCGGGCGGCGGGGGCGGGCAACGGCTGCGGGGACAACTGGCCCTTGTGCGACGGGCAGTTTCTGCCGCTGCATCCGCAGGTTAAGATGCTGATCGAGTTTTTGCACAGGGTTTCGAGCGGAGTGGACGCGGTGCTGGTGGGGGGATTGCTGGCGGGGGCGGTGTGGCTTTACCCGCGGCGGCATGCGGTGCGGCGGGCGGCGGGGTGGGCGGCGTTTTTCATCGTCACCGAGGCGCTGCTGGGGGCGGCGCTGGTGCTGTTTGGCTGGGTGGGGCAGAACGCCTCGTCGGCGCGGGTAGCCGCCGACGCCCTGCACTTGGCCAACACGCTGCTGCTGCTGGCGGCGGTGGCGCTCACCGCGGCCTGGGCGACCGGGATGCCGTACAGCTCTTGGCGAAACCAGGGACGCAGGGGCTGGCTGCTGGGCTTGGGCTTGATCGGTGTGTTGGTGACCGGGGTTGCCGGGGTGATGGCGGCGCTGGCGGACACGCTGTTTCCGGCGACCTCACTGGGGGCGGGACTGCGGCAGGATTTCTCCGGCTCGGCGGCGGTGCTGGAGCGGGTGCGGGTGATCCATCCGGCGGTGGCGGTGGGGGTGGGGCTGTATCTGTTGTGGCTGGTGCTGGAGGGGTTGCCGCGGCCCGAAAGCCAAGCGGTGCGCCGCCTCGGGTACGGTGTGGTTGCCGCCGTCCTGGTGCAGTGGACGAGCGGAGTCCTGGACATTAGTCTGCTGACGCCGGTATGGATGCAGATCGCGCATCTGCTGACCGCGGACCTGCTTTGGTTGGCGCTGGTGGTCTACGCCGCCGCCTGGTGGGGGGGCGCCGGCCGGCCCGCTGCCGCCAGCGTGCGTTAGTAATGTGGTAGTTTGGCGGATATGCGCAAGCTGAGCTGCTGGTCCCTCTTTTTGGCGGTGCTGCTGTTGGTGGGCTGCCGCCAAGCCGCCACGCCGGCGAAGGCGTCGGCCCCGCCCGATCCGCTGACCACCGACCTGGACACCGCCGTCAGCCCCGGGGTCAACTTTTTCACCTACGCCGACGGGGGCTGGCTGGCGCGGAATCCGATTCCGGCGACCGAGTCGTCGTGGGGCATCGGCAACCAGGTGCAGGACGAGATCTACGCCCGGCTGCGAACGGTGAGCGAGCAGGCGGCGCGGGCACAGGCGGCGCCGGGGAGCGACGACCAGAAGATCGGCGATTTTTGGGCGGAGGCGATGGACACCGGGCACGCCGACCAGGTGGGGCTGGCGCCGCTGCAGCCGGAGCTGACGCAGATCGCCGCCGTCAAGACGGCGGCGCAGGCGCTGGATGTGGCCTGCGCGCTGGAGCCGCTGGGGCTGGGAACATTCTTCCGGCTGGGCGTGGACCAGGACGCAAAAGACAGCGCGGTGATGGCGGTGCACTTGGACCAGGGCGGGCTGGGGCTGCCCAACCGGGACTTCTATTTCAACCCGGAGCCGGGGGTGGCCAAGATTCGGCAGGAGTACGTCGCCCACCTGCAGCGCACGCTTGCGCTCTTGGGCGACTCGCCGGCGGCGGCGGCGCAGGGGGCGGCGGGGGTGATGCGGCTGGAGACGGCGCTGGCCCAAGCTTCGCGGCCACTGGAGGCGCTGCGCGACCCCTATAAGAACTACAACCCCATGGCGCCGGCGGTGCTCACCCGGCGCTACTCGCCGGGGGTGGATTGGGCGCAAAGGCTGGCGGGCTGGCACCTGGCCACTGCCTCGGTGATCGTGGGGCAGCCGGAGTTTTTTGCCGGATTGAACGCCGCGCTGGAGCAGACGCCGGCGCCAGTGCTGCGCGACTACCTGCGGCTGCACTTGGTGGACCGCTACGCGCCCTACCTCAGCCAGGCGTTTGTGCACGAGCACTTCCGCTTCTACAACACCGTTTTGTCGGGGCAGAAACAGCCGCGGCCCCAGTGGAAGCTGGCGCTGGCGGCGGAGAACCAGGCGCTGGGGATGGTGCTGGGACGCAAGTTCGTGCACGCCTACTTCCCGCCCGCCGCCAAGCAGCGCTATACAGCGCTGGTGGAGGCGATCCGCGCCGCTTTCCGGAACCGCATTCAGAAACTGGACTGGATGAGCCCGGCCACCAAGACGCAGGCACTGGCCAAGCTGAACGCGGTGACCCCCAAGGTGGGCTACCCGGACAAATGGAAAGACTACTCCGGTCTGCAGATCGGGCGCACCTCCTATGCCGAGAACATGATGAACGCGGCGCGCTGGCGGTTCCAGGACATGGTGTCGAAGTTCGGCAAACCAGTGGACCGCACGGAATGGGACATGACGCCGCAGACCTACAACGCCTATTACAACCCGTCGAACAACGAGATCGTATTGCCGGCGGCGCAATTTGCAGTGCCGGGGGTGCCCGACGCCGATCTGGACGATGCCATCGTCTACGGCTACTCCGGAGCCTCGACCATCGGGCATGAGATCACCCACGGCTTTGACGACGAGGGGCGGCACTATGACGCGCAGGGCAATTTGAAGGATTGGTGGACGGCGCAGGATGCGGCGCGCTTCGACCAGCGGGCGGCGCTGATGGTGAAAGAGTTTGACGCCTACCAGCCCATCCCTGGGCTGCATATCCGCGGGCAGGCGTGCCTGGGCGAGAACATCGCCGACTACGGCGGCATTTTGCTGGGCCTGGATGCGTTCGAGCAGACGGCGGAGTACAAGGCGGGCAAGAAGATTGACGGGCTGACGCCGCTGCAGCGCTTTTTCCTGGGCTATGCCCTGGGCTGGCTGTCGCAAGAACGGCAAGCCAGCCTACGGCGGCAACTGCTGAGCGACGTGCACGCGCCGGCGGAGTACCGGGTGATCGGGCCGATGTCGAATATTCCGGCGTTTTACCAGGCGTTTGGGGTGCAGCCGGGGCAGCCGATGTGGCGCCCCCCCGCCGACCGCGTGCAGATCTGGTAGGCCGGCGCAGGGCTGAAAGCGGGGGCAGCAAGAAGCAGTCCCACCGCGGCCGCGAGGGGTTGTGGTTCCAGCGCTAAACGCCAAACTGCCGGAGATGATGATCCAGATGCTTGTACATCAATATCGCCCATTGCTCCGAGGTTAGCCGTCCAAAGAAGCTATGCGGATGGGTGGTGCATCCGGCTGGCCCGGCCGCGGCAAACCGGCCGAGCAATCCCAACAACCGCTCCCGTTCCGTTCCCAGGTCGCGTTCATCCTGCACCACAAGATCCTTCATCGTCGGCGAATTCCGGCGCAACGGCTCGTCGTTCCCAAGCGCCAAGGGCTTCACCATCCACCCCAGGATCCGCCCCGCCAGCAGCCGTGGCGGCGTCTTGTCGCCCAGCGCCATCTCCAAACCCGCCGCGCAGTGCGCCACCGCTTGGGGCGCATTCATCCTGCCCCACAGCCGCTCGCTCTCCGGCTTCAGGTGCGCCAACCGCTCCTTCACTTCTTCCACCCTCGCCGCTTCAAAGAGATTTTTCATGGATGTCCCGCGCTTGCATTCCGCCATCCCAGCATGGGTTTCTGCCTCCGGCTCTCAGTGTTTCCCGTTGGCTTGGGTTGTCAGTTGCCGGATCAGATCCACCTCGTGCTGGCGGTAGGGCCGCCCGTCGGGATGGAAGACGTCATGGAACCACACACTGGGAGGCGCCAGCACGTACGGCCGCTGCCAGGAGTCCCAGGGGAAGTTGGTCTGCGTCTTGCCGTTCACCAGCCCCCAGTTGATCGCCGCCACACGGTCCTTCAGCGCCAGCGGCAGGATGGTGTCGAACGTGCTCCCCTGGCTGCGTGCCATGTACTCGGTGCAGAGGATCGGCCGGTGGTAGGCCTGGAGCTCCTCGACGTGCTTCTGCCAGTTCTCCGGCCAACTGTAGTTGTGGAATGTGAGGATGTCGGAGTCGGCAAGCTGGGTTTGCTCGGTGGGCGAGAGCTTGGCCCCCGGCTGCCAGTCGCCGTGGAATAAGCCGCTGGTGAGCGGCTGGGTGGGATGCTGGGAGCGGGCCCAGGCGAAGACCTGGGGCAGCAGCAGCGCCACCTGGGCGTTCTTGTCCTTGCCGTTGTCGGGCTCGTTCCAGAGGTCCCAGGCGAGAATGCGCGGATCGTTGGCGAAGGCGCCGACCACGCCCTTGACGTAGGCCTCCAGGCGCGGGTACTGCGCGGGGTCGTGCAGCACCGCCAGCCCGGGCGACTGCACCCAGCCGGAGTTGTGCACCCCGGGTATCGGCGGATGTTGCGGGCCCAAGTGCGGGTTGGGCTCCCAACAAGAATCGAACAGCACGAACATCGGCCGGATGTGGTGGCGGGCGGCGATGGCGAGGAAGGTATTGATGCGGTCCTTGAAACCGGCCGGGTCCTGCTTCCACAGCAGGTCGTGCAGGAACACGCGCATGGTGTTCATGCCGATGGCCTGGGCCCAGCCCAGCTCTTGATCGATTTGCTGGGGATCAAAGGTGGCGGCCTGCCACATCTCCAACTCATTGATGGAGCCGCGGTTGATGTAGTCGGCGCCGACCAGCCAAGGCTGGCGGGCGTACCAAGCGTTGGCGCGGGCGGCGCTCCAGCGGCCCGACTGGGCCGCGAGCGGCAGGGCCAACACCGCTAGAATCAACAACCTTCGGATGGGCCGAGTCATGCCCCCCACCTTAGCAGCCGCGGTCGCCACGCCGCGAAAAAATCTTGCTCTCCTATGGTTGGCGCGGGCCCCTGCGCGGCTGCCCGGCCCGGCTGTAGCAGCGCCGGGCCGGTGCGCCGCGCTTCCCGCTTGTGAGCCGCCCCGCTGTGACAGCGCGGGGCGGCATGCTCACGCCGGCTTGGGGGCCCCGCGGCCCACCGCGGCGCTGCGCTGCTTCACTGCCGGGCGGGGCCGCGCCGAATTCGCTTCCCGGGGGCGCAGACGCGCCACTGGCGCGACCGCCCCTGCGGAATTACGACCACCCCTGTTCGCTTTCGCGCCGGTTTTGCCCGCAGGCAAAACGGCGCGAGCCCGTGCGAGGAGAATGCTGCCGTGCCAGTAGCCCGCCAGGTGAGCCGCGGGATCGAGCACCGTCACCTGCACGATGTAGCTTCCGGGCGCCAGGCTTCCCAACCCCAGAGTGAAGCGGATGGGGATGCCCCCCGCGCGCCCGGTCCGCCCGGTGACAATATTCTGCGTCGGTGTCTGATACACGCGCTGGCCGCCCTGGTAGACACCCACGTAGGCCTCGAGCGGCTGCATCAGGGCTGTTTCCGGCAGCACGCCCGGCGCCGCCGCGGCCGCCGCCCCCGGCGCGGGGAGATGCTCGTAGGCCTGCAGGAAGACATACATGGGCCGATCCTGGCGGAAAACCCGGACCACGCTCGGCAGCAGCTCTTCACCGTTCTCCACCAAGGGATTGCCCTTCTCCATCGGGTTCTTGCCGGCGTTCGCTTTGGCGTTGAACAGCGCGGCCGCCAGCGCCACCCTGGTGTCGCCGAGCACCACCGAGCTCAGCGGCAACTGCCCCGCCATCTGCATCAGGTTGGGGATGGTGAACGTCTTGATATAGGTCCCGATCCGACCGGTCTCATTGTCGCGCGCCAGCAGCTTGAGCGTATACGTCCCCGGCAGCACGGTGAAGCCGGTGTTGAACTCGATCGGTAGGCGCGCCAACTGTGCCGCCGTTCTGCTGTTCAGTTTCATCTTCACCTGGTCGCGCATGTTGGTGATGGTGTATCCGTAGGCGTCCTTCACCTCGCCGATGAAATCCATGGCCGAGGCTGCCGCGCCGCCGCGCTTGGCCAGCACCAGCTCGCTCCCCGGGATCTTGGCCGAGACCGGCACGAAGTACTCCGCCGAGTCGATCTGGAAGTAGTTGAGCTCGAGGTCCATGTTCAGATCGGTGATCGGGTTGGGCAGCCGGAGCGCGTCCTCAAGCTGCCGCTCCTTGTCGGCGGAGGTGAATTTGGCAAACACCTTGCCCGCGTAGTAGCCGGTGCGGTAAGCCAGTTTTTCTCCGCGCGCGGCGGGGAACGCGAGGCTCACCTGGATGCGCCGGTAGCTGCCATCGAGCTGGGCGTGGGTGGTGTAGTAGCCCAGGACATAGTAACCGCGGATGGCATCGCGCGCCGCCTCGATTCCGGCGGCCAAGTTGTTGCTGTCGAGCATCGCCTTGCCGCCGGTGTCCGCTCCCAGCGCAAAGAGCGTGTTCTGGGTGCGCGCCAGCCGGTTGGCCAAGGCCAGCGCCGCGGCGCCGTTGTACATGCCGATGCCGCCGGGCGAGCCCTGGCTGGCGTCGCCCAGCGGCGCGCTGGCGGTCAATCCGCGCGCGTCCACCGGATACAGCGCCACGTTGGCCTTGATCGCCGCGTTGGTCAGCGAAGTAAGTTGCGCCTGGTTGTTCACCCCGTTGAGCGTGATCCCGCTGGCGAAGTACACCAGTGCTTTCTTCTCGTTCAGGGGAGCCAGCATGTCCACCGCGGTCTGCAGAGCTGCCAGTTGGCGGTTGGTGTTGAAGACGTTGAACTCGCTGTTGTCCTGCCCGAAGGCGCTGCCATAATCTCCGCTGGCCGCGTCCTGCTCCTCCTGGCTCAGTCCCATCCCGGTCCCCACCACCAGCCGCGAGAGCGCCGCCTGCAGGGCGTCCCGGTCGCTGGTGAAGCCCTGGCCCACCTTGACCGCGGCGCCATTGTAATTCAGCACCGCCAACATGTCGGCCGGCTTCATGTCCCAGGCAACAAAGCGCTCCGCCGCCTGCAGCGCGCGCAACTGCTCTGCGACCTGCATGGAGGCCATGTCGAAGTACAGCACCAGCAACCGACGCCCGGCGTAGCGCGCGCTGCCCGGGCCGGCGGGCGCGATTCCGCCGCCGGCGCGCCGTCCGCCGGCTGCGTCCGCGCGCGGCCGGGCGGCCGCAGACGACTCTGCCCGCGCCGCTGCGGCATCATCAATCTTTTGGTAGTCGCAGAATGCAACCGTTTGCGGCAGCTTGTCCTCGCTGATGCGGAAATCCCTGCTCGTCAACCCCTCCACCGGCCTCCCGGCCGCGTCCGTCACCGTCACCGTTTCCACCACCAGCCGCGTCGTGGCCTGGAAGCGCTGCGGGGCCTGGCTCTGGGCCGGACGCTGGGGCGTCTGCGCCAAGGCCGCCGCCGCGGCCAGGACCACACCCAGCATGGCTGGCGTCGGCGGACCGAAGGGCGCGTTGTGCCAGGAAAAGCCGCGCATCGTCCGCCAGAACACGATCCATGGCCGCGGGTGCAACACCCTAGAAGCTCAGGCGCAGCGATGTCTGCACGCTGCGCATGGGGTTGGCGGACAGGGGCAGTCCAAATTGCGCACTGCCCACCATCACATCCCAGTTGGGAAAGCTGACGTGGTTGAGCACATTGGTGGCGTCCAGGCGGAGATCGAGGTCGACCTGGGAGGAAACCTGGAAGCTGCGTTGCAGCGCGGCGTCCAGGCTGAAGACGTTCGGTCCGGTGATGGAGTTGCGCCCGGCGTCGCCCCAGTTGCCGGGCGCCGGCAGGGCAAACGCCGCCGGGTTGAGATGCCGGCCCGCCGGCGCCGCCGCCACCGCCGCCCCAGTCAGGTCGGGACGGATGCCGGTCATGGCGGTTCCCGGAATCACCACCAGCGTGGCCGGGGTGAGCGGCAGCCCGCTGGCGGCGGTGAGCGCGGTGGTGAGCGTCCAGCCCTTGTACAGGGCTCCTTGCCAGCCGCGCAAGAGCCCCCCGCCGATCAACCCGACGCCGGTGGTGTACTGGGTTGCCATCGTCAGTTTGTGCCGCTGATCGAAGTTCGAGCGCGCCCATTCGGCGGCGGGATTGAGCCAGTTCTGCGCGACCGCTCCCAGCGCCGGGCTTGATCCCCCGAGCGCCTCGGCGTCGTCCATGGCGTGGCTGTAGGTGTACTGCAGATCGGCGGCCAAACCGCTGACCAAGCGCCGCTGCAGCCGCGCCGTGCCCGACTCCAGCGTCGAGGTTCCGTTCGAGGCCATGTAGACGAAACCAGCCGGACACGCCGGGCAGGGATTGGCCGACCCTGGCGGATAGGTGTTGGGCAAGAAACGCTGCGCTTGGTGGGAGCCGCGGTTGCCCAAGTAACTCAGCGTCATGGCCAATTCCCCGGGCAGGTCGCTCTGCAGCGAGGCATTCCAGGTCTGCAAGGAACCGACGCGGAAGCTCGGGTCCACCGCGAAGGTGTCCGTCCCCACCGCCGCGCCGCCGGTGAAGGCGCTGGCCAGGGTCAGCGGCGCGGCCGCCGAGTTCGACCGGCTCAAGCTGGTGGAGAGCGGCGCCTGCTGCGCCAAGGCCAGCGCCGGGCTCTGGTAGACGGAGGTGTTGGCATACACCCCGAAGCCGGCCCGCACCACCAGGGACGAGGCTGCCCAGGGGCGCCATGCCAGTGCCAAGCGGGGCTGCAGATGGGCGCGGTCCGGCCGCATCAGCGCGGCCGGATAGCTCGCCCCGCTCAACGGCCCGATGAGCCGGCCGCTTGCCACCACCGGCGCGGCGGCGGAAAAGTTCGGGCCCAAGTCGAGGTTCACCAGCCGCCCGTACAACTCCGTAATCGGCGCGCTGTATTCCCAGCGCGCGCCCAAGTCCAGCGTCAGGCGGTCGCCCACGCGCCAATCATCGACCAAAAACAAGTCGCTGCTGTTCTCACGCAGATACTTGTCGGCATTGCCGAAAGCGAGCGACGCGGTGTCGGGAATACCCTCCAGAAAATCCTGAAAATCGTTCCCGGTGGCCGCGCCATTGAAGAGAAAGCTGCCGCGCGGGTTCTGCTGGCGCAGTTGGTTGAACTGCAGGCGGCGGAAATCGCCCCCGAAGGTGAAGTTGTGCTGGTGATGGCTCCAGGAGAATGAAGCGCCGGAGGCGAGCGTCAGGTTGCGGTCGCGCATGGCGTTGCCGTCGGCCAGGGGCGAGATGCCGCGGGCAAAGGCCAGCCCGGGCGGGCCCCAATCTTGCGGGCTCTGGTCATTGCCGGCGATCCCTGCCGCACCCGAGATGTTCTGCCGGAGCGCGAAAAACGGCGCCAGCCGCACCGCACTGCGGCTGAAGTCCAGGGTAAAGGTTCCCCACAGGGTTCGCGAAAATCCGTGCCGCCAGTTCAGGAGGGTGCTGATCCCGAGATTGTTGCCGCGGTCGACGAACCCGAACAAATTGGGCGCATCGCTGCGGGTGGACTGCACCGCCAGCACCCCGGACACGAAGTTCCGCCCCGCCAGCCGCTTCATCGCCCGCAGCTGCAGTGCGTCCTGGTGCTGGTTGGCCACGAGCGCGGTCTGGTAGTTGTAGTGCGGGTTGCTGCCCAGGTTGGGCTGGGGAAACAGCGGCAAGAGCGCCGCCGCCTGCGGGCTGATCTGGGAAGCTGCCAGCACCGGACCGCCCAGCGCTGTCAAGTCGCCGGCGCGTTCCGCTGCGGTCGGCATCAGCCCGGCCTGGGTGGTGGCGTTGCGATTGGTCGAACGGGCATAGCTGACAAAGACCATCGGCGCGTTGTTGGTGTTGAACAGCCGCGGAAGCAACAGCGGCCCCCCGACCTGCAACGATGCACCCAGGTCGTTGTAGCCCGGCTTGGCGGTGTTCTGTCCGCTCAGCGAGTAACTGCGCGCATCCAGCCCTGAATTGCGCCAGGTCAGGGCGAAATCGCCGTTGTACAACAGCCCCGGTCCGCGCCGG
>Ga0307373_10006219_pt1 | contig 19091 bp, 27 predicted proteins | sample OX2MG_FD_202534 | JGI IMG/M metagenome (GOLD analysis project Ga0307373, IMG submission 202534) | Soil microbial communities from Risofladan, Vaasa, Finland - OX-2 | ecosystem: Environmental > Terrestrial > Soil > Coastal area > Acid sulfate soil | place: Finland: Risofladan, Vaasa | collected...
GTGGTATTTACAATCCCACACCGTATGACTTCCGCGTTTGTAGTCTTCCATCTCCTCAGCATAAACTACCTACCTATCCTTCGCCTAAAGGCGAGGGATTTACCGATCCCCTATCGGGGACTTTAAATCCAGTTAGCATTGATTTACCCGCTGCCCGGATGCTCCAGGAGTTCCAGTTCGTCCAGGGCGAGTACGGAATGCGCATACGCGCCGCCGGCGCGCATCTCGGCCGCCACCCAGATGGCTTCCATGACCTCCTTGGGTGTGGCGCCACAACGGTGGGCAGCTCGGGTGTGGCCGCGTATGCAGTAAGGGCATTGGGTGGTGTGGGCCACAGCCACGGCGATCAGCTGTTTGATCTTCTCCGGCAACGCACCATCGCTGAACACCGCCTTACCGAACGCCTGGAAGGCTTCCAGTTGTTTGGGCGCCAGCGCTTTTCGGCGTGCTGAGGTCTCTGGCGATGGTACTGGAAAAATTGCTTGAGTCATGATTTACCTCCACTGATGGTTGTCACTTCCGCAGGCTGCGGTGCAGGAAAGCTGCCAGCACCACCGCCTGGTTGCGTTCTTCATCATGCGCACCAAACAGGATAGTCACAGTGCTGTGTACTTTGATGATGTCCCGCAGAGTCTTTATCGCTGCTTTGTTGGCGCGCAGTTCGGCTGTGTAACGACGTTTAAATTCCGGCCATCTCTCTGGCACGTGACCGAACCACTGCCGCAGTCTAGTGCTCGGCGCCACTTCTCGGTCCCAGTAATCCACCGCAGCCTTCATTTTGGTCATGCCACGCGGCCATACCCTATCCACCAATACCCGATAACCATCACGGCTGGTGGCCGGCAGATACACACGTTTCAGTATGAGTGTCGTCATAATCGAGCTTCCATTTTGCGCTACAATCGAATCTTCAGTGCTCGCGTTCCGCCATCTGTCTCTTGATGAGTGCAATCGCGCGGCCAGGATTCAGACCCTTGGGGCAGGTGTTGGTGCAATTGAGGATGGTGTGGCAGCGATAAAGCTTGAACGGATCCTGCAGGGAATCCAGGCACTCTCCCTTGGCTTCATCGCGGCTATCTGCGAGCCAGCGCCAGGCCTGCAGCAGAATTGCGGGACCGAGAAAGCGATTGCCGTTCCACCACCAGCTCGGGCAACCGCTGGTACAGCAGAAGCACAGAATGCATTCGTAATAACCGTCCAGCTGTGCGCGTTCTTCGGGAGTTTGCAGGCGCTCACGATCGGGTGGTGGTGAAGCGGTTTTCAGCCACGGCTCGATGGACGCATATTGGGCAAACACATACGTCTCATCTGGCACCAGATCCTTGATGACTGGCAGGCTGTTGAGCGGGTAAATTTTGACAGTGCCCGGTATATCCCTGATGAAGCGTGTACAGGCCAGCCAGTTGGTGCCGTCCATGTTCATGGCACAACTGCCGCACACGCCTTCACGGCAGGAACGGCGAAACGTCAGACTGCTGTCGATTTCGTTCTTGATCTTAATGAGCGCGTCCAGCACCATCGGGCCACAACCATCCAGGTCAATATAAAAAGCATCCATGCGTGGCGACTCACCGCTGTCAGGATCATAGCGATAGACCTCAAATTTCTTGATCTGCTTGGCATTTGCGGGCCGCGGCCACTGTTTGCCTTTGCGTATGCGTGAGCCGGCCGGCAGGCCGAAGGAGCGCGTTGGGAAATGCAAGGTGCGAGGGAGGATTCGGTGTGGCATATGCATCATGCTGCTTAGTCCTCAGGCAAAATATGTGGCGTCCATGGGTAAGCTGTCCGCGCGCATGAAGTACTCATTCAGATATTTCTCGCCTTCATCACAGAACAACGTTACCACCGTGTTCAATTCAGGATGATTCTCGCGAATCCGCTTGGCGGCCAGAAAGTGTGCACCGGAACTCGGACCGCAGAACAGGCCATGCTGCCGCGCCAGAGCGCGCATGGCCTGTACCGCTTCGGCACTCGACACCGTGAGCACCTGATCTACCAGAGCCTGGTGGCGCGCGAAGATGCCCGGCACGAAGCCGTCGGAAATCCCCTCGATCTGGTGCTGTGCGATCTCGCCGCACAACAGCGTGCAGGACTCGGAAGGCTCCATAGCGAACAGCCGTACTTCGGGATTCACCGTGCGGAATGCCTGGCCCACGCCCACCAGCGTGCCACCGGTGCCTACGCCCATCACCAGTGCATCCGGAAGCACGCTGGCGGGCATTTGCCTGAGGATCTCTGGACCCAATAATAGGCGGTTCTCTTCTACGTTCCATTCGGATTCGAACTGATGCGGGCAGAAATAGCCGGGTAGTGCGCCAAGTTCGCGGGCTTTCTGCAAGGCATCGTTTACGTGGAAGCGTCCACAAAACAGTACTTCGGCGCCATAGGCACGGGATATCGCGACACGCTCGCTGGACATGCCCTCCGGCATCACCACTAGCATGTGATAGCCCTTGACTGCCGCCACCAGGGCGAGCGCGTTACCGGTATTGCCGCTGGTGGCTTCCACCACGGTGTCACCGATGTGCAGCAGACCCTCGCGCTCCGCCCTCTCCAGCATGTACTTGGCGATACGTGCCTTGATGGATCCGGAAGGGTTCAGAAATTCGAGCTTGGCAAATACACCATCAACTTCCACGAGCGGCGTATCACCGATCGCGTCGAGGATATTGGCAGAGATACCAGGATAGCGTGCCGCCATACTAAACCTCGATTCGCTGTCTGTGACGCTTACTGACTACGGAACCGCCCATAGTCCAGGATGGTGGATCGCTGGCAGGAAAAGTTCCATCCAGCTCCATGTCTATCATTCTTTCACATTCATCAATAATTGTGCTTGCTACAGCTTTAGCTGTTTGCCTTACTTGCGAATACTGAACTGTCGGTCGTGCATCATCTGTAGCTGGAGGAATAATATGTGTGCGCAAATAATGTTTATAAAATAAATAAGACATGATGAAGGCCTTCCGGTACTGTGGAGTGGAAGCGTAATGTTGAGGGTTGAGAACTACCTGGCGATAGACCCGCAGTGTTTGGTACGCATAAGCACACGCGGCGTCCTGTCCGCGTTCTCGCACAAGCCCAGCAATAATAATTTCATCCGTGGTCTTATCCATTAAGACCCACATTATCACGTTCCAGCACGCGCTCGGCGCGATAACTGGAACGTACCAGGGGACCAGCCACTGCCTCGAAGAACCCTTTGGCAAGTGCGAGGTCGCGATAAATTTTGAATTGTTGTGGCGTCACAAAACGGACGACCGGCAGATGATTGGGTGTCGGGCGTAGATACTGACCGAGTGTCACAATATCCACACCTGCTGCCCGTATGTCAGTTAACGTGCAGTCGATCTCCTCGTCAGTTTCCCCGAGTCCCAGCATCAGACTAGTTTTGGTGAACACCTCGGGGTGATCGCGTTTAGCAAAGGCCAACACTTCAAGTGTCTGTCTGTAGCGCGCACGTGCATCCCGCACAGTATGAGTCAGCCGTTCCACAGTCTCGAGATTCTGCGCGTAAGTGACCACGCCTGCCGCCAGGACCGTGGCCACGGATCGCTGGTTTCCCGCAAAATCAGGTGTCAGCGCCTCCACTGCCGTTTGCGGGACACGTTTATGGATGGCGCGGATGCAGGCGGCGTAATGTGCCGCACCGCCATCCGGTAGATCATCACGATCCACGGAGGTCAACACCACATATTTGAGGTTCATTAGAGCCACCGCGTCGGCGACATGCGCAGGCTCGTCGATATCCAATCGACCATGGGGGTTGCCGGTATCTACGGCACAAAACTTGCAGGCGCGCGTACATACGGATCCCATGAGCATAAGTGTGGCGGTGCCGCGACCCCAACATTCCGCGATGTTAGGGCACAGAGATTCCGCACACACTGTATGCAGTTTGTGACTGTGCACAATATCGTGTACGGCTTGATAATGTTCGCCTGCAGGCACGCGTACCCGCAGCCAAGGCGGTTTATGGCCCACATCCAGGAGTGCAGCGTTCGAATTCGGACGCAGGCCGCGCCGGACGCCGCGCACACCCTCCTCCGTTTGGAATTTCTCCCCATTCAACACAGTATATTTTTCAATGCTGGACATGACTTGCGCGCACTTTTACACCACGAAGTTACGGATTAGCCTAGCCTCACGGTTTGTTTGCCGCCTTGATATTCATCAAGGCGGTGTCTACGAGTTGGGCGAAGGATAGGTAGCACATTAAGGACCTTCGGATCGTTAATTTCAATGATGCACTATCCCGATTATTTTGATGCAGCACCGGTTATCACTCTCTACGACCCGCTGGCGGAGTTTCTGGGAGCCGTAGAAGGTGGCGTGATGCAAAACCGGTATCTTGATGTGGTCAAGCTCTCTGGACATTCCTGTCCGACTGTTGCTTGCGCATTCTTAATGACACGCGCGGCACTCTATGCCTTGTATGCGGAAAAGCTCCCTGTTCGGGGAGAGATCTGTGTCGATTTTCGGGATACACAGACAGAGGGCACTACGGGCGTGGTGGCCAATGTGCTGGCCCTGATCACTGGCGCAGCCGGGCCGGGTGGCTTCAAGGGCATTGGCGGACGTTATCACCGCAACGGGCTGCTGGGTTTCAGTGCGCACATTGACGGAGAGATCCTGCTGACACGCACCGACACGGGTGCAGCGGTGGAGGTTTCGGCGAACCCCGAGCGGATTCCGGCTGATTCCCGTCTAGCGAAACTGCTGGCGGCGTAGCTGGCTGGCGCCACAACTGAAGCGCGGCAAACTGAATTCCGCGACCTGTGGCAGTCGCGTGTGCGGACACTGTTGTTAAACCACGCCGATGATCCGGAGGTGATCACTGTCCGTGTGTCGCCTGGCGACCCGCAACTTAAATACCATCAAGGTCGTACGGCCACGGGAGGCATGTCATGACCACCGATAATTTGAATAGGAAGCAGTCCATCGCTCACTGGTTCTCCGTCGGCCGAATCGGCGATATCGCCGACCGAGAAAGCCGCGTGATTGACGTGAATGGTACCGAAGTGGCGGTTTATAACCTGGGTGGTCGCTATTACGCCATCGAGGATTGCTGCAACCACGATGGCGGCGATATCTCGGGCGGTTGGGTGGAGGATGATGTGGCCGTCTGTCCGCGGCATCTTGCGCGCTTTTCGATTCGAACTGGGGCGGTACTGGCGGGTCCCGCCTACGAGAATGTGCATAGCTTTCCGACGCGGGTGCACGACGGCGAGATCCAGGTCCGCGACGATCGCAACTGAGAACTCTATGCCTGTCGTCAGTGACCGCCTCTCACGTTGGACCTTGCTGATTTTTACCTGTGCGCTGGTCAATTTTTTGCTCGCGCAGGTGGCGATCGTAGCAGGTTTTACTTGGCCCAGTGTTTCGTATAGCAATGGTATGACACTTGTCGCAGTGCATCTCATGACTATCGGTTGGCTGACTCTGCTGATGTTTGGTGCATTGTTTCAGTTCGTGCCAGTGATCACCGGTAGACCGCTACGCCATCAATGGTTATCGATGGCAACCCTGATATTCGTAGAAGCGGGTCTGATATGTATGCTCGCTGGGTTCCTGGTGCTGGATCACGATTACCCATACCTCATCGACTGCCTCCCGCTCGGAGGTGCCCTGGTGCTGATGGGTAGCTTGTTCGCAATCGTGAATGTGATGACACCCTTGCTGAGGACACAGCCACACCCATTGCCAGGGCGCTTCGTGCTGGTTGGGCTCGCGTTTTTACTGATGACGATTCTGCTGGGATTGCTGCTTGCTTTGAGCCTTAGCATCCCAGTATTTACACCGTATGTGTTGCCGCTATTAGCCGGTGGCCCTGGCTATCATATGCTCGCGGGTCTTGGAGGCTGGTTCACGCTCACCGCTATGGGCGTGAGTTACAAACTACTGCCCATGTTCATGCTGGCACCGGAAGATCGCGGCTGGTGGGGCGAAAGTGTGTTGCAGCTCAGCGTAGCCGGATTTGTTCTGTCGGTGGGCGCCGGCTTATTGCAACTGTGGTTTAGGCAGGCAGAGTTTTTGAGCCTCATGCAATATCTCGGCTGGCTTGCGGTTGCGATTGCTGTTGTGGTGTACCTGATTGATGTAGTGCATCTGTACCGTACGCGTAGACGCGCACGCATCGAACTGCACAACCGTGCCGCTTTTGGGGCCTTTCTGAGTCTGGCTGCGGTACTTGTCATCGCCGTCATTTTGATTGTTGACCACCGACTCGCTGCACAGGCGCCGGCGCTCACGTTACTTATACTATTCGGCTGGCTTTCCGGTCTCGGCCTCACTCAGCTTTACAAAATCGTGCCGTTCCTCACCTGGATCACACGATACGGCCATCAGCTCGGCCGCGGTGCAGTGCCACGAGTCCAGGACCTGGTGGATGAAACTCGCACTTCACCCTGGTTTGTCATTTATTTTTCCGGTGTGGCACTTGCCACGGTGGCTGCTTTCACCAGCACCGCATATATGTGCCGTGTGGGTGTGGCGTTGAGCCTGCTCGCCACACTCGGAGTGACATTCGAATATTGGCGTGCCTGGCGTGGTTACTACGCGGGGCGCGCTAAGCGCATGGTGCCCGAGATTCCACCGTTCCTAACTAAAGGAGGACATAGCTTATGACTGTATCTGAACCGTTGACACTCGATGTACGCGAAGAGCTGCGTAGTGGTGGAGAACCACTACCACGGATCATGGAAACGGTGAATCAGTTGGTACCTGGTCAGCCGCTGCGCTTGCTGGCCACCTTCGAGCCCCTGCCTTTGTACGTGGTGCTCGCCCGTAAGGGTTTTGGCCATCAGGCAACGCACCGCGGGGTGAATGATTGGGAAGTGTTGTTCACGCCCGGGAGCGTGGATCCGCACTCAGCAATAAGTAAGAAGATGCAAAAACCGACGGCGGTTTCTACTGACGATTGGCCTGAACCCAGCGCGTTTCTGGACAACCGTGGTTTGGAACCACCCGAACCCATGGTTCGTATCTTAGATTCACTTGAACATCTTGCTCCGGGAGAAGTGCTGGAAGCCATCAACGAGCGAGAGCCAGTGTTCCTGTATCCGGAGCTGGAAGCACGCGGTGCAACTATTCATACCGACAAGTATGGCGATGGCGTGCATTTACTGATTCGCCGCGGAGCCTAATGCATGTGCACCCAGACCCCACCGAGCCGCGAATACGTGTTGGATGCCATGCATGAGGTAATTGACCCAGAACTTGGTTACAACATAGTAGATATCGGCTTGATCTACGGTCTCGAGATCGAGGACGACCTCATCAAGGTCACTATGACCATGACCACGCCCGGCTGCCCCGCCCAGGACTACATCATGTCGGGCGTCAAGGAGCGTGGACAGCGGATTCCTGGGGTGCGAGACGTGAATATCCATCTGGTATGGGATCCACCCTGGGCACCGCAGAAGATGACACCCATCGCCAAAGCCCATTTTCACATCGAGGACGATACGCCGTGAATGATCTTGCGAGCCCGGACAACGCACTCGCGATACTCAATCGGCTGTTCATGCAGGCCTTGCTGGCATTAGGCGGAGCCGGTGAGCAGGAACACGCTTGCCGGCTGGCAGCCGCCGGCTGGACGGCTCTGCGTCAGCGACATCCACGCGAGGCCGAACGCCTTAATGGAGCCTTGCATGCACTAACTAGTACCACCCACCCCTCCCACACTGGAGATACACATGTCCGAACCAAAGCTACTTGACGTCCGTATGCTCATACCTGCAGAGCGCCACCGGCTGATTTTCGAAACCTACGAGAACCTGAATCCCGGGGAGAGCTTCCTGTTGGTGAATGACCATGATCCAAAACCGCTTTATTACCAGTTCGAGGCCGAACACAACGGTCAGTTTTCATGGTAGTACGTATTGCAGGGCCCGCAAACATGGCAAGTGGAGATTAGCCGAGTCTGAGTGACCATATCGAGTACTGGCCGCGGCGGTTTGAGGCCCCCGCGGCTGGTCTTCAAGATTACAAGGTATTGCATCGACCCTGGTATGAGCGCATAAAAATCGGATATCATGCTGCCTGATATCGGGCTCTCTATAATTCTCTGATCTAAACGTCCATACGCCTGATCAAAAGTTTCCACTAAGCTTTATTGTGAGGACTCCGATACGACTAGCGACGGCATCCGCACCAGCATGCGTTGGAAACGTCGCTGTCGGCTTTGATTTTCTTGGGCATACCATCATCGCCCCGGAAGACCGAGCCACGGTTCGACGCATGCGCGAACCGACGGTGCGCATTAAAAATATACACGGAATTTCCGGATCTGTTCCGCTGGCACCGGAACAAAATACAGCTGGTGTAGCGCTGATTTCCCTGCGCCGCAGGCTCGCTCTGCCCTTCGGCTTTGAGCTTGAGCTCAGAAAAGAGATCCCACTGGCATCGGGTATGGGTGGTTCAGCTGCTTCCTGCGTCGCCGCATTGGTGGCCGCCAACGCCGTTCTCGATACACCGGTAACGCTAGATATTCTGTATCAGTCTGCGCTTGATGGGGAATCACTGGCCAGCGGTGCGCGTAACGGTGACAACGTGGGCCCGATGCTTTACGGCGGCCTGGTGATTGCGAGCTCTGACAAGGTCATACCGGTACCCGTCCCGCCGACTCTGCATTGCGTGTTAGTCCACCCTGACATTGAGATCGAAACACGCCAAACCCGTCAGTTGCTGAAAGCTCCTTATTCTTTGACAGACATCGTGCGGCAAACCACCAGCCTGGCGATGGTGTTAACCGGATGCTTTCGTAACGATATGAGCCTGATTCGCGCGGGTTTGTCGGATCATCTGGTTGAACCGCGACGCGCACCATTGATACCGGGATTCGGGCGCGTCAAGAGCGCCGCTTTGGAAGCCAATGCCCTCGGTGTCAGCATTTCCGGCGCTGGCCCTAGTGTATTCGCCTGGTTCACAACCGAATCGGAAGCAAAAGAAGCGGTGGAACCCATGCGCCGTGCCTTTGGTCACCACGGCATCAGCAGCAACGCCTGGGTATCACCGGTAGCAGGCCCAGCTGCACATATTGTTGAATGAATGCCATATTACATTTATTGGATAACGTGCACTGCGTTCGCTAGCAATGCAGCCATCAGATGTTGACTCACTTCCGCAGGCAAGTGTCCACTTAACTCATCATATAACCCCTTTTCCTCGCGCTCGTGGTGGTGCTCAAGCACATTTTTAACGGTCTTTTCCTCATCCAGTAGGCCAATGAGCATGGCTGGCTTGACGCCTCGACGGCGGATTGCCGCCAGGCGCGCCCGCGCCGTATCCACCAATTCTTCCAGCCGCCGGTGCACGGCTGTATACACCCGTGCCTCCCAGCGCACTGCGCTGGTTGAACCTGCAACGCAATAGGGCAGCAAGATGTGATCTTCAATGTGTATGTGCGCTGCAAGCCGCTGTTGATAAAACTCCAGGAGCCGCATGGCTCGTGCCCACGAGCGGTTCACCAGCATCTCCTGATGCAGCAAAAACAGCCGATCGAGCCTTGTATGCTCGCGTTTGAGAATGGTAAATGGATCATCGCCACTCGACATGTCAGAAACCGTGGCTGCCGGCTACAGCACCGGCGATAATGACCAACGCAATTAAAAGCATGAACGTATGGAAGCGCTGCATGCGCCGCCATACACCGGCCTCGTCAGAAGCCCCTCGCATAGTGCGCTTCAGGATGCCTATCGGTTCCAACACGAACAGCAGCACCGCAAATAACACCCAGTACAGGATCATGGCGTCCAGCCACCAAAACGCCAAATGCACAAGCCAGTACCAGGCATCCAGCCGCCAAAGCAAATACAACCCCGAAATCCCCACGAGGATCACCGCCATCCGTGCCTGTGGTGCGAAGCGGTTTTCAATCTCGTGAAAAGCAGCCCGTGGATCGTTGCCCATACCATGACGCACCGCCGGCAGGAATACGGTGGTGACGAATGCCAGCCCGCCGATCCACCACAGCACAGCTAGCACATGTACGGCTATCACAATACCAAGTCCAGTCATGAAAATGAGTGTTACACTCCGGCTTAATGACTGCCTTGATCTGTATCAAGGATATAGTTGCATGCGCGCTTATCATCCAATCGGTGGCCAGTAGCCAGACTGCAGGTTTGTCCGCACGACAGTCCGATGCGATAACTTTCTATCATCATAGACTTGCGACTAAGATGTTTGACAAATGATAACTACAGATTCCATAGGTCAGGAGTGACTGATCATCTTCATTTCGAACTACAAGTAACAGCCCCGTTTCGTCTTGACTTCACGGTGACAGTGCTGCAGCGCTCGCCTCAGAACACGCTGGATCGGTGGGATGGACAGCATTATCGCCGACTGATGATCTTCGGATCTACGCCGCACGAGGTGTGCGTTAGCCAGCTGCAAACACCCCATACGCCGACCCTTGACATAGAGGTGTCTGCGTCCCGCATTGAGTCGAACGCACGAGAACAAACCATTTCAGGACTGCGACACGCATTGGGCTTGCAGATCGATTTGGTACCATTCTATCGGATGGCAGAGCATCACCCACGTCTAATGGCGCTTGTGCAACCCTTTATCGGAATGCGACCATCATGCTTTCCCACACTTCATGAGGCACTAATCAGTGCCGTGGCCTGCCAGCAGATTTCCCTATCAGCCGGTATACAAGTCCTCAACAGGCTCGTTGAAAGGTATGGAGCTGTGGCCCATTACCCTGCACCGTCACGGGCTTTCCCTCTACCCGATACAATGGCACAACTGAAGCCAACAGACTTGCGTGCCCTGGGATTCAGCACGCAGAAGGCACAGACCATCATCAGGCTCAGCCACCTGGCGATCGAAGGAAAATTGCGTCAGGAAGATTTTGAAACTATGGGTAATACAGCTATTCACCATCGCTTATGTGAGATATCTGGTATCGGCCCATGGACCGCAGACTATGTGCTACTGCGTGGATTCGGACGATTGGATGTCTTTCCCGGCAAGGACTCCGGCGCTCTGAACGGTATCAAAGCGTGGCTAAACCTCAAACATATTCCCGATCAGAAACAGCTGCAACGGATTTTTACTCCTTGGCGTTCTTACGCAGGTATGATTTATTTTCACTTGTTACTTAGGAAACGATTCCTGCAAATTAGGAGCTATTGATGCTGGTTTCTGTATTCAGTCATTACAATCGGTGCTTACGATACCAGCTTCTGCTGGAGACGACTAACTTAAATTCGGCCACAGGCAGCGATAGCATAGAAAGTCGGTAATAACATTTATCGATTCAAAGCAGAGTTTTTCAAAGCCAGAAATTCAGGTACTTGCATCATCGACGGCCCAGCCGCCTTAACAGGGCAGCGATCTGCGGGCCAACCTGCAGAAGCTCTGCGCGGTGTGCACGTGTAAGCTGCTCAAGCACATCTTCGGCACGCCTAGTAAGTACGATCTGTATGCGGCGATGGTCCATATTTGTAGACATGCGCCGGACCAACCGCCCCTTTGCCAACCGATCTACTAATCCAACAGCGCTATTGTGACGGATGTGCAAGCGGTCGGCCAATTGACTGATGGACGGATGGTCAGCAGCACGGAATCCTTTAATAGCGAGCAAAGCCTGGTGTTGCTGCGGTGTCAGCCCGCAGGTGCGGGCAAGGTCTTCACTAACCTTCAAGAAGTGGCGCAAGGCCGAACGGAACTCCGCCAGCGTGGCGTATTCGGCATCACTGACCCGCCGCATTGCCCCGCTAATCGTCATACGGGTGGATAGTCGCTTCGCCATGTCCGTTGTTTTATATCGTATTACGATATATTATAAGCTGATTCACGATATCCTGCCATTCTACTTTCAACAATGTAAGGAGTCCGCGTCGCCAGGTAGTCTAGTGATACCTACTTACAAAAGTTTGCTGCTGATGAAAGCTAATAAGTTAGCCTCGTGGGTATTTATTCACAGGACCATTTTTAGGTTATCCCCACATGCTTGGCAGACTGATTAATATCGGGGATAGACTATTTCCAAGACACATCGTTTTTCATCTACCTCACATTTCGAGAATGCAGTCTTCTATCTAGGATAGGTTTAACAAAAATTGTTCATAGGGGAATCCGGCCGCATCCCTCCTCCAGCCATATTAATGATCCACAGTAATTATTGAGCTTCGATACCGTGACTAGTGATTCTTCATCTAAGACTGCGCTGCGCGTGCCAGACCGACTTGGTGATTTCGACGTGCGTCCGCGCATGCTGCTCATTTGTGGGTTGGCTCTGCCGGTGGGCGCGGTAGCCGCTGTAGTCGCGGATGCACTGCTCAAGCTGATCGGACTCATCACTAATGCGGTGTTCTACCAGCGCTTCGCAACCAGTTTGGTAGCTCCGGGTGCCGGACACCATAGCTGGTGGATCATACTGGTGGCACCGGTCATCGGCGGATTGATCGTCGGGGTCATGGCGCGCTATGGATCCGATGCCATCCGCGGCCACGGCATGCCGGAGGCGATCGAGTCCATCCTGCGCGGCGGCAGCAAGATCAAACCGCGGGTGGCGCTTCTTAAACCAGTTTCAGCGGCCATCACCATTGGAACCGGCGGGCCGTTTGGCGCTGAGGGGCCGATCATCATGACCGGTGGAGCCTTCGGTTCGCTCATGGCCCAAACCCTGAGACTCACGGCTGACGAACGCAAGACTTTGCTGGTGGCTGGAGCGGCGGCAGGTATGGCGGCAACTTTTAATGCGCCGCTGGCATCCATCCTGTTGGCCGTTGAACTTCTATTGTTCGAGTTCCGGCCACGGTCATTCGTGCCGGTCTCAATCGCGGTGGTCGTAGCCACCGCTCTGCGCTGGGAACTGCTTGGGTTCCAGCCCTTGTTTCCAACCTCACACGCGCTTCCGCCACTGGTGTTCCCTGTCCTGCTTTTGTGCGCGGCGGCAGGAGTGGTTGGCGGCTTCATTGCCTGGCTGGCCACCTCGCTCGTCTATCTATCCGAGGATACATTTCGCAAGCTGCCGATCCATTGGATGTGGTGGCCTGCGATCGGTGGTTTGATCATCGGTGTGGGCGGGCTGTTCGAGCCGCGGGCACTCGGCGTCGGCTATGACGTCATTGGAACACTGCTGGCGGGCAAGGCAACCCTGGCGCTCATCATCGGCATTCTGATCGTCAAGACCCTCATCTGGAGTTTATCGTTAGGCTCCGGCACCTCCGGCGGGGTGCTGGCTCCGGTCTTCATGATCGGTGCCGCACTCGGCTCGCTGCTCGCCTATATCTTTCCACCGGTGGCACCCGGCTTCTGGGCCCTCATGAGTCTGGCCGCAGTGGTTGGCGGGGTCATGCGCAGCCCGCTCACTGGCGTTGTTTTTGCCATGGAGCTGACCCATCAGTGGGATGCCGTGATGCCGCTGGTTGTGGCCTCAACCGTGGCGTATCTGCTGTCGGTGCTGGTGCTGAAACGCTCGGTGCTTACCGAGAAAGTGGTGCGCCGCGGCACCCATCTGACCCGTGAATACACCGTGGACCCACTCGAAGTCTTCCTGGTCGGCGAAGTCATGCCGCGCAACTTCGTGAGCTTCCGCACGGGTACCAGCCTGCATGTCGCGGCTACTGAGGCGGCCGGCGCCTGGTCCGGTAGCGGCAAGCGCAAGCTCGAACATGGACAACGGCTTTACCCGGTGCTCGACAGCTATGATCACATGGTCGGGCTGATCACGCGCCACCAGTTGCTGGATGCAGGGATAGAACTGGCCGGCACACCGGCTACAAAGCTCGACGAAGTAATGATCCGCGAGATGGTGCTTGGCTACCCGGACATGACGCTACGCGAACTGGTGAACTTGATGGCAGAGCGAGGTATCGCCAACCTGCCGATCGTCGAGCGCGACGATCCGCGCCGGGTACTGAGCGTGATGACCTTCGAGCATGTGCTCCAGGGGCGGCTGTTCGACCTGAACGAAGAGCGTAAGACCGAACGCGTGCTCAATCTGCCTCTCATCCGCGCCGTGCGCGGCGGCATGATCCTGATGCGCCGCCGCCGCAGCTGAAACCGGGCCGCCAGCGTGAATATCGCGCTTGCCGTTGACCTCGTGGCATTCACCATCTTGTTGGCACTATCAGCGCTGGTACGCTCACGCTTCAAACATCACCGCTACTCTGCTACTGCCGCCTTTGGCATGGTGATGGCCATCGGCATCTTCACCGACTTTTCCCTGCCCCAGTTACCATTTTACTCGCCGCTTCTGGCGCGGCTGGTGACACTCGAATTGCTGGTGATCGGGCTGTTCCTCACCAGTTCCTATATCAGCTCGGCGCTCAACCACCACTTTCGCATGCACGTCGCGCACCCGCTACGGCGCTTCGCCATCGGCACCTGGGTGGCGGGCACTGCGCTGCTCTCGGTTCTCGTCACACATACGCTACCAGAAATGCACTTGCTCGATACGACACTCGCAATCGTCGCCATCGTCGTATATTTGCCCTATGTCGCCCTGTTTGTGCACGGCTACTATAAATTACTCCGCCACCCACTCAAGCAAAACGCCAACGGCGTAATCCTGCTGGCGACCGTCTCCACACAGTCCATCGTGATCGCTCTACACAGCGTTTTTGCGGACAGCTTTCCCATTAATGTGGCCATCGGCCTGGTCGCCTTTGACATGATATTTTTGTGTTCTGGATTGGTACTTGTCGCGCTGCATTACTACACCATCCGCAGTTGGCTGCTTGCGATCGAATGGAAAAACGCCAACTGCATCGTGCACGGCGCCGTCTCCATTACCGGCCTCACCCTGGTGCTCACCTCGAACTTCGGTCCCGAGGTGCTGCTTGACGTGTGGGAAATCGCATTGGTGCTGTTCGTAATCATCGAGACCCTGGAATTTGTGCGTCTGTGCGAACGCGAGTACAGCCAGGGCTTACGCAAAGGCCTGCTGGTATATGACGTCACACAATGGACGAGAAATTTCACCTATGGCATGTTTTATGCCCTCAGCCTGGCACTTTACCGCCACCTGGCCATGGCTTCCACGTCTGCCAGTAACTTCTGGTATTCGTCACTGCGCGTCATTGTCGAATGGGGTCAATACGTGGTACTGGCCTTCCTGCTCATCGAGGTCGCCATCTTTCTCCGCGCCCGTTTACACCTCTTCTGGCACAGCGCATACCTGAGTCAGGGATAAGAAGCTGACGTGCTCATCGCTCTAATTGAACAGGCTAGAACTCACTCGCACAGACATTTCTGAGACGCCGCATAAATTGATTACCTGCTCACCTTTAGAAAAAAACCAATCTGATAAATATAATCAGCTGCACCAATCCGTGAGAAAATCCCACCACTTTTAGAAAGCACCCGCTGATTGCGGGAAATCTGCCATCTCATTAGAATAGGGGCGCTAAAGTTTGACAGTTAAAGAGGACGTTCAATCATGACGTCATCAAAACACAGCAATCAGCAGGTGGATAACAAGCGTCTAGCCGAAGCCGTGCGTAAAGCTTGTCTGCAGGCCGCCCGCGAGGGCTACGAATCAGCGGCCATGAGCGGACTGTGCCATGAAGGTGCGATGGAGTCTTCTTTGGATGCCATCCAAAGACTGGATCTGGAGCAAGTGGTGCGGGCAACAGTGTCTGCATCTGGTGAAAAAGCCTGAGCTTCACCCGCGGTTTAGCAGCCAATTACATTTTGTCTATCCCTGATTGTTGCGCATGCTTGGGTGCTGGATAGATAAGCTGGCCTTTCCTGACTTTCAGAAATGGCGTCAATCGATGCGGGTGGGCTGTTTTCCGGCTCATAATATCTCGTACCAGCCAGCCTTTCTTTATAAGTGCATCAGCGATCAGAGAGCGATGGCATCGCCAGGGTACAGCTTCAGCGCACATGATTGCCGTGTACCTGGCGCCTGCAGTCTTTACAAGCGCTGCCAGCCCCGCCTCAAATTCCACGCTGGCCATGTAGTCTGCATATCCCCGGAATGAAGCATTGTGCCAGCCGAGATTCAGCGAATCCTTTTTTGTATGGCGTAGGCCACCGAGCCGCTTTATATGTTTGTACTTTATCCGTACACGCTTTAAGGATTCCTTGAGCGTATCGGAATTAAATTGTGGATTGTGGCGTGACTTGGGGATCGATCTGATATCGACAATTTCTTTAACGTCGTGTGCTTGCAACAGTTCCACAAATTCATCGATTGAGTGGGTAGAATGACCGATGGTGAATATGACCGCGGGTTTCTTCATGCTGCAATCGTAGCACTTTGCATATGTCTTCGTTGCTGAATATAAATGTACCGCATAGTTTTACGGGATTTACGATTCAGATGCTACAAAAGTTTGGCGTCTGAGCCATTAAATCAAGTTTATGACCTATGGGCTATGCGAGCTGGAAGAAAAGAACACCATAGATCTACATCTACGCGTGCTGTGTACTGTGCGTGTATACACGAAGTTGCCATCAGGGTTTGTGACAAATTTTGAAATTATGGATGAATGCTGCCATCCATGGGTTGACCCACGGGATACAAAAATTACAGCATCCATCACTGTCTTTGAAACACTTCTGGCTTACCACGTATACGCCCAACAGACAGATAAAGGTTAATACAGCCACGCTGTATAAATGAGATCGGCACCTGGCGAGGCTGAAGCACCAGCCACTGTGCTCTACCAGCCCATAGCTGTGGTGATCCTTATTGACTTCCAGATTATCAATAGCTATAGTAGCTGCCTGAACAACTACTAATTGACCTACGGATGGAAACAGTCGCATTACTACAAGAATTGGGATTTACGGAGTACGAAGCTCGGGCCTACTTAAGCTTAGTGCGTGCTGGCAGTCTCAACGGTTACGCGCTGGCAAAAGCGTCTGGTCTGCCGCGCGCCAACGTCTATGGCGTGCTGCAACGGTTGATAGAACGAGGCGCTGTCCGCCGGCACGAAACACGCGATGGGGTACGCTATCAGGCAACCGCACCGGAACTCCTGGTTCGACGCCTGGAAAAAGGTCAGCAACAAACACTGGCCGCTGTGCGGGATGCTTTGGTATCGTTGGCACCGGCGAAGGAACCGGATCCAGTCTTCAATGTGCGCGGCTACAAGGAATTACTCCTGCAAGCCCGCATGATCATCGATAAAGCACGCATCAACCTGCTCGTTGCAATCCAACCGCATGAAGCTGCGGCCTTGGCAAAACCCTTACAAGAAGCCTGCACACGTGGAGTAATGATTACCACCTTGTGTATGGAGGCGTGTCCAACGGAATGTGGCGGTTGTCAAGGTGATATCCATCGCTATAACTTGGCGCCCGCAGAGGGTGCGCGCTGGCTCATGCTGGTGGCGGATGACAAACACATGATCGCTGGGGAAATTCTCGCTGAGGACGCACTCGCAGTGGAAACAGAACAGCGGCTTGTCGTGATTTTGACCGCATCCTATATCCGGCAAAGTTTGACCCTGGTCACCGTGGCGGGCGAGCTTGGTAATCGCTTTCAGGGACTGCTATCTGTTGAAGCCCGCCAGACGATCGACGCACTACACCCCGCAGGAGGATTCGTCGAGTTTCTACGGAAAGCAAACAAAACCACTACTCTTTGATTCTGCGCACAAACTACACAGCATTTTAGTAACAGCCCCAGGAGGTATATGCATGAATAGACTATTTGCAAAATTCGTAATTTTAGGTGCGGTCGGCATGTTGTTTGCAGGAGCTGCGGCTACAGCCAACGATACTGCCAGCACGCCAACCAACATGTTTGGAGGTCCTGTCTATGCCGGGCCACCATCTCTGACTGCAACTGCAGCGTTGGTGCAGGCTGGAGGCGGAGCCGAACACTTCACTATCCAGAAGGCCTTGGTGTCCATGCTGGGTGAGAAGACCGTGGATGCGGAAGTAGCCAAACTTACCAAGCAGTATGGAAAGCAGAAGGTGACGGATTGGCTGAATGGCTTCAATTTCGCAGTACATGACGCTCTGCAGCAGGTTACCGCTGCCGGTATAAAGCTGCCAGTCGTACCTGAGGACCTGCATGGCATAAAACTTGCTGAAACCTTGGTAAATGCTGGCACCGCACCAGGCCACGTGTTTTGGTCAGGACTGCTCTACGACCATGCTTTGTCTCATGCCGTACACAATCAGGTCATGGTCGACATCGATGCCAAATACGGCGCGGCCTATGACATGAATCTACATGCCATCACAAATCAGGCGATGTTTGATGTTGCCCAGGCTCTTGGCAAGAAAGAGGTAAAACTGGCGTCATTGCATTAGATCGAATGTCGGTACTCAACATTAATGGGGTGGTGAAAGCCGCCCATCTTTCATTAACTAAACAACCCTCGCCTATAAGGCGAGGGGTTTAAGGGTTGTCGATTGGAAATCGACTGTCATCGGCGATCTGCTCGCCTTCCTGCGCATCAATGTACTCCTTCACCATCTCGTCCGTGATATTCCCAGAACTGACCGCTAAATAGCCTCTGGCCCATAGATGTCTTCCCCAGAGCTTCTTCCTTAAATATGGGAACTCCTGAAGGAGTACCCGCGAACTGATCCCTTTCAGCCCCTGCACGATTTCACTCACCGACTGGTTCGCTCGATACGATACAAATACGTGAATATGGTCGCGTGCGACTTTGCCCGAGATAATCTCTATCTCGTGCTCCATCGCAATCTGCCTGATGACGTCGCGCACACGAACCGCCACTTCCCCTGTCAGCACCGCTTTGCGGTACTTCGGTACCCATACTACGTGCACCTTCAGGTCGCTCTTCGTGTGCGCTCCTAGCCGGTATCTACGCACGCGACCACATTACACGAAATCGTGCTTCGCCTGAAGGCGAGGGATTTCAACCATCCCCGAAAGGGACATTAATGAATGGTGAGCACCTGTTTTGGACCTGGTTCCCTGACGATAGGATTGGCCACATACTTGCACCGGGGTTCGCGTCTCTGACAGGCATCACACGTAGCGCATACGCAACTTATTATGGAGGCAAGGCATGACCCATCCGATTTTTCCAGAATCATCCGCCGCCCTCTCGGCACGCCGCACGGCACTGGCGCCGAAACAACTGGAAGCCTTCCAGGCGTTCGGCAAGGCGGTGTTCAGCGATGGTGCGTTGCCG
>Ga0307373_10006220_pt1 | contig 19091 bp, 15 predicted proteins | sample OX2MG_FD_202534 | JGI IMG/M metagenome (GOLD analysis project Ga0307373, IMG submission 202534) | Soil microbial communities from Risofladan, Vaasa, Finland - OX-2 | ecosystem: Environmental > Terrestrial > Soil > Coastal area > Acid sulfate soil | place: Finland: Risofladan, Vaasa | collected...
CCGTCCATCGTCCATCTAAGCCGGACGGAATCCCACGCCACCCAGCTCCATGCTTATTCTTCCCAACTCTCCTGAATTGACCAAGCCCGATTTGTGTCAACGCGGAGCGTGCGCGGTATAATGGAAGACCAATTGCGCGACGCCAAGCAGGCCGCCGAGGCCGCCAACCGGTCGAAGAGCGAATTTTTGGCCAACATGAGCCACGAGATCCGCACGCCGATGAACGGCGTCATCGGCTTGACGAGCCTGGTGCTCGACACCCCGCTTTCCAAGGAACAGCGGCAATATCTGGACGGGGTGATGCTCTCGGCCGAAGCGCTGTTGAAAATCATCAACGACATCCTCGATTTCTCCAAGATCGAAGCCGGCCGATTGGAACTGGAGAAAATCGATTTCGATCTCCGCGAGACGCTGGGCAACACGATGCAGACGCTGGCCGTGCGGGCTCACGAAAAAGGGCTGGAACTGCTGTGCGACGTGCGGCCCGAGGCGCCCGACGCCCTCATTGGCGATCCGGCCCGGCTCTGGCAGGTGATCGTCAATCTGGTGGGAAACGCCATCAAGTTCACGGATCAAGGCGAGGTCTCCGTACTCGTCTCCGTCGAGTCGTTGGAAGCCGACGCGGTCTGCCTGCAGTTCACGGTGCGCGACACTGGCATCGGCATTCCGGCCGACAAGCAACAGGCGCTGTTCAGGCCGTTTTCGCAGGTCGACAGCTCGATGTCGCGCAAGTACGGCGGCACAGGCCTGGGCCTGGCCATCTCGGCGCAGATCGTGGAGATGATGCACGGCCGGATCTGGTTCGAGAGCGAGCTGGGCCAAGGAAGCCAGTTCCATTTCACGGCCCGTTTCGACCGCCGCACGACTCCGGCGGCCAAACGCGCCCCGTTGCCTCCTTCAGGACTCGACGGCCTGCGCGTGCTGGTGGTCGACGACAACGCCACGAATCGCATGATCTTGAACAACATGCTCACGCATTGGGGCATGCGGCCCGAGGAAGTCGAACGCGGACAGGCCGGCTTGGACGCGCTCGAAGCCGCCTATCGAGCCGGCAACCCCTTCTCGTTGATTCTGCTCGACGTGATGATGCCCGTCATGGACGGTTTCTCCGTGCTGGAGCGCATCCGGCAGATGCCCGAGATCGACCGCCCGGTGATCATGATGCTCAGTTCGCGCGACCAGCCGGGCGACTCCGCGCGGGCCCTCACCCTCGGCGCCGCGGCTTACATCGTCAAGCCCATCAAGCCCTCCGAACTGCTCGACGCGATCGTCAACGCGCTGGGCGTGTCGTTCGAGCCGGGCGCCGAGCGGCCGTCGCCGCCGACGGCAATCGAAACGACGCCGGGCGGCCCGCGCCTGCGGATCCTGGTGGCCGAAGACAACCCGATCAATCAAATGCTGGCCGTGCGGATCCTGGAAAAGGCGGGGCACAGCGCGGCCGTGGCCAGCAACGGCGAAGAGGCTTTGGCCGCCATCGCGCGCGAGCAGTTCGATCTGGTGCTGATGGACGTGCAGATGCCCGTTATGGACGGTTTCGAGGCCACGGCCCTGCTCCGGCAGCAGGAAAAAGGGACCGGCCGGCGCCTGCCGGTCGTCGCCATGACCGCGCATGCCATGAAGGGCGACCGCGAGCGCTGCCTGCAAGCCGGCATGGACGGCTACGTGGCCAAGCCGGTGCAAAAGCAGGAGCTGTTCGACGCCATTGCGGCCGCCGTGCCCGGCGCGCAGCAGCAAACAGAAGCGACGTAAACGCACTCGGAATCCGAGAGCAGGAATAAGAGATGACGGCGACAGGGAACAGGGCTGACTCCGGCGGCGCGTTCGACGTGCTGATCGTCGAAATCGGCGGGCGGCATTACGGGCTTCCGGCCGCGGCGGTGCGCGAACTGCTGCGCGCGGCGGCGATCGTCCCCGTGCATGAAGCGCCGGGCGTCGAGGGGGTGCTCAACCTGCACGGGACGGTTGTGTCGGTCCTCGACCTTCGCAGCCGCCTCCACCTGCCCGCGAAGAAGATCGAGCCGAGCGATCACTTCATCGTGATCGCAGTCGCATCTCGAGTCGCCGTTTTACGCGTCGACGAGACCATTGAACTCGTGCGGCTCGGCGGCGCCGACCTGGCGTCCGCCAGCCGCGAGCTTGCGGACGTCGACTGCGTTTCGCAGTTTGCCAAGCGCCCCGGAGAACTCGTGCCGATTCTCGATCTTGAGGCGATTATGTCGCACCCGGATGCGGCCCTGCTCCCCGGGGCCTCGAGGGCGAGCGGGCCAACGGCGGATCGGGAGACGCAAGCATGAGCTGGTCTCACCCGGCTTACGAACGGATCTTGCAGCGTCGCGGCGATCTGCGAGGGGCGCGGCGAGCCTATCGCAATGTACGGACGCTCTGCGAGGCCGGTCCAAAGGACGGCCGCGTCTTGCCGCCCAACGCCGACGACACTGACCGGCTGGCCGAGGCGGCCGCCGAGCGCATCGCCGAACTCGACGCCATCCAGGAGCCGGAACGATGATTTCGAATCTGTAATGCAAGCCGCAGCAGGCGGACTGGGAAGAGATTCGCTCGCGCCTGGCGCGCGCCGCGGAGGCGATGGAGCATGCCGGCCAGCTTTCGCCCGAAGCGATCGAGGAATTGCTGGCTCGCCGCGCCCTCGCGCTCGAACAGCCGCCCAAGCCGGACCCCTTGGAAAACAACGTGCTGCACGTCGTCACGTTCACTCTGGCGGGCGAGCGATATGGAATCGAAGCCGAGTCGGTCCGGGAAATCGTATGCGTCGACGATTTCACGCCCATTCCCGGAGCCCCGCCGTTCGTGACGGGCGTCGTCAATCTCCGCGGCGGAATCGTCGCGGTCGTCGACTTGCGGATCCTGTTAGCGCTCCCGGCGCGGGGGCTGGTTGACATGCCGCAAGCGATCATCGTCGGCCGCGATACGGCTGAATTCGGCATCCTTGCCACGGAAGTTCAGGAGTTCGTCGCGGTGCGGCCCGAAGAATTGCTCGAGCCCTCCGCATCCAGCGCCGGAATTGAGAAAGCGTTGCTCAAGGGCGTATCCGTGGACGCCATGCTGCTTCTCGACGGCCGCAAGCTGTTGACTGATCCTCGACTTTTCGTCAACGAAAGCGCAAACGCCGGCGCCTAGCCGGAAAGGAGACGAATCATGCCGGAACACCCCGTCAGGTCGAAGCCGCGGCGGAAAAAGTCGTCGCCCAAGGGCGCCCGCACAATCGCGGCGCGCAGGCGGCTCGATCTCGAACTCCGCCGGGCGGCCGTCTACAACCGCAGCCTGATCGAAGCCAGCTTCGATCCACTCATGATGATCGGGCCGGACGGGCGGATTACCGACGTCAATGCGGCGACCGAGGCCGTTACCGGGGTCGGGCGAAAGGAATTGATTGGGAAAGAATTTGCCGCCTACTTCAGCGATCCCGAGAAAGCTCGGGCGGGGTGCCAGCAGGCGTTTCGCGAAGGCGCCGTCCGCGACTATCCTCTGCAGATTCGGCGCCAGGACGGCCGCCTGGTTCCCATTCTCTATAACGCCGCCGTGTTCCGCGATGAAAAAGGAGAGATCCTAGGCGTCTTGATCGCCGCCCAAGACATGACTGAACGCGTTCTTGCCGAACAGCGCCTGCGAAAGAGCGAAGAGCGCTACCGCTCGCTCGTGGCCGCCGGTTCGCAATTCATCTGGCAAACGACCGCGCAGGGCGATGTCGACGAAGACCTTCCCGCCTGGCGCGAGTACACCGGGTTCAGTTACGCAGAGATCAAGGGCTCGGGATGGGTCAACGCCGTCCATCCGGACGACCGCGCCCGCGTTTTGGCCGTCTGGAACCACGCCGTTCGAAACCGGACGCGATATGAAATTGAATACCGGCTCCGCCGCCGCGACGGCGAGTACCGCCTGAACGCCGTGTATGGCGTCCCGGTGCGGCAAGCGGACGGAACCGTGCGCGAATGGATCGGCGCCTGCACCGACATCACCGATCGTAGGCGCGCCGAAGTCGAACGGGAACAACTGTTCGAGAGCATTCGCAAGATCGTCACCCAACTGACGTCGTTGAGCGCCGAGATCCTGGCGACGGCGAAACAGCGGGCCGAGGGCGCACGAGAGCAGGCCGCAGCCGTGTCTGAGACGGCGGCCACCGTCGGTAAGGTGACCCAGGCCGCCGAACAGGCGGCGGATCGCGCTCAAGGCGTCGGGGAAGCCGTGGGGCGAACGGTGGATATCAGCCAGGCCGGCCGCAAGGCGGTCGAGGATGCGCTGGCCGCCTTGCGCCGAGTACGCGAGCAGGTCGAATCCAACGCCGCCGACATCGCCGCCCTGGCCGAGCAGGCTCAGGCCATCGTCGAAATCATCGCCACGGTCAACGACATTGCCGAGCAATCGCATCTGCTGGCCCTGAACGCGGCCATCGAGGCGGCGCGCGCCGGCGAGCACGGCAAAGGCTTTGCGGTCGTCGCCGCCGAAATCAAGATGCTCGCCGACCAGTCGAAGAAGGCCACGGGAGCGGTTCGAAATATTCTCAGTGAGATTCAGAAGTCGACGAATACGGCGGCGATGTCGATGGACGAAGTCACGAAGAGCGTAACCGCCACGGTGCAGGTTTCCAGCCAGGCCGGCGAAACGATTCGCACGCTGGCCGCCACCCTCTCCGAAGTGGCGCAAGCGGCGACGCAGATTATTGCGGGGACCGAACGGCAAGCGACCGGGATGGCGCGTATCCGCCAGGCGACGGCGCACATCGACGAAGTGGCTCAGCAGAACTTGACCGCCATGCAAAGGGATAAACAGGCCGCACAGAACCTCGACATGTTAGGAGCGCAACTGGCCGCGCTGGCCGCCGCACCGCGAGGATCGCAAGATGGATAAGGACGCCCTGGTCAAGCAACTGATGGCGACTTACGTCGAAGAACTCGACGATCAGGTCCGCGCCCTCAATCGCGGTCTGCTGGACTTGGAACAAGCTCCGCCCGGGGCGCCTCGCGTCGAGCCGCTTAAGACGCTCTTGCGCGCCGCGCACAGCCTTAAAGGGGCGTCGCGTTCGGTAAACGTCAGCCTGATCGAATCGGCCTGCCATCAACTCGAAGGGATTTTCGCCGCCCTGCAGAATGGAAAACTGGCGCTGAGCGAAAAGCTGTTCGCCGAGCTATTCGCCGCCGCCGATGCGATCCAGCACGCCGGCAAAAGCCTGCGTCGCCATGAGAATATCGCGGGCGAGGCGCTGGCGGCCGTACTGCCTCAGCTCGAAACGCTGGCGACAGGCGGAGGCGAAGAAGCAGACCGGCGGGAAGACCCGTGGGGCATCGAGCCGGTAAGTCAGCCGGCGCCGGTCGTTGAATTGCTGTCTGCGGCGGCGCTTGCGGCGCCCGTTCCGGCCGCATTGCCGTCGACGCAGCCCGAAACGCCGCCTGAGCCGGAGGAACCCGCCAGCACGCTCCGCGTGCCTGCCAAAAAGCTCGACGCACTCTTGGTGCAATGCGGCGAATTCCTCGTCGCCGAGCGCCGGCTGCAGGACCACATTCAAGATCTCGAAGCGTTTTCCGGCTTCGCCGCGCGCTCGCGATCGGAGTGGTCGGCGGCCGTCAGGCCGCTGCGTTCGGCTTTGCGCTTGCCGAAATCGAATCGCAACAAAGCGTTCCTTGCGTCGCCGCCTGCCGATTCTCGCCGCTTGCAGAAGTTGCTCGATCGAACCGCCTTGAACCTGGATCGCTTGCAAAACGAATCAAACCGGCTGATGTCGAACCTGGTCGCTGACCTGCACCAACTGCAGCGGGCCGCCGGCGACCTGACGGGACAAGTTCGTCAGGTCCGAATGCTGCCGTTCAGCGAGGCTTGCTTGGGTCTCGACCGCATGGTTCGCGATCTTTCCGGGCAGGCGGGCAAAGAAGTTGCTCTAACCGTGGAAGCGGGCAACATAGAACTCGATCGGTCGGTGCTGGAGGGATTGAAAGACTCACTGCGCCACCTCGTTCGCAACGCGATCCATCACGGCGTCGAAACGCCCGAAGAGCGCCGCGCGTCGGGCAAGCCCGTCCGCGGCCAGATCACGATCACGGCGGAGCTGCGAGGTTCGCTGGTCGAGGTCGCCGTGGCCGACGATGGCCGCGGGCTCGATCTCGAAACGCTGCGCGACGTCTTGCGAAAGAAACAAGTCGCAGTGCCTGCCGGCGAGCGAGAGCTGACGAGGATGGCGTTTCTGCCTGGAATCACCACGGAAAAGATCGTGAACGGCGTCTCGGGTCGCGGAATGGGGCTCGATATCGTCCGAACCCGCGCCGAGGCCGCGCACGGCGCCGTGGACCTCTCGTTCGAAGCCGTCCGCGGAACTTGCGTCAAAGTGTCCGTACCGCTCACGTTGACTTCCTTGCGGTCGCTTCTCGTAACCGCCGGCGGCCAGACGTTCGGGTTTGTCGGCACGAATGTTCGAAAAGTGGGACGAATTGACCGGAAGTCGCTAAAACGCGTCGACGGACGCGAAATGCTGCTGTTGGAGGACGAATTGATCCCGATCGCGTCGCTGGCGAATACGCTGAGACTGCCGCACCGCGGACCCATGGAAAACGGAAAGCCCGTCCCCTTCGCGGTCGTCGCCGCAGCCGGCCAGCGGATCGCACTGCTGGTCGACGAGCATGTCGCCGAACAGGAAATCATGATCAAAAACCTGGGTGCGCGGATCGAGTCGGTTCCTCATATCGCCGGCGCAACGATTCTTCCCTCAGGCCGGATCGCACTCGTCCTGAATGCCGCCAGCCTGCTCCGCGCCGCGATCGAGCAAACCGCAACACCGTTAGTGCCGGCGCCCGTCGGCGCCGTGAGAAAGCGCCTGCTGCTGGCCGAGGATTCGGTAACGACGCGGAACCTGATCGCCAGCATTCTCGCGGACGCGGGCTACGACGTGGCGACGGCGCCCGACGGCGCGGCCGCCTGGGAACTGTTGCAGGAAACCGGCGTCGATCTTGTCGTTTCCGATATTGCGATGCCCCGCATGGACGGCTTCGCGTTGACCCGAGCCGTGCGGAACTCAAGCCGGTTTCGCGAACTGCCCGTGGTGCTCCTGACGACTCGCGAAACGACCGAAGACAAGGCGCAAGGCGCCGCAGCCGGGGCCAACGCCTACCTCGTCAAAAGCGCCTTCGACCAACGGGACCTATTGGAAACGATCGCCCAGTTGTTATGAGGCCGAACGCCCCTTGGGAGTGAATTGATGATGGAAACGGAACCACGCCAAGCCCGAGTTTTGGTCGTCGAAGACAGCCCGACCCAGGCGCAGGAGCTGCGTCTCTTGCTGGAGGCGGAAGGTTTCGACGTCGCTTGCGCGCCGGATGCAGAGCAGGGCCTGGCGGCGGCCGCCGCCGAGCGCTTCGACATCGTCCTCAGCGACATCATCATGCCCGGCATGTCAGGCTACGAACTCTGCCGCAAGATCAAAGCCGGCCCGCGGGGCGGCGAAACCGCCGTGGTGCTGTTAACGATGCTCAGCGAGCCGCAGGACGTGTTGCGCGGGTTGGAGTGTGGCGCCGACAATTTCATTACCAAGCCTTACGACCCCGAAACGCTTAGCGCGCGTCTCAGGACGGTGCTGTCGAACCGGCGTTTGCGCGCCGGAGAAACGCCGTCGGAAACCGTGAAGCTCGAACTGGAAGGCAAGACGATTGCGATTTCGTCCGAACGAGAGCACCTCGTCGACTTGCTCCTGGCGACCTTCCAAGAACTGCAGCGCGCCAAAGAAAAAGAGCGCGCCATCCAACCGGCCCTCGAAGCGTCCGAGGCTGGCATCCGCGAACGAGCCGACCTGCTCGCTATAGCGGGCAACGAAATTCGCACGCCCATGAACAGCATCATCGGTTTGACGGGACTCTTGCTGGAAACTGCGATTTCCGTCGAACAGCGGCGATATCTCGAAGGAATCGAGCACTCGGCCGAAACGCTGTTGAAAATCGTCAACGACATCCTCGACTTTTCCAAAGTCAAGGCCGGAACGCTCGAACTCGAAGCGACCGACTTCGACCTGCGCGAAACGCTCGGCAACGCCGTCAAGACCTTCGCCCCGCAGGTGCGCCAAAAGGGTTTGGAACTGGTTTACGAGGTCCGCCCCGACGTGCCCGATGCCCTCGTCGGCGACTCGGGCCGACTGTGGCAGGTGATCGTGAATCTCGTGGGAAACGCCGTCAAGTTCACCGATCAGGGCGAAGTCTCGGTCGTGGTCGAGACCCAATCGGTCTCGCCCGGAGACGCGGTGTTACAGTTCACGGTCCGCGATACGGGAATCGGAATCTCTCGCGAAAAACAAGCGACGCTCTTGCAGCCGATCGCGCAGGTCGACAGCTCCGTCACGCGCAAATACAGCGGCGCCGGGCTGGGCCTGGCCATCTCGTCGCGGCTGATCGAACTGATGGGCGGCCGCATCTGGTTCGAAAGCGAAGAAGGACGGGGAAGCGAGTTTCATTTTACGGCGCAATTCGGCCTGCAGCCCGCGGCGAACTGGCCCGCCTTTCCTCATCCGCGGCTGGATGGTTTGAACGTACTGCTGGTCGACGACAACGCGACGAGCCGGCGAGTCTTGAAGGAACTGCTCGTCGAATGGCGCGCCGTCGTTACCGAGGCGAGCAAGGGCGCCGACGCGCTGGCCGCGCTGCGCGCCGCCCTCTGGCGCACGCTTCGCACCAGCGTGGTGCTGCTCGACGCCGAAATGCCGGAGATGAACGGCTTCGCCGTGCTCGAACAGATCCGCCGCGAGCCGGAAATCGGCGTGCTCGTGGTGCTGATGCTCAGTTCGCCGGACGAGTGCCGCGATCTGGACCGCTGCCGCTATCTGGCCGCCGACGCGCACGTGCAAAAGCCGATGAGTCCCGCCGAGTTGCAGGATGCGATCATCGCCGCCTTGCGCAAGTCGGTCTTGCAGTCCGAAGAACGCCAGGAACGTTCGCCGCAGGAATCGGAACAAAGCGGGCGTCGCTCGCTGCGCATTTTGCTGGCCGAGGACGATTCGATCAATCAATTGTTCGCCGTTAGGCTCCTGGAAAAAGCGGGGCACTCCGTCGTGACGGCCGCCAACGGGGAGCAAGCGCTGGCCGCCTTCCGACAAGGCCCGTTCGATCTGGTGCTGATGGACGTCCAGATGCCCGTCATGGACGGCCTTGAAGCGACCAAGCGAATCCGCCGGCACGAACGAGACGCTGGCGGACACGCCCCGATCATTGCCATGACTGCGCGTCGCGAAAAGGAAGATCGGCAATCGTGCCTCGCAGCCGGAATGGACGGTTACGTTGCCAAGCCGATCCAGACCAGAGAGTTGTTCGCCGCCATCGCCGCCGCAGTGGCGCCTGAAACGGAAATGCAGGCCCAGGCGCCGCAAGACGCTGCGGCGCTTGCGCCCAATTCATCTGTCTAAGCGTCGCGGGAAACCGCCCTCCAAAGCACGAGTCTTTGTTGCTGCGGTTCGCAGCCGGCGGAAATGAGAACAGGAGCAACCCATGTCGCAAACGGTAAAGGTGCTGCTGATCGAAGACAACCGCATGGAGGCGACTCAGACGGTTCACTGGCTGAACGCGGCTCACGACGCCCCTTTCGAAGTGGAATGCGTCGACTGCCTGCAAGCCGGCTTGGACCGCCTGGCCCAAGGAGGAATCGATATCGTGCTGTCGGACCTCAATCTGCCCGACAGTCGCGGGCTGGAGACGTTCGCCAAGCTTCACGGTCAAGCGCCAGAGATTCCCGTCGTCGTGCTGACCGGCGAGTACGACGAATCGCTCGGGCCCCTGGCCGTGGAGAACGGAGCGGAAGACTATCTCGTCAAGCAGGAAGCCAACGCCGGCATGTTGAATCGAGTCATGCGTCACGCGCTGGCCAGGCGCCGCGCCTTGCTGGAAGGGCGCAAGCAGGCGCCGCCCGCCAAAATCAAACGCGTCATCGGCTTGATCGGCGCCAAAGGGGGCGTGGGAACCACGACGACGGCTCTCAACATTGCGCTTTCGTTGGCCGTCCGAGGCAAGCCCGTGATCCTTGCGGAGCTGCGACCCTCGTTCGGCGTCCTTTCGTGTCATTTGCACGCGAATCCGAAAGGTACGCTGCGAGGCCTGCTCGACTTGCCCGCGGAACAAATCGGCGCGCGGCAATTGGACTCGGTGTTATGCCAGGACCAGGCCGGTTTACGAGTTCTGTTTGGTCCTCAGCATGCCGAAGACTCGAAAGAGATCGCCCCTCAGCAAGCCGAAGCCATCGTCAAGGGATTGTCGCAACTGGCCGAGATCGTCTTGCTCGATTTGCCAAGCCAGCCGTCGTGCGCGACCGAAGCCGCCGTGCGGTTGTGCGACTTTGTCGCCGTCGTCATCGAGCGCGAACCCGCTGCTGTGGCCGCAGGCAAGGAGATGGTCGCCCAGCTCCAATGCTGGGGCGTCGGCAGCGGTCTCATGGGCGCGGTGATCGTCAACCGGACGGTGTTTCCCATTTCAATGGAACTCGCGGAGATTCAGACCGGCATGGGCTGCCCGATTGTGGGACTGATTCCCTGGGCCGCGACGGCTTGTTTGCGGGCGTTGCGGGAGGGGGCGCCGTTGGTGGTCGGGCAACGCGACAACGACGCCTCGTTCAGTTATGCGGAAATTGCCGACAAGATTGCGGCCAACAAGCTCGTTCCGCTGACCTTATAGCTCGCCTCGGCGGCCAAGCCAGTTTGCCTGTATCTTCGTCAAAAAAACTCGGAGGGTTCAGGTTTGGAAGCCGGCGATGCAAGACAGCGGCGGATTTTTACGAAGGCGGCCAACTTCGAGCGGCAGCCTTGGGAATATTGGCCATCTTCGAGCGTGGCCAACAATGGCAGCGACATCGATCACCGACGACGCACAGCGTCGAAGCGGGACGTTTCCACGCAAATTGCGGGAACGGGACCACGAGCGACCGGCGGCGATTCGTGGGGCGGCCTTCCCAGGCCGTCTGCGCGCCCAAGGCGGCCAACTTCGAGTGTCAGCCTTGGGAATATTGGCCATCTTCGCCGCCGCGCGGTTGCCTGGCGGCAGGGCGTTGGCAGCCTTCCACGAGCGACCGGCGGCGATTCGTGGGGCGGCCTTCCCAGGCCGTCTGCGCGCCCAAGGCGGCCAACTTCGAGTGTCAGCCTTGGGAATATTGGCCATCTTCGCCGCGCGGTTGCCTGGCGGCAGGGCGTCGGCGGCCTTCCCAAGCCGCCCGCAGGCCCAAGGCGGCCAACTTCGAGTGTCAGCCTTGGCGAAGCTGGCCATCTTCGAGCCTGCGCGGCAATGGCGGCGACATCGATCACCGACGAAAACGTCGAAGGCGGCGATTGCCGCTGAAAACGTGGGAACCCAATACAAAAAGGCCTATCCCCCCGGCTTGGCCAAAAACAGTTCGGCGATGGGCAAGCCGCTGAGACCCTGGCGTAATTGTCCAAAGCGAACGGGGTTCCGGCAATCCATTCCTTTGACGATGGCCAATCCCAGCCCGTTGCCGCCGCCTTCGCGCGAACGCGCTTTGTCGACTCGATAGAATCGCTCGAACAAATGCGGCTGGTCCTGCGGTGCAATGCCGGGGCCCGTGTCTTCCACGACCAGCACGGCCGCGTCTTGCTCGGTGCGCACCGCAACCTGCACGCTGCCGTTCGGGCAGTTGTTATGGATGGCGTTGGTCAGCAGGTTCATCACGAGTTGCCCCAAGAGCGCAGGGTCGGCGTGGCGCCGCTTAGTCAGCGCTCGGTAACATTCCCCCTCAGCGCTGCGGCCCTTCGGGCAGGTACAACTCGTTGACCTTGTTCGCGGCAATTTCCGGGGGAGCTTCGGCCGACCAGGCTGGGATCGCCCTCTTATCGGGCGGATAGAGCGATTCCATCGGCTCCCAGACTTCGTCGACGCGGTCGGTGAACAAGTCGCCGATCAACAGGTCGGTCACCTTGCCTTTCAGGTGAGGATACGTCTTCACGAACCTGCCGAAGCTGAACCCGTCGTAAAACTCGCAGACCAGCCGCCGCATGCGGTCGATGCCGCGGTTGAACATCTCGCCCCAGTGGCCCAACTGTGCGGCCGACGTATCCCCCTTGGCCAGCCCCGCGGCGATCGCGTCGGCGGCCAATTCGCCCGACTTCAGTGCCAACAGCACTCCGGAGGAATACAGCGGATCGAGAAACCCGAACGCGTCGCCGATCAATACCCAGCCGTCGCCGGCCACCCGTTTCGAGCGATACGAAAAATCCTTCGTGGCGAAGTAGCCCGTCACGCGGCGGCCGATCGAGACCCGCTCTTTGATCGCCGCGCAGGCCTCGACTTCTTCGTTATAGGTCTGCTCGTGGCTGCCGCGCCCCTTGAACAGATCGTCGAACGGCCCCACCACGCCGACGCTCACCGTGTCGTCGTGCTGAGGGATGTACCAAAACCAGCCCTTGCGGTCGGTCGTCTGCACGACCAGCGTGCAGCCTTCGTCGCGGCCGCTGTCGCGATAGGCGCCTTGGAAATACGTCCAGATCGCCCCCTTGCTCAGCACCGGGTCCCACAGCCGCAGCTTGAAGCGATTCATCAACATCGAGCTTTGACCGCTGGCGTCGACCACCACCTGGGCCCGCACGTCGCGCTCGGAACCATCCTCGTCCTGCACCCGCACGCCGACGGCCCGCTCGCCTTCGAACAGCACCTCCAGCACCCGCGCCGGCTGATGCACCTCGACCCCTTGCTCGCGGGCGTTGTCGAGCATCATCGTATCGAACTCGCTGCGGATCACCTGCCAGGTCTGCGAGCATTCGTGCGGCTTGTTGTCCCAGAAGTAAAACGGCGCCGACAGCTTGCCGGCCGAGTTGACGAACTGCACGCTATGTTTCTTGACGAAGCGGCTGGCCTTCATCTTCTCCAGCATCTTCAGCCGCTCGAAGACCCAGTACGTCTCCGGGATCAGCGACTCGCCGATATGGAACCGCGGAAACTTTTCTCGCTCGAACAACTGCATCTTGCAGCCCTGCTGCGCGAGCAACGTCGAAACCGTGCTGCCCGCCGGTCCGCCGCCGATCACGACGACGTCGGTTTCGTTCTGGTTGGCTGAAATCATGGCGACTCCGTGGGATTGTCAATCAGGGAGGGCCGGGCGCCCTCGCCCGGCTTCACCTTCACGTAGGTTAGGCGTCGGCGTTTGGATGCCCCATGCCGAAGCTACTTAGCCACGGATGGAACACGGGTCGAACACGGATCAGAATAAGAATCTCTGCGATTCGCCCCGACTTTCGTCCGGGCGACGGCGAACTTCTGTGGGCTTTTATCCGAGTTCGATCGGTGTTTCATCCGTGGCTCTCTCCGCCCCGCCCCTAATTCGTCAGGCTGGAAAGCCAGACCTACTTCCAACTGCTCTCTCCATCCTCATGCGGCCCCCGCGCCACGCGCAAGAGCGCACTCAGCTCCGCGAGTTCTTTCCGCGACAAATGCCCGAGCTGCCGGGCGTGGCACTCGCGGATCGGCTCGCGCAGTTCTCCGAGCAGCGCCAGCCCGCTTTCGGTAATGCCGATGCGCACTTCGCGGCGGTTGTCGGCCGGTCGTTGGCGGTCGACGAGCCCGCGGCGCTGGAGCTTATCGAGCAGCCGCGTGATATCGGGCGCCCGCGACACCAGCCGCCGGGCCAGTTCGAGCGTCCGCAGCCGCTCAGGGTCTTCGCTCGCCAACAGCCGCAGCGCGTTATATTGCTGCGGCGTCAGGTCATATCGCCCGAACAGTTCATCCTCCAACGCCCGCAGCCGGTCATACGTTCTCCACAGGCTCAAAAACCCTTCCTGCTCCGGCGAATCGAACTGCCGGCGGCTTTTCGAGTCCTTCGATTTTTTTGGGCGCAGCGCGGGCATGGGGAGGATTTTAGTCTTTCGGACAATTGTTGTCTAGACAAGTGATGCGGGCGGCAGCGTCCGTGCTGAACTGCACGGAGACAACGACGGGCCGTCGCTCATCCGCCGGCCTTCCCCGCTACAGGCGCATCTGGTCGATCACGAAGAACTCATAGCCAGCGTCCTTGGGCCGAATCCCGAACACGGTTTTGCGGATCTTCGAGGCGGCGAGGCCGCGGTACTCTTGCTCCAGCCGCAGCAGCTCCTGCTCGGTTTCGCGGGAATAGAATTGCAGGACAATCTTTCCCGCGGTCGCAATGCCGGCGCGCTGCGCCAGTTCGCGGTCGGCTTCAGCGAGCTTGCCGTGCCGCCAGGAAAAGTAGAGCCGTTGTTCGCTCCGCCCGCCGGGGCTCGTGTACGTGTCGGGTTTGGGCTGGGCCAGGTTTCTGGCGAACATCAGCCGCTTGCCGTCGATCACTCCGAGTTCGACGTGGAAGAAATCGAGCTGCTTCGCATAGCTTTCCAGCGTGCCGCCGGCGTCGAAATGGATTTGCCAGCGCAACTGCGGCGGAATGCCCGGCCGACCGGCGCCGTCGCCTTTGCCCGGCGTCGTCCCCTCGCCGCGTTGCCGGCTGCCCCCTTTTTCGGGCGCATCCTGCTCGGTGTCGGCCGGCGCATCCAGATCGGCTTTCCGCAATGCGACGGCGGCGAGCACCGCGGTCAGCGAATGTTGAAATTCGGGCTCGACCAGCTCGCTTTCGCGGGCCACGTCTTGCGGCGTCGGGGAATCGAGCTGCATGCTCTCGCCGGCAAAGCCGCTCTCGGCGCCGCCTTCGACTTGCGCCAGAGTAACCGGCACGGATCTTGTCAGTGGGAACAGCGCCCCACTGCCCAGCCAGGCGATCACCAAAATGAACACCGCCACCCCAATCAAGATCAACAGCGCCAGCAGCATGCTGGCCACGCGCTCGTAGGCCGATTCTTGGGCCAGCCCAGGAAGCTGCGTAACGCGACTCGGATGCGACGGTTCGGCGATCATCGTCACACCGTTCTACTGTTGAGAGGGACTGTCAGTTGAGAGGGACCGTCAGTTGAGCTGCAACCGTCAACCAAGCCGTTGCCGGCTGACAGCCGACCGATTCCCGCTTTGGGCGCGATACCATGGAAAGGAAACGACGCCGCGCCAATGCCACCATCCTAGGGATTCCAAAAACGCCCCGTCAAGCTGGCGCAAGAAAAGGCGCCGCGAAGCGAATACCGGTGAAAGCGACTGCCGCCGCCTCGTACGTGCCATCCGCGAAATCCGTGGTCGCCGCGCGAGGAAAAAGATGAACCACGGATTACACTGATTTCACGGATAGGCGTTAAGCTGGCCCCGTGCATTTCTTGGCAAGGCATAGGCGGTGAGTTGATGCGGTGTCGACAACTCGGTAGACTGGCGGGGTATCGTCACCTCTTCCAAGCGGTCTACCATGCCTATCCGACGCGACGGCCCAGTGGCGACTGGAACCCGTGCCAATCTTATCGCTGGGCTTAGGTCCGCGCCGATGTCCCAACCCGCCGTCGATTCAATCTTGGATCAAGCTGGACAATTCACGGAAGCGATTGCCGATTCATACGAAGCGGAGATTGCTGCGGGGGAGGTCGGGGTCGGTGGAACGGGGCAAGCGTCGATGGAACCCATCCTCGCGACGCGTTCGCCGACGCCGTTGCTCTACGGACGCGTCCAAAGCGGCAAAACTGCCGCCATGGTTCTTACGGCAGCGCTCGCCTTCGACAACGGCTTCCGAATCGTAATGGTGCTTACGGCCGACAACGTCGAACTCGTTCGCCAAACCTCTGATCGCTTCAGAGATCTCGATGGCCCGCGCGTTTTGTCAACCGTAGAACTGACGGAGTGGGCCGCTGCGGAAGAGGAACTAATTGATGATGTAGCTAGAAGTGGGCTCGTTTTCGTATGTGCAAAAAACGCCGTTCGTCTTCCACAAGTTCTGAGATTCTTGCAGCGGATCAATGCGGCTGCCTATCCGAGCATCGTCTTTGACGATGAGGCAGACGCCGCGACGCCGGATACTACGCTGCAGGCACGAACGTCCGGCAGAGCCAATGCACCTGCGCACGCGAGTACGATAAATCGTCGCGTCGTCGAGAACACGCGTCCCGGTGAGGAGGGGGAGTCGGCCCAGGAGATACTGACCCATGGCATGTACGTTCAGGTCACTGCCACACCATTCGTTCTCATCCTGCAGCGCGTCTCATCACCTCTTCACCCGACAGCGACCTTCCTGCTAGAGCCGGGAACGGGATACTGCGGCGGGGAACGGTTCTTCGGTCATTTCGATTCCGACGCGGCGCAACCACCTGCGCCGCCAATGGTGTTGGTTCCGGACCGCGAGTATTTGTCATTGAATCGTCGACCTGTTCCGCCTGCGCTCGCCACCTCGATCGAGTTCTTGCTCGTGGCAGCTGCAGCTCAAGAGGGATCGCGATCTTCTTGGCCAAGGGGCGGGTATAAGCATTTGTCCCACACCAGCCCAAGAGTAGCTCAGCATGAGTCGATCGCGGACCATATTGAGCGTCATCTGGGAACGTTGCGGACCGAGTTGCGGGATGACCCGAATGCGGCCCTCGCACGGTTTGGCAGTGCTTACGCAGAACTCCAGCGGTCGTTACCCGCGGCTCCTCCGCTCGCCTCGTTGATGCCAACAATCACGGCATCGGCCCGCCAAGCACAAGTTTTCAGGATTAATGCGCGAGCGGATAGCCCTGCGTATGGTCCGCGCGTGAATTTTCTTGTCGGCGGAAATATTCTTGGTCGCGGGCTCACAATCGATGACTTGCTGGTGACCTATTACTTGCGCCAGGCGCAAGTATCACAGATGGATACTGTGCTACAACATGCCAGAATGTATGGCTATCGCGAGGCGCTCATGCCGTACACCCGCGTTTACCTACCGCGACAACTCGCCATCCTTTTCAAAGAGATCCACGACTCTGAGGAAGCGCTGCGGGGAATCTACCAGCGACGGCAGCGCGGTGAAGATGTGCCAATTCAAATCGCGCGAGGATCCCGCGCGACGCGGCCGGGGGCATTGGAGGGCAACGAGAGGGTATATGAGGGGAGGCTCGGCCAAGTTTCACCGCACTACGTAATAAACGATCCCGACAGTGTTCGCGAGGTGAGCAGGCTCTTGGCGGCCGCAAATGTGCCGCTTGCGGCAGAGCGCGACCAGCGAGTGACCAGCGTGGGACTAGATGTAATTCGCTCCCTCGTAGAGCAGTTGGAACCCAGGCCAGAAGATGCCGGCCGCTGGTCAACCGAAGCCGTGCTGGGTTTGATCGACGTGCACGAAGAGCAATACAATGGCGAAGGAATCGTCTACGTACGTGCATTCGACAAGGAGCCTGAACCGGAGCGGACTCGTGGCCGTCTGTCAGGGCCTGAAATTGAGATCATTAGGCAGGCTTCGCCGAATGTTCCGGCACTCGTTCTGCTCTACTGGCAGACGCCCGAGGATCCAATTCTTTGGTATCCCACGTTAGTTCTGCCGCGAGACATGCCTACCTATATTTTTTGCCCTTCTTAGGCGATTTGCGATCCGCCGCCGTCTCGTCGACTTTTTCAAGATGGGCGAGTATCGATCGTCCAATCGCCTCACCCAGCTTGACTGGAACAGCATTCCCGATCAAACGCCCCAGGTTCTGGAAACAGATCACGTCTCCTCGACGCGTGAACCGGTATCGCTTGGGAAAGGTTTGAAGGATGGCGCCCTCGCGTAACGAGAGCGCTCGATCCTGCTCAGGATGCCCAAACCGGCCAGTCCCGAATTTGTAGAACTGAGTCGTGATTGTTGGGCTTGGTTCGGTCCACTTCATTCGCCCATAAACCGACCTGAAGCTGCGCCCCGTTTTCTTCAGATGGCAGCGTGCGACGATCGAAGCGTCCCAGTCCCGCCATGTACCGCCGGGTTTCGAGGCGCGGATCCTTGCCAGGTTGATCGAGGACAACTCAGCGGAACGATGCAGCGGATCTCGCTTTGAGCTTTCTCCTGCCTTGATCTGCTCCAATCCGCCGATCGCGTCCCGAACCGTCTTCGTCGCCGCAGTTCCCCTTTGCAAGCGGATTTCGCCGTGAAGTGACGCCAGAACAACCAAGCGCCGCCGAGTTTGAGGGACACCGAAGTCGGCGCAACGCACCCGGTGCACACTCACATTGTAACCAGCCTGACGAAGTGTCGTCAGAAACCTCCGCCAGATTGGTTGGGTTGCTAGCTCGATCACGTTCTCCATGCTTACGACGTCAGGCTTGACCTCCGAGATCAGCTTGCCAAACGCGTCGAGAAGCGACCAACGATCGTCCCGCTTTTGGCTCAAGCCATGGCTGTACGAAGAAAATGGCTGGCAAGGAGCACACCCGACGAGAACGCGGTAATCGGCGCGTCCGAAGAGCTTCCGGAGCGATCTGGCCGACAGCGTCATGACATCTTGCGCCACGAAGGCAGCGTCGTTATTCGCCTCATATGGGTACTGACAGGAGGGGTCTACGTCAATGCCGGCCGCAATTGGAATGCCACCGCGCTGAAGCCCGTACGTGAGCCCGCCGACCCCGCAGAATAAGTCCACCGCCGAAATCTTCATGGCTTACCACTCCTCTGAAACGGCATTTTATCCGAATTCTCGAGCGACGTCGACGGCATTTGCTCTCTAAGCGTCGAGGATAACAAAGCCGGCCACCGCTAGACAATGTGGTGCGACATTTCAAGGATCTCGAAGATCCGCGTTCTGACATCAATCTTCAACATCCTCTGATCAGCGTGGTCGTAATCAGTCTCATGGCCGTTCTAGCAGGTGCAGCCGGACCCACGGCCATCGCCCGCTGGGCCCAACTGAAAGCGGATGATCTGCGGAGGCTGCTGCCCTTGCCTAACGGAATTCCGAAGAAGGACGTTTATCGACGAGTCCTTTGCACGCTCAAACCGGGCGCCTTTCAGGTCTGCTTTGGAAACTCGCTTGCAGTCTTTGCGCGCCGACGCTGCTGCGGCCAGTGGCGTGGACCAGCCGGTTTTGGCGGTGGATGGGAAGACGCTCCGGCGGAGTCATGATCGGAACAAGGGACTGGGCGCGTTGCACTCGGTCTCGATCTGGGCCACGGAATTCGGCCTGACGTTGGGACAGGTGGCAACTGAGCAAAAATCGAATGAAATCACCGCTATTCCCGAGGTTTCGAAGCTGGTGAATATCAAGGGCGCTATCATCACCATCGACGCCATGGGAACCCAGAAAGCGATTGCTGCAC
>Ga0307373_10006222_pt1 | contig 19084 bp, 15 predicted proteins | sample OX2MG_FD_202534 | JGI IMG/M metagenome (GOLD analysis project Ga0307373, IMG submission 202534) | Soil microbial communities from Risofladan, Vaasa, Finland - OX-2 | ecosystem: Environmental > Terrestrial > Soil > Coastal area > Acid sulfate soil | place: Finland: Risofladan, Vaasa | collected...
ACCTCGAAGATGTCGATGTCGGCCATGGTCATCCCCGCCTTGCGCAGGACGTCGGTGGTGGCGGCGATGGGCCCGTCGAGGTGGTAGTAGGGGTCCGATCCGACCAGCGTCTGGGCCACCATCCGGGCCCGGGGGCGCAGGCCGGCCTCGCCGGCCCTGGCCTCCGACATCCAGAGGACCGCAGCGGCGCCGTCGGAGATCTGCGAGCTGTTCCCAGCGGTGTGCATCCCCTCCGGCAACACCGGCTTGAGATTGGCGAGGCCCTCGCGGGTCGTGTCACGCGGACCCTGGTCCTTGGTGACGAGGGTCTTCTCGCCGGTGGGTCCGTCCGGACCGACCACCGGCGCCTCGAGCGGCACGATCTCACGATCGAACCGTCCCTCGGCCACCGCCGCAGCGGCCTTTCGCTGGGACTCGAACCCGAGCCAGTCGACATCCCCGCGGGAGATTCCGTACTTCTGGGCGATCCGCTCGGCCGCCCCGAACTGGTCGGGCATGTCCCAGGGGAAGGCCTCGGGCCGCGACCGGCCTGGACCGTTGAAGGCATTGGCACCGAGCCCGACCCGGCTCATCGCCTCGACCCCGCAGGCGATGCCGGTGTCGATGGCGTCGGCACTGATCAGGTTGGCCACGAAGTTGTTGGCCTGTTGGGCAGATCCGCACTGGCAGTCGACCGTGGTGGCGGCCACCTCGTAGGGCAGGCCCTGGCTGAGCCAGGCCGTACGGGTCACATTGGACGCCTGCTCCCCGGCCTGGGTCACGCAGCCGCCGACGATCTGCTCGACGTCCCCCGGGTCGACGCCGGCCCGCTTGACCAGCTCCACCTGGGCGTTTCCGAGGAGCTCGGCGGCGTGGAACCCGGACATCCACCCGTTGCGCTTCCCGATGGGCGTGCGCACTGCTTCGACGATCACTGGTCGGGCCATGGTGGTCCCCCTCTGCGTTGGCGGCTCGTGTTCGGTGCCGGCGGCTCGTGCCGGTGCACCCGGGATCGAACCGTGCGGGTGACCGGATGCCTGGTCGGAGAGTATAGAACTCGTTCTAGACGACCGGACCAGCCCCCACCTCCGGCCGCAACTTCCGTTCGCCCTGCCCGTCGCCCTGCCCGTCGCCCTGCCCGTCGCCTGCCCGCGTTGGCCGCCCGGAGGCGGCCCGTGAGGCGCTGGCGGTTCGGCCGCCGTACCATGCGGGCATGTCGGACATGGCCCGGCCCGAATCGACGGGTCACACCGATCGATGAGCCACTTGCTGTTCGCCATCGGCCTCGTGATCGTCCTCCTGACCTCGGCCAGCGTGTTGTTCACCATCGTCCTCCCGCGGGAGCCCCGAGGCTTCGAACGCCTGTCGTCACTGGTCAACCGCGGCGTGCAGATCTCGTTCCACGCTTTGGCCCGCCTGGCCAGGAGCTACGAGGGGAAGGATGCCCTGCTGGCCCCGACCGCCCCGGTGGCCCTGCTGGCCCAGCTGATGTTCTGGGCGGCCTTCTTCATCGTCGGCTACGCCTTCATGCTGGAGGGGACCACCAACAGCTGGCCCTCTGCCCTGGCCCAGGCCGCTGGGGCCCTGTTCACCGTGGGCACCATCAATCTCAGCGGGACCGCCAACTCGGCGGTTGACATCGCCGCCGGCGGGACATGGGTGGTGATCGTGGCCCTGCAGATCGCCTACCTTCCCGCCCTCTACGGGGCGTTCAACCGCCGCGAGAGCCTTGTGGCCATGCTCGAGAGTCGGGCGGGCCTCCCCGCCTGGGGGCCCGAGGTCCTCGCCCGCCACCAGCTGGTGGGGATCACCGACACACTGCCGGACTTCTATTCGGCATGGGAGAAGTGGTCCGCCGACCTGGCCGAGAGCCACACGACCTACCCGGTGATGCTGCTCTTCCGTTCGCCCCAGCCGTGGTTCTCGTGGCTCGTCGGGCTCCTGGCCGTGCTGGACGGGGCCGCCATGCACCTGGCGTTGGCTCCGAGCACGGCGTCATCACAGGCGCGCCTGTGCCTGCGCATGGGATTCACCGCCATCAACCGGATGGCCAAGGTCCTGGGGTGGGAGGTGGACCCGGATCCGAGTCCGGAGGGGCCCATCGTCCTGACCTTCGAGGAGTTCGCTCAGGCGGTGGAGATGCTGCGGCACGTCGGATTCCCCATGGAGCGCAGCGCGGAGGAGGCGTGGCCCGAGTTCCGGGGATGGCGGGTCAACTACGAGACCGCCGCCTACCGTCTCGCCGATCGGCTGACCGCCCCTCCCGCCCCGTGGTCGGGGAGCCGCCGGCATCTCCGGTCCGGGCCGGTCGCCCCGCGACGCCCACCGCAGCGGGCGCCGGGGCTACTGGACGAGCATCGTCCGGCGGTCGTGCTCCCGACGACACCCCGCCGGCGGGCCGGTTCCCCTCCTCGCCGACCGGGTCGGAGCCACTAGGTTGTCGGCTGGGCGAGGGGGAGAGTCCCACGCCGGTCCGGCGCTCGGAGCTGGGCCTCGCAGCCGATCGGGGGGTGTGCATGTCGGACGATCATCGGCGGAGGCGGGTCCGCCATCCCGGGGGGCTGCCTTCGAGGTCGCGTGGCCGGTCGGCGGCCCGGGTCGCCGGAATCGCCTCCCTGGCGCTGCTCGCACTAGCCGGTCCGCTGGTGCTTCCGCCATCGCCCGACGTGGCCGGAGCCGCCGTCGCCGGCACCCTGACGGTGACCCCCTCGACAGGGCTGGTGGACAACCAGGATGTGTCGGTGGTGGTCGGCGGGGCCAGCGCCGGCACCACCTATGTGGTGGTGGAGTGCGATCCGACCGCGTTCACCCTCCTGGCCAATGGTGAGTCGCCCGCCGATGCCTGCGAGGCGCGCCACAACTCGGTGATCACGGTCGACGGCGGTGGCGTGGCCGCCTCCACACTCCATCCGCAGGCCGTCCTGACCACGTCGCTCGGGTCTGCGGACTGCCGCCAGGTGCAGTGCTTCATCGCCGTCGAGTCGCTGTACTCCACCGGTGGTCCCTCATTGCTGCTGCAGGACATTTCGTTCGCGGCATCCGCCTGCAGCGCACCGGGATCGTGCACCACTCCGGACGACGCATGGGACCCGAGCCTCGGCACCCCTGTCTACCCGCCGGCCAGCGCGCCGGTCGGCGCGCCTGTCAGCGCGCCGGCGCCGGCACCGGGATCGGCTCCGGGCGCCACCGCGGGCGTAACCCGCCGACACCCGAGGGCGGCACCCCGAATCCGCCGGTCCGATCGTTCGGCCACACCCGGCGCGCCGGTCACCGTTGCGGTCACCGCCGGGCTGGCAGGCGACCTGACCACTACGGGGTCGGTCACCGGTCCGTACAGCTCGGCCTTTCCCGCGCCGGTGGTGCCGGCCACGCCGGTGGCCGGCGAGGGTCTCCTCCGTCTGGCGCTGTCCGCCCCCCATACCTCGTGGGGCGGGTCACGACCCAGCTCCACGGTGGTCGATGTGACGGTCGCCGATCTGACCACTTCGACGACGGTGGGCACCCAGCAGTTCGTGCTGTATGCCGGGGGCCGCACCTTCACCTACGGCGGGTTCACCGGCCCGGTGACGACGGCCGACGCCTACCAGGTGACCGTGAGCGCAGAGGCTTCGCACTCCGGGGGCGGCCTGTCGTGGCCGTCGAGCTCGTCGACGCCGACGGCAAGGGTGGTCGACAGTCAACTCGAGGTGGTCGACCCGTCCAATCCCCGTTTTCTGGCCGTGGCCTACGCGCCGGTCATGTACGGGCGGTCCACATCGGCCCTCCACGACGTGCCCCTGCTCACCGACGCCACGGCCACGCCGGCCGGGGGCGGGGCCACCAACTTGTCGTACACCGTGATCTGGAGCCACGAGGACGCTGGCACCGGCTTCGTCCCGTTCCTCGAGTGGGGCACCTGGGGCCGGATGACCGACATCGAGAATGCCATCTCGTTCACGGTGGCGGCCGACGGCTCCGTCACCGGAGCCAGCTACCTGTGGGGCGGCGAGCCGGCCACCGGGTTCCCGGACAGCCAGGGCGCAATCCAGGAGGTCGACGTGCCCTTCACCGGCCAGTGGGTCGGTCACCATCCGGTCCTGCGCGATGCCACTGGCAACAACGACTTCGCCCAGACCGGCACGACGCCGTTCCGGTTCCAGTTGGCACCGGTGCCGGGGCCGGCGCCAGGCCAGGCCCGCGAGGCGGTCATGGACGCCAATCCGTTCACCTACCGGATTTCCGGGGAGGAGGTCACCCGCTGGTACGGGGACGTCTCGAGGGACCCCCGGTCGCCCGAGCCCGGTGATGCCCGACAGTACGCGACGATCGACCTCGGCACCACGGGGCCGGGCGTGTCGGCCGTCGCCGTCGAGCTGCAGCTGTCGGGTGACCCGACCTGGTACGCCAGCGACTTCCACTCCGGGTACCCCGCCCATGGCACCGGCCACGTCCGCACCGTGGTGAAACTGCCGATCGGATGGCAGCGCCGATCCGTCAGCGGGGTTCGCGTGCAGGTCTATCCGGCCTCGGCCGCGAGCTCGACTGCGGTCAGCGGCCTGTCCGTGCTGGCACTGCGCGCCGACTGGAGCCTGGTCACCGAGCCGGTCCCCGCTCCGGTGGTGGTCGGCGGATCCACCGCCATCCCCATCGCGCTCAAGGTGTCGGCGACCTCGGGCGGCAACCAGCAGCTCGGACCCGGGGGTCCGGTGGCACCGCTACAGGCGACGGTGACCGACTCGCTTGGCCACCCCCTGGCCGGCGTCGACCTCACCTTCGGCGCCGGCGCGTCCGGCCTCACCTTCGACGGGTGCGGCTGCACCTCGATCACCGTCCCCAGCGGCATTTTGGGAACGGCCGTGTCCCCGCCGGCCACTGCGCCTCTGGTGTCCCGCCGGTTCGCAGTCAAGGTTTCGACCATCGATCCGGCGGCCCGGGCGGCCACCTTCAGGCTCGCCGTGAGATGACTCCGGGTTTGCATTCGTCCGTGGCCGGCCCCGGGCCGGGGCTGAACGGGTTGTCAGGGAAGTGTGAGCGGAAGGCGAACGATGTGTTAGCGCTGGCCAGTGAGCCTTGTGTCGTAGGTGCGAAAGGCGCAAGCTGGACCCTGTGATCGCCGCAGACAGACCGTCACCGTGGCGGAAGGCTGGACTCGGCGATCTGGTGGTGGCGGCGGCGACCGGCCTGATGTTCGTCGGGGCCCTGGCGGCGCGCAGCGCTCTGGTGTTCGGTGTGCTCGTGCTGGCGGCCATCTTCATTCCCATGGAGCGCGTCTTCGCCCTGCGTCCGCAACGGGTGCTCCGGACCGGCTGGCGGACAGACCTGGTCCACTTCGTCGTCAACAACTTCCTCACCACCGTCCTGCTGGTGGCGGTCGTCGTCACCGTCGGTGCGGGGTTGCGGGCGGCGGTCCCCGGAGCGCTGCAGACCGCGATCGGCGGCCAGGGTCTCGGCCTCCAATTGGCCGAGGCCTTCTTGCTGGCCGAGGTCTGCGGCTACTGGGGGCACCGGGCCAGCCACACCGTACCGGTGCTGTGGCGCTTCCACCGCGTCCACCACTCGATCGAGGAGATGGACTGGCTGGCGTCCGGCCGCGTCCATCCCATCGACCAGGCATTCACCCGGTCGTGCGTGGTCCTGCCCATTGTCGCCCTCGGATTCGCCCGGGCCGCATTCGGGGCATTCCTGGTGTTGATGACCGTCCAGGCCATCTTCATCCACTCCAATGTCCGGTTCCGGTTCGGACCCCTGCGCTGGCTGATCGCCACGCCTGAGTTCCACCATTGGCACCACTCCGGTGATCCCACCGCCTACAACAGCAACTTCGCCGGTGAGTTCCCGGTGTTGGACCTTGTCTTCGGCACCCTGCACCTTCCGGCCGGACGGATGCCCGACCGCTACGGGATCGACGAGCCGGCACCCCGGGGATACCTGGCCCAGTTGGCATGGCCCCTGGTCCGAGCGGGACGGCCTACTGCGGGGTGAGGAACCGGTCGCTGTACGCCTCCAGCACGTCGCGCCGCGCGGTGGTCGGTAGTCCGAGCGGCCCCGGGTCGTAGACCACCGTCCCGTGGCGGCCACGAGGGTGGGCCTTCTGGAACTCGGCCATGGCCCGCCGGGCGACGTCGTCGAGGGGCTGGCCGGCGAGCCGGTAGACATCGGCCAGCGTGGCGTCGCCGTCGTCCATGAACGCATCGAAGGGAATGTCGACGGTCGATTCCGCCGGCAGGAGGTCACGGTCCCGGAGGCACGCCCCCAAGAGGTCGGTGACCCGGTCCCCCCAGTAGCGGCCGTAGGCGACCGGGTCCGGCCGGTCGACCGACAGACGGGCCGAGTAGGCCACCATGGTGGCGAGCGACGTCGCCACTTGATCGGGGTCCCGGTGGGTGAGCACGAAGGTGGCATCGGGGAAGACGGCGCAGAGGGGACCCAGTTGTTCGAGGTGCTGGGGTGACTTGAGCACCCACCGGGATCCGCCGCGGAGGAAGGTGAGCACCTGGAGCACGCGCTTGAGATAGCGGTAGTGCGGAGTCTGATCGCTCGCCCGGTAGTAGTCCCGCCACGAGGGGACCAGGGCCGTCGTCTCGAACAGCATGGTGGAGAGGTCGATGGCCAGGAGCTGGATCTCCTCGTGGGCATGGTCGGGGGTCATCTCGTGCATCCGGACGAAGTCGGGAAGCGCGGTGTTGATCAGATCCAGCCCGGCACCACAGCGGGCCCGGCGAGGGTCCGCCCCATCGGGCCCGGCGGCCTCGCCGGGGACCGGGACCGGTTCGAGGCTCTCCCAGTAGGGGAGATGGCGGAGGGCCGGGTCGGCCGCCAGCGAGTTGTGGAGATAGGTGGTGCCGGTCCGGGGGAGCCCACAGATCACGATGGGCCGCTCTACGGGGATCAGTTCGACCTCGGGGTGGGTGGCGACGAGATCCTCGACCCGCAACCGGTTGACCAGCGTCTGTACGAGCATCTCGAAGTTGGTGGCCACGCCCGCGGGCGAGAGGCCGGCCTCCCGGCGCAGGGAGGCGCACAGCACGTCCAGTCGCTCCTCGAACCCGCCCTCGCCCCACGACGAGAGCCCGCTGCGGGCCACGGCCTCCGCCATCATCGGGCCCGGCTCGAGCGCGAGCGACTCGCCGTAGGCCCGGAGCAGGTCCAGGGTCCCATGGGCCGCAATGGGAATCACGGGATGGGCCAGGTCCTCCAGTCGGACCGGGTCGGGCGTGTCCGGGTTGCGAGTCACCGCGGGCCCGCGGCCCCGTGGCCCTTGCCGCCATGGGCCAACTCTCCGACCGGGACCACCCTGGTCCGGGGGCGCAGAGGCGTCGATTCGGGGAGGAACCAGCGGAACCACAGCAGCCCGGAGGAGCGCCCGGCGGTCGAGACCCAGTTCGGGACGCCGGGATCCGAGCCGGCGACGACGATGCGCCACGACCCGTCCGGCTCGTAGTCGACCTGCCCGCCGTTGATGGTCACCCGTTCGTAGCGGTAGTCGTAGGTGTGGAGGAACGGGTTCCACAGGCACAGGTTCCAGAACGCGCACTGAGGCGAACGCCCCTCCACCACCAAGGCCACTCCGTCGCCGAGCTCCCAGCCTCCCATGGCATAGGCGGCGTCACCGGCGGCCCAGCCCATGGTGACCGTCGGCACCGGGTAGGGCTCGCCGACATCGTTGGGAGGACCCACCCGCACCGGCGCCATCGTTGTCTGCTCGTCGAACCAATTGCGGACATACCCGAAGCGCCGGGCCAGCACCGCCGGGCCGTCGTCGGGGTGATCGGGTGGGTCCTCCGTCTCGATCGACCATTCCGCCCGCCGCCCTCGAGTCGGTTCGATCAGATAGTCGCGGCTTATGCCGCACACCGCGTCGGGCTCCAGGGCCACCCAGCTGCCCTCGTGCGGTCGCCGGCTCAGCACGAACTCGAAGCTGCCGTCGTCGGCGAACTCGAGCTGGCGGTCGTTGATGGTGCCCACGATGCGATCGCTGTAGTGGCCGTCTGAAGGCCCGCCGTAGACGGTGAATGAGAGGTACACGGCATCTCCCCGCCGACCCCGCACCCGGTAGGTCCGGCTCGGATCGATCGGCGTGAACTGGTAGTAGGCGTCGGAGTTGTCACCGCCCCACTTCTTGTCGGGCCCGACGATGTCCACCATGCGGGGCCGACCGGCATCAGCCCATACTTGGGTGTCCAGGCCGGCCTGGAGCACGGAGAACAACCACCGGTACCCATCGGTCAGATCGGCGTCGCCCAGTCGAGGGTCCGCGGCGAGCAGCCGTTCCTCCGCGGCCTGCAGTCCCTCGATGAGCGCCTCGAATGACTGATGGAGCGCCTGGCGCGATCCCTCTGCACTGACCGGCGAAAGATCCGTCACGGCCCCAATCCTCCGATCAATCGTCAGATGTGTTCCATCAGTGGTCCCGTCGCATCCTGGTGGAGCGGCCCCCGAGGGTCAAATGCCGGTCGCCCGCAACACCCTTGCGACCAGGTCGATCGACCCTCCGGCCAAACGAACGTAAGGTCGCGGGGCGTGAGCGGCTGAAACCGGCACTCCGTCCGCCCAGCCGTCGTGCAGATCCGAGAGAAGGCGGGGTACATGGTGACCGACGTGGCTGGCCAGCGGGTGTTGGTAACCGGAGCGTCCTCGGGCATCGGAGCCGGCCTGGCCGAGGAGTTCGCCCGGCGGGGTGCGGTCGTGGGCATCTGCGCCCGCCGGCGGGAGCGTCTCGACGAGGTGCTCGACAGGTGCCGCGAGCATTCCCCGGCCTCACGCCGCTGGGTTTGCGACCTCTCGGACCCTGCGGCGGTCGACGGGCTGGCCGCCATCGCCCTCGAGGAGCTCGGCGGGGTGGACATCCTGGTCAACAATGCCGGTATCCCCAAGCGGCGCCACGTCAGCAGGCTCGATCCGGCCACGGTCGAATCGGTCATGAGCATCAACTACTTCAGCCCGGTGCGGCTCACCCTGGCGCTCCTTCCCCAGATGATCGAGCGGGACCGCGGCCGCATCATCAACATCTCGTCGGTGGCGGCCACCTTGAGCTCGCCCGGCGAGTCCGCCTATGACGCGTCCAAGGCGGCCGTGACCGCGTTCAGCGAGTCCATGGCCGTCGATCTGTGGCAGACGGGAATCAAGGTGCTCGTCGTCTATCCCGGCCTCGTGGACACCGAGCTCTTCTCCCTGCCCGACAACGATCCGGTGCTGGCCGCGGTCGACCCGGTTCCCGTCAGCGAGCTGGTCGAAGGGGTCTTCGACGCCCTCGACCGGGGCGCGGTACAGGTCTATGTGCCCGGGTACTTCGCCGAACTGGCGTCGGGGAAGGCGGGAGACGTCGAGCGATTCCTGTCGGGCACAGCGAAGTACATCGCCACCCAAAAGCCCCGCGGCTGAGTACCGGGTCCCTCGAGAGGGATGACGACGACGGCCTCACCCTCTTGTGTGCCGGCGTGATTGCTAGATTGGCCTGATGGCAAGACACGCTCGCACCGCCCGTATCGCGGTCCTGGTCTCCCTCTCGAGTTGCATCCTCGTCGCATGCGGGGCGGCGGCGACGACGGCCACCGGCCCGGCCGACCCGGATGCTGCGCTCTCCAGCGCGCTCCACAAGCTCGTCGCCTTGTCCGGCGGGCCGCCAGGCGCCATCGCCATCGTCCAGACTGACAGCCGAATGCGGGTGGTGACGGCCGGCGTCGGAGACGTGACGGCCCGGACGGCCATCGGCGCCGACGACACTCTGCGCATCGCCAGCGTCTCCAAGGCATTCAGCGGTGCGGTTGCCCTCTCGCTCGTCAGCCAGGGCAAGCTGTCACTCGCCGACACGATCGGCACGCGGCTCCCGACCCTCCCGGAGGCATGGCGGTCGGTCACGCTCGCCCAGCTGCTCCAGCACACCAGCGGAGTGCCCGACTACATCAAGAACCCCGAGTTCATAGCGGCACTCACGGCAGATCCCCTCCAATCACTCACGCCCATGCAACTCCTGGGTTTTGTGGCGAACGAGCCACTGGTGTTCCCGGCTGGATCTCGGTACGACTACTCGGACTCGGACAACATCGTCGTCGGCCTCATGGTCGAAGCGGTGACCGGAGGGTCCTACACGACCGCCCTGGACCAGTACGTGTCGGTGCCGTTGCATCTGGTCAAGACGACCCTCCCCGACAACGCCCAGCTTCCGGATCCCTTCGTTCGGGGCTACGACGTCGAGGTCGGAAAGCCCCCTGTGGATGTGAGCACGGGGCTCAACCCGGTGTTGGCCTGGGCATCGGGCGGGATGCTGTCCACTCCGGCCGAACTCAACCAGTTCGTGCGCGGCTATGTGCGCGGAGTGCTGTTCAGCAAGGCGACGCAGGCGATGCAGCTCCAGTTCGTCCCGGGTAGCTCAGGACCTCCGGGCCCGGGCACCAATGCGGCCGGGCTGGGGATCTTCCGATACCGGACGAGCTGTGGAACCGTCTTCGGACACACGGGGAACTTTCCCGGGTACACCCTCTTCGCCGCCTCGAGCCCCGATGGGAAGCGCTCGGTCGTCGTGGCGGTCAACCAACAGCTGAACAGCACACCGGTCACACCGGAGTTCACCCTGCTGCGGGAGGCCGAGGGGACGGGCGTCTGCGCGGCGCTCGGCCGCTGAGCCGGCGGCGTCGGACGTCAGGCTGTGTTCGACCCGAGGGTGGTCATACGGGGAAGCTATTGAGACGTTCGATCCGATCACCACGGCGCCGACGGCCGGACCCCGCGGGCCCGTCCAGGAGTCGCCAGCCACCCTGCCCCGTCCCCGTCCCCGTCATGGAGGTGCCCAGGCCCACCCGCCGACCCGGACCGCCCGGAGCGTCGACCGGCACATCGTCCCCGTGTGGGCGCCGAGGTCAGCCGATATCGTGATCGCCATGGAACCGGTGCCGGAGGACTGGGAGCGCGCCGTGGCCGTCGTGGCCCATCCCGACGACCTCGAATACGGTGCCGCCAGTGCGGTCGCCAGATGGACGGGCCAGGGGAAACAGGTGGCCTACGTCCTGGTAACGAGCGGTGAGGCCGGGATCGATGGGATGGACCCCGCCGTGGCGCGGCCCCTGCGCGAAGAGGAGGAGCGGCGGAGTGCCGCGGTCGTGGGCGCAGAATCGGTGGAGTTCCTCGGTCACCCCGACGGGCTCTTGGAGCTCGGCGTCGGTCTCCGTCGGGACATCGCAACGGCCTTTCGGCGCCTGCGGCCCGAGATCGTCATCACCATGAGCTTCGACCTCACCTGGGGCGACCAGGGAAGCGTGAACCATTCCGACCACCGGGTGACCGGCTCGACGGTGCTGGACGCCTGCCGTGACGCGGCCAACCGATGGATCTTCACCGACGGAGGTGACCCGTGGGGTGGAATCAAATACGTCTATGTGGCTGCCGCCAATGAGGCGACCCACTATGTCGACGTGGGAGCGACCCTCGACCTCGGCATCGCCTCCCTCCGCGAACACCAGGTCTACATCGACGGCCTGGGGAGGGCCTTCGATCCCGATGAGTTCCTCCGTTCCATGGCGGGCTTCGGCGGGATGACGGCCGGCTGTGAGTACGCCGTCATGTTTCGGCGCTACTCCGTCGGGTAGTGCCAGGGTCCTCCGCCACCCGAACCGGTGGCCCTCCCTGCCATCCGGCGACCGTGCATGGACGGGCGGCCCGGAGTTTGTAGGTTCGCTTCGCCGGGCCCGGAACGAGCGGTGAGTGCGAGTTCCGCAATGGGTGTCGATTCGGCCGCACCGCGTTCGTCTTGGGGGTGTGTGCTCCGATCGGCGGGGTACACGGGACAAGGAGGACCGAGATGAAGCAGTACCTGCTGAGCATGATCCAGCCCGACGGCGGGGACGAGGTCCCTCGGGCCGAGGTTCTGGACGGGATCATGGCCGAAGTGGGCCGGATCCGTGAACAGCTCGTGGCGCAGGGATCATGGGTCTTTGGAAACGGATTGCACAGCCCGACGACGGCCACCACGATCCGGGTCCGGGACGGGGAGCTGTTGACCACCGACGGCCCATTTGCGGAGAGCAAGGAGCACCTCGGCGGCATCACCATCATCGAGGTGGCCGACCTCGACGAGGCGCTGAGCTGGGGTCGTCGGTATGCCGAAGTGACCACTCTTCCCATTGAGGTTCGGCCTTTCCGATGTGACATCCAGGAGTAGGGATCCCGGGTACGCGACCCTGACGGGACCCTCGCAGCTGCGAGATCGTGCAGCTGCGAAGGTCCCGCCATTCACGACGTCAGTTCGACGGGGAGGACGATGTCGGGGATGGGGGCGTGCCATTGGGCGCCTGGCTGCCGGTGGGACCTCCACCGAAGCCGGAGATGGTGGTGATCACTCCGAAACTCGAGTTGAGCTCGACCGTCACGTACGTGCCGTCTGACTTCTTCATGTGGACCTCGTAGGGGGAAGCACCTGACGAATTGGTCTCGGCTCTGACGATCGTGGCGCCCGGAACGGCGGCAGTGGCGGCGGCGGTCGCCGACTGGAGTCCCGTGCCGGTGAGCAGCGTCTCGTTCGGACCGTGGGCCATCGCCGCCGGGTCTCCGGCTGAACCCCCAGGAGGCATGCCGGCTGTGCCCGCAGGCGGTCGGCCGGGGGAACCCGCGGCCGGGGCGGTCGCACCAGTCGACCCGGACGCGGGAATGGCGGTGGAGCTGGTAGCCGCCGACGCGATACCGGCGGCACCCAGACTTGCACCGGAAACCAGCGCACCGGCGACGAGCGCCCGGCGCAGTCTTGTTGGTTTGGGGGACATTCAGTACTCCTCATCTCACTTACTCCAAGGATTTCCGGGAGCCCTCCCACCGTGACGGGTCCAACTGCAGCTCCCCTACCTCCCACCTGTCAGTACTCTGTGAACTCTCCGGCCGCCGGGTACTGACGCACCGCGGATGGCTCCTCCCCCCGGGAGGATGCCCCACAGTTCTCAACCGCCGTCGACCGGCGTCCCGCGAGCCATGACCCGTAGTCGACCGTCACTGATCAGGGCAGTGACTGCCGATCGCATCGCCGGTCGATCACCCACTGTCGATGACTGATCGCCGGCTGGCGAAGACGATCGACAACGTGACCAGCAGGATCGCAGCGATCAGGAGCATTCCTCCGACCGTGAGGATGGCAGCGTCAATCCATCCGAGGGCCGGCACCGTTGCACCCACGTCCGCCGTGATCGACAAGGCGCGGGCTCCATCGGGCCTCATCGCCACGACGGTCCAGTCTCCCCCGCTCGGCTTCCACGTGATCGACTGGGTTCCGGGTCCGTAAGCGGACCGCACCCACGTGGAGAGGGCGGTAGGCGGGACTACCGGTGCTGCTCCGGGATACCGTCGGTAGTTCGCCACGCCACCGGTCAAGGAGGTAATGGTCACATGGCTGACACCACTCAGGTAGCGAACGACGGCGGCGTGCCGGCCGATCCCGATGAAGGAGGGCTCCGTCGGATTGGTGGCGGTAGCGCGAATCCGGACCGTGCCCAGAATCGACGACGGGGCGAGGTCCGTCGTGTTCCCCAGGTCGATCCGATCGGTGGTGATGGCGTAGGTCGAGGTCGCGAACGTCCGAGTCGGTGACGTCAGATAGCCCGAGGCATCGCGCTGGGTGTGGTCCAACCAGGCGATGGCACCACCGCCGGCGAGCATGCCGATCGAGACAAGCCCCAGGACCGAGCCGAGGCACAGGGCGACGATCCTGCCAGCCGTCCAACCCGATGGCCCTATCGAGGGCCGGGCGGCGTTCGGAGCGATCGCGGCGACAGGCGTTGGTGGGAGGGTCGCGGCACCTGCACCATCACTCCCGCCCATGTCGAGGCGGAAGGGCGGATACCGATCGGTCATGAGCGCCGCATAGGCGACGACTCGAACGACCCAGCGATTCAGGCCGATCACAAGGTCGAAGATCGGTCGGGGGTAGCTGCCGGTGAATGTCAAGATGATGGCGGCGACCAGCACGAGGAGCCCGGTAAGGCCGCCCGTGCCCCACGTTGCACCCCGGTCGTTGCCCGACCAGGCCGTTGCTGCGCCCCCCGCGAAGATCCCGACAACCAGGTACTGGGGAATGGCCAGCAGCCACCACTTGACCAGTACCAGGCCCCGTGAAAGGCGCTCCGGGTAAGTGATGTCGAGGTGGGCGGGATAGTCGGGGACATCGGCGAGCGTGAACGGTGGGTAGCTGTCGGTGCCCAGGGCTGCGTAGCTGTAGTACGAGACTCGCCATGTCCATCGGAGCACTCCTACGTTGAACTCGAAGAGCGATCTCGGGTACCGACCGGTGAACAGGATGGAGAGGAAGGCAATCACGCTCACCGCGAAGAATGCGACCCATAGGAAAAACAGCACGAACAGGTGGGGCAGGACGATCAGCCACTTGACCAGCCACAGCCAACGGCTCAATGTCGGCTCGAGAATCCCTTCGAGCGTTACCGGACTTGCCAGTTGCGATTCCGTCACGGTCCTCCTCCTGTCTCGTCTTCAGTAAGCAGCGAGTTGCTCGAGAAAGAGGACCTGGATCCGCAGGGGAGACGCTCGCTCGGGGTGAGGAACCCGCTCCGACCGGTCCTCACCCAATCGTGTCGTACCGTGACGGAAGTCCTAGGGCCAGGGCTATTCGCCCCAAACCGTCCCGAGCCGAGGTCGGCTTGGGCTCGACAGGACCCAGCCGTCTCCATTCGTGCAGCATTGGTGATGCCCCCCGGCCGCCGCGCTGAGCTTGACACGTCACCGGTCCTTCCGCTCACGTGGGCAGCTGCAGCACGTGGTAGACGACAAACGCCGGCCAGAACAGAGCTTTCATAAATGCCAGGACCACGAGCCAGAAGGTGCCGGAATGGGTGTGCAAGTAGTAGACGAGGGCCCCGATGAAACCTAGGAACCAGATGCCCCCGACACCACCGCTTTTGACGACGTTCTTCTTCGTGCTGCTGTCACTTGTGGCCATCAGGTTCACATCCCTTGCAGACTTTCGAGAACGCATCGCATGGGCCGGCGCCACACGATGAAGACCGCCACAACTGGGCAGGCAGGGGCGGAAGTCATGATCCAATCGTGATCGTCAACCGACGTCGAGCACCAGGGCCGAAGGACCCGACGTAGCTCTGGAGCGACAGCCACGTCCCTGGACCACTCTGAAGGGTCGCAATCCAGCGGTATCGGCGGCAGTGCGTGACTGGCGGTCAATGGACCTCTGGCCCTAGTGGCCTTGGCCGGATCGGAAAAGAATGGACGGCATGCGAGGCCGTTTCCATCCTGAGGAGACCACGTATCCTCTTCATGGACGGAGAGGGCGAACCGGTGGAGATCGGCCGCCTCCAACGGGATCGTCGAGAGGAGGCAATGGCTCCATTGCCACCGGTGAGTGGCCTGCTGCTGCAATGGCCACATCTCGGGGTGTCGCGACCGCGTTGCTGGGCGTTCCTGAGCTCGCGGAACTGCTGGGAGTCCATCATCGGATTATGGCCAATGACTGGCAGGCGACGGACATGAGCTCTCCGGCCGGGACCATGGTCGAGTGGGCGGTCGAGCTTCTCGAGCGGATCGACTGGTCGCCCGCTGCACTTCGACGGGACCTGGGAACGGACAAGGTGGCACCCCGGCGGCTCTACTCCGAAACACAGATGGTCGCACGAGCTGCAGATCTGCTCGGCGACTCGGCCGGCCTGGTCCACGAGAATGAACGAGGATGGAGAGAGGCCAGAGTGAAACTTGCCCGCCTCGCGTTGGGGGCGGCAGGCATCGCCACGGGTGCGGCCACGCTCTACTTGTCCTTTGGGCGTGAGCCGTGTCTGACCTGGGGCGCCACAGACGAGGAAGTCCGCCGAGAAATGCCAGGCGACGGCCTCTTGGCCAATCCTGAGATCCTCGCCACCAGGGCCGTAACCATTGACACGCCACCGACGGCAATCTGGCCGTGGCTCATGCAGATGGGAAGTGGCCGAGGTGGCGTGTACACCTACGACTGGATCGAGAACCTGCTCGGTCTCGACATGCACAGCATCGATGAGATAAGGCCCGAACTCCAAAACCGCAAGGTAGGCGACGCCGAGCGGTTGGGTAAGTCAGGCCCAGTCCTGCGAGTGGCGGTACTCGAACCGGAGTCCGCCATGGTCCTGTTCTCCGACGACGGGAACTGGGTATGGGCATTTGGGCTGTACCCAATAGACCAAACTCGGACCCGCCTGGTGAGCCGAAATCGGATCAGCTCACCTGGAGCATCCCTGCTTCGCCGAGTCATCCAGATGCTCGTGATGGAGCCAGGCAGCCTCATCATGGAGCGCAAGATGCTCCTCGGGATCAAGGAGCGTGCCGAGATGTTGGCAAAATCCTCAAGGCCAAGCGATGCACCCGATCGGGAGACCCTTAGCCTTCGCGCCAACTCGTGCTTCTAGACGTGCTGGAAAAGACCCTCCGGACCTTCTCAATCGACGAGCGATCCGCTTTGATCAAAGAGGACCTTGCCGCTCCCAATCACTCTCTTACAAGCTTCAACAACATCTGTGTCATAGAGCGTGCCGGAACCCCTCTGAATCTCGCCGAGAGCAGCGTCGAGACCAAGGGCCGCTCGGTACGGTCGTCGTGAAGCTATTGATTCCACCACATCAGCTACGGCAATGATGCGGCTCCCCATGGCGATTTGTTGTCCCAGAAGACCGTTCGGATACCCTGACCCGTCCATCCGCTCATGGTGCTGGTGAACCATCTCCGCGACGTCTTCCGGAAACTCGACCTTCTTCAGAAGATCAAATCCTGCCTGGCTGTGCTCCCGGACAACCGCCATTTCGGCGTCGCTGAGTCGACCCGGACGCGTGAGTATCTCCGACGGAACCGACAGCTTGCCGAGATCGTGAATTCTCGCAGCCAATTCGATCGCGTCGACCTCAGCGGGCTCAAGTTGGAGCTCGGTAGCCACCGCAGCTGCAATTTGCGCCACTCGGTCTTGATGTCCTGCGGTATACGGATCCCGCATCTCGACAGAGGCCGACAGAGCGCCTACGACTGCTCTGCTGAGCGTTGCTTGACTCTGCTCCAGCTGCTTTCGGTCGGTGATGTCGATAACAACAATGGCAATCCCAGTCACATGGTCATACACCCTGACGGGGTTGAGATTCGTAAGCCAATAGTGGATGTGATCAGGGTCCATGGCGGTCTTGCCGGACACCTCTTGGCTAACGACTGGTTCACCGGTGTCGATCACCCGTTGGTATATCGGCTCGAGAGTGGGCCACAGTGCCGGAATAACTTCAGCCACAGTCCGTCCGATCTGGTCTTCGACCTTCCCGCCATGCACTGATGCAAGCATGGAGTTGATTCGCAAGAACCTGAACTCGCGATCCACATGTCCAAAGCCAACCGACGTCGTCGACTGAAGCGAGTCGATGATCGACGACGCCTCTGAAGTTGCACGATTCGACTCCCGAAGGCTCTCTTCAAGCCGATCCCAATCGGCTCGTTCGAGTACGCGGTCGGCGAGTTCCTGGGCATGTCGGACGTAACGAGGAGGGCCAGCACCTACATCCGCAGTGGTGGCAGTGCACCCGCGTCCATTGGCTTTGGCACGATAGAGGCCCAGGTCGGCGTCCCGAAAGAGCTTCTGGCTGGTCGGCTCCCGGGGATCAAGCGCTGTGAAGCCAATGCTCACGCTGAACCCCGAGCCTTCCTGGTGATCCAGGGCTCTGGCCATTCGGTCTGCAAGTCTGCCGGCACTGGCCAGATCAGTCGTCGGCAGGATTGCAGCAAACTCGTCGCCCCCGACGCGTGCAACGGTGTCGCCGGACCGGCTGGTAGTCCTCATGATGGCCCCAGCCTTGGAGAGTGCTGCATCTCCCTCGGCGTGACCATGGGAGTCATTGAATGATTTGAACAAGTCGATGTCGGCTAGGAGCAGGCTCAATGACTCACCGTGTCGCAAGGCGCGGTTGATCTCGACATCGAGACGTTCATAGAAAGCTCCCTGATTCAGACATCCAGTGAGCGAATCAGTGTGCGTTTGCCGATGCAGTTCTTGAATGAACCGATCTTCTTCGACTTCGAGGCGCGAACGATAGACGGCGGCACCCATGCTCAGAGCCATTGTGCCTGCCAGAAGTGCAGAGAGTGCCGCGATTGCACTCGTCGTGGAGTCGACATTTCGATCTGTGAACGCCACCACACCGAACTCAACGAATCCCGCGATTCCGCAGATCATCACCTTCTTGGCCGGAAGGGCCAATGAGGCACTCATGATAGGGAGAGCCATCAGAATGATGAGGGGACTGTCCAGTCCGCCGTCGAGATAGATACAGAGAGAGAGGGCTGCTCCTGCCGAGAGGGTTGAGGCTAGCGAAAAGGTGGCCTGCCGGGGACACACGGAGACCCTGTCTACAAACAAGAGAGCCCCAACGGCGACGATGAGGCTGAGTGAACTCACCGTCAGGAGGACAAGTCGGTGAGATCCATTGGGCGTAGCGGTGAAGTAGGCCAGTGCGAAGAGGCTTCCGCCAGCAAGAACCGCATAGCCAAGCCGGATATGGGACACCCAGAAGCGCTGCTCGTGCCTGGCCAAAGATTGATCGACCGATTCGGATTCGTCGTCCTGCGCCAGTTGCCGATTCTTGAGATCGCTGCCGGACAACAGATCCAGCTCCACAGTTGTTTATCGGTCACCAATGGGCACGCCATAAGAAGAATCCCGATTGCCGTCCAGAATGAGAGATCTAGGCAAGCAATCGGTCGCGATGACACCCACTCCTAGGCGACGACCGTGACGGACCCTCGTTGTACCGTCCCACTCGTGCGGGTCGGCGTCACCCTCCCGGCTTTCAGCGACAGGGGCAACCTCCCCATGGAGTCTGCGATCCCCGCACAAGGCACTTATGAGGTCCAGCTTGACGGGTCGGAATCCATTAGTGCACACCCACGGTTAGTGATGACTAACACCGATGCATTTGCCGCCCTCGCCGATCCAACCCGTCGGGCGATCTTCGAGCACCTGGGGGAGCATCCGGCTGCCGTCAGCGAGCTGGCGGCGATGGTGCCGGTGAGCCGCTCGGCTGTCTCTCAGCACCTGAAGGTGCTGAAAAATGCCGGATTGGTAGGGAGCACCCCGCAGGGCACCCGGCGGGTCTATGCGGTGGACCCACGTGGCATCACTGACCTGCGC
>Ga0307373_10006223_pt1 | contig 19084 bp, 18 predicted proteins | sample OX2MG_FD_202534 | JGI IMG/M metagenome (GOLD analysis project Ga0307373, IMG submission 202534) | Soil microbial communities from Risofladan, Vaasa, Finland - OX-2 | ecosystem: Environmental > Terrestrial > Soil > Coastal area > Acid sulfate soil | place: Finland: Risofladan, Vaasa | collected...
AGCCAAAGTTAAAGCACGACCGGCGGATCAGCGGCGGATCCCTCGACTATTTTCAGACCCTAGCCAAGCTCCGCAATCGGCTTGACAAAGGGCATGGCGCATGCTATTGTCTTGGCTAATCGGTTAATCGGTTAACTGACATGAGGTGGCTATAGTGACCACCATTTATGATGTGGCGAAGGCGGCACAAGTCACTGCCGCCACGGTCTCCAACGTGATTACCGGCAAGGGTTCCGTGGGCGCCGAGACCCGTGCTCGCGTGGAGGCGGCAATCGCCTCGCTGGGCTACCACCCCAATATGCTGGCCCGCGGCCTGGCCACCCGCCAAACTCATACCCTGGGCTTGCTGCTGCCCAACATCGCCAATCCCTTTTACCCCGAGATTGCCCTGGAGGTCGAGCAGACCGCGCGTCTCCAGGGCTATTGTGTATTCCTCTGCAATCTGTGTAATGATGAAGAGGTCGGTCGCACCTATTTAAGGCAACTCGCGAACCGGCAGGTCGATGGAGCGATTGTGATGCCCGGCGGCATCAATCTGGATGACCTGGTGGCCGCCGCCCGCGGCGCGCTCCCCATCGTGCTCTGTAACTGGGAGGAGCAAGATGAGCTGCCGCCCTTGCCAATGGTCGGGGTCAGCTTCTTTCAGGCCGGTTGCCTGGCCGCGCGGCATCTCCTCTCGCTTGGACACCGCCGCATCGGGGTGATCGCCGACGCCGCGATCCCCCACATGCGCCATACGGAGCGGGTCGCCGGTTTCGCCGCCACCATTGCCCAGGCCGGCATCGCCTGGGATCCTCGGCTCCTCCAGCTTGGCGATTCCACCATTGCGAGCGGCTACCAGGCCATGACGGCTTTGCGCGCTCTCGCTGATCCGCCAACCGCCGTCTTCAGCACCAATGATCTCATGGCTCTGGGGGCGCTGGAGAGCGCCCTGGCCCTCGGGTTGCGCGTACCGCGTGATCTTTCCATCGTGGGACTGGATGATATCTCGATCAGCGCTCATACCCAGCCGCCCCTCACCACCGTGACCATCCCCAAGCGCCGGATCGGCGCCGAAGCTACAGCCCTCCTCCTTCAGTGGCTGGCTAAAGGGGAGATGCCGCCCATCGAACCGACCCAGATTCCCCCAACCTTGCATGTGCGCGGCTCGACAGCGCGCGTCGGTCCAGGGATCGAGGCTCCGCTCGCCGCGACGACCCGCGCCTTGGCGGAAGGCGCGCCGCGAGAGGAAGAGACCTACCGCCATATTCTTGACCCCGCACTGCCCGGCCCGTAGTGAGAGAAAGGAGGAAACGCCCAGTCCATACCGCAGGCGATGCCGCCAGGCGGCCGTTCAGGTAGCCGACGCTATTTTTTGGAGAGGATTTCCAATCATGACCGATGGCAGATTCCGTCTACCCCGCGGAGGTGTACTGGCGGCGGCGCTGATCGCCGTGAGCCTGGTCGCCCCCAGCACCTTACCTACCGCGCACGCCGGCACGGCCAAGGCCCCCGTGGAGCTCACCTTCTGGTCCTGGGTGCCGAGTATTCAGACCTCGGTCGCGCTCTTCAACAAGACCCATTCCAACATCCATGTGAAGCTGGCCTACAACGTGGGGCCGCCGACTATCTATACCAAATACTTCACGGTGATCCAGGCCAAGACCGGGGCGCCCGACGTGGCGCAGATCGAGTATGATTGGCTGCCCACCTACGAGTATCTTGGCAACGGCGCCCTGGTGGATATGGGCAAGTATGGCGCCAATAGCCTGAAAAGCCAGTTTCCGGCCGGCGTCTGGTCGCAGGTGAGCGTGGGCAAGAGCGTCTATGCCATTCCCCAGGACACCGGCCCAATGGGCATGTATTACCGCAAGGATCTCTTTGCCAAGTACCACATCGCCGTGCCTAAGACCTGGGACCAGTATGCCGCCGCCGCCGTCGCCTTGCACAAAGCCGATAAGAACCTCTACATTACCAACTTCTCCAGCGCGGGGGGCGACTTCGCCCAGTGGGCCGCCTATATGTGGCAGGCCGACGGGAATTGGTTCACCGCCAATAGCGATAATAGCTGGACGGTAAGCATCAACAGCGCCGCCAACAAGAAGGTGATGAGCTACTGGGGCAAGCTCGCCGGCCAGGGCTTGCTCAATAACGACGGCAACTTCACTCAGGCGCAGTACAAGGATTGGGCGGAGGGGCGCCTTGCTACCTGGCTCTGTGCCGTCTGGGGCGCCCAGACCATTTCCTCCAGCGCCGCGGCAACCAGCGGCAAGTGGGCCATGGCTCCCATGCCCCAGTGGACCGCCGGGAAGTACGTGGACAGCGCCTGGGGCGGATCGGCCAACGTGGTCATGAGCCAGACCAAGCATCCGGCCGAGGCGACGCAGTTCGCCATGTGGCTGAATACCAACCAGGCGAATATCGCGCTGCTGGTCAAGCAGGGCGGGATCTGGCCGGCCGCCAATGCCGCCTTGATGAATCCGGCGCTCACCGCCCCTATTCCCTATTATGGCGGGCAAGCTCTGACCGGCACCTTCACCAAGGCCGCCAGCGTTCTGGCATCGGGCTTCCAGTGGGGTCCGGCCATCGGCTATGCCAGCACGAAGTTCGACACCGCGCTCAACAACGCATTCACCAACAAGACCGATTTCGCGGCGGCGCTCGATCAGGTGCAACAGGGCACCATCACCTACATGAAGCAGCAGGGCTTCACGGTAAAATAACCGCATGGCGCGCGGGGACGCCGGCAGGCTCGCCGGCGTCCCTATTCTCACGCCCATACATCTAGGTTCAGGCAAGGAGCATTGTGGTCATGAGCAGCTCCAGTCCCCCCATCGCCCGGCTCGGCGCTGGGCAGCCGGCCATGCGGCGTCCTCGTGGTCTGCGCCTACGTCAGGGCAGCACACCCTATCTGTTTCTGGCCCCGTTTGTCATTTTGTTCCTGTTGTTCTTTATCGGACCCATTCTCTATGCCTTTAAGCTCAGTCTGTTTACCCTACACCGGCATCCCTCCCTCAACGGCGCCACCAATACCACGACCTTTGGCGGCCTGAACAACTACCAGCGCGCCTTCGGCGACGCGGACTTCCTCAGCGGCCTGAAGAACATGATCGCTTTTGGCATCGTGCAGGTGCCGGTGATGCTGTTCCTGGCCCTGACCTTCGCCCTGGTGCTTGATTCTCCCTTCGTGCGCCTAAAAGCGTTCTTTAGGCTGTCCTATTTCATTCCTTTCGCCATCCCCGGCGTGGTGGCCACCTTGCTGTGGGGCTACTTCTATACGCCGTCGCTCAGCCCGGTGACCGGTCTCTTCACCAAGCTCAGCTTCGGGAACAGCCCCAACTTCTTCCAGCCGGTCAGCCACCTGCTGGCCTCGGTCGGGAACATCGTGACCTGGGAGTGGGCCGGCTACAACATGGTCATCTTGATCGCCGCCTTGCAGTCCGTATCGGCGGAGATCTACGAGGCCGCCGGCCTTGATGGGTGTGGACCGATCCGCACCGCCCTCTTCATCAAGATCCCCCTCTTGCAGCCGGCCCTGGTGCTGACCGCGGTTTTCTCCATTATCGGCACCCTGCAGCTGTTCAACGAGTTCAGCGTCTTCAATCAGGGCGGCCTGGCGGCCGTGGAGCCGTCGGTGACGCCGAATTATTACGCCTATACCCAGGCATTTACCTATGGCGACTTTAACTATGCCGCCACCATCTCCTTCGCGCTGGCTCTTGTGACCTTCGTGTTCTCCTTTGCCTTCCTCAAACTCACCAGTCGCGGAGGGGAGTGACATGGCGACAACGGTCTCATCACCGGGAACGGGCAAGCAGGCGGCGGGGGCGGGACGCACCCTGGGGAAGCAAGCGCTGCCGATGGTCTTTCTCTTCCTGTTCTCGGTCTATTTCCTGGCCCCGTTGGTCTGGCTGGTCTTTAGTTCCACCAAGAACGAATCGGATTTCAGCACCGCCTTCGGCTTCTGGTTTAGCGGCCATCCCCAGTTCTTGGCCAATGTGAGCACCGTGCTGAACGTGAACGATCATATCTATCTGCACTGGTTGTTCAACACGGTGCTCTATTCGGTGATCAGCGCGGTGGGCGCCACCCTCTTCGCCGCCATGGCCGGTTACGCCCTGTCCAAGTTCTTCTTTCGGGGGCGCGAGTTGCTCTTCCTGATCATTCTCGGCTCGCTGATGGTGCCGATCACCGCACTCGCCTTGCCGTTGTTCTTGATCATGACCGATATCAATCTGGGATTTACCCACATCAGCCTGATCAACACCTACGCGGCGGTGATCCTACCGAGCCTGGTCAGTCCCTTCGGCGTCTATCTGATGCGGATCTATACAGCGGGTTCGGTCTCCGATGATTTGCTCCAGGCGGCGCGCATCGATGGAGCGAGTGAGGCGGGAATCTTTTTCCGGATCGTCCTCCGCATGACCATGCCGGGACTGATCACCGTCCTGCTCTTCAGCTTCGTGGGCACCTGGAATAACTACTTCCTGCCCTACGTGGTGCTCTCCGATCAAAATTACTATCCGCTATCGGTGGGCCTTGCCTACTGGAACGGGCTCACCAACCAGGCCGGGGTTAGCGACGTCACCTATGTGCAGGTGATCACGGGAGCCTTGATCTCGGTGATCCCCTTGGTGATCGCGTTTCTTACCCTGCAACGCTACTGGAATAATAGCCTCACCCTGAATACCACCGCCGGATAGCCGAGGAGAGCAGATCATATCCGCCGCGAACCAACGAACGCGGAACGGCGAGGCTACCAGGAAGACCATCAATCCCACGCCGCCATCCTCCCTTCACCCTGGACCGGTTTGACCGAGTGGGGGCGCTGCTCCATACTGTAAAAGTTACCTGAACCGTGCTCGAGCGTGCTACCCTTTTGGACACGCTCTTTGAGCAAGCGACCATGCATGGCCCCACACCGCAGTGGGATTGAGAGGGAGTCGCATGTCAACCAAAACCGCCGGTCTGCGCGACGTAATCGCCGCCACCTCCTCCATCTGCAATGTCAACGGCACGGAGGGGAAGCTCATCTATTTCGGTTATGACATCGCCGATCTGGCCGAGCACGCCACCTTCGAGGAAGTCGTCTATCTCCTCTGGCATAGCGAACTGCCCACCAGAAGCCAATTGGCCGATCACGTCAAGGCGATTATGGCCGACGTGGCGCTCCCGGCGCCGGTGCTGGACCTTCTCCGCGGCTTCCCCCGCGATGCCTCGCCCATGACCGTACTTCGCACGACCGTCTCCGCTCTGGCTATGTTTGATCCCGCCGCCGCCGATAACGCCCCCGAGGCGAATGTGCGGAAGGCCCGCCTCCTTACCGCGCGCATCCCCTCGATCGTGGCGGCCTTCCATCGCCTGCGCAACGGCGAGGAGCCGCTGGCCCCGCGCACCGATCAATCGCTGGCCTGGAATCTTCTCTATATGCTCCTGGGCACGGAGCCCGACCCTCGCGATGCCCGCGTGATGGACGTGGCGCTTATTCTGCATGCCGACCACGAGCTGAATGCCTCCACCTTCGCCGCCCGCGAGGTAGCCTCGACTCTGGCTGACATCTATGGCGCGATCACGGCGGCGGTGGCCACTCTCGCCGGCCCTTCCCACGGAGGGGCGAACGAGAAGGTGATGCGGATGCTGGAGGCCATTGGCGTCCCCGAGCACACGGAAAGTTGGGTGACCGAGGCGTTGGAAAATCACGGGCGGATCATGGGCTTCGGCCACGCCGTCTATAAGACAGAGGATCCGCGGGCCACTGTGCTCCGCCGCCTCTCGCGCGAGACGGGCGAGCGCGCGGGCGATACGCGATGGTACGAAATCTCCACCGTCATCGAGCGGCTGGTGCGGGAAAGCAAGGGTCTGTACGCCAACGTGGACTTCTATTCGGCCTCCGCGTACCACGCCCTGGGGATCCCTACCGATCAGTTCACCCCCATCTTCGCCTGCAGCCGGATCGCCGGCTGGACCGCCCATGTGCTGGAGCAGTACGCCAACAACCGGCTGATGCGCCCACGCGCCGAGTACGTAGGGCCCAGTCCTCGCCCCTATGTCGGGATCGACCAGCGCTAACCTGGCCGCCCCCGCCTCATGCGTGGCATGGGTCTTCCCTCAGGGAGAAGACCCATGCCACGCATGCCTCTTGCCTTTTTGCCCATAGGCATAGTATGTTCAATGCATGATGGCGCATGTATAGTGCCCTATGTGTAGATAGAGGATGTGCCAGGATGAGAGCCGGAGATACCCCCATGAGTTCGGAATCTGGGACCGTAGAGCCGGCGCGGCCGGCCGCCGAAGGACAGCGCATCCTCCAGGTACGGCTTTCCGCCGATCTCTATGAGTGGCTGCGGACCACTGCTTTCTATCAGCGCCGCAGCATGAACGCGCTGGTGAACGAGGCGCTTGAGCAGTTGCGCCGCGACGCCGAGCGGTCCTGAGTCCGATCCTGGGCATGTGTTGAGATATCCTCACGAGGCTCGTTCAACCCACGGCCAGGCATGATGCTTCCGCCTGGATAAAATTCCGCCAAAATTCCTTTCCTCGTGCTGTCGATTTCGCGCTGCCCCGTTCGACGTCTTAGTGACGGGCGCTTTGCTCGCCGATTGCGGTTCAATCAAGGGAGGAAGACCATGCGCTATGCGTTGCTGATTCACGTTGACGAGGCGGTTACGGATCGGCTGAGCCAGGAAGATCAGAGCGCGAGGTACGCGGCGTACGGGGCGTTCAGCGCCCGCTACAAGGACAAGATCCAGGGTGGCAACGCGCTGATGGGCGTGGGGACGGCGACGACGGTGCGCACGCGCGACAGCCATGCGCTCACCACCGATGGGCCGTTCGCCGAGACGAAAGAGCAGCTCAACGGGTTCTATCTCGTTGCGTGCAATGATCTGGATGAAGCGGTCGAAATCGCGTCCCAGATCCCGGACGCCGTACGCGGCGCCATTGAGGTCCGCCCGATCATGGAGTTCAACCAAGCGTAGGCGCCGCGGTTCTGTTGCTCCAGCGGTCGAGATACCACGCGCCTACGGGCCGACCGCCTCTCACTTCACCTCGCCCGATTGGACAGCGGGAACGGGATCGGCATGCCCGTGCTCTCGTTCTCGCTGCCCAGGGCGGTCATGAAAGGAGTCCCCTTCGATGGCTACGATGCCGGTTCCCCATGCAACGCAGGCAGCCGCTCCCTTCCAAATGCGGACGATCCTCGCGCCCCTGGTGGCGATCATCATCGGCGTGTTCATGGTGGTACTGGACAGCACCGCCATGAACGTCGCCCTACCTGGCCTGGTCACGAGCTTCCATGGCACGCTCGCAGGCTTGCAGTGGACGATCACCGGCTACGCGCTGGCCCAGGCCGCGGTGATCCCCCTGGCCGGTTGGCTCTCCGACCGGTTCGGGGCCAAGCGGATCTTCCTCCTTGCGATCGCTCTCTTCACCATCGGCTCGATCTTATGCGCCACGGCCCAGAGCAGCACCATGCTGATCGCCTTCCGCGTACTGCAAGGGCTCGGCGGCGGCGTGGTGATCCCGATCGCTATCTCGTACACCTATCGCCTCAGCCCGTCCGAGCGGGTCGGCGCCATCATGGGCCTGATGGGCATCCCCATCCTGTTCGCCCCCGCTCTCGGCCCCGTGGTGGCCGGCTGGCTGGTCCAGTACGCCAGTTGGCGCTGGATCTTCCTGCTCAACCTGCCGGTCGGCCTGATCGGGCTGCTGGTTGGCCTACGTAGCCTACCCAGGATCGAGCGCCAGATCGTGGCTGGTCTGGACCTGCCGGGGATGATACTGGGTCCTTTAGCCTTCGCCTCTCTCTCCTATGGGGTCAGCCAGGGCGGCACGAGTTGGACCTCGGCCACCACGCTGGGCGGCCTGCTGGTCGGCGGCGGGGCGCTCGTGGCCTTCGTGCTGGTGGAACTGCGCGCCCAAGCGCCGCTGCTGGAACTGCGGGTGTTCCGCTCCCTCAACTTCAGCCTGGGCATCGTGGCTCAATGGATCGGCCAGTTCGCGCTCTTTGGCACGCTCTTCCTCGTCCCGCTGTTCTTGCAAAAGGGGCGCGGCTACGGCGCGTTCGACGCCGGCCTGACCATGCTGCCCTATGCCCTCGCGGCGGCGATCTGCATGCCGCTGGGCGGACGGCTGTTCGATCGGATCGGCGCGCGTCCCCTGGTCGTGCTGGGCCTGGCCCTGATTGGCGGCGCCGTCGCTTTCCTCTCACGGGTCGGGGTCACCACCCGTGGAACCGATCTGATCGTGCCGCTGGCCATGACCGGCGCGGGCATGGGCCTGATGCTGATGACCCTCACCACCCATCTGCTCAATGCCGCCCCGCCCAAGCTGGTCAGCCGGGTCACCTCGCTGACCGGCGCCTTGCAGCAGGTCGTCACCTCGCTCTCCATCGCCAGCCTCGCCACGCTCCTGACCGCCAGGGCGGCCACGCACCTTGACGCGACGAAAGCGGCCTTGGCCGGGCAGCCCGCTGGGGCGAGCCGCCTGGCGCACGAACTCGGTGCGGCGGCGACCACGGCCTTGACGAGCGCTTTTGACGATACGTTCCGCGTGATGATCGTAGTAGCCGTGGCCGGCGCCCTGTTGGGGCTGACCCTGCGCCGCCCGTGGGCCACGTCGATGGAAGCCGCGGATGACCTGACGGCGGCAGAGATCGAGGAAGTACCGGCGATGGACAGCGCGCTGGCCAGTTAGTAGCTTGTCAACAGGCAATAGTTGTGCTCACGGGGCGAGCCCCCGACTGCGGTCGGGTGGTAGCGAACGCCGACCGCGGTCGGGAAATGGGGCGTGATTACTTGAAATATTGCCTGCCAACAGGCTACAAAAGTAGAAGCGTCCCCCTGGGTGGGGCGCCGCCGGCAACGGAGGGAGCGGTAAGCAATGGAAGGGGCCTCTCACGTCGTCGAGCGGGTTTTCCGCCAGGAATCCGGACGCATCCTCGCCGCCCTCATCGTCGCCACGCGGGACTTTACCCTCGCCGAGGATGCGCTACAGGACGCCTGCATCGCCGCCTTGCTGCAATGGCCCGCCGCCGGTATTCCGAGCAATCCGGCGGCCTGGCTCAGCGGGATCGCCCGGCGCAAGGCCATTGACCGCCTCCGCCGCGACGCCACGCTCGCCCGCAAACAGGAGCAAATCCAGGCTCTTGCCGCCCTGGAGCAGGCGGAGAGCGGCCCAGACCACGAGGACGGGGACGAGCCCGCGGATTTCCCCGACGAGCGGCTCAAGCTCCTCTTCACCTGCTGCCACCCCGCGCTGGCGCTGGAAGCGCGGGTGGCCCTGACCTTGCGTACCCTCGGCGGCCTCTCCACCCCCGAGATCGCGGCGGCCTTCCTCGTGCCGGCGCCGACCATGGCGCAGCGGCTGGTGCGGGCGCAACGCAAAATCCGCGACGCCGGTATCCCCTATCAGGTGCCGCCACTCCCCGTATTGCCCGAGCGGCTCGATGGGGTGCTTGCCGTCCTCTACCTCATCTTCAACGAGGGCTATGCCGCCACCTCGGGCGACGCGCTGGTCCGCCACGAGTTCTGCGACGAGGCGATCCGGCTGACGCGGGCGCTCGTTGTCCTGCTGGCGCGCGAGCCGGGGGTCCCCGACGATCCGGAGGCGCCCGGCCTGCTCGCGCTCATGCTGTTGCATCATGCCCGGCGGCGCGCGCGCGTGGACGCGGATGGTGACGCCGTTCTGCTTGAGGAGCAGGATCGTGGCCTCTGGAACCGCGCCGAGATCACCGAGGGGGTGGCCCTGCTCGATCGGGCGCTTGCCCTGCGCCGCGCCGGCCCCTACCAGATTCAGGCGGCGATCGCCGCGCTCCACGACGAGGCCCCGGCGGCCGCCGAGACGGATTGGCCGCAGATTGCCGCGCTCTACACCATGCTGGCTCGGTTGATGCCCTCGTCGGTGATCGCGCTAAACCGGGCGGTGGCCGTGGCGATGGCGGAAGGACCGGAGATCGGCCTCGCGCTGCTCGACCGCCCTGAGTTGGCCGGGGAGCTGGCCGGCTACCACCACTTTCACGCCGCGCGCGCGGATCTCTTGCGGCGCTCCGGCCAACGTGACGGGGCGGTGACCGCCTACACACGGGCCCTGGAACTCTGCCAGAACGCAGCGGAGCGGCGGTTCCTCCAGCGTCGCCTGGCCGAGTTGGCGGCGCCAGGCGCCGAGGCGAGGCTCGGCTTTATGGAGAGTCTTGTACGCTCCCACGTAGCGGACGACCAGGTGCTGGAAGCGGAGTACCGGGAAGCAGCGCGGGATACTGAAGCAGAAGCGGAGGCGCTCGCCTGGATCGAGGCCAACCCTGATGAGGCGCTAGATTTTGGTGATGAGCTTGTTGATCGTGGCCATCGCTAGGAATAAGCGGTTTGGGCTATCAGGAAAGGACTCGAAGCCGAACGACTCATACCACGTTCGCATGCGGTCGTTCTTTGCTTCAACCACCACGCCCACCGCCGCGACTTGCTGGGTGGCCGCGTAGCTACGCGCAAGCGCGTCCATCAGTAGACGCGCGCCCAAGCCGCGCCGCTCGAAACGCGAATCGACGGCGAGCCTCCCGATCAGCACGGCTGGGAGTTGATCGTAATTCGGCTGCTTGCGCCGGAACGCCTCGGGCAATTCAGTCGGTCTCACCGCATACATACTGAGCCTATAGAAGCCGGCAACGGTAGCCGTGATCGTCTCGTTCAGGATGAAGACTGCGGCCACCTTACGCCGCTGCTCTTGGCCGGCACGTGCTTGCAGGTAGTGATCGAGGACAGGCTCACCGCACGAAAAAGCCGCTCGGCCATGGTGGTTGCCGAGCGGCTCTATCTCGAAGTTCTCAGCCACGCTCGATCAACTGTCCTTATACCGCTGCCACGCCGCGCGTAGTCGTGCATTCGGCTCCGGTGGATTGAGCAGGATTTCGATAAAGCAGGCGCTATCCCGTGCTGATAGCTCAAGGATCTGCCGGTCCTGGACCGTCCGCTCCGCGACCGGCTGCACGTACGCCAGCACGAATTCGGAGACGCTCCGCCCTTCCAGGGCAGCTGCTTGCTCGATCAGCGCCTTCTGCGTGACGCTAGCGCGGATATCCAGGCGTGCTCGTTTGCGTTCAATTGCCCGAGATGCATTCGCCGAAGATTCAGGTACGTATACCATGGTTCCCCCTCTAGTCATGAAACTGTACACCATTCGGTTGTACATTACTAGTCGTCTGTCAACCAGCACTGGGGTAGGCCGATCCCCCGACTGCGGTCGGGTGGTAGCGCCGGGCCGACTGCGGTCGGGGCTCCGTCCCTGCAAACGAAGGCGACTGGAAAAGCACTATGGCCCAGGTGTGACAGTGGGCAGGGATGCCTGGTTGGGCGTGGGGGTTGGCGTGGGGCGTGGAGTGCGCGTGGACGTGGGCGTCCTGGTATCACTCGGCGTAGCCGTGGGCGTCGCGGTGGGTGTGTGCGTAGCCGTGCGCGTAGCAGTCGGCGTGCGGGTGAAGGTGGCCGTGCGCGTGGCGGTCGGGGTGTGAGTGGGCCGGGGCGTTCGCGTAGCGGTTGGAGTATGGGTGGGCTGGGGGGTCCGTGTGGCAGTCGGGGTATGCGTGGGCCGGCGGGTGCTGGTCGGTCGCGGGGTCGCGGTGGGGGTGCTGGTGGCGGGCGGGGTTGGGGTTGGCCGCGGGGTATCCGTGCGGAGCGGGGTCCGCGTGGCCGGGGTAACGCGCGTGGGCCGCGGGGTGGGGGTAGCCGTGGCGGTGGCGCTTGCTGTAGCGGTCGGGGTATCCGTCGGGGTGCTGGTCGGGGTATCCGTGGGAGTCGGGGTGAGCGTAACGGTAGGAGTTGGCGTATCGGTCGGCACCGGCAGATCGTTCAGCACGCGGGCCAACTCCACGGCGGCGCGGCGCACCATGGATTGGGCGGCCGCGGTGCTCATTGATGAGGAAGGGCGTCGCGTGGGGCGGGGTGTGGGGCGGCGACGCGGCGTGGGGCTGGTCGGAAGTCTGGTCGGCCTGGGAGTGGGTGTGGCCGTAGCGGTCGCGGTTCGGCTGGGAGTTGGCGGGGGGGGCGCCAGTTGCGCGGCGGCGCGCGCGGTGAGAACCTGGCTCGCGCCTGCCTGGCGGGCGGTGGCCGTCACGACGATTTCCTCACCCTCGGCCGCGCTGGGCACGATCAGGGTTTTCAGGGCCAGCCGCTCGGCTGGTCCCGGCGCCACCATGGAGACCGCCAACCCCTGCTGTAAGGCGCTCAACCCCTGGCGATCGGCGATGGGCACTTGATTCCGCGTGGTGCTGCCCAAGAGATACGCGGCGTTCATAGGGAGGGTAACCCGAACCATGACATTATGCGCCTCCGTATCTCCGCGCACTCCCAGGTTCACCGTATAGGTGACGATCTCCCCGGGGTAGATCACCTGGTGATTGCCCTGGATCGAGAGTTGAAGTACCGCTTCCGCGGGGTGCCTTCGCCGAACTAGCATCACGGTCAGCACGACGATGATCAGGCAGACTCCCGCCACGATCAGGGGCGCCCAGCGGCGGAGCGACCGTCGGCCAGGCGGGCCGACAAGCGGAAGGGGGCCAGGGCGCGACCAGGGAACTTGGGGATCCAATCAGCCGTCGCCTCCCACACTTCTCGCCAATGCGGTCAAGATGCCGTTCACCGGGCCCGTCGGCAAGGCCCTCGTGATGTCGGCTTCCCGTCCCTTTTCCCGAAACCCCAATCGCCGAATCTCAGGGATGCCCGCATGGCAAGGACAATGGCGAACGTAAGCCCGCGGTATCCTGGAAAATATACCTGGTTGGTAGACGGAAGATCATGCCCTTGGGTGGAGGGGAGCGGAGAAGCCATGAAGGCAGCGGTACAGCGTGTGTATGATGCTCTCCAGGCGCGGGGCCTGGAACCCGAGATCGTGGAGTTCAGCGAGAGTACGCGGACGGCGGAGGAGGCGGCGCGGGCAATCGGCACAACCGTGGAGCGGATCGTGAAGTCGCTAGTCTTCTCTGCCGGTGACCGGACGATATTGGCCCTGGTCTCGGGCGGCAATCGGGTCGCCGTCGCACGGCTGGCCGCGGTGCTGGGAGTGCCGGTGCGCCGCGCCGACGCCGAGACGGTACGCGCCGCGACCGGGTTCGCGATTGGCGGCGTCCCGCCGCTCGGCCATGCCACGGACCTCCCAATCGTGCTGGATGAGGATTTGCTGGGCTACGATCTGATCTACGCGGCGGCGGGCACCCCCAACACCGTATTTCCTATCACCCCCCACGAACTGCTTCGCGTTACTGGGGCGCGAGTGGTAGCCTTAAAGGAGAAAGCAGATTAAGGGGCTTGATCGTGGCGCTGGATTGCGCCACGATCAAGCCCCTTTCAGAGAGATTCTTCCGGAGGAAGGCGGGACCAGGTGAGGAAACCATCGCCGCGCGCTCTCGTCGGGCGCCGGAGCGGGAACAAAGGCCAGCGGACACGCCGCGCGAGCGCCAGCCATGCGCTCGCGCGGCGGGGCAAACGCGGCTGGTGGCCCGTGCTCGCCCTAGCCCAGTGGCGGGCATCAGTCGGACGCCGGCCACGGGCCGCCTATCCTCGCTACCGGCGAGGCTTTCCTCCAATGGCCCGGCAGGTAGCGCTGGTAGTGGCGGGGCTCGTGCTCGCCTGGTGGGCGCTGATCACCCTGGCCCCGAGCCGGAGCACTCCATTCCAGGCATCCCTCCACACTCCGGCGCTTCAGCCGCCCCCTAACACTACCGCTCTGGCGGTCACCATGGACGATCACCCGAGTCTGGACGCGGATCGCGTGAACGGCATCCTCGCCGCCTATGGCTCACCCTTGCGGGGCGAGGGCAAGGCCCTGGTGGCCCTCAGCATGCATTATAAAGTGGATGACGCAGTGGCTCTGGCTTTCTTCGTTATGGAAAGCCGAGCCGGTACCGAGGGGGAGGCCGTACTCACCCACAGCTTTGGCAACTTGCGCCCGATGCCGGGCGCTCCGGCGGTGGACGGCTATCGCCAGTACACGTCCTGGCTGGATGGGGCGACGGAGTGGTTCCAACTGATCCGCTCGCTGTATCTCGACACGCTGAATCTCAACACGGTGGAGGCCATCGTCCCCGTCTATGCTCCGTCCACCGATCATAACCAGCCGCCCGTGATGGTAGCGGGCATTCACCAACTGGTGGCGTGCTGGCGCGGCGACGTGGCGGTCTGCCCCACCGAGCCTGACGGCGTGCGCGCCCTGGTGACGGAGTAGAGCCAGGGGCGCGCGGCGATCAATACAATAGGAGAGTAGGCCGCCCAATGAGTAGACTCCTCTATGTCGTCCCGCATAGCCACTGGGACCGCGAGTGGCACCAAACCTTTCAACAGTTCCGTCTCCGGCTGATCGCGCTGATCGACGCCCTGCTGGATGCCCTGGCCGCCGATCCGAGATACACCCACTTTATGCTGGATGGGCAAACGGTCCTGCTGGAGGACTACGCGGAGATCCGCCCCGAGCGGGTTGGTGAGTTGCGTTCGGCGATCGGGGCCGGCCGCTTGTCGATCGGCCCCTGGTACGTCCATCCGGATGAGTTTTTGGTCAGCGGCGAAGCCATTGTCCGCAACCTCCTCCTGGGTGCGCGCCTGTGCGAGGAGTGGGGCGGGCAGATGGCGGTGGGCTACGTGCCGGATCAGTTTGGCCACATCGCGCAGTTGCCACGCATCTGGCGCGGCTTCGCGATTGAGAGCGCCGTGCTCTGGCGGGGGGTGGCCCGGGGAACCGCCCGCCTGGCCTTCCGCTGGCAGGCGCTGGACGGCGCCGAGGTGCTGGCTATCGCCCTACCCGAGGGCTACAACAACGGCGAGCACCTTCCCGAGGGCGGCCACGCGCTGGCCGATCGGCTCCGGGCCCTGGCTCGCCCCCTGGAGGATCTGGCCAACTCGGATCAACCGCTGCTGGTGCTGAATGGCGGCGACCATACTGGCGTGCAGGCGGGACTCCCCGCCGCCCTGGCCGCTGCCCAGGAGGGACTGGGCCATGACTATACCGTGATCCATGGCGCTCTGCCAAGCTACATATCCGCGCTCCGCCAGGCGGGCCTGCCCGCCATTTTGGTCCGCGGAGAACTGCGCGACTCGCGCGATGTCTTTCTTCTCCCCGCCGTGCTTTCCGCCCGCATCCCGATCAAGCAGCGGAACACCAAGATCCAGACCTTGCTGGAGCGACAGGCCGAGCCGCTGGCCGTGGCCGCCGCTGCCCTGGGCGCTCCCTATCCGCTGGGGGAGCTACGGCAGAGCTGGCGCTACCTCCTCCAGAACCATCCGCATGACAGCATCTGCGGCTGTGGCATAGACCAGATAGCGGCCGAAATGTGTACCCGCTTCGACTGGGCCGAGCAAATCGGGGAGACGATCAGGGATGCCGCCCTGGCCACCCTGGCGGCGCGAGTGGGGAGTGTGGCGCCGGGCGCCGAGGACCCCCATACCCTGGCGATCACCGTGTGGAACGGCGCCCCGGTCGCGACTCCCGGCCGGATAGAGGCGGAGGTCAGCCTGATTGGCGAGGCCGGCGGTTATGAGCTAGTGGACATTGGTGGGGAGCCCGTTCCACATGCCTGGCTGGGAGACCGGGGCGAGGCCCCGACCAAAGTGGAGATGGCGCGGGACGAGACGCCGGATTACGAGACCATTCTCTCCCAGATCGACGGTGATCGGGTCTTTGGCATGGGCATCCATGCCGTGAGCATGCGGATATTGGGCCAATCGCTGCATATCGAGGTGACCACGGGCGACCAGGCCATTGTGCGCAGGGCTCACCTGGAGGAGGCGGTCCGTGACGCCTTCGCCCTGGCCGATGAAGCAGGCTGCCTGAAGGTGATCGCCACCATCCACCGGGCCAGCCGCCTCAACCTGGCGGCCTGGGTACCCTCCGTTCCCGCATGCGGCTACCGCACCCTGCTGCTGCGTCCCCGCGGCAAGGCCAAGGAGACCGCTCCCGCCGCGTCCGAGGCGCCGGAGGAGGTGGGAACGGTCATCGAGAACGCACGTTATCGGGTCGAGGCCAACCCCAAGACCGGGCTGCTGACGATCAGCGACCGAGCAGGCGGCTTGACGGTCACCGCCAATCTGCTCCGTGATGGCGGGGATGCCGGCGACCTCTATACGTATTCCCCGCCTCCCTACGACACCGTGGTGACCAGCGAATCGAGCGCCCCCGTGATCGAACGCCTGGCCGACGCCCTGGGCCAGGGACTGCGGATCCGCCAGACTCTCCTTGTGCCAAGGGCGCTCGCCGCGTCACGGCTGGAGCGTGAGTTGGAGATGGTGGAGGCGCCCGTGCTGACGGAGGTACGCATGGCCCCGGATGACCCGCTGATCCGCTTCACCACCACGGTGGAAAACACCGCCCAGGACCATAGGCTGCGCCTGCATGTCCGCGCCCCCTTCGCGGCCGATCACGTACACGCCGCCGACGCATTCGCCCTGGTCGAACGAGCGATCCAACCGGAGCGCGCCGGGGAGTGGAAAGAGGCGCCGGTAGGGACGGCGCCGCACCAGGGGTTCGTGGTGATGCACGGCGAACAGGGGGGCCTGGCCCTAGCGGCGCGGGGGCTGCCGGAGTACGAGGTCACGCCGACCGAGGGTGGCGGCGCCGATCTGGCGCTCACCCTCCTGCGCTGCGTAGGGTGGCTCTCCCGCGGTGACCTCCCCAACCGACCAGGCGAAGCCGGCCCATCGCTCCCCACTCCCGCCGCGCAGTGCCTTGGCGCCCACACCTTCACCTACGCGCTGGCCCTCGCCAGTGACTCATGGCATACGCTGCCGCCACTCGCCCGCGCCTTCTCCCTGGACCTTCATACCCACATCGCACCCTGCGTGGAAGGTGGGTTGCCCCCCAGCGCCTCGCTGGTCCAGGTGAGCCCCGACATGGTGATCCTCAGCGCCGTAAAAGGAGCGGAGAATGGAGACGGCGCCATTGCGCGGTTCTACAACGAGAGCGACCAGGAGCAGGAAGCGCGGGTGGAGTTGCTCTTCCCGGCCCATTCAGCGGAGCTCTCCGACCTGGATGAGCGGCCAGGTAAACCGTTGTGGGCCGGCGAGCCGCGTCGGGAGTTCGTGATCGCGGCGCCGCCGCGGGGGGTGATCAGCGTGCGGATACGATGGGTAGGGCGGGATTAGATTGTCGGTGGCAGAAGCACGATCCGAACGATGATCATCTCCATATTCCTACCCTCCCAATAAGCCCGACTGGGCCCGCCATCCGGCCACCAATTGTTTCACCCCATTGGCGTAGGCAGTGGGGTCGTTGCTATCGCCCGAGGGCGCATAGACGGGGATAATCTGGTCAACGGTGGTCAGCTTCCACTGCTTGAGGTAGATCCCGCTGATCAGTTGATACCAGGCGTTGGCGCCTTCGAGCCAGGTATCAAAGTAGCGGTACCCATCGAGGCTGGGGAGGCCGGCGATGGCCCGGATGTTGCCCAGATTGTGGGTGAGCACCGCCTCGCCCTGGGTGCCGGCGCCGCTTTCGTGAACGAAGAAGGCCAAACAATAGGCGGGGTCGATCCCGTACCGCACGCCCAGATCGTAGAGCGCCTGGCCCTCGCCCTCCATGGGAGAGCCGTAGGCGGTAAGGATCGCGTTGATTTGGGCGGGAGTGATGGTCGGGCCTCCCTGGAGGGTATCGCCCGACGCGGGGGGAAGCAATCGAGTGGTGGGGGGAGCGAAGCGGCCGGCGCCGGGCAGTTGTACGATCAACGATGCCGACTGTTGCCGGGCCGGGACGATCAGGCTGGACGCCGGCGCGGGGTTGGTAGGGGTGACGACCTGCGCGCTGTAGACGACGCCACCACCTGGGCTATAGGCGCTGGCCTGATCGCTGGGTTGGTGGAGAGCCAACACGGCGAAAAGCCCCAGCAGAAGGGCTGGGAGAGCCAGCAAGCGGGGGGTGAGGGCAGGCAGTGGGGCGTAGAAGCGGCGCTCACGACGATGACCCATCGGGTCCAACAGGGGACGAGGCGTCATGACGATCATCGAACCCCTCCGTTCGCCTGATGAGCCAGGGTAAAAGTCTGGCTTCGCGGGTTGTTCAAGTAGACCAGGGTTTGGCCGGCTACATGGAGACGAAGGTCGGGGTAGCCGTCGTGGTTGCTGTCGATGAGATCGAGGGTGGCGGGGCTGAACTCCTCGCCGGGGCCAAACAGATACGGGCCTTTGATGACGAGCACATGGCTGGGGTCGCCGCCAGGCATGATCATGATGAGCACCTGGCGATGGGCATTGACCACGATGAAGTGGGTGGGGACGCCAGTCTGCTCGCGATATCCCATGTACCCATCGGTGGAGGAGGTACGGGGATAGCCATAGCGAATGTCGTCCAGCTTCACCTGGCCCCAGGCGACAAGAGTATTGATCAAGACGTATGCCACGAAGACGGCCAGGATAAGAAAGGCCGGCACGACCATGCGGGAGACGCCCGCCCACCCGCGGTGGGTCGGGCGCCGAAGGGCCGGAAGGTAGTTGAGTTCTCGTTGTACGATCGCCACGTCATTCTCCTTACTCTGGGGTGTCCCGCTGACTACCGAGCAATAGTAGTATATATGTTCTAATTTAGTCAACGGGGCTTTCAGGATTAGAGGAATGTTTGTTCTAAATTGGCTGCTAGCCGGCGCGATCCTCCGCCAGGCCATGGGTACCGTCGTCGTCCCCATTGGAGCCCCTGGAGAGCCTGGGCACAAACCAATGCAGGCGCAACACCCTTTCACGGGTCCGCTCCTCCTCCAGGTTCCGTTCGCGTGCGCGCAGCAGATCGTTCAAGGCCACCATCCCCAGCAGGTGATGGGGCTCCTCGCGTGAGATGACCGGGAAGCGAGTGCGGCCGCTGGTGGCCATCCGATAGGCCACCACCCGTAGGGGCTCATCGGGATACGCCACGATGGGATTGACATGCACGACTTGATCTAGCCGCGGTTGCGGTCCCGGCTGGGTGTGCTCGCGGGCAATCTTTTGCAGGTCGTGGCGGGTCACTACTCCTGTGACGGTCTTCCGGGCATTCACCACCGGATAGAGGTGCTGCACCGGGCGGGCGTTGTCGTCGTGCAGCTCGGGGAGATCGTGCGAGGACACCGTGGAGGGGATAGCGACGATATTGGTGCGCATGACCTCCCGCA
>Ga0307373_10006224_pt1 | contig 19078 bp, 11 predicted proteins | sample OX2MG_FD_202534 | JGI IMG/M metagenome (GOLD analysis project Ga0307373, IMG submission 202534) | Soil microbial communities from Risofladan, Vaasa, Finland - OX-2 | ecosystem: Environmental > Terrestrial > Soil > Coastal area > Acid sulfate soil | place: Finland: Risofladan, Vaasa | collected...
GGCATCCCCGGCGACCGTCGCGACGAGGATCAGCGGATGTACGGCGCCCTCGCCGCCGCGTCGTTCGACGAGATCGTCGTCCGCGAGGACAAGAATCTCCGCGGACGGGAGGCCGGAGTCAGTGCCGCGAACGTCCTGGCCGGCGTCGCGGAGGCGCAGCGCGCCGGCCGGGCACGCGCCGGCCACGCCGAGGCGATCCTCGACGAGCTCACCGCCGTGCGCGCCGGTCTCGCCCGCGCGCGGCCCGGCGACCTGGTCGTCATGTGCGTCGACGACGCGGTGAGTGTCTACCGCGAGACCATCGCAGCGAGCGGCCAGTCACGCGGCGGGACCGCGATCGCCGATCCCGGCGAACTCGAGGCACCGGAGGGCTGAGGGCGCGCGCTCGCGTGACAGCGCCGCACTCACCCGCTGATCATGCCCGCGGGCGGTCCTGCAGCCGCGGGACGAGCTCGGTGAGCTCGGCGGCGATGTCGATCGGTCGCGCGCCGAGCTCGGCGAGCAGGGCGAAGACCTCGTCCCGTTCCTCGTGGCACATGAGCACGACCACCCGCGGCGCGTCCGGACGGGCGCCGGTCGTGCCGGCGTGGGTGGCCCCCGCACCGTTCAGCTCGGCCCGGAGGGCGGCCGTCTCGGACGGATAGACGGGGATCGCGCTCGCCGGGATGCCGCCGGCGACGGCTCCGGCGAGCAGTTCGCCGATGGCCGACTCGGGAGTGCGGCCGCGGAGGTAGCGGGGCGTCTCCTTGATGGCGACCCGCTGGGCGCGTCGGGCGGCGATCCGGCCGATGCCGCGCAGGGTGTCGTCCGGCCGGTCCCCGGCTGTCCCGATGATCGCGGTGATGGGGGCGGTGCGACCTGCGGCACCCCCGGCGATCCCTGCGGCCACGTCGAGGATCGCCTCGACGCCGGCCTCGTTGTGGGCGAAGTCGACGATCACGATGCGCGCCCCCAGGCGGAACAGGTTGAGTCGACCCGGCGAGCGGTCCATCGACGGCCGGAAGTCGCGGAGGCCATGGGCGACGTCGTCGACGGTGGCGCCGAGGGCCCGCGCGCCCGCAGCGGCGGCGAGGGCGTTGGCGACGTTGTGGCGAGCGAGGCCGCCCACCGTGATCGGGATCTCGCGCACGGCGCCGAGCGAGCGGCCGGCGTCGTCGACGCCATCGACCTCGATGAGCTCGCCGTTGCGGATCAGGTAGGCGCGACCGCCGGCGGCGAGGTGACGGCGGACGGCGATCGGGCGATCGGCCTCGATCGAGAACAAGGCGACCTTCGCCCGCACCCGTCGGGCGACGGCGGCGACGAACCGGTCGTCGCCGTTGAGCACGACCCAGCCGTCGGGCCGGGTGATGAGGGCGATCGTCGCCTTGACCTCGGCGAGCTCGGGCAGGGTGTGGATGCCCTGCAGGTCGAGGTGATCGGACGACACGTTCGTCAGGACGCTCGCGTCGTTGGATTCGTAGCCGACACCGCGAAGGACGATGCCGCCGCGCGCGGTCTCGAGCACGGCGACGTCGACATCGCGGCGATCGAGGACCTGGGCCGCTCCGCCCGGCCCTGTCCAGTCGCCCGGCTCGACGAGGCGCCCGTCGACCATGACACCGTCCGAGGTCGTGGTCCCGACGTGCCGTCCGGCGGCGAGGAGGATATGGGTGATGAGCCGGCTGACCGTGCTCTTGCCATTCGTTCCGGAGATCGAGACGATCGGCATCCGCCGATCGGCGTCGCGGATCCACGTCGGTGGCGACGTGCCGGCCGCGGCGATCGTCGCCTCGTGCCGGGCGAGGAGGCGCACCTGCGCCCCGGTGAGCCGGGCCCGGCGAGCAGCCGACACGTCCCGCTCGGTGAGCGCGAGCGCGGCGTCCGCGATCGCTCGCGCTCGCTCGGCTGCGGTCCACGGCCAGGTGACGATCCAGTGGCCCGGGTCGGACGAGCGGTGGACGGCGACCCGTGCGGCGCCCGAGTCGAGGTCCGCCCGCAGCCGGCGCACCCAGGCCACGACAGCAGCGACCGGGTCCGGCCAGTCGGCCGCAGGGACGGTGGCACCGAGTCGGACGAGCGCGTGGCGACCCGGATCGCGTTGGCCGTACCAGGTCCGCCGCCGTCCGACGACGAGCTCGAGCTTGACCACCGGCTCGAGCCGGTAGACGTTCGGACCCTCGAGCAGGCGGATCTCGACGAGACGCACGATCCGGGGAGGATAGCAAGGTGGATGCGGCCCGCGGTGTGGATGCGGCCCGCGGCCGGCTCGCCCGATATGCTTCCGGCCATGGACCCACGACCGACCGATATCGAACTCACCCACCTCCACGACCTGGTCGCCGCGGACGAGCCGGCGTTCCTCGCCGATCTCGAACGGCTCGTCGACATCGACTGCGGGAGCTACACGAAGACCGGCGTCGACGAAGTCGGCCGCTGGGTCGCCGACTACCTCGAGCGCATCGGGGCAGCCGTGGGCGTCCATCGCCACGAGACCATCGGCGACACCATCGTCGGGACGCTCGACGGCACGCCGGGCGGTCCTCGGCTGCTTCTCATCGGCCACATGGACACCGTGTTCGACCCCGGCACCGTGGCGGCACGGCCGTTCCGGGTCGCGGCCGGCCGAGCGTACGGGCCGGGGGTCTCGGACATGAAGGGCGGGCTCCTCAGCGGGCTCCACGCGCTCGCGGCGCTTCGCCGGGCCGGAGGTCCGCTGCCGTTCGAGCGGCTCACCTTCATCGCCAACCCGGACGAGGAGATCGGCTCGCCGACGTCGACGCCGATCATCCGCGCCGCAGCCGCGGAGGCGGACCTCTGCCTCGTGCTCGAGTGCGCTCGCGCCAACGGCGACATCGTCAGCTCGCGGAAGGGGATCCTCGACGCCCGCCTCACCGTCCACGGCCGTGCCGCCCACGCCGGCGTCGAGCCGGAGAAGGGGAGGAGTGCGATCCTCGCTGCCGCCCACCTCGTGCCGGCCCTCCACGCGCTCAGCGGCCGCTGGCCCGGCGTCACCTGCAATGTCGGCGTCCTCCACGGCGGGACGCGACCGAACGTCGTGGCCGAGGAGGCGACGCTCGAGGTCGACCTCCGCGCCGTCGCCCGGGCCGACCTCGAGGCGGCCGAGGCCGCCGTCCGCGAGCTCATCGCCGCCCCCGCCGTGCCGGACGTGACGATCGAGTTCGAGCCGATGGCCCGCTGGTGGCCGATGGAGCGGCTCGAGCGGTCGGGTCGACTCGTGGACCTCGCCGTCGCGACGGCCGGGCACCTCGGATTCGCGCTCCACGACGCGGCGACCGGCGGCGCGTCCGACGCGAACACGACGGCCGGCATGGGCGTGCCGAGCATCGATGGCCTCGGCCCGATCGGTGGCAGCGATCATTCGCCGGCCGAGTACCTCGAGGTCGGCTCGATCGTGCCGCGGACGACGCTGCTGGCTGGGCTCATCCTCGCGGCGACGCGCGATCCCGTCGTCCGCTCGTGGCGCGACTGAGGCATCCGGGAGCGGCGAGATCCCGCGCTCGGATGTCGGCCGGATGACTATCCCTGACCGCACCAGCGTCGTACACTGCTGCGGCGTCCATGAGTCGGAGCCCCACCACTGGAGCTGCCGCCGGGCGCCCTGGCCGGGACGAGGTCTGTGCGAAGGGTGGGACCGATGACGCCACGAAGAACTGCACTCCGACTTGCCGCGGCGATGGGCGTCGCGGTCGCACTGCTCGGCGCCGGTGTCGCCACCGCGTCCGCCGCGAACACGCGGGTCGTCGTGTTCGGGTCGCCCGGGACACCGGGGGTACTGACGTACACGCCGGTCACGGTCGGCGGTCGGACCGCGGTCGACGTGGTCATCGCGAACGCCGGCGGCCAGACGCTCACCCACGTCGCGCTGCTCGGCGGCGCCCTCGCGGAGCAGGCATCGAATCCGCAGTCGCCGCCGCCGGCCGGGCCGAGCCTGCCGGCCGGCGCGAGCTACGCGGCGTCGTACCCGCTGGGTGCGTGTTCGATCAGTGGAGTCGTCGTGGCGGGCGATTCGATCGCCTGTCCGATCGGGACCCTCGTCGCCGGTGCCTCGGTGACCCTGCGCATCGTCATCGCCGCTCCACCGGCCGTCTCCACGTCCCCCGGTTATTCATCGTGGCTGTCGGTCCATCTCGATGAGGGGACGTCCTCCGACGGAGCGAACACTGACACCTTCTTCGCCGCGGGTCCGATCGCCGTCGGGCCGGCGTCGTGCGACTCCGTCTCGTCCTACTTCCTCGACACGGAGGCGGTGGTCATCAGCAATCAGGCGACGGCCACGCCGTGCGTTCAGGCCACGACGATCGCCGGGCCGACCTTCTCCGTCGAGGGTGCGTTCGCGAGCGTCGGGACTCAGGTGACGACGGCCGCGACGGCCTGTCTGCCGGGTTACAGCTGCTTCGGCCTGCTGTCCCTTGCCAACGTCAACGACGGGCAGATGCCGTCCGGCACGTTCGTCACCTGGGACATCGTGTGGAGCTCGACGCTCTACAACGCGCGCCCCAAAGGCTTCATCCATTTCCTGGACCAACCCGACCCGCTGACCGGCCTGACGTACGCGGTCATCTCGTTTCAGCGGAGTTCTGCCTGCGCGACGGCGAGCCAGACGAACTGCTGGGTGGCGTTGAACGCGACGAGCACCTCGTTCGAAGCGATCGTGCGAACCCCGAGCAACGGGTCCGGCCGCGGGTTCTGACGGCCTTCAACCCGCCGCTGCGGCCTGCGACGGCGCCTCCGGCGCCGTCGCCCGGGCGCCTTCGCGGTCTGTCATCAGCAGCTCGAGCTGCATCCTCGCCCGGATCGCCGAGCTGCGGTCGCCCTTGCGCTCGAAGAGGTCGAGCGCCTCGCGGCACCGTGTCGCGGCTTCGTCGGCCGCACCTTCGAGACGGAGGACCTCCGCCTCGTCCATGAGCGCCTCGGCGAGCATCGTCGGGGCTTCGGTCGGGCGCGTCAGGGCGACCGCGGTCGCGGCCAGCTCGCGTGCGCCGTCACCATCGCCCGCGAGTGCACGGACCTTCGCGCGCACCCCTCGCCAGAGAGCCTGCGACTCGACGTCGTCGGCGCCCGCGAGTTGCTCGGCGAGCGCGCTGTAGCGATCGGCCTCGGCCGGATCGCCGAGCGCATAGTGCACCTGACCCAGCGCGCCGGCGATCGTCGAGCGGAGGTATCGCTCGCCCATCGCATCGAGTGCGTCGAAGTCGCGGGCGAGCTCAGTCGCCGCGCGTCGCGGATCTCCGGCGAGGAACTCCACCTTCCAGGAGTTCAGTGACGTGGAGGCGGACAGGACGCCCGTTCCCAGCTCCTCGAGCGAGCGGCGTGCCCGCACGTAGAGGTCGCGGGCACGATCGAAATCGCCGGCCATCGCGCAGAGTTGCGCCATGTAGCAGAACAGCAGCCCCTCCGTCCGGCGGTCGCCGGAGAGCCGCGCCACGAGCGCCTCGCAGCGGGCGAGGGCGTCGGTCACGGGCGTCGGACCGTACAGCGCCGCGATCGCATAGCCGGCGATGCCACGAGTCTCGAGGCGGCCGTCGCCCGCGGTGTGGGCGTGCTCGAGGATCCGCTCTGCGGCCCGGGCGGCCTCGCCATAGCGACAGGCGGCCTCGTACGTGCCGAAGAGGAGACGCCACGCGTTGGCCAGCCCGGCGTCGTCGCCCGCCCGAGCGAGGATCGGGATCGCGGCGTCGACGAGCGCGGCCGCGCGGGCGGTCCAGTTCTCGTCATCGCCAGCGTAGAACCTGACCAGCGAACGGACGATCATGGCCCGTTGGCGGAGGGCCTCTTCGCCGGCGGCGTCCGCGACGACGATGCACTCGTCGAGGACCGCGGTGGCGGCGGCGAAGTCGCCGAGCTCCATGAGCGCTTCACCGAGGTCGGGAAGGATCGCCGAACGCTCGGCGTCGCCGATCCCGGCGATCGACGAGGCGCGCCGGAGGAGATCGGCGGCAGCGGGCATGTCGCCTCGGGCGAAGGCTCGCCGGCCGGCTCCGCGAAGGCGTTCCAGCGCTCGTCGTCCGAGCTCCTCGCCATGCGCGTCGAGGGGTCCGAGCTCGGCCAGATAGCGGTGCGCCTGCTCCAGGTGGTAGCCAAGGATCGCCTCGAACTCGAGCGCTCGGCCGCGCTCCGCGTTCACCCGGTCGGCCCACTCGACGAACCGCTCATGGAGCGTGGCGCGAGTCCGCTTGAGGAGACCGTGATAGGCAGCGTCACGGATGAGCCCGTGCTCGAATCGGTAGGCCCCATCGCCGGGCGAGCGGCTGGACGCCCGCCGAACGAGGTGGCGGCGCTCGAGGGAGCTGAGATGGTCCGCGGTGGCCGGGCGAAGGAGGTCGGGGACGAGGGCCTCGACGGCCGCCTCGTCGAACTCGAGGCCGATGACCGCGGCGGGATCGATGACGGCCCGTTCGTCGCGCCGAAGTCGATCGAGGCGGGCGGCGATGAGTGCCTGGATGGTCGGCGGCACCGCGATCTCGACCGACCGGTCCGAGCGCTCCCAGCCGCCCGGGCCGAGGTGCAGCGCGCCGTTGTCGATGAGCATCGAGAGCAGTTGCTCGACGAAGAGCGGATTGCCTTCGGCAGCGGTCGCGATGCGGGCCCGCACGGCCTCCTCGATCCCCGTCCGGCCGAGCTGATTCTCGATGATCCGGTGGGCGTCCTCGTCGGTCAGCCGGCCGAGGACCATCCGCCGCATCGTCGGTTGGGAGCCCCACCCGGGTCGATCCTCGAGGAGCTCGTGGCGGGCCGTGCAGAGGATGACGACCGGGGTATCGCGGGTCGCCTCGTTGAGCTGTTCGATCAATTCCAGCAACGTCGGCGCAGCCCAGTGGATGTCGTCGATGACGATCGCGACCGGTCGCCGAGCGCCGAGGATCTCGATCATCCGGCGGCTCGCCCAGAACAGTTCGCCCAGCGGGAAGTCGGCTCCGGTGAGGCCGATCGCGGAGGCGATCCGTTCGGTCACGTCGACGTCCCCGAGGATCTCGCCGATCTTGCGTCGCGCCTCGTCCGGAGCGTCCGAATCGTGGATGACGGCAAAGCTCCGGACGATCTCCACGAGCGGCCAGAACGTGATCCCGTCGCCGTACGGCAGGCAGCGCCCGCGCAGGACCTGCGCCTCGTCGGCGAGCGGATCGACGAACGCCCGGACGAGGCGCGACTTGCCCATGCCCGCATCGCCGATCACCGTCACGAGTCGCGGAGCGCGAGTCGTGACGGCCTCGCGGTAGGCGTCCCGGAGGATCGCCAGTTCTGCCTCGCGCCCGACGATCGGAGCGTCGACGCGCCGCGATCGTCCCTCGCTCCCGGAGACCCCGATGAGCCGATAGGCGGGGACGAGCTCCGACTTGCCCTTCAGCTCGAGTGGCGGGACCGGCTCGACCTCGACGGCGTCGCGGACCAGGGCGAGGGTCAGTTCGCCGACGAGGATCTCGCCCTCCGGTGCCGCCTGCTCCAGGCGCGCTGCGGTGTTGACAGCGTCGCCGGTCACGAGCCGCTGGCCCGCCGCCGGGTCGCCCGCCACGACTTCCCCCGTGTTGACGCCGGTCCGGTTCGCCAGGGTGACGCCCCAGCGCCGATCGAGCTCCTCGTTGATCCTTCGAAGGGCGGCCCGCATGCCGGCCGCGGCGCGGACGGCGCGAAGGGCGTCGTCCTCGTGGACGGTCGGCAGGCCGAACACGGCCATGATGGCGTCGCCGATGTATTTCTCGACGGTGCCGCCGTGCTGGACGACCTCGGCCCGCATCGCCTCGAAGTAGGCGTTCATGACCTCGCGCAGCGATTCGGAATCGAGTCGTTCGCCGAGGCTCGTCGAGCCCTTGAGGTCCGAGAAGACGATCGTCACCGTCTTGCGGACCTCCTGCGCAGGCAGCGGGGCGACCAGCGCCGCGCCGCAGAACCCGCACAGTCGGAACCGTTCCGGATTCTCCTCGCCGCAGGTGGGGCAACGGATCATGGTGACCACCGACTATACAGGTGGCCCTGGGGGTGGAACCGACATCGCGACCGAATCAGGCGACGCCGACCGCCCGACTGAGCGCGGCGAGCCCGACCCCGGCGATGAGGCCGAGGAACAGGTTGCGCCGCCAGGCCACGATCGCGACGCAGAGGACCACCGCGGGCAGCACGATCCCGAGGTGAAGGCTCGCCCGTCCGCTCGCGTCCGTCACGACCACCGTGTTCACCGCGGCGAGCGCGGCCAGCACGGCCGGACCGACGAGGCGGAGATAGGCGAGGACGAATGGCGGGAGCCGCTCGACGCCCGGCGCGAGGAGCGGCAGGGCGCGCCATGGATAGGTGACCGCACCCATGAGGATGGCGAGGCCGATGAGCCCGCCGCTCACTTTGGACGCTCCGCGGTCACCCGGGACGCTCCGCGCTCACGAGGGCCAGTCCGACGAGCGGTCCGACCAGTCCGCCGATGACGATCGCCGCGTGCGGGTCCCAGGCGACGGCGACGACGAGGGCCACCACGATGGCCGCAGCGACGGCGACGATCTCGCGTCGACCGGCGATGAGGCCAACGGACAGGCCCGCCATGGCGGCCGGGAAGACGACGTCGATGCCGAACCGCTCGGGCGCGCCGATCGAGCCGCCCACGAGGAACCCGACCACCGTCGCGACGTTCCACGGGATGAACGTGGAGCCGATTGCGGCGATCCAGTAACCGCCGACGTCGACCCGGCCGAGTCGCCGGAAATGGGCGAGCGACAGTGCGAACGCCTCATCCGTGAGGACGTACGCCATCGCCGCCCGCTCGATCCGGGGCACCCGTCGCAACCACGGCGCGAGTGCCGCCGAGTAGAGGAGATGGCGAGCGTTGAGGAAGCCGGTGAGCACGATGATCGCCGGCCACGGGGTCGCGGCGGCCACCAGTCCCACCGCCGCGAACTGCGAGGCCCCGGCAAAGACGATCGTGCTCATCGCGACCGCTTCGGCGATCGAGTAGCCGGCACGCTCGGCAGCCAGCCCGAACACGATCCCGAACGCCCCGGACGACACGACGATGCCGGCCATGTCGGCGATGAGGCGGCGGCGAGCCTCCGCGAGGCCGAGCGGGGTGACCTCGATCAGCGGAGGAACGTCTTCCCGCAGTTGCCGTCGCACACCACGAAGACGGCGTGCAGGTCGATGGCATAGCCGGCGGCGTGGAGGAGCCCGGGACAGCCCGTCGTGGGGCACTTCCAGACCCACCGTCGATCGCTGGGGTCGAGCGGCGTGGTCTCCGTTGTCAGGGTCGCAGCGAGTCCATCGCGTGCGCCGACGAGACGAGCGATCGTGGCCGCCCGCTCGGCTTCGGTCTCACTCGTGTAGGGGTAGTTCTGGCCGACGTTCGAGGTCACGCGCCCTCCGTTGCGACAGCGGCAGGACCGGTGGCGGCGTCGTGTGAGCGCAGCCTGCCACCGGCACGGCGGAGTATGCCATCCTGCGTCCGCCGCAGCGCCGGGTCGGGCGCACGGGGCGCGGGGCGACGGCTCATTGAACCCAGAGCTGGTCGAGCAGGATGTGATACACGGGATGCTGTTCGAAGTTGCCGACGCGCTGCGAGAGGAACGTCACATCGGTCGGGTTGAAGGCCATGACCGCGGGGGCGGCGTCGACGACAGCCCGGTCGATCTGCGCCCACAGGCGGTTGGCGGCGAGCGGATCCGACGCCTCGAGCGCGCCGGCCTGCCGTACCTGCGCGTCGAGTGGGCGGCTGCAGAATCGGGCCGGGTACCCGAAATACGGGAACGTGATCGGGAAGTCGGGGCAGGTGAAGGTGCCGACGATCATGTCCGAGCCCGACCGCGTCGAAGACAGGATCCAGAAGCCGGCCATCTGCGCCTTGTCGGGGGACGTCGCGAGGAAGGTGAAGTACTCGCTGAACCCGAGCAGTCGCGTCTCGGCCTTGAAGCCGAGCTCGTTGAGCAGCGCCGTGAAGTAGCGCGCCACGGCCTCATGAGCGGCGTTGTCGGCAGCCCCCCACACGATCACTCGCTGACCCTTGACGCCAGCCTGCTCGATGAGCGCCTCGGCCTTCGCCAGGTCCGGGCTTCGCCAGCTGCCGTTCGCGCTGGGGGCGACGGTGTACGGGCAGTAGCGCTCGTACCCGGTGTATTCCGGAGGGATGACCTGGCACGTGATCCGCGCCGCGAGCGGACCGCCCCAGGCGTCGACGATCGCCTGCCGATCGGCGGCATAGTTGATCGCCTGGCGCACTCGCGGATCGTTGAACGGTGGAATCCGCGTGTTCATCATCTCGAACCACGTCATCTGCGAGGGCCCGACGTGGAGCTGGGCGGGCACGCGGGTACGAAGCTGGGTGAGGCGCGCAGCTGGTGGCATGGCGGTCGAGAGCAGTACGTCCGCCATTCCCGACTCGACGAGCGACGACGGGTCCGCGAGCGACGACGCCGTCCAGTCGATGGCGTCCGGGTAGCCGTCGGGTTGGGCATCCCTCGACCACTCGTGGAAGTGCGGGTTCCGGACGAGGTGCACCTCCCGGCCGGCCTCGTATCGATCGATCATGTACGGCCCAGTCGCGGGCAGCGGCGAGGTGCTCTCGGTCGGGGATGTCCCGGCCGGCACGATGATCGCGTACGTGATCGTGGAGGGGAACCCGGGGTCTGCCGTCGCGAGATGGAACGTCACCGTGCCGGCCTGATCGTCGAATGTGATACCGCCGGAGAGGTCGCACGGCGGCGCCGTCACGCAGGCGCTCGACCCGACGATCTCGGCGTTGCTCTCGAGGCCTCCGCCGACGGCCAAGGCACGCTCGAATGACCCGCGGACATCGCTCGGCCGGACGGGTGCGCCATTGGAATAGGTGATACGCGGTCGCAGCCGGAATGTCCAGGTCCGGCCACCGTCCGGCGATGTCGGGATCGCCGTCGCGAGGTCCGGCACGAGCGTCAGGCCGTCAGGACCACCGACCTTCTTGTATGCGACGAGGGCATCGTTCGTGAGGGGTGCGAGGTAAGACTGCGCTGCAACGTACGACGGGTCGATCGTCGACGGCAAGTCCTCCGCAGGGCTGACCAACGTCATGGTCCCGCCCCGGTGACTGCCCTCGCCAGCCCGCGCGGTGAACAGCGGCCCCTCGGCGGTGTCGACCAGTGAGCGGGGACTCGCACCGACCGGGAAGCGGCCGCTGATCTGGTCCGACGCGGGGTCGATCCTGACGATCGCCGACGTCGACGATACGGCGACCCACACGCCGCCGGGGCCGACCGCGATCCCGCCTGGATCGGCTCCCACGGTGATCGTGGTCGTGACGATCGCCGTCGTGGTGTCGATCCGCGAGACGGTGCCGTCGCGGCTGTTGACCACCCAGACGGCATCGCCGGTCGGTGTCGCCGCGATCGCCGACGGCCCGTTGCCGACGGCCACCTGCGCCCGCACCACGCCGCTCTGCGCGTCGACCTGGACGACCAGGTTCGAATCGTAGTCGGCGACCCAGACCGAGCCCGCGGCGGTGGCGACCCCGAGGGGCGTCGCTCCGACGGCGAACGTCGTCGTGGACCCGTCGTTCGGGTCGATCCGCGACACGGTATGGTCGAGCCGGTTCGTCACCCAGACCCAGCGATCGTCGGTGGCGATGGCGGCCGGCGCGGTCCCGACCGGGATCACCGCCACGACCTCGTTGGTGGTGGGGTCGATCCGCGAGACCGTTCGATCCCCGCTGTTGGCGACCCAGACCGCACCGAAGCCGAAGGCGATCCCGGCCGGGCTCCCGCCGACGGAGATCCGCTGGATCACCGTCGAGCCGGACGCGTCGAGACGGGTGACCGCGTCATCGGGCGGGTCGCTGACCCACGCCGAACCGGCACCGAGCGCGATCGCGTCAGGTTGCGCGCCGACGCGGACGGTGGCGACGATCGTGCCCGTGTCATCGATCCGGCCGACGCTGTCGGTGACGACCGAGACCGTCGGTTGTGCACCGGGCGACGATCCGTTCATGACGAGGGTGGTGATCAGCCCGACGGTGAGGACGCCGACCAGCGCCCCACGGCGGCGAACGAAAGGCTTCAGCCACAGCCGGTGGAGGATCTTCGGTGGCGAAGCGCTGGGTCCGCCTCCTTCGTGCATGACACCAACCGCGCCAGGGGTGCCGGTCGATGGAATGGGAGCCACCCCTGCGGGAACCAGCAACGCTTCCCCATTGCGGATGCGAGTCGCGAGCGCCTGGAGCTCGTGGCTCGGTTCGACGTCCAGCTCGCGGCGCAGGGCGGCCTCGGCGTCGCGGTACGCAAGCAGCGCCTCCGCCTTCCTGCCCGACCGCACGAGGGCAACCATGAGGCTGGCCCAGAGCTGCTCCCGGAACGGCGATTCACTGACCTCGCGGCGTAGCTCCGGGATCGCCCCCTCGTGTTCGACGAGCGCGAATTGGAGCTGGATGAGCTCGTCGAACACGGCGGTGCGGAGCTCCCCGAGGCGCTCGATCTCGGCTGTCGCGCGCTGCTCGTCGCCGACCTCGGCAACCCCAGGACCACGCCAGAGGCCCATAGCCTCTTTCAGGAGTCCGATGGCGCGATGGGGCTCCGCCGTCGACGCGACGCGCCCCTGCTCGAGGAGTAGCTCGAACCGCCGGGCGTCGATGGCCATCGGATCGACGTCCAATCGATAGCCACGGCCGTCGGTGACGATCGTCCGACCCTGTTCGCCCGTGCTCGGGTCGGACGCGAGGAGCCGGCGCAGCTGGAAGACATGGGACTGCAACGTCTTGATCGCCGTCGGCGATGCGTCCTCCCCCCACAGCGCCACGATCAGCCGGTCGGCGGAGACCGTCCGATTCGGCTGCAGCGCGAGGATCGCGAGGAGCGTCCGCTGCTTCGCCGGCAAGGAAACGAGGCGACCGGCGATGGTGACGCGGAGCGGTCCGAGGACGCTGATCTCCATCGGGCCAACGATATACCTGAGCGATTCGGCGGCCGGTCTACGCGGATCGTCCTGGTCGAGCGAGATTCAATCGTTCCTTGATCGCGATTCCACCACCTCTTGATCGTCCTGTGGTCGGCTGCTCGAGGGATGGCGCCAACGCCACCCGAATTCGCAAACGGAGGGAGCAGGCGAAATGCGCAATCGACTCATGGTCGCCGCAGCGGCCGCGCTGATCGGCGTGGTGGCGCTTGGCGGGATCGTGCTCGCCACGGCCAGCTCGGGGGTGACCAGCACCACGATCGCGACCGGCAGCCTCGATCCGGTCAATCTCATCGTGAAGGACGGGGACTGGATGACCCAGCTTCGGACCAAGGGTCAGACCAGCCTGACAGTTGTCGAGAACGACGTTGCCCCGGGCGGCACGTTCGGCTGGCACAGCCACCCCGGTCCGAGCCTGATCATCGTCAAGTCGGGTACGCTCACTTTCTACCGCGCCGATGACCCGAGCTGCACCCCCGAAGTCCACTCCGCCGGCGACGCGTTCGTCGACACTGGCCAGGACGTACACATCGGGCGCAACGAGGGCACCGTGGTGGCGGTCGTGATCGTCACGAGGTTGCTCCCGGCAGGGGCACCGGCACGGATCGATGCGGCCGATCCCGGGAACTGCTCATTCTGACGGTCATGCCCTGCGCGCCCGCTTGCCGGGCGCGCAGGGAGCGTGATCTCACCAGACCGCCGGCAGGCCCTCGCTCCGGGGGTCCGTCGCTGCCGCGAGTGAGCCGTCCTCGGCGGCCGGTCCGCCGTCGACGAGCTCGATGGCGTGGGCGTGGCCGAGGAGGCCGGAGAACGGCTCGACCGGGTGGATCGGGTGACCGAGCGCGGCGAGCTCGTCGAGGACCCCGGGAGCGAAACGGGGCTCCGCCCGGACATCGACGGGCGACGCGAAATGGACCGCCGGTTCCACGAACCAGCGCGGCATGCCGACGGCCGTCCCGATGTCGAGGCCGCCGTCCACCAGCCCCGACACGATCTGGGCGTGGATCTGCGGCTGGGCGTCGCCGCCCATCGAACCGGTGACGATCCAGGGGCCACCGCCAACGCCCGCGTCGTCCCGGAACAGCATCGCCGGCATGAGCGTGTGGAGCGTCCGTTTGCCGGGGGCGAGGACGTTCGGATGGGCATCGTCGAGGCTGAAGTAGGAGCCGCGGTTCTGGTAATGGATCCCGGTCGCCGGATCGACGACGCCGGACCCGAACCCGCCGTAGTTCGACTCGATGAGGCTGACCGCATTGCCATCGGCGTCGACGGTCGCGAGATAGACCGTGCCGCCGCCGCGCGGGTTCGTGGCCGGCTCCGGACGTGATGCCCGTCGCGGATCGATCCGGCCGGCGAGCTCGCGGGCGTAGCCCTTGTCGAGCAGGCGCTCGACCGGGATGGCTCGAACCGCAGGATCGGTGACCTCGGCGTCGCGGTCCGCCATCGCCAGCTTCGAAGCCTCGATGCCGCGGTGGATCCAGGCCGCCTCGGCGACGCCCTCGGCGCCGAACGACGCGGCCGGCGGCGGCTCGAACGTCTCGAGGATGTTGAGGATCTGGAGTGCGCTGACCCCCTGGCTGTTCGGCGGGTGGGTCGTGACCCGGACGCCGCGATACGAGGTTGCGATCGGATCGGCCCACGTCGAGGTGTGGTCGCGGAGGTCGGCGGCAACGAAGGGCGCACCGGCGGCCGCGAGGAATCCTGCCTGCGCGTCGCCGAGGTCGCCCTCGTAGAAGGCAGCAACCCCGCCGTCGGCGATCGCCCGAAGGGTCGTCGCGAGGGCCGGAAAACGGATGCGCTCGGCGGGCCGCCACCGCCGGTTGTGCGGCCGGAACACAGCGTGGAAACCGGCGGCTCCGGATCCCGCGCCGCCACCCGGACCGGGGGACCGATCGACGATGCCGGCGGTCCGCTCGACCGCCTCCACGAACCCGTCCCAGGCGGGGAACCCGCCTTCGGCGAGCTCTATCGCGGGAGCGAGCAGCTGGGCGAGCGGCAACCGGCCGAAGCGGGCATGAGCGTCGCCCCACGACCGCACCGCTCCGGGAACGGAGATCGACAGGGGGCCACGCAACGGGATCGTGGTGAGGCCCATGGCGCGGAGTCCGGCGGCCGAGGCTGCCGCGGGCGCGCGGCCGGAGCCATTGAGCGCGAGCTGCGTCCGCGACCGCGCGTCCCAGATGAGCCAGAACGCGTCGCCGCCGATGCCGCAGGCGTTCGGCATGACGACCGCGAGCGCCGCGTTCGTCGCGATGGCCGCGTCGACGGCGCTGCCGCCCGCGCGAAGGATTGCGAGTCCGGCGGCGGTGGCGAGGTGATGGGGGGCCACGACCGCGGCCGTCCGCCCCCGCGCGAGCCTCATCGGGACGAGGGCGGGTGCGGCCATCCGATCCGGGTCGATGGGTGACACGCGGGGGAGTGTAGCGGGCCTCGTCGCCCGCCCCTCGCGGTCCATGCCACGACCGTTACCATCGCAGGCGATGCTGCGCTCCCTGGGGGCGGTCCTCGCCGGGACCTTCACCCTCCGCTTTTCGACCGGCCTGACGGGCGCCCTGCTCATCTACTACCTTGCCGAGCTGCCGCGCCATGGCGGCATCACGATCGGACCGATCACCCTCGGCCTGTTCGGGGCCCTGTTCTTCGCCGCCGAGCTCATCCTCTCGACGCCGTTCGGCCTGCTGGCGGATCGCCTCGGTCATCACCGTGTCATGCAGTACGGCCCGATCTTCGGCGCCCTGGCCGTCATCCTCACCTGGACCACGGCGCAGATCCCGCTGCTCGGCCTCACCCGGCTCCTCGAAGGGGCGTCCTCGGCCGCGTCGATCCCGTCCATCCTCGGCTACATCGCCATCGCCACCGCCGGTGACGAACTCCTGCGCGGCCGTGCTTCGGCCCGCTTCGAGGGAGCGACCCTCGCCGGCCTCGGCGTCGGCCTCGTCGTCGCCGGCCCGCTGTGGCAGGCGGTCGGGCGGACCGCGTTCCTGCTCAATGCCCTGGTCTACGTCGGCTCGTTCCTGCTCTACCGCTTCGGCGTCCCCGACGCACAGACGACGGCGGAGCGGACCCGCTCGGCCGCGACCCGACCGGGACTGCGGCGGTATGCCCACATCCTCGGCCGATCGCACGTCTGGCTCCTCGCGCCGACCTGGATCGCGGTCAACGCGTCGATCGGCCTGTGGACCGGCCAGGCGCTGTTCCAGCTCGTCCGCCATCGGCCCGATCGGTTCGCCGGACAGTACCTGATGGGCCTCGCCGATCCGGTCAAGGTGAGCCTGGGCCTCGCCATCGGGCTGGTCGTCTTCTTCGCCGGCCTCGCCTTCTGGGGTGAGCGGTTTCGCCGGATCCGCCGCACCACGATCATCTTCTACGGCATCATCGGCGGCGCGGGGGTCATGGTGGCTGCGGCGCTCGTCAACCACAGCGGGGGCCTGCCGTTCGCCGTCCGGCTGGCGGAGACGATCCCGATCGGCATCGGCCTGTTCGTCCTCGCCGGTGCGACCCCGGCGGCACTCGGCCTGCTGGCCGATGTCTCGGAGGCCTACCCCAACGACCGCGGCGCCATCATGGGCCTCTATTCGGTCTTCCTCGCCGTGGGCCAGATCACCGGCAATCTCGTCGGCGGCGGCGCGGCCGATCTGGCCGGCATCGACGGCCTCCTCGTCGCGACGCTCGCCCTGCTCGCCGTCGCCCTCCTGCCGCTGAGCCGGCTGCGGACGTTCGAGCACCGCCTCACGCCTTCGCCGGACATCGTGCCCGGCCGCGAGGCGGAGTGACGCGGGCCGTATCATCCGCCGAACGAGCCGCCGCGGCGCCCATCAAGTCGGGAGGACACCCGTTGAGCCGAGTGGCCATCGTCACCGACTCCGCCGCCGACCTCATGGCGGCGGTGGCGCGCACCAGCGGGATCGTCGTCGTCCCGCTCGAGGTCAGCTTCGGCGAGCAGCGGTTCAGGGCCGGCGTCGACCTCACGACCGAGCAGTTCTGGGAGCGGATGGCAGCGCCCGACCAGCCGTTCCCCAGGACGGCCGCGGCGAGCGCCGGCGATTTCGGCGCCACCTTCGAGCGGTGCTTCGCCGACGGGGCGGAGTCGATCGTCTGCGTCCTCGTGGCAGGATCGCTGTCCGGAACGCTCAAGTCGGCGCGGATCGCCCGGGAAGGTCTAGCGGAGCGCGAGATCCACGTCGTCGATTCGGGATCGGCCTCGATGGGCGAGGGGCTCCTCGCCCTCATCGGCGCCGAGATGGCCGCCGCCGGCGGGTCGGGCGCCGAGATCGCCACCAACCTCGAGGACCGCAAGTCGGACCTGGATCTGTTCGTCGCCCTCGACACGCTCGAGTACCTCAAGCGCGGGGGTCGGATCAGCGGCACGCAGGCGGCCGTCGGAACACTCCTCAGCGTCAAGCCGATCATCACCATCCGGGCGGGTGCGGTCGCCACGGCGGACAAGGTGCGGACGCGGTCGAAAGCACGCGAGCGGGTGCTCGAGCTCCTCACGGCGAAGCCGGCCGAACGCGTTGCCGTGCTCCACACGATGGCCGACGACGTCGAGGGATTCCGCGATGAGCTCGTGCGGCGACTGCCGGGCGGGATCGATCCGGCGTACGTCTCGATCCAGCCGGTCGGGCCGTCGATCGGTCCGCACCTCGGGCCCGGCGGCATCGGCGCGGTCGTCCTCTACGCGCGTTGATTGGGTCGATGCCGCCGGATGGGGCCGAGCGGCCCTCCGCGAGCGGGACGTTCCGGCCGTGGCGGGCCGGCTTGATCAGCCGCTATACTCGGGCCGATCGCTCGATCGCGGCGCGCCATCGACCGGCGGATCACCGGCTGGAATGAGGATCGCGCGTCGCGGACCGTGGGGTCTTCCGGGAGAAGACCCAGCACGCCGGCCGCCCCTGACATCGGGCGCCACGGCATGGAGGACTCACTCCTCATGACCACCGAGCAGACCGCGGTGCGCATCAACCCGTGGGAAGTCGCACAGCGGCAGTTCGACCTGGCGGCCGATCGCCTCAACCTCGATCCGGGCCTGCGTCGCGTCCTGCGCGAACCGCGCCGCGAGCTGACCGTCCATTTCCCGGTCCACATGGACGACGGCACCGTCCAGGTCTTCACCGGCTATCGCGTCCAGCACAACCTCGGGCGCGGGCCGGCCAAGGGCGGCCTCCGTTACCACCAGGACGTGAGCCTTGACGAGGTCAAGGCCCTCGCGATGTGGATGACCTGGAAGTGCGCGGTCGTCGGGATCCCGTTCGGTGGCGGCAAGGGCGGCGTGATCGTCGACCCCAAGCGGCTCAGCCAGCGCGAGCTCGAAGGCCTGACCCGACGCTTCACGACGGAGATCAGTGTCCTCATCGGTCCCGAGCGCGACATCCCGGCGCCGGACGTCAATACGAACGCCCAGACGATGGCCTGGATCATGGACACCTATTCGATGCACGTGGGGTACACGGTGCCCGGCGTCGTCACCGGAAAGCCGGTCGCTCTCGGCGGCTCGGAGGGGCGCAACGAAGCGACTGCCCGCGGTGCGGTCTTCTGCATCGTCGAGGCCGCCGAGCGGCTCGCCATGGACCTGCACACCGCCAGGGTGGCCGTCCAGGGCTTCGGGAACGCCGGTTCGATCGCTGCGCGCCTCATCCGCGAGGAGGGTTCCACGGTCGTCGCCGTGAGCGACTCGACCGGCGGGATCCACGACCCGGCGGGGCTCGACATCGATCGGGTCATCGCCTGGAAGAAGGAGCACGGGACGGTACAGGGCTTCCCCGGCGCGACCGACGTGACGAACGCCGAGGTTCTCGAGGTCGAATGCGACATCCTCATCCCGGCGGCGCTCGAGAACCAGATCACTGCCCGCAACGCGGCGAACATCAAGGCCAAGCTGGTGGCCGAGGCGGCGAACGGCCCGACCACGCCGGACGCGGACGTCATCCTCTTCGACCGCGGCATCTTCCTCATCCCGGACATCCTCTGCAACGCCGGCGGCGTGACGGTCAGCTACTTCGAGTGGGTCCAGGATCTCAACCGCGACCACTGGAGCGAGCCGATCGTCAACGAGAAGCTCAGGCAGATCATGGTCCGCGCGTTCCGTGAGACACTCCGCATCGCCGACGACGAGCAGGTGAACATGCGGACGGCCGCCTACCTCCTCGCGGTCGAGCGCGTGGCCGACGCCACCGCCATGCGCGGCCTG
>Ga0307373_10006225_pt1 | contig 19076 bp, 14 predicted proteins | sample OX2MG_FD_202534 | JGI IMG/M metagenome (GOLD analysis project Ga0307373, IMG submission 202534) | Soil microbial communities from Risofladan, Vaasa, Finland - OX-2 | ecosystem: Environmental > Terrestrial > Soil > Coastal area > Acid sulfate soil | place: Finland: Risofladan, Vaasa | collected...
GGAGAACCTGAGGACTCACCGCGAGCGGTGCTCAGACTTGGCGAGATCAGTCGGAAACGAGCTTCCCGACGAGGCCTGCATCTTTTCCACTTCGCTTGCTGGCTCCGTGCCCGTGAAGCCCGACTCCCTTACTCAATTCCATGTCCGCCTGATGAGAGAACTCGGAATGGATTATCGGTTTCACGAACTCCGCCACTTCATGGCGACTTCCATGGCAGCCTCCGGTGTTGGCATACGTACGATTGCCGGTCGCTTGGGCCACGCTGATCCGGCACTTACCTTGCGAACGCACGCCCACTGGCTCGAGACCGCAGACCGGGACGCTGCGGACGTCGTGGAGAACGTGCTTGGCGGCGCCATGCCGGGCTAGCTCGCCGAATATGGACCTGGCCACCGTGACAACCGTCTCGAGACTCTTCAAGAGGGAGTTGAGGCGTTCCGCCGTTCACCACCGGCGTTCACCAACATTCGCTTTGACCAGCATCCTTAGTCCCACCGCTCACCGGCCTTCGCTGGCTTTCGCGACCTTTGGCTGGGAGTTGTAGTCATGTTTGTAGTCCAAAAGCTCCTCCATTGCCGCCGCAGTACGCCAGTGCGCCGGCGCTTGAGCGTTAGGGGTCGGGTTGGCGCATCCGGCTTTGAGAGACCAGCGCCCCGGTAGCCGGCTTTACGCTTGGTCAACCTGGACTTCATCATGCACGGTGAGTCGTCGTCGTCATCGAGCGGCCTCAGGACGCGCGTTAGCCGAGGACCAAGCCTCGATCTTGGACCCGCCACAATCACGCGTAGGACACGGCGCTCACTTGCATCGTCTCTATGTCCATTGGCTCCTCAAAGGGAGGGTCGCGCACACCCGCTGAGTAGGGACGACATCTCCGGCAGGCGCCTGACTGCCCACGGCGCTACCACCGAGGTCCCGGTCGCAGCGGCCGCACTGCCGATGGCAATCCCCCAGCCGACCGGCCCCATCGGGGTGCACCCGAAGAAGTGGCTCACCCCGGGCGTCTGCACGATTCCGACGAGCACGCCAGCGGACGCGAGGGTCGACGCCAGCACAAGGGGGCTTGTGCCCCCGACGACCGCCGTCTGCCCGAGCTGGGTCCCGACCAGCGCGACCAGCGCCACTGTGCTGGCCCGCCTCGAGGTCCCAGTCGACCGGGCCAGCAGCCAGGCGCCGGTGGCCCCGGCGGTCGTGGTGGCGGCGCGCAAGGCGATCTGGCGCACGAGAGGGCCGCCGAGTGATGCCTCGGGCCCTTCGTGCAGCAGCTCCTCGGGCGAGCGTCGTGCCGGGGGTCGTAGGGCGATCGTCATGGCGGGCAGCATGTCGGTGAGAAGGTTCACGAGCAGCAACTGACGCGCCCCGAGCGGGGACGCCCCGGCGATCGCAGTGGAGGCAAGGGTGAAGCCGACCTCCCCAAGGTTGCCCCCGATGAGGATGGCCAGGGCGTCGCGAACCGACGCCCACATAGCTCGCCCCTCCACGATGGCGTCGATGATCGTTTCGATGCGGTCGTCCAGCACGATGAGGTCGGCCACCTCACGCGCCGAAGGCGAGCCGCGGCTGCCGAGGGCAATCCCGGTGTGCGCGAGGCGGATGGCTGGTGCATCGTTGGCACCGTCCCCCGTCATTGCAACGGTGCGACCGATGCGTTGGTAGGCGCGCACGATGCGCATTTTGTGCGCGGGGGTGACCCGGGCGAACACTGTCGCCGTGGCCAGCGCGGCGTCGAGCTCGCCGTCGTCCCACGCATCCAGCTCCGCCCCGCTCAGGACGGGCTCGCCGTTCAAGATGTGCAGCTCCTTGGCGATGGCAGCGGCCGTCGACGGGTGGTCGCCGGTGATCATCACGACCGCCACACCGGCGGCGCGCAGATCAGCCACAGCCGCGGCCGCGGTCGGGCGCACCCCGTCGGCCAGGCCGAGGAACCCGAGAAGCTCCATGTCACTCACTCGCTCGTCGGCCAGGTCGGCGCGCGCCGATGCCGGTCGTTCGGCCACAGCAAGCACTCGTAACCCTCGACTGGCCAGACGCTCCACTTCATCTTCGAGCCGACTTAGGGCGTCGGTGTCGATGATGGTGACGCCCTCGGGTGCCCGCCAGGTGGCACAGCGCGGCAGGACGATCTCCGGCGCACCCTTGACCGACACCCGAGGACCACTCGCGCTGTCACCCACAACGGCGTGGTAGCCGCGGGCCGACTCGAAGGCCAGCTCACCGAGCAGCGTCCAGCCGCCGAGGCCGTCGCTCGCCTGCACCCTGGCCGTTTCGCCGCCCTCGACCACCGCCCGGTCGGTGGCGTGCGGTAGGTCGTCGCCGTTCCCGGCGACCGGGCTGGCTCGGAGCGCCGCCGCCAGCACCGCCACCGACCGGGGCGCCAGTTCGCCCACCTGCTCGTCGGAGGCCCCATCGGACACGCGCTGCAACGCGATGTGCCCGGCGGTGAGCGTCCCGGTCTTGTCGAAGCACAGCACGTCGACCCGCCCGAGCGCCTCGATCGTGCGCGGGTTGCGAACGATCGCCCCGCGCTCGGAGAGCCGGTGTGCGGCGGCAAGCTGCGCCACCGTCGCCAGCAGGGGCAGACCCTCGGGCACCGCGGCGACCATCAAGCTGACCCCCGATCCCACCGCGGCGCGCAGCGACCTGCCCCGCAATATGCTCAGGCCCGTAACGGCGGCCCCGCTCGCCATCGTGGCGGGCACGGTGAGCTTCGTGAGCATCGAAAGCCGGGACTCGACCCCGCTCGGGGGAGGCTCCGGAGCATCGGCGAGGCTCTTGCCGACCTCGGTCTGGTCTCGGACTTCGACGACGACAGCGAGGGCCGAGCCCGTCGCCATGACCGAGCCTTCGTAGACCATGCAGGTCCGGTCCGCCAGCGTCGCTCCGGCGACGGGCCTGGCATTTTTCGTCACTGGGAACGACTCGCCGGTGAGGGCGGACTCGTCGACCTCGCACCTGTCGGCCTCGAGCAGGCGGCAATCGGCGGGAACCACGTCGCCCGCCATCAGCTCGAGCACGTCGCCACGCACGAGCCGAACTCGCTCCAAGGGCACGGCGCGACCGCCTCGGCGCACGTCGACGCGCGTCGTCATGGCATCGAGCAACTTGCCGATCGACGCGTCGGCCCGGACGCGCTGCGCCCCACCGATGAGTGCGTTGGTGGCGGTGACGCCGGCGACCAGCCCGGCATCGGTGACCGACCCCACCGCGGCGGCGAGCCCGGCGCCTACGGCCAGCACCGGCGTGAGCGGGTTCGCCAGCTCGGCGGCCACGGCGCGGGCGAACGACGCGCGGGGTGACCCTTCGGTGGGCAGCGCCGCGTGGCGGCGCGCCGCCTCCGCGACCGAGAGCCCCCGGCGCGACGAGCCGAGCCCACGGAGCACGGCGTCGCTCGCCATGGCGTGCCAGGCGACCTCGGCGACCGGCGTGGGCGCGGGGCGTCGGCCCAGTGCCGCGGCGGCCGCCGTCCCGGTGGCTTGGGCTCCGAGTGCGGCCACGTTCACCGGCACGGCTGCCCGCCGGGCCGCACTGGCGGCTGGGCCGAGCAGCGACCACGTCGCGCCGGTGACGGATCCCGCCGCCGAGAGGGCGACGCTGCGTTGGCTGACGGCGCGCGCCACCGGCAGGGACTCCACCACCAGATGGGCATCGGCCAGCCCGGGACGCGTCAACAGCGCGGCACCCCACGGCGGGTGGTCGCCGTGACCGTCGACACCGACCCCCACGTCCGCGGCGCGCAGGGCGCTGTGAGCGGAGCCCCCCGACACGAGCAGGACGCCTTGCCCCTCTGCCTGCAGCGAGCGCACCGACGCCGCCAGGCGGGCGCCGCCGGCGATGACGGCGTCGGCGCTGAGCCGCTCGCCCAGCCCGCTGCGCTTTCCGGCCACCACGAGCCGGCGCCCCCCGCGACGCACAGCCTGGGCGAGGGGATCGGCCAGGGGGTCGAGCTCGACCTCGAGGGCGATCACGCCGACGAGGCGACCTGACCGGGCCACACCGAGCACGCCGGGCCGGCCCCGCCCGAGGGCCCGAGCCCGCGCCGTGGCGCCAGCTGGAATCTCCACATCGATCGAGGACAGCGGGGCCACGGTCCACGCGCCACGACGCGCCCTGCGCTCATGGATTGTCGGGTCGTAGAGCTCCAGCGCCTTGCCGGCAATCTCGGCCGCGTCGTGCTCGGCCAGCGGTTCCGCCGAGCCCAGCGCGAACCGTCCCGTGGTGAGCACGGCAGCGTCGAGCACCACCACGTCGACTCGGTCGAGCCGGCGCAGGACCTCTCTGTCGAGCACCACGACGTCGCGCTCGGCGAGTTCGCGCCCGAACCGAGCGGCGAATGCCTCGCGCCCCTGGCGCGCCGCCTTCGGCACGGCGGCGGTCACCACGCCGCCGGCGCGCCGGGGGCTACGCGTCACGGCCAGCGCGGCCCCGGCCCCGGCCACGCTGATCGCCGCCGAGACGTCCGCGTACCCCTCCACCGGTCCCGCGCCGAGCAACCGGACCCGTGGCAACGCCGTCAGGGCTGGGAGGGGCTCCCCGCAGGGGGCGTCACAGAGTTCCGCCTCGCGCCGCTCCCAGCTCCGACGGCTGGCCCGTAGCTCGCCGAGTTGGTTGGCGCGGTGGGTGATGTCGGTCAGTAAAGTGAGCGGGCCCTGCGACAGCGACTGTACGAAGGCACTCGTGACGCCGAGCCCGAGATCGGTGACGGCCAACCCCAGGTGCTGCTCGAAGAATCGCCGCACCCGAGGTTCGTTCTCCACGAGCGATACGAGCGAGCCGAGCTCGGCGGGGACGGGCGTTGCCCGCAGCAGCTGGCCGAATACCCCTCCGCCGAGGGCCACCACGTCCGCCCCGATGGCGATGGCCTGCCGGCGCAACGGCTCGATGTCCCCGGGGTGCTCGGGGCGCTCGTGGGAGAACCGCTGCGTATGGACGTCGTGTGCCTCCTCGACGCCCTCGATGACGCCGAGCACGTCTTCGATCGGCGGGTCCTCGGAGTCGAACGCCACCACGACCCGCCCGGCGACGGCGTTCACCTGCGCCCATTGCACGCCCCTGATGGCGTGCAATGCCCGTTCCACATCACGGGCCAGGACTTCGTTCCCGGGGTGCTGGACGCCGCGCACCTCGATGTGCGCCTTGCCCCGGCCGACCCACAGCCGGCGACGCCGCCGCCCGGGGCTCATGCGGTCGAGCACGCCGCTCAGGGCAGCGCCGGGGGCCGCCGCGCCGGCGCGCAGCAGCTTCAGCGGGTTCACCGGCCCAGCCTTATCGGGCTGGTGAACCGGTGGGCAGCTGGGTCAGGCGGCAGGCAACGACACGAGTTGGGCGCGAGAGGCCGACCGGTCCCGGAACCATGCCAACAAGCGCCAGAACGCGAGCTGGATGGCGATGGCGGCCAGCTCCACGAGCAGCCGCTCCACAAGCACTTCCATGGAACCCCCTCCTGTCTCGGCACTGCGTGACTGGTGAGGTTGACGGTACGGAAGTGACGTAAACGCGAGGTGACCTTCAGGCGACACTCAGGCAATTTCTGGATGAACGCTTGGCGTACGACGGAGGATGCAGAAAGTGACGGTCGTCAGGCCCGGGAAGAAGGTGGTCCTCAAACGCGCCGGTGGCGGGCAATCACCACGCCCACACCCACGAGTAGGGCCAGGGGCAGTTCCACCGCACCCCCCACCACCGCCGCCGCCAGCCCACCGTAGAAGGCGACCCTCACAGCGGACTCGGGCAAGTGAATGTGAATCACAGGCACGACGTAGTCGCCGCGGGGTTGGCCGTTGTCGGCCGAGGCCTGCAGCTTTGTTACGGCCGCTCTTGTCGCCATCATCGCTCCCAGCCGTGGTCCCTGCTGATGCTAGTCACGTTGAGGCGAGAAGCGTCACCCGGGGCTCATATGAGTTCCAGTTGGCGGAAGAATCCTGGGTTTTCGCGTTGTCGATCACTGACAGAAGAGCGAGCGATAATGACGGCCGTGTGTAGTCATGTGGACCGGACTAGAAGGGTCCGTTCGGCGGCCAGTGAGGATTTGCAGACAATGGGACCGGATGCCTAGCGCTCGATCGGAAGAGCCCCGCCTTCAGCGGCTTCCCGCTCCTCGTTGTCAGGAAGCCCCCTGACCAAGCTGATCAATAGCAGTGCGATTGCCGCCCCGGCGATCGGCCCGATGATGTAGACCCACCAACCGTTGAAGTCGAGGCTGACGATGTCAGGCCCAAGGGTGCGTGCTGGATTCATCGAGGCACCGCTGATCGGACTGGCAAAGAGTCCCAGCAGGGCGACGGTGGCTCCCACCGCCAGCGCCGCGTTGTGGCCGATGCTTCGGTAGCCGGTGGCGGTGTTCAGGATCACCGAGACGAGGATCGCGGTGAGGACGATCTCCATCACCAGTGACCGCCAGTCACCACCAGGTTTGGCGATCGGGTAGTTGCCCCCCGAGCCGACATGGCCGTACATGACCTGGAGGAAGAGGGCGCCAAGGACCGCACCCGCCATCTGCATAATCAGGTAGGGCGGCACCCAGGCTGCCTTGAAGACCCGGCGACCGGCGAAGGCCAAAGTAACCGCCGGGTTGATGTGCAACCCCGAAAGCGGCCCGAAGGCGTAGATCATGGCCATTACCAGTGCGCCCGGGGCGATCACTGCCGCCGTCCGACTGATGGGTCCGCCTCCGACGTAATGGTTGATCACTCCGGACCCGGCGGCCACGGTCACCAGGATGAAGGTACCCACGAACTCGATGATCAGTCTGATCCAGAGGGGCCGGTGCCTGAGTGTGTCCTCTTGGAACCGGATCAGGTGGCGAAAGCCGATCAGCTCCTCGGTGGTCTGAGGGTCCACCATCCCGGTGGGATGGGGCAACTGTGAAGGTTCGAGCATGTCTTCCTCCTTTGACGGTTCAAGCTACCCGCACACTCATGCAGCTTGATGGAAGCGACATGAGGACGATGCTGTTCACGATTGCTGCCTTGCGCCTTCGGATCATGAGTGTGAGCACGACGGCGGTGTAGAACGCGAGGACGATGTTCGTGATGACATAGAACAACAACGCGCCGAGCGGCACGAACGAGGTGAGACCAGCGCGATTCGGGTCAGCGAAGATCACGATGGCACCCACGGTCAGCCCGAGTCCGTGCAGCGCTTGTACGACGAGGCCAATCATGTAGACCAACAGCCATCCTCGAAGACCAGATCTCAGCCGGGTCGAGAGGCGCTGTCTCCGATGTCGCTGAGAGAGGCCGATCAGCTCATCTCTCCAGGATCGACCCCGACAGCTTGGATATCGATGGTGCACGCACCCGACTCTCTGGTTCGGCTAGCCGTACCACCCAGGGCGTAGGTGCGTTGTCGTGTCCTGAGGGAAGAGCAAGGAGAGCGGAGCGGCTCGAATCTTGAGGTGGCTCCCTGTCCCTTCCGCTCAGACAGTCAACCTGGACCACTTCTCGACCGGGTTCGGCCATCACTGGGAGGTCGGCGAGGCACTTGTGCCATGGCTCCGCCGCTGTGGCTGGCACGGAGAAGGAGGAGCGACGTGAGACGAAACCGATCTATCCCGCCATCGACGGTGATCCCGGTACTGGTCTATCCAGACGTGGACGAAGCGGTCGCGTGGCTGAGTTCAGCCTTCGGATTCGTCGAGCGAACCCGGATCGGCGAGAGCCACCGGGCGCAGATGAGCATCGGCGCGGACGGAGCGATGATCGTGGCGGACGTTGGAGGCGAGCGGCAGCCTCCAGAACCAGGGCCGGTCTCTCATGTCATCAAGGTGCGAGTTGACGACGTCGACGCTCGGTACGGACAAGCACTCGCCCAGGGGGCACAGGTGTTGCAGCCGCCCGTCGACCGGGAGTATGGCGAGCGGGAGTGCACCCTCGAGGACCTGGCCGGTCACCGGTGGGAGTTCGCCGAGACCATTCGTGACGTTGCGCCCGAGGAGTATGGCTGTGAGACGGTCTCGACTTGGCCAGAGTGACCGACTCGGCCACAAGCGCCCAATTTCCAGAGTCCGTCTCTCTTTGGCACTGAGCCGAAGGTCGTGCCGGGCTGAGGTTTCTCGGGACCCGACGATGGGTTGCCGATATTTGAGCAGTGCATCGCCTAGGCGGCTGCATAGTGCAAGTGCCGTGACCAGCAGTAACGTCGGGTTTGAGGCCCAAAGGTGCTTGATGGTTGTGAACTCCCGCCACTAGAAAGGCCCTGGTAGGAGCCCTGAAAGGGGGAATCGACCAGGGCCATTTTCTTGTCCGTACTACCCCATCACCACAATGCCGTTGTGCGGGGGGGGGACATTGTGCGGGGGGGGGACATTGTGCGGGGGGGACACCGTTGTCCGGGGGAACGTGCGGGGAACGTTGTGCGGGGAACCATGTGGCGGCCTCATCCACCGGTACAAACCAGCTTGGTGAGACCACAGATGAGGTTCTCGGCACCCACAGGTGGTTAGGCCGGAAGGGTTACCACCCGCACGTGCCGCGGGCTCCCTGGGAGCCATATCGGATAACCTCCGCCACGATCTGGCCGCCGCCACCACCGGAGAGAACGGGGATCAGCGTGCCACGGGGCTCTCTCGTACCGAACCATGAGGATCGGCGGGGTCGATCCGGTGGCCGCTCCGTGTTCGCCCCAGTCCTTGTCGGCGCCGCGCTGGTTGCCGGCGCGTTGGGCGCCGCCGCTTGTGGCAGCTCGGGCGGTGCGGCCCCTTCCACCTTCACTACCCGGGCCCCCCTGCCCGCGGGTGCCGAGCCGTCGAACATCTCGAAGATGGTCTGCGCCAAAGAGGCCCAGCAGTCGGTGGCGCGGACGCTCGGGGTGACCGCGGTCGTCGCCGAACCGACCTGGGTGGACCACGTCTACTCGTGCCGATTCGCCTATCCGAACGGTTCGTTCGCGCTGTCGGTCAAAGAGCTCTCCAGCTGGGCCGGGACCTACGCCTACTTCGACTCGCTCGGCAAGAAGCTGGGCCGGACCTCCACCGCGAACGGGCTCGGGCAGGGGGCCTTCGTCACATCGAACGGCTCGATCGTCGTCCGTAAGGACTGGAAGGTCCTCCTAGTCGACATCTCCGGACTGCCACCGCGTTTCGGCGTGCCGCCGACGACCGCGGCCGACGACGCCTTCACCGTCGCGGACTTGATCATGGGGTGCTGGTCGGGCGACTGATGGCGGGCCGGCGGTCGGGGGGACAGGGATGAGGGGACCGGCAGGAACCGCGGCGGCCACATGCCGGCGGCGCGGCCCGCGGTCATGGTGGGCCCGTGTGCCCATGGCGATCGGCGCCGCGCTCCTGTTCGCCCTGGCGGGCGCGGGCACCGCCAGCGCGCATGCCGAGCTGGAGTCGACCGATCCGAGCCAGTCCGCGGTGCTAATCGTCCCACCGCGCCAGGTGGTGCTCCACTTCGACGAGCCGGTCGAGATCGACTTCGGCTCGGTGACCGTCTTCGGCCCGCGCGGCACGAGGGTTGACGAGGGGGGCACGCACCATCCCTCGGGCGACTCCCATTCCGTCGCCGTTCCCCTCCCCTCTGGCCTCGGTAAGGGGACCTACGTCGTCGCATGGCGGGTGATCTCGGCGGATTCGCATCCCGTCCACGGTGCCTTCCTCTTCAGCGTGGGCTCGGCGGCAGGGGCGGTCGCAGCCCACTCGCTCGCGAACGCGTTGAGCGCGGCCACCGGGAGCACTGCAGTGGGCGTCGTCTTCGGCGTGATCCGGTTCGTCGTCTTCGCCGGCCTGCTGGTGCTCGTCGGCCTGACGGCGACGGTGATGCTGGTCTGGCGCGGTGCGGCCCGTATGCGCCGGGTGCGCCGGGTGCTGTGGGCATCGTGGGCGGTGCTCCTGCTCGGCACGATCGCGTCCATCGCCGTACAGGGTGTCTACGCAGCCGCCCTCCCCCTCGCGCACGTCTTCAACCCCTCGCTGTTCGGCGAGGTGCTCCATACGCGCTTCGGCGAGGTGGCCGGGGCGCGTATCGTCCTTCTCATCGCCGCGGTGCCGATCCTGTCGGGGCTCGGCGCCTGGGCGGAGCACCGGCGGGCAGGGCGGTGGTGGCTGCTCGGAGCCGCCGTCCTCGGTCTCGGGCTGCTCGCGACGCCGGGACTCTCCGGTCACGCGGCGACCACTGGCAACCCCGCGGTCGGGATGGCCCTCGACCTCGGGCACCTCGGGGCGGCCGCACTCTGGATCGGGGGCTTGGCCCTGCTCGCCGCGGTGCTCATCCCCGGCGTGCCCGCGGCGGAACGGCCGCCGGACAGCGTCGAATTGGCCCGTCGCTTCTCGCCCTTCGCCCTCGGAGCCGTCGCGGTCGTCGTCGCCACCGGGCTGCTGCAATCCGTGCGCCAGGTGGGGAGCATTTACGCGCTGCTCAACACCGTGTACGGCCTCACCCTGCTCACCAAGGTCGCGCTCGTGACCGTCCTCGTCGGGCTCGGCGCCGTCAGCCGGCGGCTCGTGGTCGGGCGGTGGGCATTCGCCGTCCCGCGCCGGTCAGCCGGGGCGACTGACACGGTGCCCACGGCCGGTGAACCCGGTGCCGTCGACCAGGAACCTCTGGACGCGTCGCGTGCCACGGCGGCCGACTGTAAGGGCCGAACGGTCGCCACGCTCCCCGTCGTGCGTCGCCGCCGTGTCGCAACCACCAGGCTGCAGCGTTCGGTCCTGGCCGAGGTGACGGTCGCTGCCGCGGTCCTGATGGTGACCGCTCTGCTGGTCAACGCGGTGCCCGCCAAGCTGGCTGCAGCTCAGCCGTTCGTGCAGACCTTCGACGTGCTCGGGGTGCAGGTCAACGCCATCGTCGACCCCGCGCGTGTGGGGACGGGCAACCAGTTCCACTTCTACGTGCTCGGGTCCCTCGGACAACCGCAGGCAATCCCTTCGCTGACGGCGACGATACGTTTGCCAGAGAGTAGGACGGGTGCCATCGAGGTGCCGCTCGTGGTCGCGAGCCCCGGCCATTTCCAAGCGTCGGACGTGGACATCCCCGAAGCGGGCCGCTGGCGCCTCGAGGTCACGATCCGGACGTCAGTCACCGACGAAGCGACGGTGCACGCGAACGTACCGGTCCGCTGAGCACCCCGACCAATCCGCTCCGAGGCGACGTCGATTGCCTGCTGGTAGTCCCAGGCGCAGTTGATGTTCCGGCGCAGGTGGTGGTTGAGCGATGGAACGTCCAGCTGGCCAGGCTCCCGGCACCAGCGAGCGCGTCCCCCGATCACTCATCAGCGGGTTCGGCAACCGACGAGTCAACCCCGCGCCCGAAGTAGGAGTGACCGATGTTCCGGTGAAGCACCCGGTCGTGCCGATCTTGGAGCAGGCGACCGTACTGTTCAATAGGACGTTGCGCGAGCTGTGTCTGGCAGGCGGCGCTGTTCCCGATGTTCGCCCACGCGCGGTATCGCCGCGGAAGGACCACCCCGGCGCGCCCGAGATCGCTGCCGAAATCGCCGGGTTGTCTGATCGTCTCCTAACAGCGACGCCGGAGTTCATATTGGCCTTTCTCGACGGCTAAGGATTCGGCACGGTTCGATCGACAGGTACCTTGTTCACATCGGCATCGGCCAGGACATGGATCTCGCTACGCTCGGGCACACTTGGGTTGTTGGCCTGACTTTCGGAGCCGCGTGACACCCAGCTGTCTTGGGAGAGGCGTGGTCGACCGGGACCCGAGGACAAACAAGACACTGCACGCCCCGTTCCGGAACGGTGACGGGATCGTCCTGTAGGAGCAGGGTCGATCAGCACCGTTGCTCGCTCCCGGGTCGTGCGTGCCACCCAAAGGGTGAGGCCTACGGCTGCCAAGTAGAATTACTGACGACCCACCCCGGCGATCAACCGGGGAATTTCAGTGATCGGGAACGGGGAGTTTCCGAGATCGGCGGCACTGCGTCACAGGTGCGGAAAGGCCGTAGCGCATCGTGGCTGTTCTTTCCATGGCACCATGGCCCGTCTTCGTCGCTGCCGGAGCAGTGATCGGGCTGCTGGTCGGACTGTTCGGTGTTGGGGGCTCCTCGATTGCCACGCCGCTTCTCGCCGTGCTCGGCGTTCCGGGGCTGATCGCAGTCGCTTCCCCGCTGCCAGCCACGATCCCCGCCGCTCTCGGTGCCGCGGTTCCGTATCTGCAAAACGGTGAGGCTCGACCTCGCGCAGCAGGCTGGACTCTGCTCGGCAGCGTGCCGGCGGCTATCGGTGGTGCATTCCTTTCCCAGGCAGTTGGTGGCTCTGCACTGCTTGTCAGCTCCGGGATGGTCCTCACGATTGTAGGAATCCGCATCATCAGGCCCATCGCCGAAACATTGCAGGCTGCAGGCACGATCCGGCGCAAGAACCGCCTGATCCTGGTCGCTGCCTCAGCTGCCCTCGGGCTCTTCTCTGGGCTCCTCGCCAACGGTGGAGGGTTTTTGCTCGTCCCGATGTACCTGATCATCTTTGGTCTCGACATGCGTCAGGCTTCCGGAACGGGTCTTCTCGTCATCTCCGTCCTCACCCTGCCAATTCTCGCCGTCCACGCTGCCCTCGGGCACATCAACTGGACTGTTGCCGGTGCTCTCGCGCTCGGCGCTGTCCCAACGAGCGTGCTGAGCGGGCGACTCGCCCATCGGGTCACCGGCAGTAGCCTGAAACAAGCGTTTGGCTGGTTCCTCGTCGCCTCTGGCATCGCCTTTGCTCTCTTTCGAGTTCTCGGTGCCTAGGGTCCACGCCAGGTTAATCCGCGCGTAGTACCCTTACCGTGTGGAGGTCACCGAGGAGGCGCTCGCGCGATTCTTCGAGGTGGTTCTGCCGCATATGAACGAGCGGCAGCGCCGGGTGGTGGCAGGGGCGGCAGCGGAGATGTTCGGGCGGGGCGGCAAGACGGCGGTGGCGACGGCGTCGGGGATGAGTCGCAACACGGTCATCAAGGCTGAGTCCGAAGTCGCAGCGGGCATCGAACCTGCGGTCCGCCTGCGTGCTCCAGGTGGTGGTGACAAACCCTTGACCGACCGCCAGCCCGAACTGCTCGAGGCCCTTGACGAACTCGTCTATCCCGAAACCCGGGGCAATCCGATGTCCCGTTTGCGCTGGACGTCGAAGTCGTCGTCGAAGCTGGCCGACGAGCTCGTGACCCAGGGCTATGAGGTGTCGGCCCGCTCGGTGCAACGCCTGTTGCACCGACTCGGCTACTCATTGCAGGCCAACGCCAAGGTGACCGAGGGACGCCAGCATCCCGACCGTGACGCCCAGTTCCATTACCTGAACGAGATGGCCGACACCTTCATCGACGACGACCAACCGGTGATATCGGTCGACACCAAGAAGAAGGAGCTGATCGGCGACTATGCCAACGGAGGTTCCGAATGGGAACTGGAAGGACAACCAGTTCGTGTGAACGTCCACGACTTCGCCGACAGGGACCTGGGCGAACACGGCAAGGCCATCCCCTACGGGATCTACGACGTGGCCAACGACGAGGGATGGGTGAACGTCGGCGACACGGCCGACACCGCCGAGTTCGCCGTCGAGTCCATCCGCCGGTGGTGGAACCAGATGGGCCACGACCGCTTCCCCGGTGCCGAGCGTCTCTTGATCACCGCCGACGCCGGCGGATCCAACGGCTACCGGCTCAAGGCCTGGAAGGTCCAGCTGGCTCGGCTGGCCGAGGAGACCGGCCTGGACATCACGGTGTGCCACTATCCGCCCGGCACCTCCAAGTGGAACCGGATCGAGCACCGCATGTTCAGCTTCATCACCATGAACTGGCGGGGGCGTCCTCTGACGAGTCTCCGCGTCATCATCGAATTGATCTCGGCCACCACCACCACGACCGGGCTCACCATCCAGGCGGACTACGACCCGAGTTGGTATCCGACCGGCGTCAAGATCACCAACAAAGAGCTGGCCGCCGTTCCCCTCGACTCTCATGAGTTTCACGGCGAGTGGAACTACACCATCACTGCTCAATCAAACCCGACGTGAGCCCCTAGCGGCGCTGTGCGATAAGGACCGGATCCGGAAGTTACGAACTGCCTTATTGCCGGGCCTCCTGCTCGCCGTACCCTCACGGTGTGGTGACTTCAAACGGTTCTTGAAACAAGTCCCGTTGAACTGACGTTGCGCCTTGCGGCTCTGGCCCACCCTGCAAGGGTGAGCGTCGTGGGTGTGCCGGGCTCGCGGTGGTTGTTGTGTCTGCAACTTCAAGGATCAGGTGCCCATCGCGAGCAACCTGCTCTCCTATTACCTGCGTGTGCTGCGCGAGGCAGGGGCTGGGGACCGCCACCCGGCGAGGCCGCCGGGTGGACTACTGCCTTGATGCACATGGGTTTGTCACCCGTGGGCGGACATGACTGGAGCCGGCTTGCCACAGAATCCCGCCGTTCTCTACGGGCCCGAGGACGTTGTCGGCGATATCGGCTCGGCACTTACGATCGAGAGAGCGGAGCGTGTCCACCGCCCGATCTCCACCTCGGAGGGCGAGGCGACAGCCATCGAGGTCGTGGTTCGCTCTCACCGATCCTGACCTGAACTTTCCACTGGGGTTAGCCGGTGACAGATGGCGCCCGGAGCCACCGCAACCATTCGTTGTCGCCCATGAGCTCCAGCCGGCGCCAGAGCACGGGATTGTCCGTAGCTTGGCTCGCATGCAGAGCGATGGCGCGATGCTGAATAGAGCGGTCGACACGAAGCACGATGTCAACCTCATCCTCGCGGCGGCCGACGAAGCAGGTGCCGAAAGCGGCATTGAGGGAATCGGCCACCGAAGCGGGAATCGACCATGCAATCACAGGCAGATCAAGTGACTCGCCTGCACGCAACGCCGCCTCTGTCGCCCGTTGATGGTCGCGGTGTCCCGTGATCCCATCGAGATCGAAGACAAGTAGCCCATGAGCACCAACCGCATGGACATAGTGAACGACGTCGTCGACCAGCATGTCGAGGTCGATGCAGTCGAGACTTCCATCGGCGTGGTCTAGCAGCCGCACATCGCTGACTGTGAGTGCATGGGCGGCGGCAGCAAGCTCGGCGGCTCGGACGGCACGAAGGTCACCTGGCGCCCCATGCAGGGTTGACGCCTCGCCGTGCGTGAAGCTGAGCACAGAGGTCGATGTTCCGGCGGCCGTGAGACTACCGATGACGGCGCCCAAGCCGAAGGACTCGTCGTCGGGGTGGGCGCACACCGCGACCACCGACGGCAGCCCAACAACGTCCAGCGTCGCATCGTCACCTGCGGCTCTGGGACGCCGAGGGGTCATGACGCGACGTTGGATTCGGCGATGCGGCGATGGATCTCGGCCATGTCGAGGTCACGTACCTTCCCGATGAGCTCGTCCATTGCCGGAGCCGGTAGTGCTCCGCCCTCCCTGTAGACGATCACCTTGTCGCGCAGGATCATGAGGGTCGGGATCGACATGATGTCGAATGCAGCGGCCAACTCCTGCTCAGCTTCGGTGTCGACCTTGGCAAACACCAGATCCGAGTGAGTGTCCGAGGCCTTCTCGAAGACCGGGGCGAACGCCCGGCAGGGCCCGCACCACGGTGCCCAGCCATCCACCAGCACGATGTCCCTGCTGGTCGCCGCGGTTTCGAAGTCCTCTTTGGTGACAGTCACCATGGCCATTCGTCAATACCCCCTGGGGTATATTCTACAACGACCACCGGCCCGGTGTCATTCCCCCATCGCACCACAACGTGATACCCCGGGGGACATAACCGAGGTCGGGCCGTGTTGGACCTGCAAGAGACGTACGACAGGGGTGAGGCATGACGGCTGGATCGCCTACCACACCACGTCGGCCGCTCGGCAAGGGGCCACGCCGGAAGAGGTCGCCGAGGTTCTGTCGCTGGCGCTGCTCATGGACGGTGGGATGGCGACCGTCTACGGGCCGCGTGCATAGGCGCCATTCGAAGAGTTTCAAACGTCCTACTCGGGGGCGAGCTGAGAGGTATGAACTTGTGGTCTACTCCTGGCCGATGACGCCGCGGAGACGATTGTACGGTCTCGCCGCTATGGCGACGGATTAGCCGGATTTGCCGCCACGCCGAGGGTGAACCAGCTCCACGGTTTCGGTCCCTTGGCATAGCGCCGCTCGATCCGTTCGATCACGAAGCCAGCATCGCCGACGAGAGTTGCAGCATCGCGTGTGAGATGGCAGCCATCTGCCAGCCGGCGCTGCCACGGGTCGAGGCGGTCCTGCCACCGGGCCACCGAAGCGTCAGGAGAGAGTCCGTGTTCGAGGAAATGGAAGCGACCCCCCGCCCGGAGAACCCGACGGAGTTCCGACAGAACCTTGGCAGGATCGGGGACGGTACAGAGCGTGAACGTGGAGAGCGCGGCGTCGCAGCTGGCGTCGTCGAGGGGGATCGCCTGGCCATCAAGACCGATGTGCTCGACGGGTGTCCCGCCGGCTGCAATGCGCTTGGCAGCCAACCGCCGTGCGAGCGCGGCGGGTTCGACCGCGAACACCCTTTCCACTTCTGGTGGATAGTGCTCGACATTGAGACCGGAGCCGAATCCGACCTCGACGACCCGGCCCACGAGTCCGTCCGTCACCTCGGCGCGCCAGCGTCGCAGAGCGCCGGTGCCACATGCCCGGTCCACCAGGCGGGGAAGGACCTGCTCTCGGTAGAAGCCCACGGTCGCGACCCTATCTGTGCTGCCGGAGAAGGTCGCCCCCAGTGACCCTCGCCACGACTCCGCCAGCCGGCGCCTCGTCGAGCATGGCGGTCACGCCGCCAGACCACGAGCGCTCAGAAAGACTTTCTGCTCGTCATGTATCTCCTCGAAGGATGGCGAACCAGTCGACGGCGTCAGGTAAGGCCCGAAATGGTCCTCTGGCGACGGCGTCAGGTGAACGCCAAACGCGATGCCGATGGGCCAGTCCGGCCCTAGTTCGAGGCGCTTGACACCCAGACGGGTGAAGGCCCCTCAGTCGAGGACGCCCGGAGCATCGTCGAAGCGGCAGAGCTCCCTGATCCTCGCCTCGCCACCATGGTGATGCTGGCGGCGCTCGCGGGCATGCGTCGGGGTGCGTTGTGCGCGCTGTTGTGGTCCGAGGTCGATTTGAAATTCGGATAGATCGAAGTTTCGCGTTCGGTCGTTGCTGTGCCGGGTGCCACGGCTAAGAAGTCGACCATTTCCGCTCTCGACACGTCGCCCTGGATCCTGTCGGCGTCCCCCTCTTGGTGCGCCATCGATCACGAATCGAAAACTAGGCTCACTTCGGCGGCACCACGATCGAGTTGAAGGCCTTTGTCTTTTCACCCGGGGCGCGACACCTGGATACAGGTTGCAAAACGCAAATTGCAGTTATGGCGCGCACACGAGACTCGGCCAGGCCGCACACCGAGCCGTCGTTATGCATCCGATAGCGCCGGTGTTCCCCTTCAGAGGATCGCTCAAGAACGGTTGATCTGTCCGCAGATCAGATCTCTCTTCCGACGATCCGTCCCTTCTCGAAGGTGGTTTGGCCTCAATCGTTTCGGGCGACCTCCGGCCCGGTGATCCGGTTGAGAAGCGGGAACGTCGAGGCGATGATCGCAAGTGAAGCAGCAAGTCCGCCTATGACGGTGAGCCAGTACGCAATTCCCGGGATTCGGAAAGCGATGCCGGCCTGGGAGTGGAGGTAGAGCCCAGCGGAAACCAGGCCGACCACGATCGACACCGCGGCGACGAGAAGGAGTGGCAGCGCGCTCTCCAGCGCGACCACGCGGTGCAGGACGCCGGTGGAGACGCCAGTGAGCCTGAGCAGGCTGAACGGGCGCTTGCGCTCGCTCAACCCGGCGGCGATGTTCACGGCGAGGCTGCAGGCGGCGATGATCAGGCTCGCCACGATGATCACGTCGGTCAGGTCCTGGATCATCGTGAGAAGACGCGCGCCGTCCGGCGTGTTCCCCTTGACCACCACCGGCGTTCCGCGGAAGGGAAAGGCCCGCTCGAGCGCGGTCCGTACCAGCTCGAGAGAGCGGGACGATCCGTCCGTGGCGACGACGACCGCCTCGGCGGGAAGACTCGCGATGCTCGCCACCGACATGTGCGCGGACGGCCAGACCGTCGATGAGGACGCCGAGTTGTTCCCCGTGACCGGCTGGAGGAAGTAGCCGACCGTCGCCACCGTCGCTCCCGGTGCGCACTTGCCGATCGCGGGCGTCTTCCTCAGCTGGTCGCACGCGACCAACCCCACCCCGTTCATCTGCTGCATACGGGTCAGGCCGACGTGGACCACCGTCACGCCGCGCACCCCTGGCGCGGCGCGGAGCCCCGTGAGCACCTGACGTGGGACAGAGGGAACCTCGGTGGAGGCGTCACACGAATTCGTGACTCCGCAGGGCTGGTCGTCGAGGGTTGCGGTCGACGCGGCGCTGCCTCCCTGGGAGCTGACGGCGACAATCGAGCTGAGCGCCCCGATGGCTGCGCTCGCGACGAAGAGGGCGAGCACGAGCCCACTGATCGAGCGGAAGGCCGCCCGAGGGTTGTCGAGGAGCCGGCGACCGGCGATGAGCGTGGCGGGCCGACGCGCCCGCGTGGCCATGAGCCGAGAGCCCATCTTGGTCAGCCACGGTCCGGCGAGGACCAGCCCCACCACGATGAGCACGAAGCCCACGAGCACCTCTTGAATCTGGCTGCCGTTGCTCTTCGGCTTGCCGGCGACTGCGAAGTACGCGAGCAGGGCGACGCCAGCCAGAAGTGGGATGATCCGACCGATCCGCGGTGGAGCAGACGAGGCTCGTCGGCTCACGCCGAGCGGCGAGATCTGGACGCGGCGCAGCGCGAGGCGCGAGGACACGACAGCGGCGATCGGGACGCCGATGACGACGAGTGCCACGTCGATCCCCTGGAGCGAGAGGTCACCCTGGGTGAAGGGCAGTCCGGCGAAGGGGACGTGGACGAGCAGCGGCCGGAACACGAAGAAGAGTGCGAACCCCACCGCCACTCCCGCGAGGGCGGCGACCGTCGCCTCCACCGCTGCGATCACCGAGACCTGATGTGGCGTCGCCCCGACGAGGCGCATGGCGGCGAAACGCTCCTCTCGCCGCGCCGCGGACAGCCGGCTCGCCGTCGCGATCAAGATGAGCACGGGCAACAACAAGGCGACGGCTCCGCCCGCCAGGATCCAC
>Ga0307373_10006227_pt1 | contig 19075 bp, 17 predicted proteins | sample OX2MG_FD_202534 | JGI IMG/M metagenome (GOLD analysis project Ga0307373, IMG submission 202534) | Soil microbial communities from Risofladan, Vaasa, Finland - OX-2 | ecosystem: Environmental > Terrestrial > Soil > Coastal area > Acid sulfate soil | place: Finland: Risofladan, Vaasa | collected...
AGCTGACGGACCTCTCGCGCCTGTTTCCGGATAATCTTTCGATTTATTTTCAGAAGCTCGGCTTCCTGGATCCCGTCCATCAAACTTACTATCAGGACGCGCTGACGAAGCAGACGCAACCGGCCAGCGGGGATGGGGAATAAGACCAATTTTGTCTGCCGGTTTTTGAGAGATGGGCACAACGATACCATGCTTGAATTTCAGGCGCTAAGGCCGCTTCCGCACCTGTCTGGCTTCTGACACTTTCAGCGCATCATGGGTGATGTGCGGCACACTCGAAGCGCGTTCAGACTTCAGGAGCTTCGAAGATCGGTGCGGGGTTTGTTTCGAGCGAAGCGGTTCAACCGTTACTTCGAAGCCTAACGAGCGAAGTACCTTCGAAATGCTATCGAAACGGGGATTGCCAGTTTCTGACAGGGCGCTGTAAAGGTTCACGCGGCTAAGGCCCGTTTCCCGTGCGAGCTTTGAGAAGCCGCCCTGAGCTTTGGCAATGCTATGGAGTGCGGCGAGAACGTCCGAAAGATCGCCTTCTCGAAGGCAGTAGTTCAGATAGCTTCGTGCTTCCTCCGGGTCTTTCAGTTCTTCGAGGAAAACAGGCTCCCACGGTTCACTGGGTGGGAAAGTCCCATTTACCCTTTTCTGGCCGTTTACCTTCACGTGACCGTTGTTTGTAGTCTTTCCAGTATACTTTTGCACGTTGAATGTCCCTTTCCTGAGTTGACTTATCCCCGCCCGCAAGCAGGATAATGAGCCGTTCGGCTTCCTGGCCGAAATAGATTCGGTAACCCTTTCCCGAATGGATTCGAAGTTCCGAAGTTCGCCTTCGGGCTTCACGTCTCCCAAAACGCCGCGTTCCACACGTTCGAGTCTTACGTTGACAGCATGACGTGCCTCTCGTCGCAGTCCGGCGCGCCACTGCCGAAACGGCTGTTTGCCATCGGGCGTGACGTAGTATCGAATTTCTTTTGGTGTGGCTTCCAGTGGGCTTCGAAGTTGTACGTTAGAGCATACAACCCAAACGCTTAGGAATTAAGTGCCCGGGGCCAACACACACGCCAATTTGCCGGACGGGACAATCGATCTGGCGGAGGATTCGAGAAACGGCACAACGATACCCAGCCTGAATTTCAGGCTCTAAAGCGTTGCTTTATGTCTAAAGAATGCTAATCTTTTCGGAAGAGCAGGGTATGAAAGTGCCGCGGACGAAGACCCCGGATAGTCGGGAAATTGCTGACTAAGTTCCACCCGTCTACCGCCTGCTGTTGAACCAATTGCACCAAATCATTTTCCTTCACACGCGCAAGGAAAAATGTGGTCTTGAGTGTAGCGGTTTTATAGGTTCCCGTTACTTTGTTTCCCGCTCCGTAACTCAATTGTGTTGTGGGAATCGCTTGTGTTGTTGTCGTTTCTGCCATTTGTGTTTGTCCTGTATTTAGATCGAAGCATTTTCATTTTCTAAAGCATGATCGTGACCAACCGTGTCATAGTGTTGGATTGCCTTTAAGAATTGATCGCCATGCTTGTAGATGTCATCCAGCGCCTCGATTGCGAATCGCGTTTCATTTTTGTCTCCATCGAATGTACCGATGTGCATCTTGCCGCCCTTGAAATGGAGCCTACAGATAGGCTTCCGATTGTTGTCGTCCAAAAGGATGGAGAAGTAGGAATGAGAGTTGCGAAATTGAATTCGAGAACTCTCGACCTTGGCTCGGCAAATAGCCTTAACGATCATGAAGGATTCTGCTTCATCGGGAGTTTCGCGAAGCGGCACTTCCTCGCCGTCATGGGACTGTTGTTCCGCGACGACCTTAGCTTTTTCTTCCTGCTGTTGCTTATTCAATACCGACTTCAAACGTTCACTAATCGTATCGTTTATGTATTGAGCGAACGCATCCTTCACTAATGGTTTGAATTGTTCCAGTACCTTCGTAGTGATTTGTTTGCTGGAAGGATATACGCTCCGAGTAAAATAGCGTGTAAAATCGTCAGAGGGGTCATGAATCTCTTGAAGAATGATATTGCGAAGCTCATTCGTGTATTTAAGTTCGCTTGCGGTGCTGAGAATCGTTTCCAGGCTAAAGACGCCTTTCTGGAATTCCTTAAGCTTTTCAATCTGCTGTTCCTTCAGGTCGTCAATCCTAATCTCGAAGAACGGCTTATCGTCCATCACGTTCAGCGATACAAGGTCAGTGTAGAAGCGGTAAGTGATGCCATTCGTCAGGATGCCGAGGCGTGCCTTAGAGACGGTGTAATAGCGCAATAGCTGGCCGTCGTGAAGATTGAGGTCCGATGCCCAGTGCTTGCATTCGATCAGGATCATGGGTTTCCCCTCCATGAAAATGGCGAAGTCGATCTTCTCTCCCTTTTTCGTCGGAATATCGCAGATGAATTCCGGCACAACCTCGGAAGGGTCGAATACGTCGTATCCCAAGCACTGTATGAAGGGAAGCACGAAGGCATTCTTCGTGGCCTCTTCGGTGAGGACATTATCCTTCATTCGCGCGATTTTATCGCTGATTTGTTTCAATTGATCTTTGAAATCCATGGTAGAGCCTTTCTTGTAAATTAATAGTCGAAAACATCCGTGAGGCGGGATATATCCAAAATTTTGGATATATCCAAATGCAATTCGCTACAAAGATACGCAATTTTGAAGCGTGGTACATAGAAAGCAAATCGGGATGAATATTCGAGCGGCGCGGAACAACAAGGAATGGAGTCAGGAGAAGCTTGCAACTCGTGCGAAACTTGACTCCAGTTACCTCAGCGAATTAGAGCGCGGGCAGGTAAACGTGAGCATTGATAAGCTCGTGATAATTGCAAAAGCACTCCGAATTCCTTTCAGCGAGCTTGTGAAGGGCTTAGATTGAAAAACTTTGAGGTGTTTCGTACTCAAGTCTCCATTTCTTCCGTAATTTTGCGGTGTGACACGATTTACTGTTGAAGCCCGGAGCGAGGCGCTCACCGTTTCGCTCGATTGCGAGGCCGGCGAGGGAAGGCTTATTATACTTGGGGAAGGAAGTGGCCTGCCGGGCTTCGTCGTGCAGGCGTTTCGTCCTGCGATGGATATTTTTTATCGCTCGCCGGAACTTTTGACACCGGAGGAACTGGCGGAGGAAGTCGCAATTCACGTTCCGCAATCGCTGCGCGAAATTCCGCAGGGGCGGCTTGTGCCATCGGCACTGGACGGGTTGGTGTTGATGCAATATGTTCATCCGGCATTCCCTGCTATTTCTCCGCTCGCGTCGCTCGGCGAAATTCTTGGCGCCACGGCCGATGTAAACTTCGGAATACTTCAGGCCGATAATGGCGGTTTGCTGTTTCTGCACCGTGCCGGCGCGGAAATTCATGCGTATGCGTCCACCTATTCCCTGAAGGAATTGTTGGAACTTCGGAAAGACGAACGGGAATCGCTCTTGCCGAGTATTCATGCGGATGAAGTTCTCGTCAGCGGCACCGATCTCGATCATTTCGAAAATCTCGATTTTGGGCCGATCGAGATCGCGCGAAAAATTTCCTTCGCGGATTTTCTTCCCCTCTGCGAATTTACGCCGGAGTCAACGTCGCTCATCGAACCGAATCCGCATTTATACACGCTTGCAATCGGTGCGGCGCGGGCGTATGCCGCCATCGGAGGATGGGTCGCATGAGAATCATCGCAGGCGAGTTCCGGAGCCGAATGCTCGTTGCGCCCAAAGGATCGGCAACCCGTCCGACGATGGATCGCGCGCGCGAGGCACTGTTCAATGTACTCACGAATATGATCGACATCGGCGGAGCGTGGATTCTCGATCTTTATGCGGGTTCCGGCGCATTTGCGTTCGAGGCATTAAGCCGGGGCGCGGCCCGCGCGACGCTTGTGGATCGCGATAGAAAAGCCATCGAAGCCATCAAAGCAAATGCGCGCACGCTTGGAGTGGAAGATAGAGTAAGCATTCACCAACAAGATGCGTACACCTTTTTAGAGCGGCGAGGAGACGAAACATTCAACCTCATTTTTGCCGACCCGCCGTATGAGGAGAAGGAGCTTGCCAAGCTCGAACAATTAATCATTAGTGGCGGATGGCTTGCCACTCGCGGACACTGCATCATTGAGACTCGCTTCGATACAAAACGTGAGCCAGTAGAAGGTGCAGGCATAGTGCGGGAACTAAAGTCGGGCGAAGCGCTATTTACAATTCTTACTCACGCCACACCACCATGAAGATCGCAATCTATCCCGGCACCTTCGATCCGATCACAAACGGACATCTCGACATCATCGCGCGCGCGAGCGAGCTGTTTGATGAGGTGATCGTAGCGCTCGCGCGCAACAGTCAGAAATCGCCGCTCTTTAGCGAGCAGGAACGCCTCAAGCTCATCGAGCGGAGCCTCATCGAATGCTGCTCGGAGCGCACAAACATCCGCGCCGATGCGTTTCAGGGATTGCTCGTCGAATATGCGGCCGCGCGGAATGCAACGGCCGTGGTTCGAGGGCTGCGTGCCGTGAGCGATTTCGAATACGAATTTCAGATGGCGCTGATGAACCGCAAACTCGCGCCGCAGGTCACGACCGTCTTTCTTATGCCGCATGAAGAATATACCTATCTCAACTCGACGATCATTCGGGAACTCGCGCGCTATGGAAAGGACGTATCGGATTTCGTTCCGAAGGCCGTCGCCGATGCGCTAAAGGAAAAGTTTGAAGTAAAATATCATTAAGCCTGAACCTGGATTACGCGGATTGGATGGATTTTCAGGATTAGTTTCGGCAAAAATATCCTGAAGGTACAAGAAAGAGATTAGCGGAATTAAACCGAGAAGAATAGTGAAGCTACGTTAGGTTACTCGCTCGCGAGAAACTGGGAATCTTAAATTAGCAATAGTAATCCAGAAAATCCATCCAATCCGCGTAATCCAGGTTATGGAAGCACCGCATCTCGCCACCAAAAGCCCGCTTCTTCTTAATGGAGAGCATGTCGCGCAGGTACTCACGATTTTTATTCGTGACGAATTGCGGCGCACCGGACTTTCGAAAGCGGTCATCGGACTTTCCGGCGGCGTAGATTCCGCGCTCTCTACCTATCTCGCCGCCCGCGCGCTGGGGTCTGAGAATGTTCATGTGCTACTCATGCCGTATCGCAATTCCACGCCGGAAAGTGTTGAGGATGCCGAATCTGTTGTGGAAGCACTCGGAATTTCTTCCGAGACGTTTGGTATTTCGCCCATCGCAGACTCTTTTTTTTCCGAGACCGAAAAGTCCCTCGGCGAAATGGACCGCACCCGTCGCGGCAACGCAATGGCGCGCCTTCGCATGATCGCCCTTTACGATCGTTCCCAGGCGATGAACGCGCTCGTCGTCGGAACTTCGAATAAAACCGAATCGCTGCTTGGTTACACGACGATTTTTGGAGATAACGCGAGTGCCATCAATCCGCTCGGCGATCTGTACAAAACGCAAGTCTGGCAACTCGCGAAATTTATGGGAGTGCCGCAGCAAATTGTCAGCAAACCACCGACCGCCGATCTTTGGCCCGGACAAACCGACGAAGCCGAACTCGGCGTGACGTATCGCGAAGTCGATGTGCTCCTCTATTATATGGTGGACGAGCGCGAAAGCGATGAAGAACTCGTTCGTCGAGGCTATGACTTGGAGCACGTTCGCAGCATCCGCGAAAAGATCCGGCGAGCGCAGTACAAACGCCGCCCGCCGATCATCGCAAAAGTTTCCAGCCGGACGATCAATGCGGATTTCCGGTATCCCAGGGATTGGGGCACCTAACCCAGAACATAGATTACGCGGATTAGATGGATTTTCTGGATTACTATTGCCATAATAAAAGTGTTAGCCATTCTTCGAAAGATGCCTTTAATTATGAAAAACTGGAATCCATAGGAATATTGTTTTCTCCGATAGTAATCCTGTAAATCCATCTAATCCGCGTAATCCAGGTTCTATCCGCGTAATCCAGGTTCTGACTTATGATCGGTTTCGGTTATGACGTGCATCGTTTAGCGCCTGGCGAGTCTCTCGTCCTTGGCGGAGTAATGCTCGAATCGAAATTGGGAACCGTCGCGCATTCCGATGGCGACGTGCTCGTCCACGCGATCATGGATGCGCTCTTAGGCGCGCTGGCGCTGGGCGATATAGGCCTCCATTTTCCCGACACGCATCCCGAATGGAAGGGCGCCGATTCGATCGCGATGCTGAAGCGCGTCCATCACATTATTCGAAACGAAGGCGCGCATGTAGTGAATGTGGATTCGACCGTGGTGCTCGAAGCGCCGCGGCTGCGCCCGCATATCGAAGCGATGCGCGAGCGAATCGCCGAAGCGCTGGCGCTCGACACGAAGCGCGTCTCCATCAAAGCGACGACAAGCGAACGCCTCGGCTTCGTGGGCCGCGAAGAAGGCATCGCCGCGTATGCTATCGCGCAGGTGGAGTATGATTGATCGACCGAACTGAATTCTGAATGGTCTCGTTGGCGAACCGTATGAAAGGCGTTCAATATCTTGTGGACAAAGAGGGCAATCCAAAATCGGTGCTTATCGATCTTGAAGCGTGGGGTGATATTTGGGAGACCATGGAGGATATTATGGTAATGGAGGAGCGAAAGGACGAGGCTACAATTTCATGGAATGAAATCAAGCGCGCCGAAGATGCCCTACGCCGTTAGATTCAAATCCTCAGCTCGGGGCGAGAGTACGACAAGCTGGTGGATTCGTTAAAATCAAAAATTCGTTCCGCCATAGATGACCTTGAGCAAGAGCCACGACCTCATGGCGCAATTAAACTAACCAATTCCTGGCGTGCCGCGTGGCGGCCTCGATGTATTCGGTCAGCATGATTTCTCAACCGAATGGCAGGGGAGGAAGTGCTGAGGCGGAAACCCCGTTGGTCGCGCGCCAGAGAACTCCGTTAAAGCGACGACGAGCGAACGTCTCGGCTTCGTTGGCCGCGAAGAAGGCATAGCGGCGTATGCTATCGCGCAGGTGGCTTATGATTGACTTGCGATTTCGTGGCTATCGCGGTGCATCATGAAGGCAAGGACAACCGCGACCGCTGCGAAGGCTCCGCCGGCATAGCCGATCCAGTTCGGATGCAGGCCGCCGATGAGCCAGCCGCCTAAGATTGGCGCGATGGATCTGGAGGCGCTTTCGAGCGAGGAGGAGACTCCGAGCACGCCGCCTTTACGCTCCGGTGGTGAAAATTGCGTGAGGATGCTCGTAAGTGTGGGCCGTGTTACGCCGGTGCCGAAGGAGAAGAAGACTGCGATCACGCCGAGCGCCGGAATCGTCCGCGCGAAGGCGAGGCCAACGAGGCCGATGACCATCGCGATCAGGCCGAGCCGGAGTGACATTAGCTCCCCGATTGCCCGCACTAAGGGCCGAATGACCGCGCCCTGCCAGAGCACGCCGAGCAATCCGACGAACATGAGGAACCAGCCGACATCTTCGGCAGTGAACTTTAGTTCGATCTTGGCGAAGAGGGAGAACATGGAGACATACAGCGAAAAGGGGAGCGCGAAGAAGAAAAAGATCATGAGGAGCGGACGAAGTTTCGCGTCGCGGAGATATTCGAGGACGCGCTTGTAGTAGTCCAGGCCAGTCTTGGCGTTTGCATCGCGGACGTGCTGGTGCTCCTTCAAATAGAATGTGGTAAGAGAAGTGCTTGAAAGTGCGAGGAACGCGGCGACGAATGCCGGGGCAGCAAATCCGAATTGCGTGGCGAGGAAGCCGCCGATGGGTGGACCGAGAATAAATCCCATTCCGAATCCGATGCCGATGATGGCCATGGCGCCGGAGCGTTCTTCGGGCGGCGTTACGTCCGCGATGTAAGCTTGTGCAATGGTCAGGTTCCCACCGCTTACGCCGTCGATGATGCGGGAGAGGAAGAGGATTGGCAGCGAATTTGCGACGCCAAGCAGGATAAATCCTGCCATCGAGCCGAGCTGCGAATAGATGAGGAGGGGCCGGCGGCCAACGCGGTCGCTCAGGCCGCCCATGATCGGGCCGGCGAAGAACTGGCAGATCGAATAACTCGCGACGAGGTAGCCGATCATTTGCGGCGACGCATGAAAGGTGCTCGCGTAATAGGGCAGCAGCGGCAGGATGATCGAGAAGCCGAGGAGATCGACGAAAACGACGACCGCAATCGGAATGAGCGCCTTGTTCTTAAACATTGCGCCGGTAAACAGCTGCGGTCTTTGCTAAGTGCGGCAGAGGCGCGTCATGCTTCGACTTCGATGGAGGGTTGCGGAACCCCGGCTTCGTTTAGCACGGCTACACCGTTCTGGGTATGGATGTTGTACATTTCGAGGAAGCGGTACATAGTCGATCGGCTGATGTCGAGTTTTAGCGAAGCTTCGCTGATATTGCCATTGCAGGCATGGAGCGCGTGATAGACGGCGTACCGCTTGATTTCTTCGATCGGCAGGACGATTTTGTTTTTGAGTGGATCGAAAAAATCCTTCATGCTTTCTCGGGCTTCTCCTTCATCCTGCGCCTCGTAAAATTGGCGGATGGGCAGCGGCAGATCGTGGAGCATCACGGTATCGTTTTCACTGAGCAGGACGGCGCGCTCGACCATGGACTCGATCTCGCGAATGTTTCCCGGCCAGGAATAGGCGAGCATCGCGTCCATCGCGGGCTTGGAGATCGTGGTGACCTGTTTTCCCTGCCGAGTGCTGAACCGTTTCAAAAAGGCTTCGGCCAGCAGAAGAATATCACCCCGGCGGCTCCGAAGCGGCGGCAGCATAATAGGAAAGGCCGAAATACGATAGTACAAATCTTCGCGGAACCGCTTTGCCAGGATGGCTTCGTGCAAATCGGAATTCGTCGCGCAAACAATGCGCACGTCCACGCGGACCGATTCCGTTCCGCCGACGCGCTCGAACTCGCGCTCCTGAATCGCGCGCAGGAGTTTGGCCTGGAGCGTGAGATCCATATCGCCGATCTCATCTAAAAAAAGAGTTCCGCCGTTCGCGGCTTCGAACTTTCCGATCTTGCGGCCAATCGCGCCCGTGAAGCTTCCGCGCTCGTGGCCGAAGAGTTCGCTTTCGAGCAACTCGTGCGGGATCGCCGCGCAGTTGATTACTTGAAAGGGTTTGTCGCGCCGCGGGCCATTGACGTGAAGTCCGCGCGCGACGAGTTCCTTGCCCGTACCGGACTCGCCCAGGATGCAGACGGTGATGTCGCTCTCGGCGGCCTTGCGCATCAGCTTGAAGACCGTGTGCATGTGCGGATCGGCCGAAATGATATTCGAAAAATCGTAGCGATTGTTCAGCTCCGCTCGCAGCGCACGCATCTGCTCGTGGAACGAATAGGTGGTGAGCGCATTGCGGATGATGACCTGCAGCCGCTCGGTGTCGATCGGTTTTGTCAAATAATCGTAGGCGCCGGCTTTCAAGGCTTCGACGGCTACGGTGATGCTTTCCTGCGCGCTTACCATTACGATCGGCAGGAATTCATCGGCGCTCCGCATCGCGCGGAGCACGTCGATGCCATTCATGTCGGGCATTTGAATATCGAGCAGGACCATGCGCGGATGCTGCTCGCGCATGGCGATGATGGCGGACTCGCCATCGTGCGCAATGATCGCCGGATAATCCCAGACGGAATTTACCCAATGGTAAATCAAGTCGGCGACGAAGGGCTCATCATCGACGATAAGAATGGGAGCCGGCGCAGAATCTACGGTCAGCGGTTCCTTTCGATCGGCGCCGGCGGAAAAGCTGGGGAGTGAGTTGCTTGAAAATTCCGGATTTCTATTCGTTCCCGTAGCAAGAGGGGAGCGCAGTGGAAAATCCGCTTTGGGCGAACTCACGGTTCGGCCGTTCGGAAAGAATTTCCCGTTCGTCGATTTCCCATTCGTTGCTTTCCCATTGCTCGGCAGGGGTTTCTCGGTGGTTGGGGGCAGGCCAGCGCTCTGCTTCGCGGCGGGTGCGGAGCGGAGTGCATTGGGCTTTGTTGTTGTCTCTATCATAGCAAAACTATTCTACATGTGGCAAAAACTAAACTTCTTCGAGAACGAATGATAATTCCAAACGAATTATCGAGAGCACGCCGCGAATCAATCCATTGTTTCAAGTCGCGGCTGCCATTCCGTTCCGATTACTCAAAATCAAACAATGACAACCATCTAATGTTCCAAAATGAGAAAATGGTTTCCCTAAAATGTCGCTTTTCGAGACGCGATGTCCTAAAATTAGACGTTTTCTTGAATTTTGGCGAAATTAGGCTAAAAAACCCATCCTCATAATTGTACACATTGCGGAAGGGAACGCTATGTCGCTCTTTTCTGTCAATTTAGTCAGGCTTTCTTAATATCCGCCCATTTTACGCGATAAGACGATTTTTTTTGAAATAATTGCTCTAAAAGGGTATTTATTTACTTCGGGGGTGTAATTTTTTTCGAGATGCGAGATTACTTATGGTTCGCCGGGGATTATTGGACACGGCATCGCGGGAAAACGGAGCGCTCGGATCATAGGCAATTGGATTATTCGGCGCGTTCGGCGGAATTGAGATCGCATTTTTTCAGCATGGCAACATCATGCCGTCCGCATTGAGACACATGCACGAGGAACGCTTGGAGCGATTCGAAGACTTTCGCGATGCGAATGACCGGTCGTCCGCGGGGAATGATGCGTCATCCTCCGGGAACGACGCGTCGTCCTCCGGGAGCGACGCGTCGTCCACGGAGAACGACTCGTCGTCCACGCCGAAGGATGCGTCGTCCGTTCCGGATGGTGCTTCGCTTGGCGGCGGCACGGAGTGGATCGCGGAAGCGCGCGAGGAAGCTTCGCGAAGGAAAAGCGATCATCCGCGCAGAAAAAATGTGGAGAGCCAGGCATTCCTGGATCAGCGCCGAGGCCAGGAATCCCTTGCGGTATCCGGGCCGATCGCGAAGGATGGCTCGGACGAAGCACTCTTTCTCCGCTATCAGCAAGGGGATGACCGCGCGTTCTTTACAATTTACGAGCGTTATAAGTCGAGCATTTACGCGTATTGCGCGCAGGTGCTTTTTAGCGCCGGGCTTTCGCGCGAATCGGTGGAAGACACCTTCCAGGATGTCTTTCTCCGACTCGTGCAATATCGTGACACGTTCACGGGCGGCGATTTCAAGCCGTGGATATTTACGGTAACGCGGCATTCGTGCCTGAGCATGAAAAAGCGCTCGTTCCGCCAGCGGGCCACGATCGATAATATTGGCGACGGCGTCAATTTCGAGGAGGGCATTGCCATGGAGGTGCGGCAGGCCTTTTCGATGAGCGACGATCCGCTCGAACGGATGAGCGCCGAAGAGCAGACGGGCCTGCTTCTGGCAGCCATCGCGCGGCTGCCAGAGGAATTCCGGGAAGCGCTTCTCTTAAGCGAATACGAGGGAATGACCTATGATGAAATCGGCCACGTTCTCGGAGCTTCGCTCTCGACGATCCGCATTCGGATTTTCCGCGCGAAGGCGCGGCTGCGGAAAATGCTGTTACCGGTCATTGGCGATGCAAATGGGGAAATACCGGCTACGGACGATTCGAAAAAGAAAAAAGTGTAACATTTGAACTCTAACTGCGAACTACGAATATGACTACGAAGCAATCTGAAGGCGCGGGTTCCGCGCCTACCACGACCACCGAAGAACTCATCGTGCAATACTTAGACGGCGAGCTTGTTCGAAAAGAACTCGAGACGGTCCTCTTCGACCGGCTCTCGCATTCGGAAGAGGCCCGCGCGCTGTTGCGAGAATATCTCGTCGTTCGCGGCGCGATTCGCCAGAGCCGCGCCGATGAACGGTTCCAGCTTTCCAGCGATCTCGACGCGCGCACCCGCCGCCGCATCGAGCAAATGATCGAGTCGATCGAAGCAGGTGGCTTCGACATAGCCTCGGTGGACGAAAACGGTCGCCTGGCCGACCGGCCTGCGATTGCCACCTCCGCGGCGACGCGCCGGTTGAAGCAATGGTCGCTCCGGCCCAGCTATGCGCTGCTCGCGTTGTTGCTGGCCATCGGCACGACGTGGTTTCTGACGCGAAACACGGTCGAAAATAACGGGGCAAAGCAAACAGCTCAAACTCATGTGACTGCGCCAGCTCCGAGCGCGGAGATGGCCACCATTTCGAACGCCCCGCCCGTTAGGACTGCGGAAAAAGCCGAGGCTCCGGTGGCAAGATCGAATTCCGTGATCCCGGCAACCCATGCTTCAGTCAAGAGCGTGAGACCGGCACCATCGTTCGCGCAAAATACTCCGGCGCCAGCCAATACCAGCGCCCGTGCCGCCACGCCCGCGGCGCAGCCCGATCCCGGAGATGTTATGCTTTCCCAGCGGTATGCCAAAGCGATCGAAGCGGCAAGCAAACATGAAGTCGTAGTTTCGGGGCGCGACCGGCTTTAATGTATCGCTAACCTTTTTGCTTTTTCCGATAGCTGTGCCGCGAGACTTTTTTTCGATGCGATTCACGAGCGGCAGCCTGCTGCTCCTGTCGGCGTTCGCTACGGCGCTCGCTACGGCGCTCGCGGGGATTCTGATCGGAATGCCTCGCATCGGCTGGGCACAGGGAGCTCGCGCAGTGCCGCCCATTCCAGAACGCTACCAAAATTTCGAGACTTCGAACGATGCCTCCATCGAAGACTTGATAAAAGACCGCATCGACAGTGAGTGGAAGGTCGCCGGAACAAACTTCATTCCCGAACTTATGCGGACCGAAGCGGACTATGCCCGTTTGAGTGTCACCACCCCGAAGGTTACGCTCTATGAGGCCAGCTTTCACTTACAGCCGCATTATTACAGCCATGCCTCGATGGGGCCGGATACCACGTTCCGTGTCTATGGCGAACAGCCCATCATGTATTATATTGGTTCCGCGCGCACGCCATTGGCGCTGCCCGTCGTGAGCAATCTTTCTAAAACGCTCTCCGGCGATGAGGCTTCCTACACGGTGAATATCGGTGTGCTCCCGCTACCCGATCTTACGAGCGCGGATTCGATGCGTTACTTCGTCATTATCGAGCGCGTGATCGAATCGAACCACACCGATAACAGCGTGCGCCTCGAGCGCTTCCACAAGGAATTTGCGGCAAAGGTTGGGGAACCCGTTTTTCTCCGGCTCGAAGATGAGCGGCCCGAAAAGGGCGAGTATATTGTCCAGCTCGAGAGCGGGAAAGTGCTCGATTTTTATGATGACTTTTCCCGCTTCATCGAAGAACATATCATTTTGAAGAGCGACAAGCTCTCGTTTGGTCTCGGGAACCAGACGATCTCCGATATTTCCGGACGGCTTTCGATTCCTTATTCCGTCGCGCGGACCTGCGAAGCAAAAGTTCAGCTTTTGAGCGTTGTGGATACCGCGCACCCGCTTACCATTGTGGATACCGTCCGGCAGCCCGCCGATTATTTAGCCGAAGTCGATATGTCGAAATTTGCCGACGGGCCGTACCAATACCGCTTTACCGCGATCGAGCAAGGAACGGGTAAAGTGCTCTATAGCGAGACGCATGATTTCCACAAAGCCGCGCCAATCTACTTTGCAGGCGGCAGCCGCATCGAGCCATCGGATACGCTCAAAGTTGGAGGCAAACAAGTCGATTGGGCTAAGCTGCTAAGCCAGACGAATCTGCAGCTCGCGAATGCGATAGATTCGAACGACCGATACAAATCTACGCTTACGCAAGCCGAGAGCGATAAGCAGAATTTAGAGCAAATTGTAAAAGCCAACCGGGAAAGCACGATTGCCGATGTTCATTTTCGCGCGGGACTTGGCACAGGCGCATCCGCAGGCGACAATTTCTTCGTTGGTATCGAATCCAATCGGCCATCGCTTGCTTTCGATGTCTCGTTTGGCTGGCTGTATGGCGGAACGAAATATCTCAGTTACACGCCGCCGGCCAATCTTACCCAGATTTTCAAATCTCCCAGTTCGCTCGGATTTCAACTCACCTGGATTCCCGTTAAATTCTTCGATGGTTGGATCGAGCCTTTGCTCGGAGTCGCGAATTACGATCTTTGGTCCTCGGCGACGACGAATAGTTCCGCCGCGCTGCTCGCCGGGCAGCTTGGAATTGCAAGCGAGCCGCTTGGCGAAATGAATGGCCTCGGATTCAGTCTCGCCTACGAAGACGCCCTTGCGCTCGGACCTAATAATTCCAATTCGGGCTTGAGTTTCAAGGCGTATGTGCGCTTCTAACCAGGATTTTTCGGGATTAACAGGATGATTTTCTCGTGACGCCCATTTCACGAACGGCGGACGCTCGCTCCTGTTGTAATTGGTGACATTTACAATTCGCCCTATGAAAACACTGAAAGACCTTAACCAATTTGAACAACAACTCGAAGACCGGATCGAACAGAAGATTCGCAAATGGTCGCGTGGACGTTTAGCCGGAGTTGGAACATTCCTGCTTGCGCTTGCCATGGTACTGGCGCTGCTTATTTCCAATAAATCGGACCAGCTATTGTCCAACCGGGAGCGGCCTCAGGCGGCGTGGAATATAAGTTCCGGCGCACAATCCTTCGTTGCTTCGCAAGCAGATACGCAAGCCGTTACGGAACGATATGGCATTCCGATCACCGTCGTGCGGGACCACCCCAACGCGGATACCGGACTTAGCATGAATTCCGAAGTCATCCTGACGGGTAAGCTTGCGGCCGTCGCGCACGCCTTCGACGAGTATCTCGATGCGCACGGTGAGTTCGCGATCATCACGAGCGGCAAGCGGACACCGCAGAACCAGCTCGATATTATAAAGCAGCGTATCGACGAGCGTAATGCCGATTCAAAGTTCCCAAACCTCGATGAGGCTACGGTGGCCGATACAAAAATCTGGCTGCGTGCCTGGCATTGGCTCATCCGCCGGCACGTGCCCGTGAATGCGCCCGCAGCGGTCGATGGCGCGGATGTCTCCATGCACCTAAAAGGACGCGCGATGGACTTCATCTCCGACAATCTCGACCAAATGCGCGCGATGCTCGCCGGTTTTGCCCGCTCGAAATATGCCCAGGAAGCGCCGCTGCACATCACCGCCATCGTCCGCGAGCCGGGGTGCGTGCATATTAATTTGGGATAGATTCCCCGTGTAGCCCGCAAATTCCGTTTGCGGGCAGGGGAGCAGGCGAAGGGAATTCGCCTGCCCACGCGGAGGAAAGAGTTTGCCTTCCACACACTAAAAAGTTATAGAGGTAAGGGAATTCCTCAACCTATTAGGTGGTTCACTTTAGTGTGGAAACTGCAACTCTCATTTCCGGCGACATCCATATTCCTTTTCCCATGCTGGAACGGCACGGCCTGAAGAATGGCGCGCGAGTGATCGTCGAGGACACTCGGGAAGGAATACTCATTACCCCTCTGACCGTCCAACGCCAGAAGGACGCGATCGCCAGAGCCGCCGGACTGTTGCCGCCGGGCAGCAAAGTGCTCGACGTTCTGTTGGAGGAACGACGGTTAGACCGCGAAAACGAAGATCGTGCGTTTCATTCTTGATAGCTTTGCGCTCGTGGTTCTCTTCCTTCGACAAAAAGGATGGGAACGCGTAAGCCAGCATCTCCCCGATGCCGCGGATGGGCACTATTCGCACATGATGAGCGCCATCAATTATGGGGAGGTGTATTACTCCATCATCCGAGCGGAAGGGGATCGATACGCGGAGGCAGCTCTTGCAGACATAAGCGAAATGCCCATCGAGATTATCGATCCCACGCGAGCGCACGTACTGGCTGCCGCCCGCCTCAAATCGAAGGGGCAGGATTGCGTATGCGGACTGTTTTGCGGCCGCCCTCGCGCTCGAACGTGGGTTATATGTGCTGACGGGCGATCCCGAATTCAAGAAGGCCGAGCAGCAGGGTGTGTTGGTCGAATGGTTACCGCCGAATAGGTAAACCGCCCCCCGGTAGAGGGAATGATGAATTTATTCCGCACCCTTCCCCGATCCGACGAGCGGGTCACGGAATGCAATTCCGTGATACACGCAGGTTTATTTCAGCCACCACAGCTTGGGATACCGCTTTCGAAATTCCGCATCCACCGCTCGATCGAGAAAGCGAACCGGAACGAATCGCTTTACATAGTTTCGAAACCACGGATCGAACGGCCGCTTCGCAATGCGAATGGCAAGCGCGCGATAGATCGAATCCGTCGTGGTGTCCAGCATCACGATCTGGTAGTCCCCATCGCTCTCGATGATGTTCGGCCAGAGCTTGCGGTTCCCAAGTTTCGAAAGCACATTCGTGACAATGGGCAGCGACATCGCTTGCGGATCGTGACGAGCGATTATAATGGTATCGAGCCGGTACGTTAGAAATAATTCGGGATGCGGAAGGAGCCGGTGGAAGATGCCGAGGATGCTATCCCGCGCGGCGCGATGAATATTCGTATCCGAATAAAAATGGGAATACAATCGAGGGTTTACCAGCGTGGGACGCACATAATATTCGAGAAAAAATTCCGAATCTCCCAATGCACCAATGCAGGCGAGCGCGGCGGAATCGTGCGTGACAGATGGCAGCCGCTCCGCCGTTTGCCGGATGGCGCTGTTCGGCGGCGTCTCGTGCCATGCGCGTTTCAGGACTTCATATTCCAATTCGTCGGAAACCAACTCCGCCAATGCGCTCGCTTGCGTCGCCGTGGTGTCGTGCATGCACCGGTCGTGGGCAAGCTGCCAGCGAATCGCTTCGAGCGAAATGGTATCCCGCCCAATCACAATCGCCGGATGCAGAGGGACAGGCGAGCGGAATTCGCCTGCCACACCCGAACCGGGCGCGCCAACGAGCCACGACAAGCATAATAGACCTAAGGGCAGCGAGATTCGAACCTGGATTCCCGCCCCCGATCGGGTCGAGGGCAGGCATTTCGCGGGAATGACATAAGGATGGATCATAGCGCGAAGCGCATAAAACAGCATATCCCTGTCATTCCCGCGAAGGCGGGAATCCATTCATCTTTCATCCCTGCCCGTTCAGTTCGTCTTGCCCGTTCAGTTCTTCATAAAAAAGTACAACACCACCGTCGGCGTGTATTCCTCGCACGTCGCAAGGAAACCGGCAGCGCTTCCTCCGACGGCATAGAGCCTCCCGTTGCCCGGAGCCGCGGCCGCGAGACCCTCTCGCGCGGTGTTCATCGAGGTCTTCGCCGTCCAAGTATTTGCTATAGGGTCGTATTCCTCGCACGTTGCAAGGTTACCGCCATTAAATCCTCCGATGGCATAGACCTTCCCGTTGCCCGGAGCCGCCGCTGCGAGAATATTTCGCGCGGTGTTCATCGAGGTCTTCGCCGTCCAGGTATTTGCTATAGGATCGTATTCCTCGCACGTCGCAAGGTAACCGCCATTCGTTCCCCCGACGGCATAGACCTTCCCGTTGCCCGGAGCCGCCGCCGCGAGACCTGCTCGCGCGGTGTTCATCGAGGTCTTCGCCGTCCAGGTATTTGCTATAGGGTCGTATTCCTCGCACGTCGCAAGGTCACCGCCATTGTTTCCTCCGACAGCATAGAGCTTCCCGTTTCCCGGTGCCGCTGCCGCGAGATACCACCGCGCGGTGTTCATCGAGGTCTTCGCCGTCCATGTATTTGCGCTCGGGTCGTATTCCTCGCACGTCGAAAGGTAACCGCCGTTCCATCCTCCGACGGCATAGAGCTTCCCGTTGCCTGGAGCCGCCGCCGCGAGACCCACTCGCGTGGTGTTCATCGAGGTTTTCGTTGCCCAGGTGTCGCCGGTCGTGGTGAGCATGGCCCCGGTATTAGTGAAGCCGGCGCGAGGACTGTTGTCTAAGAACGTGACAACCGAGCCGGAGGGAAGGCTGGAGCCGTTGCTGTTGTCGTAGCTGATGCCCGTATAAGTGAAGCCGGAATGGGTGCCATTGTCCGTGTATGCGACGACGGTTCCGGTGGGCAGCCCGGTGGCAGAGAGGGGATTTTGCCAAGTCGGGGCGGCAGGGCTATTGGAGGTCAGCACCTGGCCACTCGTGCCGGTATTGCCGCTTATTACGGCCGTGCCGGTAGCAGCGGGAAAGGTGATTGCCCCAGTACCAGCATTCTGGAGGGTGGTAAGATGTCCCGACCCGTCATCCAGAACGATAGTCTGAGCACCAATCGCGCGCGTCTGCGAGCGGGCGGCTGGCGAAATTAGTGTCAGGGCGAACATAAAACAGGTAATGCGAAAGGGGGTCTTCATAATGGTAATTGGATTTAGGAAAAAGCACGGTAGGAATGAAACGATACAAAGCTACGGATATTTTCGGCGCTGCCAGTTGAAAGCACAAATAAATTATGAATTAGGAATAGGGAGGCTGTGGCTTTCCATATTCCTAAATTATTCGCGGGCATTATATTCCGCGATACCGGTTTAAGTGGGTAATTAATACTTTTGAATTTTCCATTATTTGGATTCCGGTATCATTTGAGCTTCGGAATTCCAGGAAAAAGCACTATTTGTGCTACCGTTGAGAGCTTCCGGACTCGGCAACTCTTTGAAGGAGTTCCTGAAACTCGGGCGAATAATAAAGGCCATCATCCTGACCCGGCGAGATCTCCTTGAAATCGCGATGGCCGAGGTCGGCGGCACGCCGAAAATGCTGCATACCGAGCGAATTATCGCCGAGCATAATAGCGAGGAGACCGATTTCATACACAAGCCGTGAATCCCGGACATTGTCGAGCGTGGTAATATACTGGCGAGCATCTTCGGGACGGCCAGCATCCATAAGCAGGTTGGCATATTTCACGCGAGTATTGTCATCGTCGGGATGCAACCGGAGGAAAACGCTATACTGATCGAGCGCGCGCTCGGCCCAATATCTTCGCTTGTCTTCATTACCCGTTTGCTCGTATGCCAGGACAATGCTATAATACGATTGGAGGCTCGTCGGGTTCAGTTCAAGTGCTCGCTCAAGGAGTGGAATTGCTTCCGCTTGGCGCCCTGTGAATATGTAGAATACAGCAAGTTGATAGTAACTAATGAATTCGTCCGGAGCGCGGCGAATGTATTCCTTGCCAGCAGTTTCCGCTTCCGCAAATTGGCCACGCAGCCGGAAAAGCACGGTTTGTGTTCCGAGTGCCAATGCGGATTTCGGGTCAAGTTCGAGCGCGCGTGGAATAAGTTGCTCCACCTGTATC
>Ga0307373_10006228_pt1 | contig 19074 bp, 18 predicted proteins | sample OX2MG_FD_202534 | JGI IMG/M metagenome (GOLD analysis project Ga0307373, IMG submission 202534) | Soil microbial communities from Risofladan, Vaasa, Finland - OX-2 | ecosystem: Environmental > Terrestrial > Soil > Coastal area > Acid sulfate soil | place: Finland: Risofladan, Vaasa | collected...
CTACGATCACCGGGTTGGATGCAGGTCGTGCCAGTGAATCACCAGCAATGTGCCGCTGTCCGGGGCATTTGCATCGAACATGGAGCGATCTCACCAGGGTTGGGTGTAAACACCCAGTTCAGGCACAACAAGCGGGCGTAGTTCAGAGGCAGAACATCAGCTTCCCAAGCTGAGAACGCGAGTTCGATTCTCGTCGCCCGCTCTCATCCAAGTCCTGGTCCTCGCCACTTTTGGTCGGTGGCTCGGTGTCTGCCTCGTCAAGCATGGCGCGTCCATGGCGCGCGTCGCGTGCCTTCGACGGCGTCTTGGGCCGCTTCCGCGCCACCCTGTGTTCTTCGAGTGAGGTCACATTCGACCCTCGGTCTCCGACACGGCCGAGTTCGGAGTCGCGCTGCGCCGAGACCTTCCGGTCCGCGTCGGCCACCAAGGCGCCGAGGCGCTCGGCAATCGCGTCGTCGCGCTCCCGGGTGGCGTGCTGGTAGCCCAGGGCCGCCTCGGCGCTGGCGTGGCCCATCCGGGCCATGAGCTCTCTGGTGCTGGCTCCCGTGGCCGCCGCCAGCGTGTTGCCCGTGTGGCGGAGGTCATGGAAGTGAAGATGCTCCATCCCCACCTTCATCCGGGCCTCGTCCCACGCCCGCTGAAGGATCGTTCGGCGCAGAGGTCCTCCCTTGGCCCCTTGGAACAGTCTCCCTTTCGGGCCGGGCTCCGCGTGCTCGTCGACGTGGAGGCCGAGCTCCTCCATCATGAAGGCCGGTAGGCTCACCAGGCGGCACCCGGCGTCGCTCTTGGGCGGACCCAGGAGATAGCCGTCCCTCTTCAACTCCTGCAGCTGCTCGACGACCAGCACCGTATTGGCCTCGAAGTCGATACGTTCCCGGGACAGGGCCAGGATCTCGCCGACCCGCAGCCCGGCGAACGTGGCGAGGAGCACGGTGACCCGGTAGCGCTGGCCGATGGCCTCGGCCAACGCGAAGACCTCTTCGATGGTGGCGATCGGGCGTTCCGGGCTCTTGGCCACCTCGGCGCCCTTGATGGTGCAGGGGTTCTTGGTGATGATCCCATCCTCGACGGCGGTCGTGAGGATGGTGCGAAGCAGCCGGTAGTTCTTCGCACACGTGGACTGGGCGAGCCCCTTGTCGAACAGGCTTGCGTACCAGTTCCGCACCGCCGCATTGGAGATGGCGGCTATCTCGATGTCCCCGAGCGTCGGGAGGATGTGGAGACGCAGCTCTCCTTCGTAGAGCTCCCGCGTGCGCATCCGCAGTTTGATGCGGCTCTTGAGCCAAGCTGACGCATACTCCGCCAGGAGGACCTTCCCCTGCCGGGGATCGACCCAGGTCCCCTGACCCTGCTCGACGCGCTCTTTCGCCGCGAAGTTCTCGGCTTCCTTCTTGGTGCGGAATGTGCGCTTGTAGCTACGGCCCATAGGGTCGCGCAACCTGACGTCGTAGACCGTCCGACCGTCAGCGTGACGACGGGCATTGATGCTCATGATCCGCTCCTTCTCACCGAGACCAGTTCATCCTCGGCACCTTCATCTGAGAGGATCAGCCTCACCCCGGCGGGCAGGGCTCCTGACCTTCCGTTGCCCATTCTGCCCGAAGGGTGTTCGGCCTGGCCCTGCCCCTGGCGAAGGGCTTCGACGAAGGGGACCAGCGCCTCCGCCGGGACCCGGCGGCATCGCCCGATCGTGACCGACTCGAGCAACCCGGCCTCCATGAGCTCATAGACCTTGGTGCGCCCGATCGACAGGACCGCGCCTGCTTCCTGGGGTGTGAGTAGGAGCTTGTCCATCAGCAGGTCCCTCGATGCGCAGCGTCGCGGATCGCTACGGGAGGAGCGGGGAGCAATGTCAGGAGGTCTGCGAAGTCGTTCATGAACCAATCTTCCGAATCAACGTCACCCTGAACGTCACCCCCTTGGGGGAACCGAATTCCCCGCCGAAGGGTGACGTTGGCGATCACCCACGTCGAATGTCACCTTGGACCTGCCGATGACGTCACCCTCCCTGGGTTCTCTGACCTTGAGGGACCGGAGTGGTCCGGGTCGCCATTTGGAGGCTCGCCTTCGGGTCCCCTCTGGCGCTGCGTCCAGCTCGACCGGCGCCTGGCCAACGGTTGTGGCCGTCAACGCCATCCGGCGTCAAGGGCCGCTGTGGGGCTCCGCCACGCTGCCCGTAGGCTGTGCAGCTCGTTACCGCTCGAACTCGGGCACCGGGCTCCACTTCCTCGCTCGGCCGGAGGCCGTCCCTTGACCCCGCCTGTCGATGCCGGCAAGGACGCGCCCATCGGAGCAAGGGCGAGCCCTGCTCCGAGGCGGAGCCGGACCCTGGTGTGGCTCTCGCGCCGTTGGGGAGGACTTGGGAGTGGTGGCAACCAGAGCCGGTCAGATCACAATCGTTGGTTCCCTGTGGGCGTTGAGCGCAGTGCGGGGCCCCACACGAAGACCCCTTCCATCGAGGAAGGGGTCTTCGTTATGCCCACCCATCGGCTTCGCCGGACCTGTACGAAACATTCCACACCTGTGCATCATCGGATGCCGATCCGCCCTCCGGGCGGAATACACCGTCGCTACCAGGTCGATGTTGTCCCAGGTCAAAAGCCCATCGGATTCTGGGGTGACGTTCAGGGTGACGTCGATCCGGACCATAGGAGCGTGGATCGGTCTCGATGTGCTCACTGCTGGGCTCTTCGATGCTGTCGATAGGCCGGCTGGGCACCTCCGGCGGCGCCGAGTACTACCTCGACAAGGTCGCCAACAATGTGGACGACTACTACCTCGGCCGGGGCGAGGCACCGGGACAATGGATCGGGGCTACCGCCGAACGGCTTGGGCTGGTCGGCCAAGTCGACGCCGACATGCTCCGCAACCTACTCGCGGGCACTTCGGCTGCCGGAGTGAGCCTCGGGGTACAGCTCCGTCCGGAGCGTCGTCCCGGCTACGACCTGACGTTCTCTACCCCCAAGGGGGTCTCTCTCCTGTGGGCGTTCGGATCGGACGAGGTCCGTGAAACGATCTCCGCTGCCCACGACCGGGCAGTCGGCGCGGTGCTCGACCACCTCTCCAAGGAGGCCTGCTACGCCCGCCGAGGACGTGACGGGAAGCACCTCGTTGAAGCCGATGGGTTCATCGGCGCGGCGTTCCGACACCGCACCAGTCGGGCGGGCGATCCCCAGCTTCACACCCATGTGGTCGTTCCCAACCTGGTCCAGGGCGCAGACGGTCGCTGGTCCGCTCCTGACGGGAGGCACCTCTTCGCTTGGAAGATGACCGGCGGGACGCTCTACCGGTCCGCCTTGCGGGCCGAACTCGCACCGCTCGGCCTCGCCTGGGACATCCGGCGTAATGGTCTGAGCGAGCTGCGTGACGTACCGAAGAGCGTCCTGCGGGCGTTCTCGACGCGCCGGGCCGACATCGAGCAGGCGATGGAGGAGCGAGGGAGCAGCTCGGCCGCCGCGGCAGCCAAAGCAGCGCTCGCCACCCGAGCGCGCAAGCCAGATCAGACGATTTCGGCCGACCTGCTTCGTGCCAGGTGGTCGGATCAACTCTCCTGCATCGATCTTGCCGACGGCGAAGACGGCACTCGGAAGGCCACTGTCGAGGACATCACCGCTGGCCTGGGCACAGAGACGATTACCCCAGCCGGTGCCGCAGATGTGGAGCAGGTCTTTCGGGTCCTCGCCGGCGAGAACGGCGTGTCGCTCGACGACTGGGAGATCGACGAGCAGCATCTCTCGAACTCCGGCGCCCCCAGCATCAGGGCATTGCCCGTCACCCTGCTCGGATCGAGCTTCTCCCGGCGTGACGCCATCAGCGCCGTGGCCAGGGCATTCGACGTCACCCCCGACGAGGCGGCGGCGTTGACGGCCAGATTCCTCGAACGGGACGGGGTGGTCCGTGTCCTGGCCGACCCCGGTGCCGGCACCGAGCACATCCGGACCCGGAGCGGCCACGTCGTCCCGGCCACCAGCGGCGACCGCCGCTACACGACCACCGAGCTTCTGGCCGCCGAGCAACGCATCATCGGTTCCGCCGTCGCACGAATGGGGGAGGGAACCGGCCAAGTCGCCCCCGCCACGGTCGAACACGTTCTCGGGGTCCACTCCCATCTCGACGGTGAACAGGCCGACGGTGTCCGGGCACTGCTCACCTCAGGTAATGGCTACGACCTGGTGATCGGCCAGACGGGAACGGGCAAGACGACCATGCTCGGGGCCGCCCGGATCGGCTGGGAGGAGGCCGGATTCCGAGTCATCGGCACGGCGGTGGCGGCGCGGACGGCCGCCGACCTCGAGGCCGGCACGGGAATCCCATCCTCGTCGCTCACCCAGCTGCTGGCCGATCTCCGAGAAGCCGGTGGCCTCACCAGTCACCACGTGATCGTCCTCGACGAGGCGTCGATGGTCGGCAGCCGCCCGCTCGACCAGCTCCGTTCCTACGTCGATGTCACAGGAGCCAAGCTCGTCTTGCTCGGCGACAACCGGCAACTCTCCTCCATCGACGCCGGTGGGGCGCTGCGCTCCCTCTCGAGGGAGCTGGGCACCCACGTCGTGACACTCACCACCAACCGCCGCCAGGCCGGCTCGGACCAGCAGTGGGAACGCGACGCCCTCGTCGCTCTCCGCCACGGCAACGTCACCCCGGCCGTTCACGCCTATGTCGAACACGGAAGGGTGACGATCGCCGGGACCATCGACCAGGCCCGTCAGCGCATCGTGGAGGACTGGTGGGGCGTCCATCGCGACCACACAACCGCGATCCTGGCCGTGCGGCGCTCCGACGTCGCCGCCCTCAACGACATGGTCCGGGCTCGCCGCCAGGCCGGCGGTGAGCTGGGGGCCGAGATCAGGATCGGCGCCAAGGCCTTCAGCGTCGGTGACCGGGTCATCTTCGAGAAGAACCAGCGGGTGCGTTGCGCTGACCTCGCTGACACCAGTCGTCGTCCCGAGCTGGTCCGGCTGCGCAACGGCACGTTCGCCACCGTGGTGGCGCTCGCCGACACTGGCAACGCTGTGACCAGGGAGGGTGACGTTCGCCGAACGCAGGGTGACGTTGCCAGTCGCATCGCCGAAGAGGTGCGCAGCAAAGAGATGGGCTCGCTGATTGTCCAACTCGACGACGGGCGCCGCGCCGTTCTCCCCCGCACCTACGCCGAGACCTCCACCAGTCTCGGCTACGCGCTGACCGTGTTCCGCTCACAGGGGATCACGGTCGACCACACCTTTGGGCTCGCTGGCGACAGCCTCTACCAAGAAGCCGGCTACACCGCGCTGTCCCGGGGCCGGCTGTCGAACAACCTCTATGTCGCCTCCCCGGAGAACCCGAGGTGGGAGATCGGTCACGCGGCCCACGACCTGGCACAGCGCGACGCCCTCGACTCACTCGTCAGCACCCTCTCGGAGAATCGGGAACAGACCATGGCCCGGGACCGCCTCCCGACCTGGCCCACAGTGTCCCCCGACGACTTTGCCTCCGCCTACCGCGAACACGCCAGCCTCGAGCGGTGGATCGCCCATCACGCACCGGTCGACTCCTTCCCCGGGCCCTTGGAGAGGTCGGGTGCCGAACAGACCAGGGCCGGAGCCGAAGACGACGTGGCGAACCTCATCGCCGCGCCGCGGCGCGACGCCTGGGTGGATGCTCACCAGGCTGAGATCGAGAGGTGGTCGGAGCTGGACAGAGACCTCCGTCGTCACGAGTACCGACTCGGCCAGGCCGCGGCCTACAGCCAACCGGAGCACACGACGGCCGTGCTCGGGCCGCTTCCCGAGCGCATCACCGGAGTTGAACGCTGGCAATCCGCCGCAGGTGCGATCGAGGCCTACCGGGCCCACTGGAACGTCACCACCGCCGATGGGCTCGGCCCTGAACCCCTCGACCCCGAGCAGGGTGCCCACTGGCAAAGAGCTGTCTCTGTCGTCGGGTCGGCAGGTTTCGCTGCTCCCGGCACCCAGGGCAGCGGGCCTGACGAGGCATGGCTCTCATCATTGTGGGATCGGGTGGATGCCCTCAAAACCGCACGGCTCGATCCGGCACGCGACGTGACGTCGTTGGCTGAACCACCGCAGTTCGAGTGGAGCTACGACATCGACTCTGGGCACGTTTTCGACGAGGGGTTCGGACTCTGATCCAGCTCCCATTGAGCCGGTTCCTCCGAAGAAGTTCACCTTGTGTCACCCAAGATCACGGACTTGGACGACCAGTCTTCACCTCCACGCCGTCCTCGGTGAGCTGTGCGATTCCGAGGAGGGACTAATCAACCTGCGCCGGACCCGTGCTGCTCCCTGAGCACGGCCAGCTCCTCAGACCAGCGGGTATCGTCGGTGACCGGTTCATCCGGCTTGTGCCTCACCGCGGTACAGCCCGGACCGACACTGATCGTCCGTCGGATCCGTTCACGACTTCTCTCGGCTCCTTCGTGCCACCTGACTCCCGCTGACGGATCGACTGGCTCGCTTGTATCGTACACGGCCAGCCACGCCACGCGCAGTGCGGCCAGCTCCTCGACGACAAACCCGTGGCGCCACCAGCACGGCTTGAGCCAGTCCCCATCCGCCGCGTACCGGTCCTGGAGGCTGTCTACCCACTGGGCCAGAACGGCGAGATCGACCGGCTTGCCTTCAGTAGGAAGGGTTCGCTTCATGGCCCGAGCCTGCTTGCCGGCTATCGCTGACGCAGACTCCTGCGACTTCAGCTCGTCGACATCGGCTCGAAGCGCCTCCACCTCGGCAAGGAGGTCCCTCACGAGAGTGGGAAGGCCGCCGGGCGTACCGTCGCCAGCGCCCTCAGACACGGCCACCCTCGATCGGCTCGGCCCGTCTGTCTGATCCGACCAGCGCGGCAAGGCTCCGGTCATCTCGCCAGGAGGGCAGATACGCGATGCGCGGTCGGAGGTGAGGGAACACGACCGCCGCGTGGTTTGGCGCCAGATTGGCGATGTCCCCGATGGGTAGCACCGGCATCCGTCGTGGCGTCCACGAGCTCGACTTGCCCGTGGTGATCCCCAGGTCGCCGAGTTCGGCGACCAGCTTGGGGGCGTCGCCGAGCGGGGCGATGGTGGCGCATTCGTCGAGCATGAGCACCAAGCCTCCAGGGCTCTGAACCGGACCGTGTGTCTCGGACGTCACCCATTGTCCGGAGGGATGTCACCCCGAACGTCACCCCGGCCAAACTTGCCCCCGACCAGGGAGGGTGACGGAAACCCCAACGTCACCCTGCAACCAGACCGTGGCAGCTGCTCTCCTGATGACGACCGGTGCTAACTGCGAGCAAACCCGCTTGGAACGGCCCGATCTGGACACCCCGGTGGTGGCGCGACCCCTGCCCACGTACGGGGATACCCCTTCGGCCCGAGTCGTGCGAGCGTCGTTGTTGATTCCACCAGGGGTTTCCCGTCGTGAGCGTGGAAGTCACATTCTGGAGGTGCCGTGCGTCAATAGGGTGTGACCACGGTGGAACTGACAGATTTTGACGCCGAGCGGCCCCGGTTGACCGCCATCGTCGTCCGGATACTTGGGTCGGAGGCCGATGCGGACGACGTCCTTCAGGAAGCCTGGCTTCGACTCTCCCGCACGGACGCAATCGATGACCTCCCCGCCTGGCTCACAACCGTCGTGACGCGGCTTTGCCTTGACCATCTACGCAGGCGGCGTACCAGGTCGGTGGTGGAGTCCATGGTGCCTGACGGCCATGCTCCGACTGACCCTGAAGGCGACACGCTGCTCGCCGAGGCGACGGGTGACGCGATGCAGATCGTCCTCGATGCCCTGGCACCAGCCGAGCGGGTTGCATTCGTTCTGCACGATGTTTTCGGGTATCCGTTCGACGAGGTTGGCGCTGTCATGGGGCGCTCAAGTACCGCTGTCCGCCAGTTGGCCAGCCGGGCGCGGCGCAAGGTGCAGGGCGTGCCGGAGCCTGCCGCATTACAGGTAGCGCGCGCCCAGAGCCAACGCGTCGTCGACGCATTCCTCACTGCAGCTCGCGGTGGGGAGCTTGACACCTTGTTGTCGCTGCTCGCGCCCGACGCCGTCATGCGCGCCGACCTGGTCGGGCAAACGATGGGCTCGGAATCCGCGTATATGGGGGCAGCCGCAGTGGCTGCTCGCTTCAACGGCACCCGGGGAGCGGCACCGGTCACCATCGACGGTGAGCTGGGTGCCGCTTGGATCCAAGCCGGATCGACCAAGGTGGCATTCGTCTTCCATCTCAACGAGGCAGGCCTGGTGCACGAGGTCGAGCTGATCGCTGACCCAGATGTCGTGGCAACCATGGAGATAGTCCGTGTCCGGGCGAAGTCGAGAGATTGACCTTCTTGGATCACGTTGGGATTCCGAAGCAACAGTCAGAAAGGGAAAGGAAGCGAGGAGCATGAAGACCATGACGTGTGAGCAACTTGGTGGCCCGTGCGACTCTCCGCACCAAGGCACGACTGCGGACGAGGTAATCAAGGCGCAAGATCGACATCTCAAGGAGATGGTCGCTAACGGTGACACGGAGCACGAAGCTGCCTTGAAGGACATGAAGGGCCGGTGGAAGAACCCGATCAAAGGTATGGGTTGGTATCGGCAGGCCAAACGTGATTTTGCCGCGCTTCCCGAAGGTTGAGCCGTCTGTGAGCTATTCCGTAGATTTCGTCAATGTGTCTACGGTCGGCCTGAAGTCGTCGCTCGTGGTGGCTGCGCTGGCCGGCCTCCGAGCAAACGAAGCTCGCTACTTCAAGAACAAGTACGACCACGTCTTCACGGTTGAGCCTGCTGCCAAGGCAAAGAATGACATCGACCTGGTGCACCGCATCCTCAAGGAGGAACGGGGCATCGTCATCGGGTCGCCCCCGCTCGAGGCAACGACGTTCCAGGTGGAGAACATCCGCTGGACCTACGTGTTCTACGAGAGCGGGCTCTCGATCAACGTCCTCTACACGCTCGACGGACCGAATCCGAAGCGGGCCGTCGGATTCAAGCTTTCCGAAGGGATGGACGTCCCCGCCGAGTTGGGCTCGTTCAATTTCGCACGCCAGAAGTCGAAGCTGGCAGGGACCATCCGAGGCACGTACTTCGTGATCAAGGGCGAGTACTAAACCCGTAAGGCGTCGGATCCGCCAGCGTTCGGTCCGAGTACGACCAGGCCCGACACGGGGCACCTCAGCATTTTGCGGAAGTCGGGTTTTCACAAGTGCGTCAGGACGCGCCGACAGCGGTTCGGGCGCTCATACCGTGCGCAACGCCTCGGTGGGCGAGAGGCGGGCGGCGCGCATCGACGGGTACAGGCCGGCGACGGCGCCGATGACCAGAGCGGCGCCCACGCCTCCGTAGAGGGCCAACAGGGGGATCGTCACCGACCAGTGCTGGCTGACCGCGTAGATGGCAGTGGCCGCAACGCCGATGACGGTGCCGGCCACGCCACCAAGGACCGACAAGAGCAGCGCCTCGGCCAGGAACTGCTCGGCCACATGGCGGCGCGTGGCGCCGAGGGCCCGGCGCAGGCCGATCTCGGAGCGGCGCTCGAGGACCGAGATGACCATGACGTTGGCGATGCCGACGCCGCCGACGAGGAGGGCGACGGCGCCGAGACCGAGGAGCAGGCCGTTGTACGCCCCCTTGGCGGCCACCTCGGCTTTCAAGATGTCCGACGGGAAGTTGACGGCCACGACCGAGGGGTTGGCCGGGCTCACAGTGGCGGGCAGCACGGCGGCCACTGCGTTGATCTGGCTGGGCACGCTCCGCACGTAGAGCTCGGAGGGGTGGCCGTCGAAGCCGAAGTACTGCTCGGCGATGGGGAACCCAATGAACGCCATGGAGTCCATCTGGGAGACCAGCTCCACGGGCTTCAAGATGCCGACCACCGTGAACCCGTGACCGCCGATCCACACCTGGGTCGGGTTCGCCAAGTTGTTGACGCCGAGCAGACTGGCCGCCTCGGCACCGAGGACGACCGCCGGGAAGTGGGCGGTCGCCGCGTTCAAGAACGCGCCGTGAGCCAGGCTGGCGCCGAGGGTGGCGGGCAGGGCGGCGTCAGTCGCGCTCAGCGAAATGCCGTTGGTGTCGATGGTCGGGATGAATGAGCTGCGGTATACGTAGGTGTTGGCGATGCTGGCGATCTCGGTCACGTTGGTGACCGGTCCGATGCGCGCCACCATGCCAACGGAGGTGGTGGGCAGCTCGGTCTGCTGGCCGAAGGCGGTGTTGCCGGGCTGCACGGTCACCAAGTTGGCGAGCTGTCCCAGCTCGTTCAGCAAGCCCGACTTCGACGACTGGGAGATGCCGATCACGCCCACGATGGCGGCGATCCCGATGCTGATACCGAGAGCGGACAGCAACGCCCGCACCCGCCGACTGCGCAGCCCCAGGCTCCCGACCCGGAGCAGGTCCGGACGCGACAGCCGGGAGCCGCCGGTGCCGCTGTCAGGAGCCGGTCGGCGCATCACCGATGATCCTCCCGTCTCGGATCTCGATGCGCCGCTCCATGGCGGCGGCCACGTCGAGGTCGTGGGTGATGACCACGATGGTCGTGCCCTCCCGGTGCAGCTCGCGGAGAAGTTCGACGATGGATTCGCCCGTCGCCGAGTCCAGGTTCCCGGTGGGCTCGTCGGCCATGACCAGTGCGGGCAGGCCGGCCAGGGCCCGGGCGATAGCGGTGCGCTGCTGCTCGCCGCCCGAGAGCTGGTTCGGCCGGTGCCCGGCGCGATGACCCAGCCCGACCTGCTCGATTGCTACCTGCGCCAGCCGGCGGCGCTCGGCCAACCGACCGCCCCGGTACAGCAGGCCGTCGGCGACGTTGTCGAGCACGCTGAGGCTGTCGAACAGGAAGAACTGCTGGAAGACGAAGCCGAGGCGCCGGGCCCGCAAGCCCGAGAGCTGCGTGTCGGACATGGTCGACGTGTCCTCTCCGGCGATGCGAACCACACCGCGCGTGGGTCGCTCCAGGGTGCCCATCACGTGGAGCAGGGTGCTCTTGCCCGACCCCGACGGGCCGACGATGGCGACCAACTGACCTCGGTCAATCCGCAGATCGACACCGGCGAGCGCCACAACCGGTGGGTCGCCGGGGTACTCCTTGACCACGTCGATCAGCTCGAGGACCGGCGCCGGCACGGCGGCCTCCTGGAGCGGGATCGGGGCGGTGACCGTCACGACGATGGCACCTCGACCCGGGTGCCGGCGCTGATGCCCGAGCCGCTGACTTGGACCAGTGTGTTGGAGTAGAGGCCGGTGCTGACCCCGACCAGATGGCTGGTAGTGCCGCTCACCACGTCCACGCCGAACCCACCGCCCTGGAGGGCGAGCAGGGCGTTCACCGGCACGGCCAAGACGTCGTTGGCCCGCTGCGTGGTGATGTTGACGTTCACCGGGGCCTGGTCCAAGGTCGCCAACGTCGAAGTGCTGTCCAAGGTGATGGTGACCGGCACTGTCGGGGTGGAGCTGCTGCCGCTGCCGCCCGACGAGCAGGTCGACTGGGCGGCCGTGCTGGAGCCGTTTGTGGCGCCGGTGCCGGCGCCGGCGCCGCCGCCGCTCGGACAGGTGGCCACGTTGCCGACCGTCTTGATGTGCCCCCCCACGGTCGAAGTGCCGTCGGGCAGGACGATCGACACCGCGTCGCCCGGCTTGACCAGGTACTCCTGACTCACGTCGAGGTCGACGGTGACGATGGGGGTCGTGCTCGTGGCCGTCAGCACGGTGCCGCCCCCGCCCCCGGCGCTGCCCCCGCCGCCGGCGCTGCCAACCCCCCCGCCACCGCCGGACGAGCCGACCGAAGGCGTGACCGAGGTGACCCGGATGGGACCGGGCTCAAAGACCACCTGGCCGAGCAGGATCTCTCCCGTCGCCGGCAAGCCGAGTGTGCGCTCCCAACGTTCCACAGCGCTGGCCGTGGCGGGCGAGTAGTGGTTGCTCTGGGTCAGACCGGCGCCGTAGCCGAGGGCGATCAGGTCGTGCGTAAGTTCACCAACGTCTGCGCCGTCGGACATGCCGACGGAGAAGGCGCTTTAGGCGGGGATGGAGCCATAGAGGAGCGGCACTGGTTCGTTGCTGACCGAGTAGACGGGCTGGTCCTGGCTGATGACGTCGCCCACCGTGGGCAGGGCTGTGTAGGTCGTGCCCGGGTTGATCGCGGTGGCTTGCGACAACGCCAGGGTGGCTTGATCACCCTGGAGCTTGATCTGGTCGGAGGCGACCTTGGCCTGGTTCTGGTTTTGTTGACCGGTCGCAGTCGACTGAGCGGTCGCCAGCTGCTGTTGGGCCTGGGTCAGCTGGGTCTTATCCTGGCTGACCTTCTGGCTGTCCTGGCTGCACGCCGGCGTGGACGCCCCCGTGCCGGCGCAGTCCTGGGTCTCAGTGGCCTGGTCCGCGCCGAGGGTGGACTGGGCGGTGTTGACGTAGGTCTGGGCCGCCGCGATCGCCTGGTTGTCCGCGGTGGTCGCGTCGGTCTCGGCGGTCTGGTCGGCGGATAGGGCCTGCTGGTCCTGGTTCACTGCCTGCTGCGCTTGGCTGACCTCCTGGGCACTTGCCCCCGAGGGAGCGGCGATCGTGTAGGAGCCGGCGTAGCCGATGGAGCCGCCCACCTGCACCGACGTGGTGAGGTTGGTCCGCACCACCGCGACGGTGGTGACCGAGCTGCTGGTGCCCGACGCCGAAGCCGTGCTGTTGTTGTTGCCGCTGGTGGACGCCAGGGCCACCCCGGCTGCCACCGCCGCCCCGACCAGGGCGCCGACAATAGCCGCAATGGCCACGACCCGTCTGGCGGAGAACTCAGCCATTGGCACCCGACTCGCCACTGTTGCCCGTCACGGGGCGCGGCCCGCTGACGGTCGGTTGGGACTCAGTCCGGCGCCGGGCGCTTGGCAGTTGGGAACTCCACTACAGCTCTCGACGGTGGCATCACCCGGCGGACCGGTGCCGGCGATCCACCAGGCCGGCGCGCCGATCTGCTTGCCGCAGATCTTGTTGGCGTTCTCGACGAACGGACTGTTCGGGTCCACGCCGGCGGCCCGGAGATCAGTTTCGCCCCCGGTGCCTGGGTCGGGGTAGATCGGGACCCCGTTGGCACGCATGCGCTCGGAATATTTCACCTGCTGGGCCTGGTGCGGCGGCGGGGCGACCGGGTGGGCGGCCCGCAACGCGTTCTCGGCCGCCAGCTCGTACTGGCTGCATGGACCGCTGTTTCCGTGGACCTCCGAGGACACAGCCGCCGTCACGTTTTGCATGGTGATGTTGATCACCCCGTAGGCGTCGACGGTCGGGTCGGCCTGGGTGGGGTCGCCGTTGCTGCGCATGCAGCCTGCCCACTCGTTCAGCAGCGCGGTCGCGTTGCCCGTGGGCGCCGTGGTCGCGGTCCCACCGCTCTTCGTGTTGCCGGTGGTGCTGGTCCCCAGGCTGGCGACGTGCGGAGAGCTGGGACCGCCGCCGCACGCGGCCAGCGCAATGGCGGCGGCCGCGACAAGGACGGTGATCCCGCCCGATCGCCGGTAGGTCTTCTTCATGTCTCTCGCCTCCTGCGATGCGTCCTCCACGCAGCGCTGTGAGAGCCTTCGTTGTTGTCGCCGCCCGACGACATCGCCGAGCTGTCGCGATTGGCGCTGGAGGACGTCTGGGCCGCCGTTGCAGCGGTCCGGTCTTACCGAGAACTCAGCCACCGGCACCGCCCGGGCCGTCGCCGTTGAACTCGATCGATCCCGGCTGGAGCGAGCCGCCGGCGGCAAAACCTGGCACGCCGGTCTTCTGCGCGCACAACGTCGAGGCGTTCTGGAAGACCGGGTTGCTCGGGTTCAAGTCACCTCCCCCGGCGCGATTGAACGACAGGCCGCCGTTCGCGGTTGGGTCGGGGAAGTCCGGGACCCCGTTGGCCCGCATGCACTGCGAGAACTTCACCAGCTGGGCCTGGCTTGGTTGCTGTTGATTCTGGCCGCCCTGCAAGTCGGTTACCGCTTCGGTCAAGTACGTCCGGCAGTACTGGCCCGGCCCGGCGTTGCCCTGGCCGCCCTTGTTCGTCCCGTATATCCCGCCAGGAATGGCGTCATTCCAGGTCAGGTGGATCACCTTGTTGGCGTCGATCGTCGGGTCGGCCTGGTTGGAATCGCCATGGTTGCGCATGCATGCGGCCCACTGGCGCAGCAACTGGACTGCGTCGCCCGTCGGCTGACTGGTTGTGGTGCTCTCGCCGCTGTTGCGGCTGTTCGTTCCCAAGGTGGTGCTGGTCCCCAGGCTGGCGACGGTGGGAGAACTGGATCCACCCGTGCAGGCGGCCAAACCGATGGCAGCCGCGACGAGGACCGCGAGCCCGCCCGAGCGCCGGTACGTCCTTGTCCTGTCTCGCCGCCGTCCCGGCGCCCTCGAAGAAGTGCCATCAGCGCTCTCGGAGCCTGCCTCGTTATCTTTCAACTGCTCGCTCTCCCCCGGTCGAGACGGTGTTGAGAGCAGTTGTACGAAACGCAAGGTCACAACCCGGTCACAGTTGTGACCTGCCTGTGACCTGCGACCTGGCATCTTGTGGACCGAGGGCAACCGCCCCAGGGTGCCGCCTGATCGGCCAGGACGGCTGCCACGCTTGTGGTCGGGAGGAACGATGAGAGTGCTTGTAGCTGAAGACCACGAGCGGTTGGCCAGGGCGGTGGCGGCCGGGCTGCGCCGCTACGGGATGGTCGTCGACGTGGCCCTCGGCGGAGACGACGCCCTCGTTCGCCTGGGGGCTACCCGCTACGACGTGGTGGTGCTGGACCGGGACCTCCCGGGCACCCACGGCGACGAGATCTGTCGCACCCTTGTGGCCGAGCGAAGTGAGAGCCGGGTGCTGATGCTCACCGCAGCTGGCTCGGTGCGCGACCGCGTCGAAGGCCTCGGCTTGGGCGCAGACGACTACCTGCCCAAACCCTTCGACTTCACCGAGATGGTCGCCCGGGTCCAGGCGCTAGGCCGTCGACCTGGCGCCCCGACGCCAGACCACTTGGGCCACCGCGACCTGACCTTGGATACCGAAAGGCGTCTCGCCACCCGCGCCGGACGACACCTGGCGCTCAGCCCGAAGGAGTTCGCCGTCTTGGAATGCTTGCTCGTTGCCGAAGGAAAGCCGGTGTCGGCGGAGGAACTGCTCGAACGAGTGTGGGACCCGGCGACCGACCAGTTCACCACGACCGTCAAAGCCACCATCAACCGGCTGCGCACCAAGCTCGGTGATCCACCGATGATCGAGACCGTCCGCGAGCGCGGCTATCGCATCGGAGGCCAGTGATGAGCGCCAGACACCCCCGTAAGGCAGCCCCTTTCTGGCGGCGACTGCCCGGCCGCACCGCCCGTCGCCGCCTCACCACTCTCTACAGCGGCCTCTTCCTGCTCTCGGGCGCCGCGTTGGTCGCCATCACTTACGCCCTCTTTGAACGGGCGACCGAATACAGGACGCCGCACCTCCCGACGGTCCCGCACACTCCGGCCATCCAGAATCTCCAGCTGCTCCCTTCGCCGGCAAAGGCTCTGTTTCAGCTGGGGCAGGTCCAGCAGCAGCTGGCGCAGGACCAACAGCAGTTGACACTTCCTGGGAGTCCGCTGGCTGCGGGTCCGCTGGCGCAGGTCCAGAAGCAGTTGACACAGGACCAGCATCAACTGGCGCAGGCCCAGCGGCAGCTGGCACTGGCTGTACATCAGGTGGCACAGGCAGGGAGCATCCAGGCCGCTCAACGCGCCACTGACTCGCACCAGCTTCTGGTCAACTCAGGAATCGCACTGGCCATCGTGGCCGTACTCGCGCTCGTGGCCGGCTGGCTCGTTGCCGGCAGGATGCTCCGACCCATCCGGACCATCACCCGCAGGGCCCGAACCATCTCCTCTACCAGCCTGCACGAGCGCCTGGCCCTGGAGGGCCCGGATGACGAGCTCAAGGAACTCGGGGACACTCTCGACGACCTCTTTGGGCGGCTCGACGCCGCGTTCGAGGCCCAACGACATTTCGTCGCCAACGCCTCCCATGAACTGCGCACCCCTCTCACCGCCGAGCGCACCCTCCTCCAAGTTGCGCTTGACGACCCGGACACGACCAGCGCCGCATGGCGTTGCACCGCGAAGGAGGTGCTCGCATCCAGCGACGAGCAGGCGCGCCTAATCGAAGCCCTCCTCACTCTCGCCAACAGCGAAAGCGGACTGAATGGACGCGAACCCGTCGACCTCGCCGTCACGGTCACCCGGAGCCTTACCGACCTCCAGCCCGAGATCGAGCGACTGGGAATCCACATCGAGGTCGCGATGTCACCGGCGCCCCTCCGTGGAGACCCAATACTCGTCGAACGGCTGGTCGCCAATCTGCTCAACAACGCCGTACGCCACAACGTCGTCGACGGCTGCGTCGAGGTCGAGACCGGGGTGAAGGAAGGCAAGGCCGTGCTGCTGGTGACCAACACGGGACCACTCATCCCGGCAGCTGAGGTCGACCGCCTCTTCCAACCCTTCCAACGGCTCGATCCCCGCCGCAGGCACTACAAGGACGGGCACGGGCTCGGACTTTCCATCGTCCGAGCCATCGCTACAGCCCACCAAGCCAGCATCAGTTCCCATCCCAGGCCCGACGGCGGGCTCTCGGTCAGCGTCATCTTTCCGCCGCCGTCGGAACGGCAACGCGTCTCTGGATGATCGTCCCAAAGCGACGGACGCAGCACTGATATCGAGTTCGCGACGCCATGACGGACTTGGGGTCGACTCCTCCTCGTTCCGACCTGCCCAAATCGGCCGGAATGAGGTCACCCGGAACGCCCTCCGTGTTTGCTGGCGTTGCCCTGCTGCAAGGCGGCACCTCGGGGTCATGCCCCTTGGTTATGACCGCGTAAAAGTGGGGCACCTCTGACCGCCGAGATTTGGGGGCGCCCCAGGGTCCGGAAATGACGATCCGTAAGAGGATCGTTGACCGGTAGCCGGCGGCACTTCTCCGACGGGGCGACAGATTGCCGACTTTGCGCTCAGTTGGACTCACGCTGACTCTGGGTGCGGGCCTCGAGGGGCCTTCTATCCCGACCGGGCCGCGTCGAGGATGGCGAGGATTTCGTCGCCCCATCGCTCGAGGCGGATCTGGCCAATCCCGCGGCAATCGGCCAGCTCTGCGAGCGTTCGAGGATCCCGGTCGACGATGGCTGCGAGTTCGATGTCCTTCAAGATGACATAGGCGGGGACCGCCTCTTTGCTCGCCATCGCCGACCTCCACGTGCGCAGTGCTTCCTCGACATTGGTCGTTCCGGTCTTCCCGCCTTCGAGATCCACTGTTGGGCCGACCAGCGTGACACTCTTTCCATTGACTCGCACGTCTGAGCCGAGCGCCACCTTGATCCTCACGGCACCGATGGACAGGACCGCAACGGCCGCAGTGACCTCGACGATGGTGCCGATGCTTCCCCGGTCCTCTACGACGAGCCCGAGGGTCGCCTCCACCGTGGGAAGCCGTACCTCGCGTGGAGCGGTGGCCTTCCAGCGGCCGTTCCCGCGTCCCTGTCCGGGCCCCGCCGTTCGTCGGCTGGGGCTCGTGCCATTGGACGGCCTGTGCCTCTTCTCAGTGTCGGGGTCGGCATTGCGCCGGGAGGAAGCCCGAACGCGGCTCCCGTCAACCTCGGCGAGAAAAACCGAGGGGGCCTCGGCGTCGGCGAGAGTGACAACCTGAGTCCGGGCCCGAGTCAGGGCCACGTGGAACACCCGACGCTCGCCTTCCTCGTCGTTGCCGAGTCGATGCGGGAAGAGTCCCCGCGATGCATCGAAGATGACCACATGCCCCCATTCCCGCCCCTTGATGCGATGCACCGTAGATAGCAGCACCAAGGGTCCGTTGAGCGGTGTCCGGGCGAGAACCTGTCGCAACCAGGTTTCGAATGTGGTCACCTCGGGATGCAGGGCCGCGACTGATTCGAGTGCGGTCAGGTCGTCGGCATGGGTGGAGCGATCGGCCTCTTTGCGCGAGCCATCGAGGACATCCATGGTTTCGCCGAGCCCGATGTCGACACGGATGGCTTTGAGCGCCGCAGCAGATGAGCGACCGCAAGCCTTGGCAACGGTCTCGAGGTCGGTTGCATAGGCCTCGAGTTTTGAGACGTCGCGGCCCGAGAGGCGGCTGGCGAGTCGTCGTATGTCGGTGATCGAAGTCGCCGGCCGACTGGTGAGCTTGTCGACCACGTTGGATGCGATGCCCCGGGATGCGCGGCGGATCGTCTCTTGGACGTCTTCACGCCTGATGCTGTCAGGGCTGGCCCCGATCCGGAGGTAGGCGAAGGCAGTGCGGATGCCGGTGCGCTGCAGCACGCTGGCGGACAATGGGGTAGTGCAGGGGACGCCCGCTTCCATACAGGCCACCTGTACGGGCAAGAGGGCCGAGTTGACCCGGGCAAGGACGGCGATGTCGCCGGGGTCGACCCCGGCGGCGCGCCAAGCCGAGATGGCCTCGACGGCGAGACCCGCCAGTGCGTCCGCAGGGGCCTTCAATACGGCAACGGGTCCGCATCCGGTCAATGGCCCGCCGAAGGTGGCGAGTTCGTCGGTTCGGTCTTCTGGGGCATCGATGGTCTTTTCGATCCGGCGTGCGTTGTAGGAGAGCAAGTGACGCGCGGCGCCGATGACTGCCGGTGGGCACCGATAGTTGACTTTCAGGTCGTGAGCGCCGGCGCCGGGGAAGTAGTGGGCAAAGTTGATGAGGAACTCGGGGGTCGCCCCGGAGTAGCCGTAGATGACCTGGTCGTCGTCTCCGACCCCGAAGCAGTCGTAGGTGGGCGCGGCCAGGAGCCTGATGAGCAGCAGGTGGGCGGGGTTGAGGTCCTGAAACTCGTCGACGAGCAGATGACGGCATTTGGATTGAGCCACAGAGCGGGCGTCGGGATTGGTCAGGAGGATCTCGATGGCCTGGTAGATCTGCTCGTCGAAATCGACTGCACCGGCTTCAGCCAACGCCACACGGTACGGTTCGAATCCTTGCGCGATGCCCGAGGCGTCTGGATCAGCCTCTTCGACCACCTCTGGCGAGTTGAGCCCGAGCCGAATGGAAGAGAGGGCGGCGAGATAGGGAGCCACAGTGTCGGTGTTGGCCTGCCGGCGGATCTCGATGTGGCGCTGCAACAGTTCCCGTACG